>SL_3KL_010_SEDDRAFT_10000244_pt1 | contig 40950 bp, 35 predicted proteins | sample SodLakKL_010_SED_2_FD_10381 | JGI IMG/M metagenome (IMG submission 10381) | reverse complement strand
ATCTTCATCATTCACTTCCCCAACCCCAACTCTACCGGGACCGGAAAAACACCGGACTCCGGCAGGTTGGGTGAAACACTACCTCACAACCTGCCATAGTCCCGATCCCGTGCATTTTCGGGATCGGGTCATGGTAGAGTTGTGAACTCCAACCAACAGCTCAAAATCTTCATCATTCACTTCCCCAACCCCAACTCTACCGGGACCGGATAAACCACCGGACTCCGGCAGGTTAGAGTTAGCTCCACGGGTCGGTCGCCTCCACAACCCAGCCATCGAGCGGGTTTTGCGGACAGGCGCTGCAGTGCAAATAGTGTTCGGGCCTGTATACCAGGCCCAGCTTTACGGCGCGGTTGTGTATATCGAGTGAAAGCCGGTCGATATCGTCCTGACGTATCACGGATTCAATAACAGTCTGATCTTCCCAGATATGGATACCCTCCGGCTTTCCCTTCGGCCCGTGCTGCTGCAGTACTGATAACATCCAGGCTGTTTCAGCATCACGGCTTCCATTTCTAAGCAGCAGCATTACGGATTTCGATGAAAAACCCTTGTACGATTCAAGAACTTCATGCAAAACCCCCCACGCCGTGTTAGCCAGCATTACAACACGGTCGGGCAGAATGGTGTAGTCGTAAATTCTAAGCCCCCGGTTTTCGCAGCTCCATTTCAGTCCGCTAACAACTTTATTTCTAACCTGAGGCCGCAAAAGCAGTGCAAGCCGACCGGCGATCCTGAGTTCGACATAAAATGTCTCTTTTCTCTTTTGATATCTCCTCCTCATGATTTCTGTTCTCCTGTTTTTATGATTTTATGTCTCTTTACAGTAAGAGCCAAAAAATGGAAATCCCTTACAGTGAAAAATGACTCAAGCTTTTATTTACCTGCCGATTTGGGTATTATTCAACCGAAATTATCTAACCAGAAAAGCTGACTGTATAACCTGATTTATTATGAAAATCCACGAGTATCAAGCGAAAGAACTTTTTAAAAATTATGGAGTAGCGGTACCCGAAGGCGTGGCCACATCTTCGGTAGAAGAAGCTGTTAAAGCGGCTGAGGAGATGAAAGCCAACGGTACTTCTCTCTTTGTAGTAAAGGCTCAGATTCATGCCGGGGGCCGGGGTAAAGGACGTACCAAAAAGAACAATGCCAAAGGTGTGATCCTCTGCAAAACCATCGACGAAGTACGGGATGCAGCAGAATCGCTGCTTGGCGATACGCTCGTCACTATCCAAACCGGCGAGGAAGGCCAGGTTGTGAAGACCATCTATGTGACAGACGGTGTGGACATCGAGAAAGAGTTTTATCTGGGTATTCTTCTCGACCGTGCAAAAAGCCAGAACGTGATCATGGTTTCGACCGAAGGCGGCGTAGAGATCGAAACAGTTGCGGAAGAAACTCCCGAGAAAATTGTAAAAGAGTGGGTTGAGCCCGGAATGGATCTTGCACCAAACCAGGCACGGCGTCTGGCATTTGCGCTTGGCTTTGAGGGAGATGCCTTCAAGAAGGCCGTCAAGTTCATTAGTGCGCTCTACAACTTCTATGTTGAAAAGGACGCCGACATGGTTGAAATCAATCCGCTTGTGCTCACTCCCGGCGGAGACGTACTTGCTCTCGATGCCAAGGTTACCTTTGACGGCAATTCTACGTACAAACACAAGGATATTCAGGAACTCCGCGACACCTCTGAAGAAAATCCGATTGAGTTGGAAGCTTCCAAGTATAATCTCAACTACATCAAGCTCGACGGAAATGTGGGATGCATGGTGAATGGCGCAGGCCTGGCGATGGCCACCATGGACATCATCAAACTTTCGGGCGGCGAGCCGGCCAACTTCCTTGATGTTGGCGGAGGCGCTAATGTAGAAACCGTGAAAAACGGTTTCCGAATTATTCTGGAAGATCCCAATGTGAAAGCAATCCTGATCAATATATTCGGCGGTATTGTGAGATGCGACCGTGTTGCCAATGGTGTGATTGAAGCAATCAAGGATCCGGAAATAGCTAAAAAAGTGGAAGGAGTGCCCATCATCGTTCGCTTACAGGGTACCAATGCCGAAGAGGCCAAGGTGATCATTGATAACAGCGATCTCAATGTGATCTCAGCTGTGTTGCTGAAGGAAGCAGCTGAAGCCGTATCGAAAGTAATGGCCGCCTGATTACTTTTCAGGCTATAAATTAAAACCCCGGTCTTATCCGGGGTTTTTAGTTTTTACCGGATCCGCTGTTGATATCGAATTCCACGGTAAAGCTTGCGCCGTTGCCTGTTTCGTAGCTGAGCTCTCCCTCCACCTGCTTGGTTAACACTTCAATCAGAGTCATACCCAGAGAACCTTCTCTCATTTCTTCAAATTTTTCGGGCAGCCCAACGCCATCATCTGCCACTGTCAGCTTTGCATTCTTCCCATTCACATTCAGGGTCACACTGATCTTGCCTTTATCCCTGCCCTCAAATGCATATTTGTAGCAGTTATTGATCATCTCATTACAGATGAGCCCTAAAGGCACGGCTCTCTTGATGTTAACATTTAAATTCTCGAGCTGCTTATCGATGGTTATATCCCTGTGACCCGACTCAAATGTAAAGTGGATCATATTGAGCAAATCACTCAGGTAATCAGCCAGATCAACATCAGCGAAAGTCTCATTTTCATAGAGTTTCTCGTGAACCAACGCAATTGACTTAATTCGAGACTGAATCTCATTAAAGCTTTCCTCTGTTCCAGCATTTGGATCTGTTTTTTGAAGCTCAACAAGGCTCGATACAATGGATAGATTATTCTTTACCCTGTGGTGAATTTCTGCAAGCAGCATCTCCTTCTCTTTAAGGGATGCATCCAGTGCTTCCACATACTGTTTGCGTTCGGTGATATCGCGAAGGTTACCGATGATGGCGATCGGCTTTCCGTTTTCATTCTTTAATACCGAGCGCTTGTTGATTACCCAAATGTATTTGCCGGTTTTGGTTCTGAGCCTATACTGAGAGTCTTCCGCCACCTTTGCGTCCACGTTCTTGTCACCCGGCCGAACAACGTCTGTACGCATTTTTTCCACATCATCGGGGTGGGCAATACTCAAAATAAACGGAACACCACCGCGCTTTACATGAGCCGCATCGTACCCTATAAGATCTTTCACAGATGGACTCATATACTTGTACTTGCCTGTCTTAATATCGAGCTGATAAATGACATCCCGCGAGTGACTGAGAACTTTTTGATATTTCTCCTTCTCACGGCCCAGTTTTTCATTGCTTTTGAAAAGGCTTCTGACAAGCACTACGCTGTAAGTTCCGGCAATCAGAAATGCAATGATGATTGCAAAGAAATTCACCCAATAAACGCGGTTTGTAACCCAAAACGAAGCATCGTTTAATGATGCTGCGAAATTAGCTTCAACCGGTGAAAGCAGTTGGTCTAGCTGGTGTATCCTGCTGATGTAGTCAGCGCGCTGGCGATCGGTGAGTTCGCCTTCATTGATGATCTGGTAGAGCTCATCTCCTGTTTGAGTCAGAAATCCGACAATAACATCTCCTTCAATCCAGTAGTCGATGGCATTTCGAAATGGCTGTAGCCGGCCTGCATTTTCATAAAACCAAATGAGGCCCGGTACATGACGCGGATCATTTCCGCCTCGAAGAAAGCTGTTTCTGATTAGCTCATAGTTTGGGCGTGGTGCGTTTAGCTCCATTCTGGCCATTCTGTCGCCATCAATTACCTCGAGATGATTCAGGTATTCGACGTAGAAGTCCAGATCCTCTGTTGAGGCATATTTTATCAGCGAAAGTGCCGCTTCTTTTTGTGCCTTGGTCCATCTTCCTTCACTTGCAATATATGCTTTGGATCCGGAAACAAGACGATCGCCAACCTCATTAATCGCAATGAGCGACAACCCTAAAACCAAAAAAAGAAGTACAAGCCAAACAGTATGTTTGTTACCCCCGCTCGTTAGCTTTTTCATTTTCAAACCAACCAGCCTTAGTCAAACCTATACGATTGCATGTTTCTCTAAAAATAGTATGTCTCTCCCGGAATGATATGCTTCATGGTTAACTCTGTCACTCCGGTTCTAGAAATTCAGAATAATTACTCTACCCCTAACTGAATTTTCACAAAAATGATCAAATATTCTTTGAATACCCAATTAATTAATCCAATTTTTACCCCATTAGTGTTAGGTTTATTTAATTTTGGACTAGTGAATCTGGATGATGGCATTAAATAGCATCGGGTTATATTTATGTTGCCCGCAAATATCCCCTCGCAGCCAAACTCTTTCAGACACACATCTTTTCCTCGTTTAAACTATGATACCGTGAACCATTACCAAGTTAAATAGATAACAGCACAAAATTCTTCAATGAGTTAGCCGAAGTGAGACTTTACAATTTTTCATTCTGCCTTTAAACATCCGGTCAAAAGTCGGGATAAAACTTATGTTTAGTGGGTTTGCATGAAGAAATCTCTTCTCTTCATACCACTTCATCGCTTCTGCTGATTCTATATACCATGCTATCATAGCACCAAATTTTCAGTATGTAGGGATGTTGAGAAGAGTACCGTTTCTCAGCTTTCCATGCTGTAAACAATTTCACTCAGCTTTTCACGCAAAACCCGTAAATCTGGGTAGATCCCTTCATTACTCACTCCCACATGCTGGCGGTTTGTAAGTAAAATGTACATACGGCCTGTTCCCGGATGAAGCACAAAATTGGTTCCGGTGAACCCGGTATGGCCAACAGAGCTCTCAGGTAGTTTTTTAGCATGGAGCACCTGGGGCGACTTCGCCCACCCAAGACCGCTGCCCGTATGATCAGCTTCCGTAAATAGTGCAATGGTTTCGGGACTTAATACCGGGTCTTCCCGATGTATGCCCGCATTCAAAATGAGCTTCAGCAGCTCGTAAATCTCCTCGGCGGTAGAAAACAACCCGGCGTGGCCTGCCACACCGCCATGCGTATACCAGGCATTTCCATCGTTCACTTCACCTCGCAGCGTGTGGCTGCGCCAGCCGGTCCAGCTTTCGGTATCTACGTCCACATTGTATCCGAAACCGAGTTCATGCACCATCTTCTTTTCGAACGGATTGCCGTGCGAGGTTGAAACGATCAGTCTGAACTCCTCAGCGTCGGGATTAAATATCGTGCTCTCCAGTCCGAGACGGGAGTAGATCCTCTCATGCAAAAAGCTATCGAGACTCTGGCCCGAAACAGTCTCAATCACATCACCCAGAAGCATAAACCCGGGATCACTGTACCGGCGCTGCTCACCCGGTGTTCCGCCCAGCGGCTGTTCTGCCAAAAACTGCCTGCGTTCAGCCGCGTTCGCAGCTGCATAATAGGTGGGATACCACTGTAACAGACCCGATGTATGATTGAGCAGCATTCGCACAGTTATTGCGTCATGCACTTGTGTGTCAAATTCTGGAAGAATCTCTCCAAGCCTCGTGTCGATATCAATCAAACCGTCGGAATGGAGTGCCATCGCTCCGTAGGTTGTGGCAAATATCTTGGTAAGTGATGCCAGATCGAACAAATGGGCAGTTGTTGTGCTATCGGGCCGGTCAATCACTCTGAGGTTTTCGTCGTAGAGGGAAGCAAAGCCATATGCTTTGAGATGGAGTATTTCATCACCTTCTGCAACAAGCAGCACGGCTCCCGTGAATAAATCATCCCTCAGTGCCAGTTCAATCAGTTTGTCTGCTTCTTCAATGCCGGATTTTACTTCATCGCGAACATCCGTGCATGATATCAACAAGGTTGAGAGAAGAGTAAATAGAGCGAGCGAAATTGTGAATAGATTCTTCACCGTCACGAAATCGTTCTTTTAATCTCTTCGTAGTAGTCTTCGTAAAAGGTAACGACTTTGTCCATCTCAAACTCTTCCGCTCTTTTTCGGGCGTTTTGTGACATTTTTTCGTGCAGGGATTCATCCTTTAAAATCCTGGTTGCGTATTTGCCCATGCACTCAATATCAGCAAGTTCACACAAGTAGCCTGTTTCACCATGAATATTTACCTCCGGCAAGCCCCCGATATTGGAGCTCACCACCGGTACGCTGCAGCTCATGGCCTCAAGGGCGGCCAGGCCAAATGTTTCGCTGCCCGACGGTATCATGAATAGATCGGATATCGACAGCACCTCCTCCACCTGTTCCTGTTTGCCAAGAAAGCGGACATGGTCGCACATGCCAAGCTCCCTGCATTTTTGCTCGGCTCTGGGCCTGTCGGGGCCATCACCCACCATCAACAGCTTCGCCTTCACTCCATTTTTTAGAACCTGGTTGAAAACTGATATCACATCGGGTACGCGTTTAACTTCCCTGAAGTTGGAAACGTGAGTCACAACTTTCTCTCCCTCGGGACATATCGCTTTTTTAAAGTGCTCTTTTTTGGACCTTTTGAATCGTTCAAGATCAATGAAGTTTGGAATAACCTTGATCTCTTTCTTGATGTCGAAGTAATTGTAGGTTTCTTTTTTCAGGTATTCGGAAACTGCTGTAACGCCATCGCTTTGATTGATTGAAAAATCGACCACCTGCTTGTAGCTCGGATCGCTGCCAATAAGCGTAATATCGGTACCGTGCAACGTTGTGATTACGGGCACATGTTCTGCCTTGCTGTTCAGTATCTGCTTGGCAAGGTAGGCGCTGGTTGCGTGCGGTATCGCATAGTGCACATGAAGAATATCCAGTTTTTCGTACTGGATCAGGTTCACCATCATGTTGGCTAGAGCCAGGTCATAAGGCGGATACTCAAATAGAGGGTAGCTGCTGAGGTCCACCTCATGAAACGTGATATCGGTTCTGAATGAATCGAGCCGGGCTGGACGCGCGTAGCTCAGGATGTGCAGGTTATGCCCGCGGTTTGCCAGACCTTTCGCGAGTTCGGTTGCTACAACGCCGCTTCCGCCAAATGTAGGGTAACAGACAATACCGATGTTCATGAAGTTTCTCCGTTTAGAAATTGATCTCAAATATAGCCACTTGCTTTGGATATTCAGAAAACAGAACTGAATCGAACTTCGTTTTAAACCGGCAGTAAAACTGTAGGACTGAATTCGTAACACAGCCACTCAGCTATTAGGTGAAAATCACCTTAACTGTTATATTTACAGCTTCTATTTCCCGGCAACGCATAAAGATTTACTGATTTATGGCAGGACATTCGAAATGGTCCAACATCAAACATAAAAAGGCCAAAGAAGACGCAAAACGCGCCAAAGCGTTTACCAAGCACATTCGCGAGATCACCGTTGCTGCACGTGAAGGAGGCGGCGACCCATCGGCTAATCCAAGGCTTTCACTCGCCATCGAGAATGCCAAGGGTGTAAACCTGCCGAAAGACAACATCGAGAGGGCAATAAAAAAAGGCACAGGCGAATTGGATGACGGATCAGGCAACTACGAAGAGGTTACCTACGAGGGATACGGGCCGGGTGGAATCGCCTTTTTCATTGAGGCCACCAGCAACAACCTGAACCGCACGGTTGGTGAAATCCGTCACATCTTCACCAAGCATGGCGGCAATCTCGGCACCGACGGATCGGTTGCATATCTTTTCGAGCAGAAAGGATGGATAAAAGTGGCATCCAACGGCCTTGATGAAGAGGAGTTTATGTTAAATGCCATCGACGCGGGTGCGGAAGATGTGATTGTTGAGGATGACTTTATTGAAGTGGTTACAAGCCGCAGTGACCTGATGACGGTTCGCAAGAACCTCGAAGATTCCGGAGTTACCATAGAAAGTGCCGAACTTATTCGAATCCCATCAACCGAGGTTGCAGCTGATCCCGACACAGCACGAACCAACCTTAAAATGATGGACAAGTTTGATGAAAATGATGATGTTTCTAACATTTTCACCAACATGAAACTCGACGATGAAACCCTGGCACTGCTTAGCAGTGAGTAATTTTTCGAACATACGCTGTTCATAATTACATCGTTATATGATCTGCTTTAAATACAGAACCGAACCGGAACCATGAGATTTATTCTGATCCTGCTATCAGCACTCTTTATTACTGCTTCTGCGGTGAGCGATGCCCGCAAGGCAAATGAAGCATTTCAGCGGGGAGATTATGAAACGGCGGCGCAGCTATACCGACAGGCTATAGACCAGAATCCCGATGACGCCCGCTTATGGTTCAACCTGGGAAATGCCCTCGCACGAATGGGCTCGGCCGATGAAGCTGCAGAAGCTTATGAGCAGTTTAAAAGCAGGGCTGACGATCGCCAGCTCCGGGCAATGGGCGATTATAACAAAGGCAGGTTGCTGAGCGACATGGAAGAATACGAAGAGGCGCTAAAACATTTTCGTGAAGCATTGAGAAATAATCCGGATGATGATGATGCTCGCCATAATTTCGAACTTGCCCAGCGCCGGCAGCAGCAACAGGAAGAGGCTCAGCAACAGCAGCAACAGCCCGAACAAGATCAGGGTGAAGATGAGCAGGACGGAGACCAGGAGCAAGAGCAGGATCAGCAGGGAGACCAGGATCAGCAAAGCGGACAGCAGCCCCAGAACATGGACCAGGATCAGTCTGAGCAGCAGTCACCTGCAGAAATGACGCGTGAAGAAGCCGAAAACCTGCTCGACGCGCTCGAACAGCTCGAACGGGAACTCCTTGAAAACAGGAAAAAAGAATCCTCCGAAAACAGACCGAGAAATGACAGAGACTGGTAGCATTTATACGATCTCCTCCATTATTTCCCTGGTTTTGACCATTTTCTCTGTAACTGGCCAAACCATGCAGGTACAGGACTTTACGCTCGAAGCCACCGTATCCGAAAATAGAATCTTTATCGGTGAACAGTTCACCGTTAGCGTTGAAGTGAGCGGAAGCAGCATGAGAGGCGTTTCACTGCCTGTGCTGCCAAGAATTGATGGCATCGGTATTCTGAGCTCCACCCCATCAAGAAGCACAAGCATTTCGATCGTAAACGGCCGAACCACAACGAGTACAACCTACACATTTTCTCTGGTGGCGCGCGAACAGGGCAATTTTACCATACCCCCGATCTCCATCGATATTGACGGCGAAACGCATACCACCAATTCCATACCCATTGAGATTATCGAGAGGCGAAACCTTTCGCAGGGTGAGGGCCGGCAGCTGCCCGACATTTTTCTCGAGATTGATGTGGATGATGCCAATCCCGTGCCCGGCCAGCAAATTGTAGCCAGCCTTAACCTCTACTTTAAGCAGGGTGTTGAAATTACGTCATTTCAACCAACCGCCGGCTGGAGAACCGATGGCTTCTGGAAAGAGGAATTGCAAAACATCCGTCAGCCGCAAGCCGAATCGGTGATCTTAAACGGGGTTAGATACCGCAAGGCAACCCTTATACGGTATGCCCTTTTCCCAAGCAGAAGCGGTAGTTTCTCGCTGGCCGAGTTTCCGTTAAACGTAGGGATACGCACCCAGCCCCAGCGTAATGATCCCTTTGGCAGCTTCTTTGGATCGGGCACCAATCAGCGCCGGGTTTCGGTTGAATCGGAACCCGTTGAAATAACTGTGCGTCCGCTGCCCGCGGCACAAAATGCTCTCTCAATGAACGCAGTGGGCGATCTGCGCGTGGAAAGGCGGCTGAACCTGAATGAAGTGAAGACAGGTGAAACAATCGAACTGATCACAAAAGTTGAAGGTACGGGCAACATTCCGCTGGTCCGAAGGCCATCCTACGATTTTCCCGATGGACTCGATCGGTACACTCCCCAGGAAAGCAGCAACGTTGAACGGCGAGGGCTTAATATCAGGGGAGATAAAACGTTTTCCGAGTTGATTGTTGCCAGGGCTCCCGGTACCTATATAATTCCTGAAGAACGGGTTGCGATTTACGATCCTGAAGGTGGCCGTTACCGCTACATAACCCTTCCGGCACTCAGTTTTGAAGCACGTCCTGCACCAGGTGCACCCGTTGTAACTGCAAGCACCACCGCCGGCAGCCTTACACCTATAAATGGACTCGCCATATGGCACAATCAGTCTGTGCGGCCACTTCATCAAACAAGCTGGTTTTGGATTCTGCTTGCCATTCCGGCGCTTGCTTTGATTGTAGGGCTACAGCAAAAACACTATCGCCACAGGCTGTTGACCGATTCCGGATTTGCGAGGGCTCAGAGAGCAGTTGAAAATGCAAAAGATCGGATCAGCAGTGCCCGGGAGGCTGTTGACAACCATCAACCGAAAGAGTGCTATGGATTCCTTCACAAAGCTATCACGGGATTCATTTCCGATAAACTTGGCCTGCCGGAAGCAGGATTTTCTGATGCGGAACTGATTGATAAAGTGAAGGAAAATGGGGCGGATGAAAAGCTCATCAAACAGCTGAAGGGAATGCTGGACAAGTGCGCCACTATCAGCTATGCTCCAGCCGGTTCGGCCGATGACCAGATGACCGATACCGACAAAACCGAGAAACTGGTCTCCGAACTCAGAAAACTGCTTTAAATATTCGTGAGACGTCTTACAGCACTTTTAGTACTTATCATACTTACGGCTCCTGCACTCATGGGCCAGCAGTCAAGATTTGACGAAGCCACATTTCTTCTTGAAAAACAGGAGTATCGCGAAGCGCTCACTCTCTACAAATCCATTGCCGATGACGGAGATATTTCGGGTGCTTTATGGCTGAACATGGGCATTATTTACGCCCGGCTCGACTCGCTTGGAATGTCGAAGTACTATCTTCTTCAGGCCGAAAAATTTCCAGAGACACGTGAACTGGCCGGGGATGCACTCAGCTATGTGAATGAACGATTTAGCCGGAGATCAGCGGTTTTACCGCCGCTTCCCTGGGACCGTTTTTTCAGCTACCTGTCGGAATCGGTTGGTTTGACCTGGCTGTTTGCCATCGCATTTTTCTTTCTCTATGGCGGTGTGGGGCTGCTGATATACTCCTGGTTTACCCGGTCATACAAAAAACCTTTCAGCTACTCTGCCTCAGCGCTGCTTGCAATTTCAATTCTCGTATTCGCATCGGCATTCTATGTACACTATCTCGACAACCGGTTTGGCACGGGAGTAATGGTTGACAGACAAAGCACAGTGTATGAGACCCCTGACCCTGAATCTGTTGAAGTAAGCACCGCTTATGAAGGCTACATCATGAGGGTGGACTTAAATAGAAGTTCAGAAAGTGATGAGTGGAGCTACGTCCGGCTCGAAAACGGACGGCATGGCTGGATCGATACCGGTGCGCTGCGCGTATTCTGACTTGTCCGTTTTAAATGAAATTCACCGGGCAAACTTCTATCTTCCACATCTGTTCTTTTTCAGCTTTATGAGCAAAGCGGCCGTTTCACATTGCTCTCTGCTGTTTTCTGCTAACCGATGACCATACCATAAACCAACATTCCATGAGCGATCCACAAGAATATATCGACCAAAACATTCAAAAATTTCAGGATGAACTATTTGAACTGCTGCGTATTCCGAGCGTAAGTACGGATTCGAAGCACAAAGCTGAAGTCAGGAAAGCCGCAGACTTTCTGAAAAATCAGCTTCAAGAGATCGGACTGCATAATGTGACTCTCCATGAAACACCGGGCCACCCAATTCTTACAGCCGAAAAGTGCCCGCATACAGACAGGCCCACAGTTTTGATATATGGCCACTATGATGTGCAGCCTTCCGATCCGGATCACCTTTGGAAAACTCCCCCTTTCGAACCTACCGTAAAAAATGGAAGGGTTTACGCCCGCGGGGCCAGCGACGACAAAGGCCAGTCTTTTGCTCACATTAAATCTGTTGAATCGTACCTAAAAACGGGAACGGAGCTACCCGTCAATGTAAAATTTATTCTCGAGGGAGAAGAAGAAATCGGATCCACAAACCTTGTTCCTTTTATAAAGAAGAACATAGAGCAACTATCTTGCGACATGGTTCTTATTTCTGATACCGCCATGTTTGCTAAAGATCAGCCCTCCATTACGTATGGACTCCGCGGACTTGCCTACATGGAAATTCACGTGACCGGTCCTAATCGCGACCTTCACAGCGGAGTGTTTGGTGGAGCCGTTGAAAATCCTGCTAATGTTTTGTGCGAAATTATTGCAAAGCTGAAAGACGAAGATGGAGTTATTCAAATACCCGGTTTCTATGACGACGTAGAACCTTTGACTCCTGAAATGCGTGAAGCATATAAAGCCCTGCCTCATAATGATGAGGCTTACAAAGAGGAACTCGGTCTCAAAGCCTTGCACGGTGAAAAGGGGTACAGCAGCCTGGAGCGTGCTTCCGCCCGTCCAACTCTTGATGTAAACGGTCTGTGGAGCGGATATCAGGGTGAAGGCGCAAAAACCGTATTGCCCGCCAAAGCAGGCGCTAAAGTGAGTATGAGGCTGGTGCCCGATCAGGATCCTGATAAAATCTCAAAACTTTTCGCAGATTATGTAACATCTATCGCTCCCGATACGGTATCCGTTGAGGTAGAAGCGCATCACGGCGGCTATCCGGTTGTCATAGATCTTGACTTTTATGGGCTGAAAGCAGCCGCTAAAGCCTTTGGGGAAATCTACGATAAAGAAGTACTATTCAGCCGCGAGGGCGGATCAATTCCCATTGTAGCCGATTTCAAAAAGGTTCTTGGCGTCAACTCTATCCTGATGGGTTTTGGCCTTACCATAGACGCCCTGCACTCTCCCAATGAAAGTTTTTCTCTGAAGGATTTTCACCGCGGTATTAAAACCTCAGCGAAGTTTTTTGAGATCCTGCCGGATTTTGTGGAGTAGAAAATTTGCTCTGATAAGCAGTCAAGCAATTTCAGGCTACAAAAAAAGCCCCGACTTTGATCGGGGCGTTTTACTTTTCTCAAATCAACGAGATTAACCCGGGTTTTCAATCAAGCCGCTCTCAAGCCCATATTTTTTCCCATGGGTTATATCGTCTAGAATATCTTTCGGCTCGTTATTTTCGTCCACAATAACAACCGTTGGCTTGTGATGCCTCGCTTCTTCCGGATCCATCTGAGCATAGGCCATCACGATTACGCGGTCATCAACTTGGGTGAGCCGGGCAGCCGCGCCGTTCAGGCAGCAAACCCTGCTGCCCCTTTCACCGGGTATGGTGTAGGTTTCGAGTCTTGAACCGTTGGTAATATTCACAACCTGCACTTTCTCATACGGCAGTATGTTGGCCATGTCGAGGAGGTCTTCATCTATGGTGATGCTCCCTTCATACATCAGGTTGGCCTCTGTAACCCGCATCTGGTGCAGCTTGGATTTGAACATCGATAGCTTCATTATTAATAGTCTTTAAAATTCAATCAAAATATTGTCGATAAGCCGGGTCTTGCCCAGCCAAACGGCGCCGGCAAGGATATAAGTCTCACCCGATTCCAACGTTTTTACCGGCTGCAGAGTTTTCAATGAAAACGTATTAAGATAATCAATTTTGAAACCTTTTGCCTCCAGTTCGCTCTTCTGATGGTTGATGAGCAGGGACGGGGTATCGACGCCTCCATTCACCTGCTTTTCGATATACTGCAGGCTGCGATAAAGTCCCGGTGCCGTCTTTCTTTCTTCACTGCTCAGGTAAGCATTTCTGCTGCTGAGCGCCAGCCCATCATTCGCCCTTGAAATTGGCACCATAACAAGCTCTGTTCCGTGATTAAATTCTTCTGCCAGTCTGCGTATGATCTGAAATTGCTGTATATCTTTTTGTCCGAAAAGAGCTACATCCGGTTCTATAATGTTGAAAAGCTTATTCACCACAAGCAGGATACCTTCAAAAAATCCGGGCCGGCTTCCGCCGCACATGTGCCGGTTCAGATCACTGATATCAATTTTCAGGTATTTTTTATCACTGTAAAGCTCTTCAGGGCCGGGGGCAAACACTGCTTTCACACCTGCATCCCGGCATTTTTCCAAATCCTGCTCGAACTCCCGTGGATACGTGTCGTAGTCTTCATTGGGACCAAACTGCTCGGGGTTTACAAAAATCGACACCAAAACGGCATCACCGTGCTGATGAGCCTCCCTGATAAGCGAGAGGTGGCCTTCATGAAGTGCTCCCATGGTTGGAATAAAAGCAATCTTTTTTCCTGCCATTTTTAGGCTTTTCACGACACTTCTGATCTCTTCAATTGTGCGGCAAGTCTGCATTGGGAGTTTCTTTTATCATTCGGTTTACTACGTCGGGCTCTCAAAAAAGAAGCGGCACAAACCGGGTTCGTGCCGCTTCTGAATCAGATCACACTTCAGAATGAAATGATACAGGTGTTAAAAAGCGCGCTTGGGATCGAAGGTTTCAAGCAGTTCTTTCACTCTGCTGGTAAAAGCTCCACCGTGAGCACCATCTATAATTCGGTGGTCATAGCTCATGGTGAGATACATAATGTGTCGAATTGCGATCACATCGCCCTGCTCGGTTTCAATCACAACCGGACGTTTCTCAATTACACCGGTGCCAAGAATGGCCACCTGAGGCTGATTGATAATTGGTGTACCCATCAGGTTACCCACACTGCCATAGTTGGTGAGGGTGATGGTTCCTCCCACAAGGTCGTCGGGGCTTAGCTCCTTGTTGCGGGCTTTATGTGCCAGGTCGTTTACCGCTTTGGCCAGGCCGATCAGATTCTTGTCCTGCGCCTGCTTAATAACCGGCACAATCAATCCGCCTTTTCCGCCTTCGCCAAGCGCCACGGCAATTCCGAAATTGATGTCTTTTTTAAGGATGATTTCATCACCGTCTACCGAGCTGTTAATAAGCGGATATTCTCCGATCGCCTGGATAAACGCCTCAATAAAAATCGGGGTAAAGGTCAGGCGTAACCCGGTCTGCTCTTCAAACTTGCGCTTGTTGGCATTTCTCCAGTTCACGATGTTGGTTACATCCACTTCGCTGAATGTACTTACGTGTGCCGATGTCTGCTTCGAGCGAACCATGTGCTCGGCAATCATCTTGCGCATGCGGTCCATCTTGATGACTTCCACATTGCCTGAAGGGCTTTTCACATTCAGTTCACCTGCGGATATTTTGCCGCTCCCCCCCGAAGAGGATGCTGCTTTCGACTCCGAGGTGGGTTTTGTTAATCCACTGCCTGAACTCTTGGCGGCGGGAGCTTTCACTTTGCCTGACTTCTTATCTTCTACGTACTGCAGAATATCGTTTTTTGACACCCTTCCATCTTTGCCCGAGCCCTCAATGGTTTCGAGCTCTTCCTGGGAAATACCTTCTTCTTTGGCAATGGATCTTACAAGCGGGGAGTAAAATCGGCCATCGCTGCCCATGCGCTGCGGCTCAGACCCTTCACCCGCTTCCGCCATGGCCGGCTCGGCCTTCTCTGCGCCATTGGTTGAAGCTTCCTCTTTTGTTGAGCTTTCTTTGGCAGGCTCGGCTTTTTTACTTTTAGCCGGTGCCGAGGCGGCCTTACCTGTGGCAATAATAGCGATGGTTTGCCCTACCTCTACAGTATCGCCGGCATTTACGAGTATTTCTACCAGTGTTCCTGCTTCAGGCGATGGCACTTCTGTGTCCACTTTATCGGTGGCAATTTCGAGAAGGGGCTCGTCTATTTCTACCGTATCACCCACTTGCTTGAGCCATTCCAGAACTTCACCTTCCATTACCGACTCACCCATCTGGGGCATTACCACCTCAATTTTCTCGCCCCCTCCATCATCGCTGCCCGAACCTGAGGAAGCTTCCTTCCCAGCCTCTGCTTTCTCCTGAACAGGCTCCTCATTTGCCGGCTCCTCAGAAGCTGTGGGTTCGGATTCTGCTTTTTCTGCATCACTTCCGGAGCCTTCGGCCTGTGGTGAAGCTTCACCATCGGTATCTATGATGGCAATAGGCTGGCCAACTTCTACGGTTTCGTCAGCTTCAACAAGAATTTCTACAAGAACACCTGATTCGGGTGATGGTACTTCCGTATCCACTTTATCGGTGGCAATTTCAAGAAGGGTTTCGTCCACTTCTACTTTATCACCCACATTTTTTGCCCATTCAATAACGGTTCCTTCCATAACGGATTCACCCATTTGGGGCATCACAACTTCAACCTTTGCCATGTTCTATTTTTAAAACGTTTTTTCTGATTTGAGATACAATTTTAGGTATACAAAATTCGAATTTGAAAGATCAGAATAATCAGTATCAGATCAAAATTGACAGTTTGAGCAGTTACCTGCCTTTCTTTCATTCAATCAGCGGAAAATCGCTTCCAAACAAGTTTGCGCGGGCGCACCGGTGAACCATTTCCAGGATACGCGTTCAAAATGTCACCCTCCTTTTTTCGGGCCATGCCCTTAAATCATGGTTCCATCTGATTTTCTCATTTAAAAAGGTAACGATCTGCGTGTACTTTTCAGGTCACGCTCCGAACTAACTATAAAACCGAAGTTCATCTCTTCTTTAATATGCATGCGCACACTTACTCAGTTTCATGCTATTTCGGTTTTATCTGATAAATGATATACTCTGACTTGCTTTTACTGAGTAATGATCTTCAATGCGTCCATTTTTATTCATCTTTTTGTTAGCGTGGTTGTTCAATCTCTTCCTTCCCTGGTGGGCGGCATTGCTACCCGCCGCAGCCATAGGCGCATGGCTGATTCAGGGAGCGCAACAGGCATTTTTTACAGGTTTTCTTGCAGGCGGACTGGCCTGGTTCATTCAACCCCTTTATATACATATCGCCAATAAGGGCGTACTATCAGGCCGCATCGCTGACATGCTTCAAATTGGCAGCCCATGGCTTTTGCTTGCAATTATGTTCTTGATGGGCGGATTGTTAATCGGCTCAGGTACCCTCTTCGGTTTCCAGCTCAAGAAAGTTCTCAGTAGAACTCAACCCCGCGAACGACAACCTTCATAAGCGGTAATCCAAAAACCTATGAGTGAACATCCCAAAACGGACGATCCTAAAGTACCCGAGGTAACCAGGGAAAAACGCACCCTGTTTACACGATTTCTCGATTTTGTTGAGTGGCTTGGCAACCTCTTGCCGCACCCGGTAACGCTGTTTGCACTGTTTGCAGCCGGCGTTGTGGTTTTAAGCGGCGTTGCTGAGTGGCTCGACTGGACGGCTCCCGATCCGCGTCCCGAAGGAGCTTCAGGCCGTGCGGAAGACGGCATCATACGTCCCATCAGCCTTATGAATGCTGAAGGCCTGCGGATGATCGTCACCAACATGGTTTCGAACTTTACCGGTTTCGCACCTCTTGGTGTAGTACTCGTGGCGTTACTGGGTGTTGGAGTTGCAGAACACTCGGGCTTAATCAGCGCCTGTATTCGCGGAATTGTTCTCAAAGCCGCCTCCTTCAAGCCGGATGAAACTCCCGGGCGCGGAATCCTTGCAATCCCAAAGCGTATCATCAACTTTATACTCACTCCCAAAAACCTGGTTACCGTTGCCATCTGTTTCGCCGCTGTGATTTCGAACACCGCATCTGAGATGGGCTACGTGGTACTCGTGCCGCTGGCCGCTGTAATTTTTCACTCCATGGGTCGCCATCCGCTGGCGGGCCTTGCCTGCGCCTTTGCCTGCGTTTCGGGCGGATATAGTGCCAACCTGCTGTTGGGAACCATCGACCCGCTGCTTGCCGGCCTGACGCAGGAAGCCGCCCAGCTGATTGATCCCGATTATGTGGTGGTGGCAACTGCCAACTACTATTTCATGTTTGTGAGCACTTTTCTCATTACAGGCGTAGGCGCTTTTGTAACGCTCCGCATAGTTGAACCAAAGCTCGGCGAGTATGATGAAAGCATGGCGATGGAAGATCTTAGCGATGAAGTATCCATGGATCCGCTTACCGACAAGGAAATTCGCGCCCTCAAGTGGACCGGAGTCGGCGTTCTGATCATGTTTGGAATTCTTGCGCTTACAATAGTGCCCGAAAACGGGGTTCTCAGAAATCCTGAAACGGGCGATTGGAAAGATTCCCCTTTCCTGAGGGGTATTGTAACATTCATTTTTGTCTGTTTCTTGATACCCGGCTTCATTTACGGGCGTCTTGTCGGTACAATGAAAGATGACAGAGATGTTATTAAGGGTATGGCCGGCGCTATGTCCACACTTGGGCTCTACATTGTGATTGTCTTTTTTGCAGCTCAGTTTGTGGCCTATTTCGGATGGAGTAATCTTGGACAGATTTTTGCCGTTAAAGGCGCCCAGTTTCTGCAGGATATTGGAGCTACAGGCCCGATCATTTTCATTGGATTTATTTTTGTGTCGGGCTCGGTGAACCTGATGCTTGGCTCTGCATCGGCGCAATGGGCCGTTACCGCACCGATATTTGTACCCATGCTGATGCTGATCGGCTATACTCCCGAGGTGATCCAGGCTGCCTACAGAATCGGCGATTCAGTCACGAATATAATCACCCCAATGATGAGTTATTTCGGGCTGATTCTCGCCTTTGCAAATAAATATGATAAAGACCTCGGTATCGGAACCATTATCGCGATGATGCTTCCCTACAGCATATTCTTTCTAATCGGCTGGATAATTTTATTCTACCTGCTGGTGTTTGGCCTTGGGATGCCGGTGGGTCCGGGTGAGGAGATCTACTATATAATTGGGGATTAACCATCTGCACTATGGATATTTGATACATCATTTCCTTTATTATTAATGCAACTAATGCAGGGAAAGGTACCCGGAATGACACCTGCGCATAATATTAAACAAGAGGCATATGAATTTGTATCTGATTGCTGTAATTGTTGCTCTCTTTGCCTACACAATCTGGAGCACAACATCTCAATGGGTCAAAGCAGGGAAGCCGGTCTCACTTATCTTTGAATGGTCCACAACAAGGAATTTTCTTGTAATTGCTTTTGCGTCTTTAGTACTCTCTATAACTGTATATCAATTAATGATTTATAGCGCATCGGTTCAGGTTTCTATGCTGTCGGGAGTATCCACCGGATTTATTATTCTATCACTTGCGGTCTTGAGGGAGCTTACAAGTCAGAATTTGAAGATAAGCTAAGATATATCAATGATGTAGATTTTAAACAATACATTCATAACACGATGTTCACCACTTATCCACACCATTTCTAATTGTTGCTGTGCTATCATATTTGTAAGCTTAATACGTTATGCTTAAGGTTTTGCTCATACTAGCAGATTAACCTAATTTCATACTATGAGTGCCATTTTCTGGTTCTTGTTTATCTGTTACTCAGTTCTCACAATCTCTCACTACCTAAGGAAGTGGTTCCGCCACCAAAGGGATGGCATTATGAGGCCGAAGTACCGGTTCCTGAATTTGCACATCTCCCTGATGATTTTGATGCCGTGCGGGTACCTGTTGTGGAACACCTTATCAACATGGAGCGGTATAAATCTATACAACCTGGTGCTGGTATTATTACTCACCTCGCTTGCAGTCACCATCAAAGTAATTCGTGAGGTTGGCCGGCAAAATAACCACGAACCGCAGCAGCTGTATCAATCCAAGCGGTAAGACTTTCCTGATTATTGTGAGTTTCCCGAATTGTTTTGGACAGGCGAGACAACAACAAATGCCAAACTAACCCTCTATGAAGGGTGCAGAAAAATCGGGATCAACTAAGTCTTGTGTTGGATTCAGGTGAATTACTGTTCCGGATACCCATCCCGAACCTTCCAATATCCAATGGGAGTAGTACACTCAATACGGGAAAGCAGAACTACGAACATAATCAGGGCTTAAGAACCCAATTTTTTATTCGGTTTATCTTATCTCCTGTCAATAATTTCCATTGACTATTCATCCCTGCAGACACACAAAATTTAAAAATCCTTTTCTCTTTTCCTTTGCCTTTTCTCTCGGGTGTCCGTACCTTTTCTAAACTTTAAACGAAGCTGATGAAGTTGTTCCACCCGAACATCTGCATGTACGATATTACACACACCTTATCCGACACGGATTCCGTAGTCGGATTTTTTTTGGCCATCAATCAGCGTTTTCTTTCTGCTGCAACCGATGCCATCCCGCCATTCTTTTCAACCACATATAAACCCGCAACTTCAATAATTCCTGTCCATGACTCCCATCGCCCCTGATCATAAACCGGCTATCCTGGCACTGAGCGACGGTACCGTGGTCCACGGCCGCGCAATTGGCATAACAGGCACCGCCGGCGGTGAACTCTGCTTCAACACCAGTATGACCGGTTACCAGGAGATCTTTACCGATCCCAGCTACTACGGCCAGCTGATGATGATGACCTACCCACACATCGGCAACTATGGCACCATGAGCCGCGATGACGAAGCGCGCCGGGTAATGATTGCCGGCCTCATTGTGCGCTCCTTTTCCGACGACTACAGCAATCCGATTGCCGATGGCAGCCTGCAGGAATACCTGGAGCACAACAAGGTTGTAGGAATCTCCGGGGTGGATACACGAATGCTGGTCCGCCACATCCGCACCAAAGGAGTGATGAACGCGGTAATCAGCTCGGAAATCACTGATGAAAAGGAACTGGTAAAGAAAGCGAAAGATTGGGATTCGATGGTTGGCCTTGAACTGGCCACCTGGGTGACCCGCAAGGAAGCACAGACCATTCCATCCGAAGGGCCCTACCGAATCGCCGCTATGGATTACGGCATCAAACAAAATATCATCAACAATTTTGTGAATCGCGGCTGTACCCTGAGGCTTTTTCCGGCAGAAACACCGGCCGATGAGGTGATGGCATGGGAGGCTGACGGATACTTCTTCAGCAATGGCCCCGGCGACCCGAATGCCTCTTTGCACTACGGACTGCCGGTGGTGGATGCTGCTAAAAAAACCGGCAAGCCGATGTTTGGAATCTGCCTTGGCCACCAGCTTATGGCGCTTTCCGAAGACATCCCGGTCAGAAAAATGTTTGTAGGCCATCGCGGAGCAAACCAGCCGGTTAAGAACCTGGAAACCGGCCTTGTGGAGATCTCAACACAAAATCACGGTTTTGCGGTAGATGAAAAGAAGCTGGACGAATCGAAAGTGGAAGTGACCCACATCAACCTGAACGACCAAACCATTGAAGGGCTCCGGTTCAAGAATTTCCCGGGGATGTCGGTGCAGTACCACCCCGAGGCCTCGCCCGGCCCCCATGATTCCAGTTACCTCTTCGACCGGTTTTTGGAGATGGTCAAACAGGGTACAGGGAACAAGGAGCAGGGTGAAAAAAGTCCCCCTTTGAAGGGGGGATGAGGATGCGCGTTTAGCGCAGACTCTGGGGGGATGATTTCGGAGTTTTGATAAAGCTTTATAGCTGTTAATCCATCCCGGATCATCCCACGAGCGCTTCGCTGAATATGCCAACCACCCCCGACCCCTCCTTGGAAAGGAGGGGAGAATCAACAATCGAAAATCATCAATCAACAATTCAAAAAATGCCCCGTCGCGACGACATTAGTAAAATCCTGATCATCGGCTCCGGCCCCATTGTAATAGGCCAGGCCTGTGAATTCGACTATTCCGGAACCCAGGCATGCCGCTCTCTGAAAGAGGAGGGCTATGAAGTGGTGCTGATTAATTCGAATCCCGCCACCATCATGACCGACCCAATGATGGCCGATGCGATTTACCTGGACCCGCTCACAACCGATTCCATCAAAAAAATTGTGGCAAAGGAAAAACCGGATGCCGTTCTGCCAACCATGGGCGGGCAAACCGCGCTGAACCTGGCCCGCGATCTGCAGCACGAAGGCTTCTGGAGAGAAAACGACATCAGAATTATCGGCGTGAATATGGACGCGGTGGATATCACCGAAGACCGACAGCTGTTCCGCGACCTGATGGAGAGCATCGGGATTGAACAGTGCCGAAGTCGTACAGCGCAGTCACTGCTGGATGCCAAAGAAATTGTTGAGGAGCTGGGTGGTCTGCCGATTGTTATACGCCCTTCGTTCACGCTTGGCGGTACAGGCGGCGGTATTGTATGGAACGAGGATGAATTTGAACGCAAAGTGCTGCGCGGCCTGGAGCTAAGCCCGGTTCACCAGGTGCTTATTGAGGAGAGCATTTTCGGCTGGAAAGAGTTTGAGCTGGAACTTCTTCGCGATAAAAATGACAACGTTGTGATTGTATGCCCCATCGAAAATCTTGACCCGATGGGCGTACACACGGGCGACTCGGTAACCGTGGCACCAACTCAAACGCTCACCGACAAGCAGTACCAGCTGATGCGCGATGCCGCCATCAGAATGATGCGCTCCATCGGCGATTTTGCCGGCGGCTGCAACGTGCAGTTTGCCATGGAACCGGGCAGCGACCGGCTTGTGGCCATTGAAATCAACCCAAGGGTGAGCCGTTCGTCCGCGCTCGCATCCAAGGCCACAGGATACCCGATCGCAAAGATCGCTACCAAACTGGCTGTGGGCTACACACTCGATGAACTCCCGAACCCGATTACACAGGTGTCATCAGCCTGCTTTGAGCCGTCGATCGACTATGTGGTTGTGAAAATACCGCGCTTCAATTTCGACAAATTTTCAGGAGTTGACGAAGAGCTCACCACGCAGATGAAGGCTGTGGGCGAGGTAATGGCCATTGGCCGGAACTTCCCGGAGGCGATGAACAAGGCGTGGCAGTCGCTCGAAATCGGCCGCTCCGGCCTTGGCGCCGATGGGTATGACGATCCAAGCCGGAGAATGATCCGGGAACGGCTGCTGAAGCCCTATTGGGACCGCACCGTGCAGATCCGAAACGCTTTTAAAATGGGAGCTTCGGTTGAGGAAATTGCCGACATCACCAAAGTGGACCCATGGTTCCTGCAGCAGATCCGCTACATGGTTAGCCTCGAAAATCGTACCGAAGGGCAGGAACTTGACACCATCACTCAAAAAGACCTTTATGAACTGAAACAGGCAGGATTCTCCGACTTTCAGATCGCCTGGCTGCTGAGCAAGAGCGGGCCCAAAGTAACGGAAGGAGATGTTCGCAAGAAACGGCTTGACTGGAACATGAAGCCAAGCTTCAAGCTGGTGGATACCTGCGCTGCCGAGTTTCCCGCCGAAACCCCTTATTACTACTCTGCTTACGAAACGGAGAATGAAAGCATCGTCACAGATCGCAAGAAAGTGATGATTCTCGGAAGCGGGCCGAACCGGATTGGCCAGGGCATTGAGTTCGACTACTCCTGCGTGCACGCCGTACTCGCCGCCCAGGAAATGGGTTATGAGGCAATCATGGTAAACTGTAATCCCGAAACAGTGTCAACCGACTTCGACATTGCCGACAAACTCTACTTTGAGCCGGTATTCTGGGAGCGTGTACTCGATATTTTCGAGCATGAAAAACCGGAAGGTGTGATTTTACAGGTGGGCGGCCAAACAGCCCTAAAGCTCGGAAAGCGATTTGTGGAGGCCGGCATCAAGATTTTCGGAACCGAGTTTGAAAAGATTGATTTTGCAGAAGACCGTGGCGAATTCTCCAAATTTCTAAAGAAACTGCACATTCCATTTCCTGATTATGGAGCAGCGAGAAATGCCGATGATGCCGTAGCAATAGCCAATAAAGTAGGATATCCGGTACTGATTCGCCCCAGCTACGTGCTTGGCGGGCAGGGAATGCGGATCGCAGTAAAAGAAGCAGAACTTAGAAAATACGTTGAACGCATCCTCCAAACCCATCCCGAAAACGATTTTTTGATCGATAAATATCTCGACAAAGCGATCGAGGTGGATGTGGACTCGGTGTACGACGGCGAGCAGCTTCATATTGCCGGGATCATGCAGCATATTGAGCCGGCCGGGGTACACTCAGGTGACTCAACCGCCGTAATACCACCCTACTCCCTGAGCAAACTGGTGATCGAAACCATCGAAAAATACCAGGAGCGAATTGCGAAGGAGTTGGGCATTATCGGGTTCCTAAACGTTCAATACGCGGTAAAAGGAGAAGACGTGTTTGTTCTTGAAGCAAACCCGAGATCAACCCGCACCATACCCTTTCTGGCCAAAGCTACCGAAAGGCCCGAGGCAAAAATCGGCGTAAAAGTGATGCTTGGAGCCAAACTGAGTGAATTCGATCTGGAATCGAAACTAAAACGCTGGGCCATCAAAGAGCCGGTATTTCCGTTCGATAAATTCCCGGAAGTAAAGAAAGAACTTGGCCCGGAAATGAAATCCACCGGCGAGAGCATCTATTTTATGGATAACTTCGATGATGAGCGTTTCAGAAAACCGTACGAGTTTAAGAATTTGTATTTGAGTAAGTGATTTAGTCCACTGATTATTAACCACTGATTGCGCTGATTGCGCTGATGGGTGTTTAAATTCTGCAAAAAAGTGTAAGGTATTTCTGATTTCGGGTTCTTACATATAAAAACCTGGAATTATGAGCATTGTAAAAAAAGAATTTAAACACAGTAAAATTACAGGAATCGTCATCGGTTGCGCATTCGAGGTGTATAATGAGCTGGGAATGGGGTTTCCGGAAAAAATCTATCAGCGCTGCCTTATAATTGAATTGCGCAAACATGGACTTAATCTCAACTGTGAGTATACCATCCCGATTTATTTCAAGGGCGAGCTTGTAGGCAAGAGAAGGCTAGATCTTGTTGTAGAAGAGAAGGTAGTAGTTGAGAACAAGGCACGGCCTTATTTGAATGAATCAGATTTCATTCAGCTGAGAAACTATCTTAAAAATGCAGAAATAGAGATTGGTTTACTCCTGAACTTTGGTTCCTCAAGCCTTCAATTCAAGCGCTGCATTCAATCACGAAAAAAGAATTGATTGGCTCAGTTACAAGTCAGCGAAATCAGCGGTAAAAATCAGTGCAATCAGCGAAATCAGCGGTAAAAATCAGCGAGATGAAAAAGCCCCTGTCCTCGTCATCTCACCCCAGCTCTTGTTTCCTCTGAAGAAATCTACGAGCCCCCGGAACCTCCACCAGGCGTGGATCTGTCGATAGCCCAGATTTTCGACAAAGGCGTAGAAAATGAGCACCATTACATCACTGATGCGGTCATAACGGCGAAAAGTGAGTTCTTCCATTAATATTGAGAGAACCGAGAGAATCATTCCCAGAAGTATAGCTGCTGTAAGGAAGAGCAGTGCAAACTGAATATTTATGGCCCCGAGAAACAGAGAGGCAATCAGAATAATGTAGCCACCCAGCTCAATAACGGGCGATAGAAGCTCTACAAATAGAAAGAACGGCATGGCCAAAAACCCCAGTCGGCCATATTTAGGATTAAGAAGCATTCGTTTGTGCCGCCAAAGCGTATCGGCAAGTCCTCGCTGCCAGCGATTGCGCTGCCTTCCCAGAACCGTCCATGATTCGGGCACCTCTGTCCAGCATACTGGCTCAGGCAAAAAGCGGATCCGGTATTTTTCATTCCGCTCCCGGTAGTAGCGATGCAGGCGAACCACAAGCTCCATATCTTCACCCACGGTGTCGTGAAGGTACCCTCCCACCTTGATGACCGAATCCCTGTCGAAAACACCGAATGCTCCTGAGATGATCAGCAGGCTATCGAAATAATCCCAGCCGGTGCGGCCGAAAAGAAAGGCGCGCAGATACTCCACAGCTTGTACCCGTCCGATTAAAGACCGCGGCACATTCACCTCCTTTACTTCACCCATCTCAAACTTGCAGCCGTTGGCAACCCTGACCACGCCGCCAACCGCTACCGTTGATGGATCCGCCACAAACGCCATCAGCATCTGCTGTAGTACTCTGGGTTCAAGCAAGGTGTCGGAATCAACTGCGCAGATCAGATCTTTGCGCGATACATTAATTCCCGCATTCAACGCGTCTGCCTTTCTGCCATTCACTTTGTCTACCACAAAGAGATTTGGATAACGGTTGCTCCCATAAACGGCTTTGATTTTCTCCGTTTTCAGGTTTCGCGGAACATAGCGATCGATTTTCTTCAACCTGAAATGATCAATAAGCTTTGAAAGGGTCTCATCCTTGCTGCCGTCGTTGATAACAATCACCTCATAATCGGCAAACTTAAGATTTAGGAGTGCCCGGGTCGACATAATGATTGAGGCTTCTTCATTATACGCAGGAGCCAGAATGCTGATGGACTTATAAAGCCGTGTATCAAAAAGNCCACTCAACTGAAAGATCGTGGACTCCTCCTTCGACCTTTTTGTTTGAACATACGAGAGAAGCACAAGTGTAATGTACGAGAGGTTTACAGCTACGAAGTAGAAAAATATAAATACGTTAATCCAAAAAAGTATCTGAAGCATCAGATCCATATGTTACAGCTCCTCTGCTTTGGCGGATTCTATTTCTCCAATAAGCTCCCTAAGTTCGTCTTTATCCATAGTTGGAATTTCAAGTTTTTGCAGGTCTACGTCATCGTAATTTGAAAGTGATTTTGCAGCGTTAAAGCGAACATAAAAGTCGGTATCCGCAAGCATCCATCGAAGAAACTCCACCGATTCATCACGTTTGAAATGTGCCAAAGCCATGGCAACCGCTTCCCGGACTTCACTAAAATTTGAAGCCATAAAATCCATTATCATCTTATCATAAATCTCTTCCATACCGAACAGAGAAAGTACGTTTATCAGGCTTACAACAATTTCCGGATCATAGTTATCGGCCGAAATTTCTTTAAATTCATTCAGTAAAAAGCCGGCACTTTCAAAAAACCCAAGCTCTCCCAAAGTGCGAATCATCAGGGCAGTACGGTGATTGCTGTAGGAACGCTTATCGATGAGTTCCATCAGTAAATTACCCTCCGCTTCCCTATCGTTGGTTGATTTCATTTGAAATTCAGCAAACACATCGTTTAGAGCCTGATTGGAGAGGCCTTCATTGGCGAGTAAGTTCTCTATAGCTGCTTTCTTTTCTTGTATTGTGCCGTGGTTGATAATTGCCATGGTAGCAGCGTATGCGAGCATCGGGTGGTCACTGCCTGTTAACCGCAATATGCTGGGGACCAGCGTTTTTTTGATATCCTTTTTCCTGGAATAGTATAAGCACGCTTTGGCTTTCTCGAGTGGATTTGACGACTGAAACCGCTTCTCATAGTAGCGACGTATTTCCGGTAGCTTCATCAGTCGTTTTAATCTTTCCTCTTCTTCCCCCTCAAGATTCTTATCCAGTTCATTAGCAATTTCCATCAGAATCGTGAACTCAACTGTGGAATGGATGTTTTTCTTCATCTCATCGAACGTTAGATCCTTGCTCACATATCTAATAACTTTTTCAAGGAGCTCTTCACGGATTTTTTCACGCTTTTTTTCAGATACATTGGCCATCCAGCGACTGTAAATTGCCCCAAAAAATACCATCAGACTGACAAGGGCCAAAACTCCCACCACAATCAGCATGATGATTTCCGCATTTGTATTTAAATAATCAATCAAGCCTAGTATCAGTTATTAAGGACACGATTCAGCCGCAGCAGAAATTCATCCATTTTAAAGGGTTTTGGCACATATTCCATAGCGCCTAACTGAAATCCTCGTGAAACATCCTCAACTCTTTTCTTATTAGACAGCATAATTACCTTGATATCTGAGGAATCGAACTCAGAATCTTCTTGTAAGTCCTGTAGTATTTCAAAACCCGATTTACCCGGCAGCATGACGTCGAGCACCACCAGGTCGGGCTTAATTTTTTTTATCATATCAAATCCATCCAACCCATCCCTGGCGTGGTACGTGTCAAAGCCCATTGCTTTGAGTCTGTAAAGAATCAAACGGGCGGTCATCTCCTCGTCTTCAACAAGAAGAATTTTTTGTTGAGCCATTGATAGTTGATTTGAATACTGGATTTACACCTGAGCAAAATAAGAGTTTTGGCATAGCATACCCACATTATATAAAAATCAGTGATATCATTCCTAAACTGTTTTTTAATACAATAATCAAATAATCAGACAGGCAACATTCTGTGAATTATAGAGTGAACTTTGTATCATCAATCAACCTGGCTAATAAATCCATCCATGAATAAAAAAAATCTGGTTATTGCTTTTGGGGGGATTTCTCCGGAGCATGAAGTATCTGTTATTACCGCCATGCAGGCATCAGCTGCACTTAGCAGTTCTGAGTATAATCTAGTACCTCTTTACATCAGCAAATCCGGGAGATGGTTTACCGGCAAATCACTCCTCGAACTCGAATCATTCAAAGACTTAAAAGAGCTTGAAAAGGGCTGTATACCTTGTTTGTTTACCCACAACGATTTGGGGCAAACCACTCTTAAAACAAACAAAGACGGATTTTTTTCAAAAAGCGAAAGTTTTCCTGTATACGCAGTTTTATGCGCGTTTCACGGATCAGGTGGAGAAAATGGTGCCTTTCAGGGAGTATGCGAAACCTACAATGTGCCGTATACAGGCAGCGGTGTTATGGGTTCGTCTGTTGGAATGGATAAAGTTACGGCCAAGGCTTTGTGCGAGTCTGCAGGAATCAAGGTTACAGAGGGTACCGACTTTTTCGAAAAAGAATGGGTTGAAAATGAAATTCGACTCATTGAAAAATGCGAAGAGCCCGGGTATCCGCTCGTCGTAAAGCCTGTTCATCTTGGCAGCAGCATCGGCGTGGAGGTTGTAAAAAACCGCGAACAACTGACAATGGCTGTGGAAACAGCATTCAGATATGATGCACATCTGCTCGTAGAAAAAGCAGTTAACCCGTTGATGGAAATCAATTGTTCTGTACTGGGCACTCCGCAGGCATGCATATCGAGCGTTTGCGAAAGGCCGCTTGGAAAGGAAGAGCTGCTCTCCTTTAAAGATAAATATATGAGTGAGTCTGGATCCAAAGGAATGGCGTCAGCATCGCGCGTGATTCCGGCAGATATTGATGAGAAATTATCTGATCAGCTCCGCACGGCATCCAAAACTATATTCCGGTTATTTGGCTGCAGCGGAGTAGCACGCCTCGACTTTTTGGTGAACAGCAATACCGGCGAATACTACTTTAATGAAATTAACACCATTCCGGGTTCCTTTTCGTTCTATCTCTGGAAAGAGTCCGGTTTCTCTTTCCGCGACCTGCTGAACGAAATGATCGCTATCGCACTTGAGCAGCATAAAGAAAAAAATGGCAGGATACAGAGCTATGATACAAACTTACTGAGTGAAAAAGCTGTCACCGGAATCAAAGGCGCCAAAGGATCCAAATAGCATATGCAAACAACCATCGTAAAATTCCCCCTACTTTTAGTTCTGACCTTACTTTTGATTATTTCTGCCTGCGGGCCAACCGATACGGTTACAGTTGTGCAAGATGCTCCGCGAATTGCCCTGGCGGAAACAGCAGAAGATGATGATGTTGAAGAATTTCGTCAAATCACTATTGGTTTGATTGACCCGGTAACCAACCTTGATCCTCTGTTTGCAGAGAACCTCAGCACAAAACGAGCAGTCTCTCTGATTTATGAGAGTCTGTTTACCTTAAATGAGATTGGAGAGCCCGTGCCTGCGCTGGCCGACACGGTAGAAATCTCGGAGAACGGCCTGGAGTATACAATTCACCTGAAGGAAAATATTTTTTTTCACGATAGCCGGGTATTTACAGCGGGTGTGGGGCGGCGGCTTCATGCAAATGATGTTAAGCGTGCATTTGAAAGAACTGCAGTGAATACCGTGCCTGAGCACGCATCACGTTTACTGATGAATGTTGTCGGTTACAGAAGCTTTTTCACAGAACAGCGCAGCCAGCACGACGTAACCCGCAGGGTGGTTGATGGCGTTAGAGGTATTGAAGTGCTGAATCAAAGATCCCTGGTAATAAGACTGAACCAACCGGACGAACTTTTACTGGAAAAGCTTGCCTCCCCCTATCTTTCGATTTACCCTCAGGAATCTGTCAGCACAACAGGATTTTCGCTTACATCCAACCCGGTTGGGACAGGGCCGTTCCGTTTCCGTTCGATGGAGAATGGACGTATCATTCTTTCAAAAAATGAGCATGACCGATTTCAGGATTTTGGGATCAACAGAATAGATTTGGTTTTCAAGGGTACTGAAAGTGAACTTTTTCAAGAGTTTATTCGAAGCAATATTGACTGGATACCTGAGGCCGGGCCTTTAATCAATCGCCAGGTGCTCGACGCTGACGGGCTGCTTCGTTCCTCGTATGAAGATGATTTTACGCTCATCAACAATGCAGGCTTTCGATTTACGGCAGTCTACATCAATCAGTACGCTTCCGCGGAAACTGCATGGCTTGCAGACAGGCTCCGTAATAGTAATGAAGTGAACTTCAGACTAAATGGCACTCTGGATTTTCGTCCTGAATTATTACCGGACGATGAACCGGGTGAACCGAAACCGGAATACTTCATCACCAATACCGAAAATCTCACTGCGAGGGTCATTTTCTCCGAAATTAATTCTGCTCTCGTTCAACCGGAGTCATCCCTGTCGTATCTCGATATCTATGTGGTAATTCCAGAAATAACACTCTATTCGCGTACAACTGATAACGTTCATATTCGCAACAAGGATCTGTCAGGTTTTTGGCTGTCATTCGAAACCCCTGTTATATCCCTCCATTCTAAACGGCTATCAGGAATTGAACCTTCTGCCGTGCCCTGGCTTCTGACAGTCAGGAATTTACAACTTCAAAACGCAGGTCGGCAGCCTTCATGAAATTCGCCATCGTAGCAAATCCGCAAAAGTACTCGGTTGAGGAGCCTATCGAGAGAGTGCTTAATTGGTGTGCCAGGAACCAGACATCTGTAGCTGTAGCATCCGCGCTTCGCGACTCACTGAGCGGTATCTTTAGCCGGTTCGATTCTTATGTGACTGATACAGAGCGAAAGGCCGTCCAGACATCAGACTATGTGATAGCCGTAGGCGGTGATGGCACAATGCTGCATACCGCGGATCTTACCAAAGAAAATCCGGTTCCGGTTTTGGGGATCAATACCGGCAAACTTGGTTTTATGGCGAATATTCAGCCAGAAAACATTGAAGATGCCCTGGCTCACCTTCAAAAAAAGCAATACTCAATTGATGAAAGAGCAATGCTGGAAGCCCACATTTCTGATGGGGCGGTTGTATACGCTCTTAATGAGTTTCTTTTTTCAAAAAAAGATACTTCGTCCATGATTGCACTGCACGCTGAGTACGATGGCGTGTTTATCAACAATTATTGGGCAGACGGTCTTCTCATCTCCACTCCCACCGGTTCAACAGCGTACAATTTATCCGCCGGGGGTCCTATTGTTCTTCCCAATACACCGGTTATGCTTTTAACGCCCATTAATCCGCACACGCTTACCACCCGGCCACTGGTACTGCCTTCGAACAGAGAGTTGCGCATTCGTTGTGAGCATTCAGGAACAAACACACTTTTCTCTTATGATGGAAAAGTTCATCATGAAAACCCGGGACTCGATTTCATCATCAAACAGAGCAATTACTCCGTACATCTCGTACAGCTGCCCGAACAGAATTACTTCGAAACGTTACGCAACAAGCTGATGTGGGGTCTCGACCGCCGAAAGGAATGATAATTAACCACATCATTACTTCAGAAGCTCTACAATTTCCCCTATCTTAGAGGGTATAACTATAGAAACTTTTTCTGTCTCATTTTACCGCTTGAAAACCGGTCATGGCAGAAATAAATCTTAACTAAAAAGCTGACAAACAATGAAAGTAACTGTTGTAGGAGCCGGTGGAAATGTGGGCTCAACTGTAGCTTACACCATCGCTGAGCGTGATTTCGCCAAAGAAGTGATCATGCTTGACATCGAAAAGAAAGAGGGCGACAAAACGTTTTATCCATCAAAAGGCCGGGCACTCGATCAGTGGCAAACAGCGCCCATACAAAATTTTGATACTCGCCTTAAAGGAACCGTGGATTACAGTGACACAAAAGGATCGGATGTGTGTGTAATTACCGCAGGTGTACCGCGCCGGCCGGGCATGAGCCGGGACGATCTCCTTGGAATTAACGGCAATATCGTTAAAACCGTGACCGAAGAGCTCGTAAAACAATCACCCGATACCATCATCATTGTGGTTTCGAATCCACTGGATGTGATGACATACGTATCTTATGCTGCATCTAATCTCGATAAGAAAAAAGTGATGGGCATGGCCGGAATTCTCGATACAGCACGCTATCGGGCATTTCTGGCTGAAGAGCTTGATGTTTCAACCAAAGACATTCAGGCAATGCTGATGGGCGGCCACGGCGACACCATGGTGCCACTTCCCCGATACACCACCGTTTCTGGAATCCCCGTAACACAGCTTATCGATGAAGGCAAGCTGAATGATATTGTAGAACGTACCAAGACGGGCGGAGGTGAGATTGTTGGATTGATGGGCACATCGGCATGGTATGCGCCGGGTGCAGCTGCAGCTCAGATGGTCGAAGCAATAATGCTGGATCAAAATCGTATATTCCCATGTGCCGCTTATCTTGAAGGTGAATTCGGCATTAATGACCTGTTTATCGGCGTGCCAGTGAAGCTTGGACATGGCGGTATCAAGGAAATTATCGAAATTGACCTTACCGATAGCGAAAAGGAACTGTTAAGAGCATCAGAAAAAGCAGTCCGTTCAACACTGGACGACTACAATAAGCTGATGGATAAATAAACCGCAAAAAAAGAAGACTTGGCTCTTCACTACTTGCAATTAAACCCCATTCCTCCCCAGGATTGGGGTTTTTTAATCGTAACAGGAATTATTAAGAAATATGTAACGAGAGAAGTCGATAATCGTCTTTATTATATAGTCAGGTGCGGAAGAAAAGAAGCACATCCAGCTGATAACTGGCTATGCGGTATAAATAATAACAAATTGATAGAGCGGCACCATCCATACCTGTCAAATAATTTATTGGCGCTATGATAGGATATTCTGAAGTTTTACAGGTTATTGGAGCGATAATAATTTTTTCGCTCATACTCACCACTGCAAATCGCTACATGTTAGGTAACATTGAGACAAAAGTTACCTCAGAGGTCGAAGTTCATGCCGTGACAATTGCTCAGGATATCATTGAGCTATCGAAGAGTGTACCGTTTGATGCTGCAACTGCCAATGAAACAATTCCTGGTGATATACCGGATGATTTTGTTTCCGGCGACCCCATGCCTGTCAATAACAATGCAAATGACAGAAATTCACTTCAGCACTTTGAGGACTTCAATGGTTACAGTGAAACCATTACGACCGGTTTAGGCGATTTTCTCGTTTCTACTGAAGTTAGCTATATGAATCCAAACGACCTTGAACAGACTTCGTCTGCAAGAAGTATCTTTAAAAGAATTACCGTCACCGTTGCAAGTGAATCACTTCGCAACGATGTAATACTCAACTATACAAGAGTTTATAACAACTCCAATTAATCATGAATCTTGGTTTAACCATAAGTTTTATCATCGGCGGAATGCTGATGATTGCCATAGTAACTCTGAACACAAGAATGGGGCAGCATTCTGCAGATATTACTATGCATACCATGAGCCAGAATCATGTTTCAAATATTTCTGACATTGTAGAATTCGATTTTCAGAAAATTGGATATAACGTTCAAGAGCCGATTGCTGGAGCAATTCAGGTAGCCGATGAAAATGAAATTCGGTTTCAATCAAATTTAAACAACAATCCCGCAGAGACTGTGAATACTGTGACTTGGCGTCTGGGTACAGATGTAATTGCCGGATCACCAAATCCACGACACAGAACGTTGACAAGAATTGTTGATGGAGATACTCAGGATATCAATGTTGGAGTAACCCGATTCGAACTGAGATACTTTGTACCCGGCAATCACAATCCCTTACCATTTCCAATTGATGCATCAACCCGGGAAGATATCCACCGAGTCGAGGTAATCTTAGAAGTAGAATCCAGAGAGGGAATAGGTAGAAATAACCAATTTACAACATCATCATGGAGAAAAGTATTTACTCCGCCTAACCTAAATTTATAAGGAGCTCATCATGGGACGAGCAATGCTAATTATCGTAACAGGGCTGTTGATTTCCATCGGAATTACCCAAACTTCACTTTTTGGCGGCCTTGGCCAAATGGTTAACCATTCAGCCAATATGGCTGAAGCAGTACAGGCAAAAAACGTGGCTTACATGGGTACTGAACTGGCTATACGCCAAATGATTGACGATCCCGACTGGAGAGACGGATCATCAGCCACTTTTACAGTTGGAGGTGGAAGTGCATCTGTAAACGTTGAAGAAACACCTGCGGGTTTGCTGAGGCTTCACTCTAACGGAACGTTTAATGGTGAATCACAACAGGTAACAATGTTGCTGAACCAAGAACAAAGCAGTTCTGTGCCGACATTTTTCTCCGCTTTGGGATTCATAATGAGTGATCCCGACAAGTTTAATTTTTCGGCCGGCGGCAGTACCACAATCGACGGGCACGACATATCCGGCCAGTGTGCTGACAAGCCGGGTGTTAGCGTGAATCATTCAGATGATATGGGCACTGTTCAGGGTGGTATATGGGGTGCCGGTAAAGTACTTGGAGATCCGCCTATTGATGTTTTTGATGGATTGACCATGGATGATCTTTCTGATTTAATTGATCAACTTGAGCCGCATGGAACAGTATTAAGCCCCAGCCAAAATCAACACAATTTAGGATCGAAAGAAAACCCCGGAATATTTGTTGTAAACAGCAACGTACGATTTGCCGGTAATCAAAATAAAGGCGCCGGAATCATGATTGTACGAAACAGTGGAAAGATTGAAGTTGAAGAAGGTGATGATTCTGGTGCAATTGAAGTTAGAGGCGGTTTTGAGTTCGACGGACTTGTGATTTTTGAAAACGCCATGAAAATTGACGGACGCGGTAATGCTGTAATCCGCGGGTCTGTTATAGTTGGTAATACTCATCAAAATGTTCCCAAATTCAACGCTGATATGGGTGGTGGCGCTACCATTAATTACGATTGCAGCGCACAGCAGTATGCCGATTTGGCCGCCAGCGGTTTGGGATCTAGCCTGACATTTCAAACACGAAGCGTGTATGAAACTACCGGAGGTAATTAAAAATTATAGCCTCGGCATTCTCGATAAAATCAAGAACCTGAACTGACAGCAATCCCAAGATCTTTAACAACGATTCCGGAACTCCGCAGGCTTATTGCGGAGTTCTGGAGCCGTTTTCCACTCTGATCACCATCCGGCCCGTAAATGGGGTCATCCACAATCGGAAAGCCGGCATGCTGTAAATGCAGCCTGATCTGGTGGGTTCTCCCGGTTTCCGGAATGCATTTTACCAGGGTATTCCCCTCCTCAGTGTTTTCCGGGATAAAACGCGTCACCGCCTCTTTTGCCCCTTCAAGCCCCTCTCCGCACTCAAACACAAAGCCTCTTTTTCTGCGAACCGATGCATTGACGGTGATCTCGCTATTCATCTCACCCTGCACAATTGCGTGGTAGGTCTTTGCTACACGATTTGCCTCGAATTCTTTTCGCAACCGTATCGCCGCCTCTTTATTTCGTGCAACTAGCACCACGCCAGATGTAACCGAATCGAGGCGGTGAACCATTCTCAGGCCCGGGCAACCCATCTCACCGAGCATGTAGAGCAGTGTGTTTTTGTAGTAGCGTCCTCCCTGGTGCATAGGCAGGGGCGCCGGTTTGTACACGGCCAGCCAATCGTTGGTTTCTTCGATAATCCTGATGGCGGCCGCCACCGACGGCTCAACCACCCGTGGTGAGTAGTGCTGAATAACCTGTTGCGAACGGAGCCTGTACTCTGGATGCAATTCATCATCCCCTTCGCAAATCCATCCGTTTTTAAATCTTGCGCGCCAGGTTGATTCTGAAAGATAGGGGAACCGTTCTCTGAAGAAGCCGAGCACCGTTTTACCGGCATCTTTTGGCTTTACGGTAATGGTTCGGGTCAGCTCATACGGAGCTGTAATGCGTACCTCACTGACCCTGGAGCTCTCTTTGCTTAAAATCGTCATCAAAATAATTGTACCATTTTCTGAAAGGCCGGAACGCGTTATCGGGGTCGAATGGACGCATGTACTCACTCTTCCTGCACTCTTCGCTGCAGCAGCCTTCCATAATTTGGGCACCCTCCTCCGAACAGACAAAGAGCTTGTTGCACTCCATATTGGCGCAGTTGATGTAGCTGTCGGCCGGCTTACCCGTAATTTTACAGCGGGCAATCGGTTCCAGGCTGTCCTTGTTAACAGGCACCACCAGGCGGTCGTCGAACACAAAACATTTGCCTTTAAAATGTGCGCCACCTTCCTCCTTTGCGTAGTTCAGGATACCGCCGTGAAGCTGATTCACATCATCCCACCCTTTCTTTTTCATGAGCACGGAAAACTTCTCGCACCGGATGCCACCGGTGCAGTACATCAGAACCTTCTTGTCTTTGGGAATCGTCTCCTCAGCTTCCTCAAGCCACTGAGGAAAATCATAAAAATTTTCGACCGGCGGCTTGAGGGCACCCTCAAAATGTCCCACATTCGACTCATAGTCGTTTCGAACATCAATCATCACATAATCCTCGCCCGATTCCATGGTTTTTCTCCATTCGGACGGCGGCATGTGATAGCCACCCTCTTTCGGATCTAGGCCTTCGGCATGAATGGCTACGATTTCCTCACGAATCTTACAGATCAGTTTTGCAAAAGGGATTTCATCGTGAAGATCTGTTTTGAATTCAGTTTCTTCAAATCCGGGTAGCGAACGCAGATACTCTTTGTACGCCTGCATCTGCCCGGTTGTGCCGCCCAGTGTGCCGTTGATTCCTTCAGAGCTAATATAGACCCTGCCCAGAGCTCCAAGCTCTTTCAGGAATGCTCTGTGCTCTTTGCAAAAAGCTTCCGGGTTTTCAATTCCTGAGAATTTATAGTAAAGAATAACTTCGTACTTCATAGTATGTGTGCTAAATTCGAATCTGCGGCGTTTTCTTCCGGTGCGCTTCAGGGATTTTTTTATTTGATCCCTGCTATTAATCGATTTTCTAAATCAACCTTTAATTTACGATCTTTTCAGATTATTCGTATAAACTCAATTCATGCATGACGCGACCTGCTGCATACATTTTCCCTATCTGCACGCTGTTGCTGACCCTGTTGTGGCTGCCTGTTCTCGCACAGTCAGCTCAATACCATCAGCGGGTTCACGAACATCCTGTGTTTCGGGCTATTGATGAGGCTCATAAGCTAGGACATATTACGGATGAGGAAGTCTTGCTGCAGAAATTCAGGTATGCCTATGCTCCGGATCGTGTTCGTAATGAGTTCGTAAAGGAAGATGCCGGTCCGGTAAAATGCATGAACTCTGAGTACAGGTATTTTCTTGAAAACCGGGCGCGACTCTCTCCCATGGTTGTTCGCGAAATTGAAGAGTTCACAGACCGTCCCAACACCGAACATACACAAACATTTCTTTCCCCATCAGGTAATTTCATCATTCACTACGAAACCGATGGCCCTGATGCCGTACCACTTGCCGATACGAATAGCAGCGGCATACCCGACTATGTAGAGCTGACGGCGTTCGCTGCCGACTCTTCCTATCGCTACCAGGTTGAACAGGCTGGATTTGCAGATTTTCGGAAAACAAATCCTTACGAGATATTTTACAGGAATTTCAATTTTTATGGTACCACCACACAAAGTGGGTCCACCACATTTATACGAATACATAATAATTTTGAGGGATTTCCCCCAAACAGCCATCCCGAAGGAGATATTGTCGGTGCGCTATATGTAACTGTGGCTCATGAAATCAAGCATGCCATCCAGTTCGAAACAAACCGCTGGCAGGGTGATGCCGGCTCATTCGATTGGATAGAAATGGACGCTGTATTGATGGAAGAGGTGGTGTTTCCCGATGTAAATGACTATTACAACTATATTAAAACCACGTTTGAGTCTGATTCGCCAAGCTCTCAATCTATCTTCGGTAATTCCTCGAACCCAACCCCAGGCGCTTACTGGCACATGACCTGGATGCTCTATTTCTTCGAAACGATTGGCATCGACTTTTGGGTAGACGTTTGGGACCAGTTTATTGAAGATAGAAATAAGCTGTTTTTCACCGCAATGACAAATACGCTTACAGATTCAGGGCGTAATCTTAGCAGAGAGCACGTTCGTAATCACCTGTGGCATATGGCTTCGGGTCCTGAGTTTAGCCGTCCCGGATTTGGATTTGAAGACTCCCAAAATTATCCTAATCCAAATTTCGTGTTAAACGAGTTGGAGTTCCTGAGCGATGTGGTTGAAGGCACCAATCTAAGGCCGTTTGCATCTCACTATGTAAGAGCATCTGTTCCTGCTATTGCAGAGGGGCAGCCTCAGTTTGTTCTCAGTGCTACACAGCCGGGAGTCGGCCTGGGGATAATAGGTTATTTCCGCGATGGTTCAATTAGCACCGAAATTGCCGTAAACCCTGACGCTGCTTCGCAAACGGTGCAGACCGCATGGAATTGGAGTGCCCTCGAGAAAATTTCGGTAGCCGTGGTTAATACAAACACATCCGGTTTTGAGAACATCGACTACACACTCGAAATGAACTCCACGGTACCCGATGATGACTTTATCCTGCAGAACTTTCCCAATCCATTCAACAACTCCACCATGATAACTTTTGCTATCACCGAGAGTAAGCCTGTAAAACTTGAAGTTTATGACTCTATCGGCCGGAAAGTAGCAACGCTTGTGGATGGTCAGCTCGAAAGCGGGTACCATACAATCAATTTCGATGCCGCNGGACTGGCATCCGGAATGTATATTTACAGAATTATTACAGGAGAGCTTACCCGGTCGAAGAAAATGCTGCTCATTAAATAACTNCANTTANAGTGANTTCGATANAANAACGAAGTCNTTACAAGTCCCCNTTTGAAGCTATCGTGTGGACACAAGTTTATCTNTGAAATCACTGAATTCCATAACTCATCAATGGTTTTCAGGAGATCCCTCCGCTTCATCCCGACGGAAAAGCCCGTCGGAATTCCGGTCGGGATGACAAGAGGTTGGTGTGTTCCCGCGGCGGGGGCTGCAAAACGTTATTCATGCTGATCCTTGATGCCCGCCGCTTCCTCGCCCATCTGTGTCATCCCGACTAAATGAGCGCAGCGAATGCATGCCCCAACGGGATGCCTGTGGCAGAGGGATCTCCAGAATAGAGGCGAACGACATTAACAAGATGTGTTCACACGATAGTATTTGAAAGGGGCTCAATCTTAAATAAATCCTTACGTCGAACTCAGGTTAATTAACCCCTCCTCAGAAGCTCCACAATCAGATGATCTGCTATTTTCAGGCCTTCGTGTTTCAGGAGCAGCTTCTCTTCGGTGTCGGCAATCATTCCCTCGTTTCTCTTTGCTTGAAGCCATTCAGTTTGAATGCTGTTCAGCCGGTAACCGTACTTTTCTTCAAGTTCAGCGGTGGCGACCCCCCATCGTGTCCTGAGGCCCAACATCAGACGTTCTTCGGCGAGCGTTTTTTTGTCAAGTGCTTCTTCATCTTCACGGAATTGTTCTGTTTCATTCTCAAGGTAGAATTTTAAATCCGGGCGGTTTCGCCATCGCCGGGCACCTGTATCGTCTTTCCAGAATGAGTGGGCCGACGGACCAAAGCCGAGATAGTTTTCGTGATTCCAATAGCTGCTGTTGTGAATGGCTTCCTTTCCGGGCTTTGAGTAGTTGCTAACCTCATATCTTTCAATGCCTGCAGTTCTGAGCAGGTCACCCAAAAGGTTAAACTGACGGCCTGTATCTTCATCGTCAGGAATTTGAAGCCGCCCCAGCTCCGCCTGCTTGCCAAGCCTTGTTCCCGGTTCAATGGTCAGTGAATATGCGGAAATGTGAGGCGGGTTGAATGTAAGCAGGTTTGCCACATCTTCTTTGAGCATCTGATCTGTCTGGCCCGGATTGCCATAAATCAGGTCGGCCGTAAACGTTTCGAAACCCGCTTTTCCCAATGCCTCAAGTGCTTTGAATGCTTCCTGCCTGGTATGAGCCCTATGCATAAACGTGAGCAGTTCTTCTTGGAATGACTGCACTCCCATGCTGGCCCTGTTGATTCCCGCTTCCCTGATTGACTTCAAATAATCAACCGTAACGTCATCCGGATTGAGCTCCATGGTGACTTCTTCCGGGGTAAGCTTAAACACACGATCGAGCGCATCAAAAATCCGGTTCAGCTGTTCCGGCGATAGGAGCGATGGTGTGCCGCCCCCGATGTAAATGGTTGAAACTGCTTCGGAGGCATATGCAGTATTTTCATAACTGTGGATCTCTTCAATCAGCGCATCAACAAAAGGCTCCCGAAGCTGCTGACGCGTGAGAAAATAGAAATCGCAATAGCTGCAGGCCTGTTTGCAAAAGGGGATATGAATGTAGAGGCCGGCCATAGATACTACCAAGCTTGTGTTTTGTGAAAAGCGTCTGTCATCAAAGATGCAGTACCCATATATAAATTGTCTGACGTAACTGCGAAGTGTCGTAGCTTTCTTTGTAAAATAAAGAAATAGGTTTGATTGCAGTACCTTGAACAAATATTTACGCCAGGTGGAAAGCTTTTGATCGGTTTAAACCACCCCTAAATCCCCTCCTTGAAAAGGAGGGGACTTATGTACTTGCCTTTTTCAGCGTGTTTTGACCGAACCCAGGTTCATCAATCTTTTGCCCGGTAAAACGGGTTCTCTTCGTACGTATCCACCCGGCGGTAGGCGCGCTGGTATTTTACATAGTTTGCGGCATATTGCCGGATGGAGGCAATCTCATCATCCGAAAGCTTGCGAACCTGCTTTACCGGTGAGCCCATGTACATATAGCCAGACTCAAGCCTCTTGCCCGGAGGCACCAGGCTGCCTGCTGCAACGATCACATCGCTTTCGATAACTGCCTTATCCAGTACGGTGGCATGGATTCCGATAAGCACACGGTCGTGAATGGTGCAGCCGTGAACCATGGCATTGTGGCCTATGGTCACTTCGTTTCCAATTTTTGTGGGGCAGGCTTGATGGGTTACATGTACCGAGGCATTATCCTGGATATTACTCTGATCTCCGATCTCGATCCAGTTTACATCACCCCTGATGGTTGTGTTGAACCAGACCGAGCT
>SL_3KL_010_SEDDRAFT_10000243_pt1 | contig 41111 bp, 34 predicted proteins | sample SodLakKL_010_SED_2_FD_10381 | JGI IMG/M metagenome (IMG submission 10381) | reverse complement strand
TAAATCCCCCTTTGCCAAAGGGGGACTATTTAATCCTCGCATGGTAGTTCTGAATAGATCGAACTATGGGAGCACCCTCACGCCTTGCCGCAACACCTTTTGCCGCTGCAATGGCGGCCGCAGTTGTTGTAATATAGGGAATTTTGTACTTAATGGCTGCTTTGCGAATATCGGAACTGTCCTCTGTGCTTTGTTTTCCGCTGGGAGTATTGATAATCAATTGGATTTCTCCATTTTTTATAGCGTCCACAAGATTTGGCCGTCCGTATTTAAGTTTTCTAATGGAAAGAGCATCTATTCCATTTTCTTTTAAAAATTCGTGAGTACCCTCTGTGGCATATATGGTAAACCCCAGGTCGTTAAATCGTCTGACAGGTTCCAGTGCAGCGGTTTTATCTCTGTTTGCTATGGTAAACAAAACAGAACCTTCAAGTGGAAGGGTTGTTTTGGTGGCTTCCTGAGCTTTAAAAAAGGCTCTTCCGAAAGAATGGGAAATTCCCAGCACTTCTCCTGTGGAGCGCATTTCAGGCCCCAGAACAGGGTCAACTTCGGGAAACATATTAAACGGAAAAACGGCTTCTTTGACACCGAAATGAGCAATCTGTTTAATTTCAAGTCCCAGTTCCGGCAGTTTTTTGCCAAGCATCACCTGAGAAGCCAGCCGGGCCATGGATATACCGCAAACCTTGGAAACGATCGGAACCGTTCTGGAAGCCCTGGGATTGGCTTCCAGTACATATACAGTGTTTTCATAAATAGCATACTGAACATTCATGAGCCCCACAACATTTAACTCAATGGCTATTTTCCGGGTATATTCGTTTATTGTATCGATATGTTTAAGCGGTATACTGATGGGAGGTATTACGCATGCGGAATCACCCGAATGAATACCGGCAAGCTCGATATGTTCCATCACCGCCGGAACAAAGGCATCCGAACCGTCTGCAATGGCATCGGCCTCAGCTTCGATAGCATTGTCCAAGAATTTATCGATTAAAATGGGACGTTCCGGAGTTACCTCCACCGCAGCCTGCAGATAGCGTTTTAACATATCATCATCATGGACAATCTCCATGCCTCTTCCGCCCAGCACATATGAAGGTCTGACCATCAGGGGATAACCTATTTTTTTCGCAATTGCAAAAGCTTCGTCATATGTTTTTGCCATTCCGGATTCAGGCTGGGGGATTCCCAGTTTACGCATAATATTTCTGAACCGGTCGCGGTCCTCGGCCAGATCGATAGTATCAGGGCTTGTGCCCAAAATAGTAACACCTGCTTCAGCCAGTTCATTGGCAATATTCAAGGGTGTCTGGCCGCCAAATTGCACAATGACGCCCTCGGGTTTTTCATTTCTGTAAATGCTTAAAACATCTTCTACCGTCAGCGGTTCAAAATAAAGCTTGTCAGAGGTATCATAGTCGGTGGATACGGTTTCGGGATTACAATTGACCATGATCGATTCATAGCCTTCATCCCGGATTGCTAAAGCTGCATGAACACAGCAATAATCAAATTCGATTCCCTGCCCGATCCGGTTGGGGCCTCCCCCCAGCACCATAATTTTTTTCCGGTCGCTGACCTCTACGAGATTTTTACCGTTATAGGTGGAATAGTAGTATGCGGCATTGTCGACCCCACTGACCGGAACCGATTCCCATGCTTCCATCACCCCGAGTCTTTCTCGGTGTTCCCGGATATCTTTTTCATCAAGTTCCAGGAGCATGGCAAGATATTTATCCGCAAACCCGTCCTTTTTGGCACAAACAAGAAGTTCATCGGGAATGCCGGTTCCTTTGCAGGCAATGATTTTTTCCTCCAGCTCCACCATTTCTTTCATCTGGCCAATAAACCATGGTTTGATATGGGTAAGCTGATAAAGCTCCTGTATATCTGCTCCTTTTCGAAGGGCTTCATACATTAAAAACTGTCTTTCACTGCTGGGCTCCCCCAATTTTCCCATCAGCTGGTCCAACGAAAGTGAGTTGAAGTTTCTGGCAAAACCGAGTCCATATCGCCCAATTTCAAGGCTCCGGATTGCCTTCTGAAAAGCTTCCTTATAAGTTTTTCCGATGCTCATCGCCTCGCCTACAGCACGCATTTGAGTGCCAAGCCTGTCCTGAATGCCTTCAAACTTTTCAAATGCCCAGCGGGCAAATTTAACCACCACGTAATCTCCGGAAGGCGAATACTTATCCAGGGTACCGTCACGCCAATACGGAATTTCATCCATGGTCATCCCCCCGGCAAGAAGGGTTGAGACCCTGGCGATTGGAAATCCTGTGGCCTTGGATGCCAGAGCTGACGACCTGGAAGTTCTGGGATTAATTTCAATGACCACCACCCGACCGGTTTTGGGATCATGGGCAAATTGAATATTGGTTCCCCCGATAACCTCAATGGCTTCCACAATGGCATATGAATACTGCTGAAGTTTTTGTTGAAGTTTTTCCGGTATGGTCAGCATGGGGGCGCTACAGAAACTATCTCCGGTGTGAACTCCCATGGCATCGACATTTTCAATGAAACATACCGTGATCATCTGATTTTTGGCATCTCGCACCACCTCGAGTTCCAACTCTTCCCAACCCAGCACAGACTCTTCCACAAGCACCTGATTCACCATACTGGCGGCCAGCCCCCGTGCAGCAACCCCACGAAGCTCCTCTACATTGTAAACCAAACCTCCACCGGTTCCTCCCATGGTGTAGGCCGGGCGAATAACCACCGGATATCCAAGATCCCGGGCAACAACTTCTGCATCCTCAACCGTGTTAACTGCGAGGCTCTTAGGCGTTTCGATACCCAGCCGGTCCATGGTTTCTTTAAAAGTCGTGCGGTCTTCACCACGTTTTATAGCATCAACGGTAACGCCGATCACCTTTACCTTATATTTGTCGAGAACACCGGCCTCATGCAATTCCGATGTCAAGTTCAAGCCGGTTTGCCCACCCAGATTGGGCAATATAGCGTCCGGCCTTTCTTTGTCGATAATCTCGGTTATCACTTTGACATTAAGGGGTTCAATATATGTGGCATCCGCCATTCCCGGATCTGTCATTATCGTTGCCGGGTTGGAGTTGACCAGCACAATTTCATAACCTAATGATCGCAATGCCTTGCAGGCTTGAGTTCCGGAATAGTCGAATTCGCACGCCTGGCCGATAATAATGGGCCCTGAACCAATAATCATAACTTTTTTAATGTCGCTTCGCCTGGGCATAAATACTCCTTAATTTTTGAACAAGTTCATTTTTAAGCGGATTTTACATTTTTTAAACAGCCGCGATGATTTATAAAAAATTAAGGACGATAATTAAGTTAAGTGGAACCAAAAATCAAGAAAGATTAAAGCAAAAGTGTTTCTTACAATTTTGGCCGATTTTAATATGAGTGTAACCTGTTTGAGGCCGGAGTGCGAAAGTTGTACTTTCGCATAACCGGCTGAAAGCCGGTTCACCCGAAAAACTGGCTGGTTATAACCGTTTTGGGAGTGTAAAAATTATTCAATGGTTACAAGTTCGAATATGAGTGTAAACTGTTTGGGTGAAATCCGATGTTCTGTAGGTGCGAATTCATTCGCACTTAAAATCCGGCACGGATTTACAGAAGATTCTTTAAAACCATCCTGCAACTTTATTTCCAGGAAAACGGTTTTAGAGCCTGTAAATAACATCGGGGTTCACATTGTGCGAATGAATTCGCACCTACATTTGAGCACAAGTATTTTTACACAAACAGTTTAAACGTTTAAACTCTATTCGTTTTTTACTCTATTAATAGCTTTAGTGGATCAAAAGTTTTGAAATTACTAAGAGCTGCAGCTGTAAATATACATTCTTGACACTGCATCAATACGCAATTAGTTTAAATATTATACTTCAACTTAAGGAAAAGAAGGCAGGCAATCATGCAAAAAAAAGACAGTTCAGCAAAAATTTATAACACCCTTATTCTTGGAGTCATTCTGTTGACCTTTTTTATGACCTTACCCGGTTGTTCAGGAAATTACGGAATCATTCAGAAAAGTCGTGAAGCGGGGCGGATTTTTGAGAAACATCAGGTCCTTGAAGACCATAACTATTACTTTAGCGGTCCGGCTGCATCCCCCTATGCCGTTATCGCTATTCACCAGGATTATACCCTGAAATCAAGATTATGGAAAAAAACCGATCTGACAACGGGTCAATTGGAAAGGTGGCTTGCCCTGGGTATGCAGAAGACTACAGGATGGCCGGCCAGTGGAAGTTTTATTCTAGGTCCTGACGGTCAAAAAATAGGTATGTGGTTTTCCATTTTCAGAGGTACCGTGGTAAAATTGGAAGATGACAACACTGTTGTCGTTCATCCACCGATATCAGCTCCCTGGAAAGGCCCCACTCCAAGTTTGGAAAGAGGGTCCATTGATTCGGGGAAACCGCCTTTGGGATAGGACCGGGCTGTGTGCAAAAAGTCCCCCTTTGGCAAAGGGGGATTTAGGGGGATTTAGGGGGATTTAAAAAAGCTTCAAATCCCCCCTGTTCCCCCTTTACCAAAGTAAAGAAACGTTTTCGATCGTCTATTCACTTAACCAATCACCCCGAAATCCGTTATAACCAGAAAACATTTTAAAACGGGTGTATCCGCTGCCAGGCTTTACCATTGAGGCATAGATACACCCCTGGTTTCGCAAAAAAATGCAAAAGCACAGCTTTTGCACTCCGGACACATTTCTCATGGGTGGGTAAAAACCAGCCCATGAGAAGAAGCGATTTCGTATTTATTTTCGGCCGATTCCGCTATAGATGAACCCCATTTCCCTCATGGCATCAGGTCTGTATATATTTCTTCCGTCCACAATAATCGGTCTTTTTAACAGCTGTTTTACCTGCTCAAGGTCGATATTGCGAAAAAGGTCCCATTCAGTTGCCACAACCAGAGCATCACACCCCTCCACAGCTTTATAGGGATCATCAAAAAAATTCACATGTTTCAATTCTTTTTTGGCATTTTCAGCGGCAACAGGATCATAAGCGTTAATGCTTGCCCCATGCTCCTGAAGCCTGCGGATAATTTTCAAAGCCGGTGACTCTCGGATATCATCGGTTTTGGGCTTGAACGAAACGCCCCAAATGGCCACCGTGATACCTTCTATAGGCATAATGGCCTGGAGTTTTTCCACCACCAGCGTGTTCTGCTTTTCGTTAATACGGTCCACAGCTTCAAAAAGGTCGGCCTCACACCCGTATTTTTTCATTGTAGCAATCAGGGCCTTGACATCTTTGGGAAAGCAGCTTCCACCATAGCCTATTCCAGCATGAAGAAACCTTGGACCGATGCGATTATCCAGACCAATGCCCCTGGAAACTTGTGTAATATCCGCACCCGCTTTTTCGCAGAACAAAGAAAGCTGGTTCATAAAACTGATCCGGGTGGCCAGCATACAATTGCTGGCATATTTTATAACCTCGGCACTACGAACATCGGTAAACATGATGGGCCTTCCGGTTCTGGCAAGGGAGCGGTAAAGATCTGCCATGAGTTTTTCTGCTTTAGGGCTATCTGTGCCAACAACAATTCTATCCGGATTTTCAAAATCTTTTATCGCAGCGCCCTCCCTCAAAAACTCGGGGTTGGAAACCACGTCGAAATCAATTTCTTTTGTAAGATTTTCCCTGATTATCTTTCTAACCAAATCTGCTGTTCCCACCGGAACCGTACTTTTATTGACTACTATTTTGTAATCATTCATAGACTTGCCAATGGCCGCGGCCACATTTTTTACCGACGAAAGATCTGCCTCACCGTTATCTCCGGTGGGAGTTCCCACGCAAATAAAAATAATATCGGATTTTTCAAATGTTTTTTGTGCATCGGTAGTAAGAACAATCCTTCCGGCCTTGAGGTTTGTTTTGAAAATTTCTTCAAGGCCGGGCTCATAAATGGTCATGCGTCCATTTTTAAGAGCATTGATTTTCGTCTCATCGGAATCAAGACAAATGACATCGTTGCCCAGATTGGCAAATCCCGAGCCTGTAACTATGCCGACATATCCAACACCCACCATGGCTAATTTCATTTTTAGACTGCTCTCCTTTAATTTATGTTTTTGTTTCTAAAAATCCGCTTCTTAAAAGCTATATCCTTTGCTGTTTTTGGTACCAGTTGTTGGTAATCTCTAAAGCTCTTTCCATAGAATAAATGGGATAAAAATTCAATAACATGTTCGCCATTTTGGTACAAGCCACAGAAGCTTTGATATCACCGTCCCTGGGCAACCCATATTGAGCAGAAAGCCGGATTTTGTTGATCCGGCATACCAATTCCCATAACCCGTTAATGGTAGTCTGACGCCCTGCACCAATGTTGACAGTTCTACCGGCTGCGCCGGCTTTTTGGGCTGCGAGAATGTTTGCGCCAACCACATCGGCTACAAAAACAAAATCCCGGGTTTGTTCACCATCCCCGTAAATCACGGGAGGCAACTGGGCTGCCGCCCGGTTCATGAATATTGAAATAACTCCTGAATATGGAGATGACGGATCCTGCCGTGGTCCAAAAACATTAAAATACCTTAGACAAACNGTTTCAAGCCCGTACAAAACCTGATAAACCGCAGCATAGTTTTCCCCGGTGATTTTTTGAACCGCATATGGACTCATGGGTTTCAATGGCATTTTTTCATCCTTGGGAAGTCCGGGAGTATCCCCGTAAACTGCACTGGAGGATGAAAAGACAAATCGCTTCACTTTATTTCTCCGGCAGGCCTCCAAAACATTGAGTGTGCCCATCTCGTTTATTTGTGATGACAAAACCGGATTTTCCACGGTCTGGGTAACCGAAACCATGGCCGCCATATGAAACACAAGGTCACAGCCCTCTGAAGCTTTAACCAGAAGATCCGGATCACGGATATCGCCTTTGACAAATTGTATGCGGTTTTCCACTTGTTTCAAATTTGACATATTTCCGGAAGAAAGATTATCATAAACAATCACCTTGTGCCCATTGCTTACCAGGACATCAACCAGATTAGAACCGATAAATCCCGCACCACCTGTGACCAGAATATTAAGCCGCCCGTTTTCCGGTTTTTCCAATGAGATAATTTTCATCGTGTACCCACCATAATCCAGAAAGAAAATGTTAAAACCGATAAAAGGGTACTCAACGATATTGTCGCTACCGGCAATTGTGTATCGTTTTTCATCTCCTGGGCCATTACGTAAACTATTGTGGCAGTGGGAGATGCAAGAAGAATCAGGCCGGGTAAATAATTATCCGCAGATTCAGAAAAAGCTGTGTAAAACAATAAGGCCAATGCCGGAAGTAACATCAACTTGAATACGCTCGAAAAAAAAACAGGAAATATCCGGTGATGAATCATCTTGAAAGAAAGGGATGCCCCGATAAGCAGAAGTGCCATAGGAAGGGCCATGCCGCTTAAAATGTTAAGGCTGCGATCCACGACAATGGGAATATCGAATTGCCCCAGGGAAACCAGGATACCGCCCATGGCGGCAACAATAACCGGGTTAGCCATCACGCCGAAAAAAACAGAACGGGCATTCATTTTTGAAGCAGTGTTGTCCGAATATAGCCTGAGAACGACAACGGCAAGAAAATTTTGCAAAATCATGATGAAACCCGCCAGGATTCCGGCCTTAACAAATCCCTCTTTTCCTAAATAATAATATGAAACCGCCAACCCGATATATCCGAGATTACCATGAAATGAGCTCTGAATAAAACTGCCCATCAGTTTTTTATCAATTCGCGCAATAATGCCCGAAAGAAAAGCAAGAAAAAATACGGCGACAATACAACCCGCACTGATAAATAAAACACGCGGATTGAAGTGCATCCTGAAAGATCCCTGATAAATGGATCTGAAAATCATCGCCGGAATAGCCCAGTAATATACAAGCCGATTGGCCGGCCCCATGAAAGCATCCGGAAGAAAACCTTTCACCCGGGCGATCCACCCCAGTGCAATAATTGTAAAAATGGGAATGATGGTTACCATAACTTCCATAACCGATTCTTATACAATCTGAAAACACGGATAGCAACCTCAAGGTTTCAACTTTTTTTGATTGTAATGGATTTGAGAGTTAGGGGGGTGTTGAAGGAGTGCAAAAGCTGTGCTTTTGCATTTTTTTCTCGTACCCATGTTCCGCTTGAAAAGCAACCATGCCTCTGCTATACTAGTTATGTAGTGTACGCTATCAACCAATCACCCATAAATTCGTTATAACCAGAATTTTTTTACATGAATAATCATGACAGCATATATCGACTTAAAGCTTTACGCTACCCTTAAAAAATTTTCCCCTCCGTCCCCGGAAAAATACCCCGTTGAACCCGGAACCACGGTTCTTTCCGTCATTGAAAAACTGGGCATACCCAAGAATGAAGCCAAACTGGTTTTTATAGACGGCATTATATCCGAATTAACCACCCCTCTGCATGGAGGTGAAAGGGTCGGCATATTCCCTCCGGTAGGAGGCGGCTGATGAAAGATGAAAACCTGGCAAACATTATTCGGAGCCGGGCTTTTAAATCGCTTTTTCCGGATGACACTCCGTACTATGGTTTAGCTTCCGATCAGGTAGCCACCCTTGAAAAATCATTACCACTTTCAGCAATAGCAATTGAAATCGCCGCACTCGAAAATGATATCATCCCCGAGCGCTATGTTCGAAACTTCAAAGCCTTTTCATACCAGGACCAGATAGCACTGCTCAAGTCCACCGTGGCCATAATCGGTCTGGGAGGTCTGGGCGGAGGTGTTGTTGAAATTCTGGCCAGAATCGGCATCGGAACCCTTATCCTGATCGATGGAGATGTTTTTGAAGAAACCAACTTAAACCGTCAGATGCTAAGCACACAAAATGGTATCGGAACTTCCAAAGCCGTGGCTGCCCAGCAACGGGTAAAAAAAATCAACAGTTCCGTATCCACAATTATTTACAAGGAATTCCTGGATGAACAAAACGGGCCATCCATGCTGGCGGAAGCCAACGTTATTGTAGACTGCCTTGACAGCATAACCACGAGGCTGATGGTCCAGGAAATTGCAAATAAGCTTCAAAAACCCATGGTTTCTTCTGCCCTTGCCGGAGCCTCCGGTCAGGTGACCACCATTTTACCCGGAGATAAGGGACTCACCCTAATTTATGGTGAACAGGCCCGCCAATCATCAACAGGGGTTGAAAAATCCCTGGGATGCCTTCCCCAGGCTGTCACAGTGCTGTCCGCCCTGGAATGTTCCGAAGTGGTAAAGGTTCTTTTAAACAGAGGCGCATTACTGCGAAACCGTCTGCTGATAGTCGATTTGCATTCCAATGATTTTGAAATCATGCACCTTCTATAACTCGATAATCAAGTATTATACCATAGTTTCCACGCAAAGCATCGCAACGAAAAAAAATGCAAAAGCACAGCTTTTGCACTCCTTCAACAAGTCACCCCCAAATCCGTTGTAACCCGAAAATAAAAAACATTCTTCTTGACCCGGTGAACCAAATTCATTATATTTCTTAGTTTATAATTGATTAATAACATCAGTCGCAGAAAGATTGGAAATATGGGTATAGAAGAAAGAAAGGAACGAGAGCGTGAAAGAAGGCGTCAGCAAATCATGGTTGCCGCCAAACGCGTATTTTCAGAAAAGGGTTTTAGTAAAACCACCATGGAAGACATTGCCAGGGAGTCCGAATTAAGTACGGGCACGCTTTATCTGTATTTTAAAAATAAAGAAGAACTTTTTGCATCCCTGTCTTTTAGAATTCTCCAATATCTTCTTATTCGTCTTGAGCATGTCACCAAAGAGAAGGATAAAAGTCCTGAAGAAAAAATTGCAGCTCTTAAAGATGCCTTGTACGATGTCTACGAATTTGATCCTCTGATTATTATCAACATGTTTCACCTTCAATCGAGCGAAACGCTCCTGAATCTATCTCCGCAGATTCTTTCCAATATGAAAAAAATGTCCCGGAAAGCCATGAGAGAGATGGCCAAGATTTTCCGGGAGGGCATTGAAGAAGATCTTTTTATTGAAAGGCACCCTCAAGCCCTTGCTGATGTTGTATGGGCCATGTTTTCAGGGCTGGTGCTGTGGGAGGAAAGCAAAAGGATCATCAATCCCGACAAAAAGTTTTTAAAACCGACACTGGATATCGCTTTTGATATCCTGACCCGGGGAATTAGAAAAACCTGATAAACTATTCATAATGGAGAGACATTGTTCGGACAAAAACCATTTCGCATCAAAGCTGTCCTTTTTGATTTTGATGGAACATTGACCCGGCCGGGAGCTCTGGATTTTTCAATCATAAAAAAAGAAATCGGGTGCCCTGCTCAAGAGCCCGTTCTCGAATTTATTGACAACATTTCCGATCCTTCCAAAAGACAGAAAACTTTAGAGGTCCTTGATCAATTCGAAATGGAAGCCGCCTTGAAATCGGAAACCAACGAGGGTGCCGAGTCGATAATATCCCATTTGAAATCCAAGGGCATCCCGGTAGGTATTATCAGCCGAAACAGTCGTCAGAGCATCAAAATAGCGCTGGAAAATTTTGATCATATCAGCCCGGACCAAATTGATTTGATTATTTCCCGCGATGATCCGGTAAAACCCAAGCCTTCTGGGGATGGTGTCCTCATGGCGGCAGGAATTTTCGGGGTCAAGCCTGATGAAATTCTGGTAGTAGGGGACTTTGCTTTTGATATTGAGGCTGGAAACCGGGCAGGGGCCACCACAGTCTTTCTGAACCCTCAAAATCTACCGGCACCCCTGAACAGCAATTTTTCCATCTCTCATCTGGCCGAACTTAAAAAAATTGTAAAAATGGGCCTTGCCCTTCCTTCCGGGAAACTTCCCAATGATCTTCTGAACATGTTTCTGAATCAATTTAACATTCAGGATCCATCATTGCTGATTTATCCGGGCATCGGTGAAGATATTGCCGCCGCTGATATCGGCAACGATCAGGTAGTGGTCCTCAAAACCGATCCCATCACCTTTGCAACCGATTCTATCGGCCGGTATGCGGTACTGATTAACGCCAATGACATTGCCACCTCGGGAGCTGTCCCCCGATGGTTTCTGACAACCCTCCTTTTTCCTGTCGGCACTACCCCGTCCCAAATCTGGCATGTCATGAAGGAAATTGAACACAGATGTTCCGAGTACGGTATTACCCTTTGCGGGGGGCACACCGAAATCACGGATGCTGTGACACGGCCTGTTGTCTCCGGAATGATGGCCGGGACTGTCAAAAAATCAGGATTAATCGAAAAGCAACGCATAAGACCCGGCGACCGAATCCTGCTCACCAAAGCAATCGCTGTTGAAGGCACCGCCGTTATTGCCAGAGAATTCCATGGACGTTTAAAAGAAATGGGCCTTTCTGATTCGGAAATAGAAAATTGCAAAAATTTTCTTGAGCATATCAGCATTTTGAAAGAAGCTGAAATAGCTACAAAATCATCAATGGTTACAGCCATGCATGACATTACCGAAGGTGGTATAGCCAACGCATTGACAGAACTCAGTATCGCCGGAGGACATAAGCTGCGCATTTATATGGAACATATCGCAATCTTTCCCGAAACCCTCAAAATATGCGAGCTTCTCCACCTTAACCCCTTGGGATTGATCGGCTCCGGCAGTCTCCTGATTTGCTGTAAAACTCATGCAGCAGCACCATTAATGGCCGATATCCAGGGAGCCAATATCCCTGTGGCATGTATCGGTGAAGTGCTGGAACCCGGGACAGGAATCCATGCCAGCCGCAAAGGCACTTCTGAAAAGTGGCCAAGCTTCGAAGTCGATGAACTCACCCGCCTTTTTATATAAGGTGACTGGCAATAAAAAATTATCCAAAGATTGCGCCGGATTTTGCTCCGTATTCAAGGCAAACAGGTGATCGCAAACGTTCCCCCCTTTTGGAAAGGGGGGACAGGGGGGATTTGAGGCGTTTTTAAATCCCCCTAAATCCCCCTTTGCCAAAGGGGGTCTTGCTGCACACAGCATCCCATAGGTCGATATTAACAGGCTGCATCGGGAGTAATGCTTAAATGCAAACCGTATCAAAACACTATTTGGAAAAACAGGTAATGCCTTATCAACCCATCACCCCAAATCCGTTTTCCCACTACCCGGCCCCGCCGAAGGAGTTTCCGGCCGGTTTTCCATCCTTTCCAATACATCAAGTTTCTTATTGAGTTCATCAATTTTTTCCGCCAGGTTTTCCATCTGATCCCGGGTCGCAAGGTTCATCTTTGACAAAACTTCCTCGATACGTTCTTCAACATCCCCCCCCAACCATTTTTGCATATTCCTGGTAAACCCTGTGATTTCCTGCTTGACCCGACCGGCCTCGGACTCTGACAGCTCTTTTGTTCTTACCAGCTGCCTGACCCTCTTTTCGAATTCATCCTCAGCCATAGTCATGGCACTGTGCCAAAGATCGGCATATTTTTGGTTATAACCGGCCAATGCCGTCTCTCCCATCCGCAGCACCTTGCCCAGAATGCCAACGGACTCATCATCGGGCGACTCCGGCCTGCCTTTGGGCTCGGTCCCGGTTTTTTCCCGCGAAACGACCCCCGGTTTTTTATGAGCTTCCAAATCGGGAACAACCTTTGGTTTTTTAACGGGATGATCACCCGTGATTTTTTCGGCACTGCTCAGTTCTTCTTCTTTTAATTTTGCAATAATTGAGTCGGAGATATCTTCATTGGTTTTACTCACCACCACTCTGAAGGAAGTACCTGTCCGCATAAATTCCTCTATTTCCCTCATGGTAATATACTTTTTACGGGTAGTGTCATACAGACGGCCATTGGCATACTTTTTTATTTCGTGCATCATTTCCGACATAATCAACCTCCTTTTGCAGTTTATCGCGTGGTCTGTTAGGTGACTGGCAATATAATATTTCCAAGAATTGACGCATTGCGTTATAATTGTCAAGTTTTTTTGGGTGCTTTTTCCCTTCTTAATTCAATCCCAAGGTTCTCATGATGGATAATCCCCTTGATATTTCATCATAATTGACCTATTTTATTATAAATATTAAGGAAGCACCTGAAACCATGAAATTGATATTATCTCATAAGCTTGTTTTACAAAATATTCCACCCGATCTGGAAAGGGTGCTGAAAAAACAGCTGATAATGACCAATCCGAAATGGTTGGAAAACGAGCGGATGAGAAGGTGGAATGGTAATACGCCTCAAAGACTCAAATTTTATGAAAATAATTCCCGGGGAGACCTGGTCATCCCCAGGGGATACATCCGGCAGCTGATTTTGATGTGCCGCCGGCAAAACATCGTCTATGAGCTGGAAGATAACAGGCGGGAGCACGAACCCGTGGATTTTGACTTTAATGGAAAACTTCGCCCCTACCAGCAAATGGCCGCAGAAAAGTTACTTGCCAAAGATTTCGGGACCCTGAGTTTTCCCACAGGAAGTGGCAAGACGGTGTTGGGGTTGTATATGATCGCTCAAAGAAAGCAACCTTCTATGGTGGTTGTTCACACCCGAGACCTGGCCCATCAGTGGCTTGAAAAAGTCACAGAATTTTTGGCTATACCTGCGGATAAAATCGGCATGATCGGAGCAGGAGAAGTTCGCATTGGCGAGCAAGTCACCATAGCCATGATTCAAACATTATACAAGTGTGCCGAAAAGGTATCTCAAAAAATCGGTTTTTTAATCGTCGATGAATGTCATCGCACGCCAAGCCGGACATTTACGCAAGCCGTAAGCGCATTTGACAGCCGCTACATGCTGGGGTTGAGCGCAACCCCATGGCGGCGTGACAATCTTTCCAAATTAATTTTCTGGCATTTGGGAGAGCTTCACTACAAACTGGAAAGAAACAGTCTTGTGGAGTCTGGAGATGTGCTACCCGCCGAAGTGATTGTGCGAGAGACAAGCTTCAAACCTTATCATGATCCCAGCACGGAATATACTCAGATGCTGGCGGAAATTGTGGCTGACGATGACAGAAACCGTATGATTGCAGAAGATATAGCAAAAGCGGCCAGGGAGCATCCCGGTGTCTCTCTGGTCCTTTCGGATCGCAAAGCCCATTGCGAAACACTGAAAGCATTATTGAAATATCGTCATCATGTTGTGGCCGAAGTTTTTACCGGAGATCTATCCGCTATAGAGCGCCGGAAAGTTTTGGAACGATTGAAACAAGGAGAATTCAAAGTTCTTATCGCCACAGGACAGCTCATGGGGGAAGGTTTTGACTGCAAAGACCTGACCACCTTGTTTCTGACCACCCCCATTCGTTTTAAAGGCAGAGTATTGCAATACTTGGGAAGAGTACTCAGGCCTGCGCCCCAAAAAAAGAAGGCCCGGGTATTCGACTATGTGGACATTCATGTGGAGCCCCTGAAAGCTGCCGCGAAACAACGGATGAGCGTTTACCAAACCACTTCCGACCCAATCGGTACAGAATAAAAAATGCCCGAGAAAAAAATATTAAACGCACTGCCTGTTCAAATCATCATTCCCGTTGTGCTAACGGTGTTGTTATTTGTTTTGACCATATTTTTTCTGATTCTGCCGATNGTAAAAGATCAGATGATGACCCGCAAACGTGAGATGATCCGGGAATTGACAAATTCGGCGTGGAGTGCCCTTGATACGTATTGGGAGAAGGAAACTGCCGGTCTGATGCACCGGGACGAGGCACAGAAATATGCAATGGAACATTTGCGCCATATTCGCTACGGCCCGGAAATGAAAGATTATTTCTGGATAAACGATATGCACCCACGAATTGTCATGCATCCTTACCGCCCGGACATGGAGGGAAAAGACATTTCTTACTATTCGGATCCCAACGGGAAGCTTTTATTTGTAGAGTTTGTCAAAAAAGTGGAAAGCCAGGGGGAGGGATATGTAGATTACAAATGGCAGTGGAAAGACGACCCCGGAAAAATCGTTCCCAAAATTTCATTTGTAAAAGGCTTTTCACCCTGGGGTTGGATTGTGGGAACCGGGATCTATATTGAAGATGTACGCGCAGAGATAGCCTCCATTACGCGCAGGCTAACCATTATGTGCATAGGCATCCTGGGGATTATTGTCGGCTTGTCTTCTTATATAATCTTTCAGGGCCTCAAATCGGAACGGGGACGGTTAAAAGCTGAAAAGCAATCCAGAATCCAGCAGGAACAAATTTTTCAAGCCGCTAAAATGACATCTTTGGGCACTCTGGTGTCGGGGGTGGCTCACGAAATCAACAATCCCATTACATCCGTTATGCTTAACGCTCCGATTCTTCAAAAAGTCTGGAAAAGTATAGACCCTGTATTGCAAAAGCATTGCCGGGAAAACGGAGACTTCAAAATCGGAAACATGAGCTACGGACAACTCCAGAAACGAATGCCGCTTCTTATCGAAGACATTGCTGAAGGGGCAAAACGTGTCAAAGTCATTGTCGATGACCTGAAAAATTACGCACGCCAGTCTCCACCGGCAATGAATGATTCCGTGGATATCAATGCTGTGGTGAAAAAATCAGCGGCATTGGTAAACAATCTTATCAAAAAGTCCACAAACCATTTTTCAATTGAATGTGAAAACAATCTGCAAACTTTCAAAGGAAACGCACACCGCATTGAACAAGTGGTCATAAACCTTCTGGTTAACGCTTGCCAGGCCCTTACAGACAGCTCGCAGCCCATTTCAGTGGCCACTTTTTACGATACACAAAACCAAAGCTTATGTATACAAATTGCAGATGAGGGAAAAGGCATGACCGAAGAAACGATGGAGCGGATCACAGATCCTTTTTATACCACAAAAAGAGAGGAAGGGGGAACCGGGCTGGGCCTTTCCATCTGCAACAAAATCATCAAGGACCATCAGGGCTCCATGACCTTTACTTCATCACCCGGCAAGGGCACCACGGCAACCGTGAAAATTCCCGTATCAATAACCTGAAAAAATGCAGAGAAAGTTTATGAATGACAAATTAAACCCGGCAAATCCTGTTCTTATTGTCGACGACGAGCTATCAATCCTCTTGGCTATCGATACCACCCTGCAGATGGCCGGGTTCAATAATATCATCGGCTGTCAGGACAGCAGAGAGGTCAACCACATTCTCCAAAGCAAGAAGGTGGAAATTATTTTGCTGGATCTTAACATGCCCCATGTGGACGGAGAAGCACTTCTGGACCATATCAGCCGGGAATACCCGGATATTCCCGTAATAATTGTCACCGGAGCCGTGGAAGTCGATACCGCCGTACGCTGCATGAAATCCGGCGCCTTTGATTATGTGATTAAACCGGTCGAGGAAGGAAGGCTGTTGTCTGCGGTGAGCAGAGCTTTGGACTTTCGTGAATTAAAACTGGAAAACCTCGCTTTAAAACAGCGCATATTGAAAGAAGAACTGGAACATCCGGAAGCTTTCCAGGAGATCATTACCAAAGACAAAAAGATGTTTGCCATTTTTCAATATATCGAATCCATAGCCGGATCTTCACAGCCGGTTTTGATACAGGGAGAAACAGGCGTTGGCAAAGAACTCATTGCACGGGCAGTTCATCGATTAAGCCGTCCAAAAGGTGCCTTTGTGGCTGTCAATGTTGCCGGTCTCGATGACAACGTATTTTCCGATACCTTATTTGGCCACATTAAAGGTGCCTTCACCGGGGCCGAACGCGATCGTGCCGGATTGATTGAAAAAGCCAATGCCGGCACACTTTTTCTTGATGAAATCGGCGATTTAAGTTCAAGCTCCCAGGTCAAACTTCTGCGCCTGCTCCAGGAACGCGAATATTTTCCCCTGGGCTGCGATGAACCCAGAAAAACCACTGCCCGCGTGGTGGCATCAACACTTGCCGACTTAAAAAGCCTGGAAAAATCCGGAAGATTCAGAAAAGATTTAAATTACCGCCTAAGTATTCACCTTATATACGTTCCCCCTCTAAAAGAACGAAAACAGGACATCAGAATTTTAACCGACCATTTTCTCAAACAAGCCGCGGACGAATTGGGAAAAAAAACGCCAACACCCCCCGAAGAACTTTACACCCTGCTTTCCACATACTGCTTTCCGGGAAATATCCGGGAACTCCAGTCCGTTATATTCGACGCCGTAAGCCGCCACAAATCCAAGGTCCTCTCGCTGGATGTCTTTAAAGCCCATATAGAGAAAGAACAAGGAAGCCGGAAGACTCAAAAAACAACGGAAGAAATTTACGATTCCTATCCACTTGCCATCACAGGGGATTTTCCAACCATAAAAGAAGCTACCCGGTGGCTGATTGCCGAAGCCATGAATCGCGCCGGCGGCAATCAATCCATCGCATCGCGCATGTTGGGCATTTCACAACAGGCACTCAGCAAGCGATTGAAAAAATAGCTTTTTTCTCAAAGCTGCACAGCTTTGCCCACAAAAAAAATACCCCTACAACTTTTGCTGTATCAACAACCCAGGTTGTAAAAAGCCCCAAGACCTTTAAAAAAAACCTTTTAGGATTTTATGCACAATCACTCTCAACTTTTATTGTACCCCTTGTCCCGCATCATTTTCAATGAAGGGTACACACATATCACCAAACTTTTCAGAGAGTTACAATGATTTCAGAGTATTGGCACGCCGATTGCTCCATTATCCTGGCAAGTAGCAGTTTTCAGGCTTACTGAATATGGTTCAGTAAATTCTATAACATTAAATTACTGCACTAAATTAACGATTTCGGGTAAAACTTCGGGTTCACAGGCGTCTGAAAGGGGGTGCGATTGTGCTGCCTGAAAATGGAATAAAATTATTACCCGCAATCAATTTTTTTTTTAACGCTTAATTAAGGAGGGCAAATTGGTGGAAAAGATTAAAAACAGAGGATGGCAGGTTACTTTTGCAGGTTTGGGTATCAACCTGGCATTGGGTATTTTATACACCTATAGTATTTTCAGAGAAGAGATCATCGCATCCATTGAGGCCGGGGATGGTCGTTTTAACTGGAGCCTTTCTTCTTTGAATGACCCATACGCGGTTTGCTGTTTGGTATTTGCTTTTACGATGATTTCAGCCGGCAGGCTTCAAGATAAGGTAAGCCCAAGAATTACGGCAATTTTCGGAGGTATTCTGACCGGCGCCGGATTACTGGTTATTTCTCAGTCCAACATTCTCGCCAACTGGATTTTGGGCTTTGGTATTTTAATGGGTATGGGTCTTGGATTCGGTTATGCTTCGGCGACTCCGCCGGCAATCAAGTGGTTTCCCGCCCGTAAAACCGGTATGATCGCTGGTATCGTCGTTGCCGGATTCGGTCTTGCATCAGTTTATATTGCACCTTTATCTCATTACCTGATTGGCAGATTCGGACTTGAACAGGCCATGATGATTTTCGGTGTTTCCTTTATCATCGTTGTATGTGGTTTGGCCATGCTCCTGGTAAATCCTCCGGAAGGGTATAAGCCTGAGGATACGGATGAAGAAAAAGCATGGGTTAAAGCCAGTAAAAAACCGGCTGCTCCTGCAAAAAAACCAGAGGAATTTCCTCCGTCTGAAACAATAAAGACCAAAGCATTTTGGAAACTTTGGACGATGTTTTGCATAGGTTCCGGTGCAGGCCTTATCATTATCGGTACCGTTGCCGGTATGGCCCGGACCAGCCTGGGTGATCTGGCATGGATCGTGGTGGCACTGATGGCCGTAGGTAACGCAGCCGGTAGAATAATTGCCGGCATCATCTCGGACAAAATCGGCACTTCCAAAACCCTGGTCATGATGATGACCCTACAGGCAATTATTATCGGGGCCCTGATTTTTATTCCTGAACATCAAGGTATTTTAATTGCTACAGCCGCAACCTTGATCGGTTTTTACTATGGTACCAACCTTTCGCTGTTCCCCTCATCAACCAAAACTTATTTTGGTCTGAAAAATTTCGGTATGAATTACGGTCTGGTTTTCAGTGCATGGGGTGTGGGTGGATTTATATTCCCAAGAGTTTCCCAGATGCTGGTCGCATACACGGGCTCTAACGAAACATCTTATATTCTGGCATCTTTCCTTCTGTTTCTGGCTGCTGGCCTTGCCATTATTACCCGCGCACCCAGAAGTATTCGTGAAAGAGCTAAAGTCATCACCGTTATGGAACCCGGCAAAGTCTATTCCGGCCATTTCATCTATCAGCCTGTTTTCATGCCGGTCCTGAATACCGAACCTCAGGTGGAAACTGACAAGGATAAAAACGATGAGGAAACGCAGGTTGCCAATCTGAATGAACGTAAAATGGTTAAAGCTTAACAAAACCTTTTCATAATCGTTAATTGATGGTAAAAAAGCCCGGGGATATTACCCCGGGCTTTTTTTGTTTTAAAATTAACTCTATAATAAGGAGGAGGGGAATGTTAAAATTGGGTGAGAAAGGAGCCATTCTGCAGCGTGATGAGGAAACCTATGCCATCGCTCCCCATATTCCCTGTGGGGTAGTCACACCGGAACTGCTTCGAAAAATCGCCGACGTGGCAGAAAAATACAATGCCAAAGCTCTGAAAATCACGGGAGCCACTCGCATTGCCATTGTAGGGCTGAAAGAAGAGGATATCGACGCCGTTTGGGACGCTTTGCAGATGGACAAAGGTGCAGCCGTGGGGTTATGCGTTCGAAGCGTTCGTACATGCCCCGGCACTACTTTTTGTAGACTGGGCCTGCAGGATGCCCTGGCAATGGGGATGGAACTTGACCGGCGATATCATTCCGTAAAGATGCCAAACAAGTTTAAAATTGCCGTATCCGGCTGCAGCCTGTGTTGCAGTGAATCATGGGTCCGCGATCTGGGCCTGATTGGTAAAAAAGACGGTTGGCAAATAGTTATCGGCGGTAATGTGGGCGCTTCACCCCGAATCGCCCAGGAAGTAACTTCCGGCCTCAACGATGAGCAGGCTATTGTAGTAGCGGAAAAAGTCGTCCATTGTTACAAGGAGAATGCAAAAAAAGGAGAGCGATTGGGTAAAACCTTGAATCGGGTCGGGTTATCCATATTCCAGCAGTCTCTTGAATAATACATCACTGACTTCTTTCTTCTACAACATATTGGACAGTCACCAGCGTTTTGCTTTGCGGTGCCGGTCTAATGTAAGTCGAAGGATCAAATACCAGTGGGACCAATATAGTACCGGATTTGGAAATATTGCTCAGGTTTATTTTTTCCGTATAAATGGTTGCTGTCTCATACACGTTGGTTCGAGGGCCGGTTATCTGAAGGGTTTTAGGGGAAATGTCAACCTCGATTAACAGCAGGTCCGGGGATAAAGATCCGCGCCAGTCGGCCTGAATGGGCACCTCTTTTGTTACGGGGACATCCAGGATAACAGTCACCGCAGCAGGTTCAACTTTCATCAACGATATCCCCGGCGGCAAAGTGATATTATCCTGCGTTATATTAAAATTATTTTGCCCCGGACGAACATTGCCCAAATCGATTCGCACCGATAACTGGTCAGGCCTGAGCGATTTCAATAGTGCGCCTGATCCGCTTAAGTTAAGCCGTACGGAAGTAACCGATGTGTCAAAAATTTCCAAACCCGGTTTTCGGTTCATATATTGGATCGGCACTTCCATGGTCACAAGAGTATAAAATCCCTTTGAAAAAGACAGCCAGACGCCCACAACAAACAACAGACTCACCATGGCGGCAAGACCGATTTCAAGCCTTTCCCGTTCCGGATATTTCAAGGGTTCTTTTGGCGCAATTTTGAGATGCTCCCGTATGATGTCCCCCAACAGTCCTTTCCGATGCACCGGTGAGATCTTGTTACCTTTGGCTGCTATAATACGACCGCTTTCTTCCGAAACCACGATAGCAAGCGCATCGGAATTTTCAGCAATACCCAGGGCCGCACGGTGCCTTGTACCATAATAGGATGGTATATCCTTGCGTTGTGAAAGCGGCAAAATTACACCCACTTCCGTAATGCGATCCCCATGAACAATAGCGGCCCCATCATGAACGGGATTATCTCTGAAAAAAATGCTCAGAAGCATTTCTTTGGAAAGTTTTCCCTGCCATGAGATACCGTTTTGAACTTGTTCCTGGATATCGTGCTCCCCGGGTATGACAATCAGGGCACCCACATATTTTTGAGACATCTCGAATACACCCTCGACAATTAATTCCACCGACGTCTTACCCTGCGGCTTTTGTGAAATGCCCCATAAAATACTTTTTAAATCCTTGGCTTGAATAACACTTCGAATTTCATTTCGAAACACCACGATGAGAATCAGGGCCGCAACAGCCATAATGCCCTGAATAGCCCAACTGGTCAAAATCATTCCAAAATATACTGCCAGGCTCTGAAAAAACCATAGAAACGCAATGCCGATCAACCCTCTTAGAACAATTGTCCCCCTGAAAATAATGTAAAACCGAAAAAGAAGGTAGCTGTTAAGAATAATATCAACTGCATCCTGCCATCGGAAACTTAACGAAAAGAGGGCAAATTCATCCATTATTAATCCGTAATACTGAATCTGAGAATTTTCATTACCTGGCCCTTGGGCCCAACGATTTCAACCCGCCAAGGCCCCTTATCAGCCCCTCTGAGCTGAATACTGCTGTAAGTTCTCCACCTGGGGGGCTCCACAGTCAGCGATTGGGTTGTACTTAATTGATCTTTGCTGTACCATTTGTGAAAAATAATGGTCTTTTCGGGAACCGGATCAAACGCCGAAAAACAGCAAACACTTTGCGCGGAGATTGAAAAAACCACACTAGGATTGACAGGCACCAGGTTTTCTACCGCCTCACACATGAATGCTTCCACAAGAGTTAGCTTTTCCGGAACCGTGGGGGATATCAACTCTGTGGCGTTGGGTTGCTCCGCATTATCATTATCCGGCTTTTCCAAGCCTTCGTTACTTTTTGAAACTTCTTGAACATTATGATAAACATTCAAAGGCTCAACACCCTGGGAAAAAACTGTTGACAAAAAAAGGGCCAGGCAAAACAGTGCCGTCAGTGAAAAAACTTTTCTTTTCATGGAATAAACACTTTCAAATAAAAAAAGGTAATTAACACAACCTAACAAACATAATAATATTTATGCACCAAATAGTGTCTAAAAACAAGCTGGAAGAAACAAGCCTGTATCTTTTCTATGTTTCTATTTTCTTCTATGCTTGACATAAACACCAGATTACCATAGTAATTTAAATTTTTCTCAGGATGGTTGATGTGTCTGCAAAAAAATACGGCCATTGCTTTTTTAGTCTTAAAGTCTGTGAAAATTCTTTTTAAACATAATAACATTTGAAATACGATGAAAAAAACAAAGATCAGCCAATTTCGAAATATTGGCATTATTGCTCACATTGACGCAGGTAAAACAACTGTCACCGAACGTATACTGTTCTATACGGGTAAATCCCATAAAATGGGCGAGGTCCATGATGGTGAAGCGATCATGGATTGGATGCCTGATGAACAGGAACGGGGAATTACCATCACATCGGCTGTAACCACCTGCCAATGGAAAAATTGCGATATTCAGATAATCGACACTCCCGGTCATGTCGACTTTACCATTGAGGTTGAACGCAGCCTCAGGGTTTTGGACAGCGCCATAGGTGTGTTTTGTGCCGTCGGTGGTGTAGAGCCCCAATCAGAAACTGTTTGGCGCCAGGCAGACAAGTACCACGTTCCCAAAATGGCCTTTATCAACAAACTTGATCGCATTGGAGCGGACTTTTTCGGTACCGTGAATATGATAAAAGAGCGCTTAAAAGCAAACCCCTTGATCATGGCGTTGCCCGTGGGAAGCGAGGACAGCTTTGAAGGGGTTATCGACCTGCTGCAAATGCAACAGGTTATATGGGATGATGATTCCCTGGGTTCTTCTTATAACTACCAGGAAATATCCTCTGATTTGAAGCAGCAAGCCGATGAGTATCGTGAAAAACTCATGGAAACACTGGCCGAAATTGATGATGACATCATGGAGGCATACCTCTCTGAAAAACCTGTTGGACTGGAAACACTTGTGGGGGCAATCCGAAAGGCAACCATTGAAATGAAGATAGTGCCGGTGCTTTGTGGAAGCGCACTCAAAAACAAAGGTATTCAGCCCCTTTTAGACGCAGTCGTAAAATATCTTCCCAGCCCGGATGACATTCCTCCCATAAAAGGAAGCCATCCGGTAACGGGTGAGAGCATCGAATATCCGCCCCGTGAAAACGTACCCTTAAGTGCGCTGATCTTTAAAGTTTCCATGGCCGAAGGAAGAAAACTCTCTTATGTTCGAATTTATAGTGGATCGTTGCGCGTCGGGGATGAGGTTTACAACCCGTCACGAAACAAAAAAGAAAAAGTGGCACGTATTTTGAGAATGCATGCCAATAAAAGAGAACGAATAGAAGAATCAGGTGCAGGGTCTATCGTGGGAATTATCGGGCTAAAAGAATCTTCCACCGGTGAAACCCTATGTTCTTCCCAAAACCCTGTAATTCTTGAAAATATTGAACTTTATGAGCCGGTTATCTCGGTGGCGGTGGAACCCAAAACTCATGCAGACCAGGACAAGCTGGATCAGGTACTCGAAAAATTCTCGGCAGAGGATCCAACTTTAAAAGTTCGAAATGACGAAGACACCGGCCAGACCATTTTATCCGGAATGGGTGAACTTCATCTGGAAGTTATCATCAGCCGTATGCTCAGGGAGTTTAAAACCAGTGTCAACGTGGGAAAACCTCAGGTGGTTTATCGTGAAACCATCGAAAAAAGAGGGCAAGCATCTGCTGTGTTTGACAGAGACGTGGCCGGGCAACATCATTTTGGAGAAGTGCATCTTATTTTAAAACCCCGTCCAAGGGGCACCGGAAATCATTTTTCCTCTCAGATAAACCCTGAAACTATCCCCGAAAGCTATATACCCGCCATCGAAAAAAGTGTGATGGAATCTCTGGAAAGTGGTGTAGTTATGGGATATCCGGTAACCGATGTTCATGTAGTATTGGCAGGAGGATCATATAAAGAGTCCATGGGCAGTGAGCTTGCTTATAAGGTAGCAGCATCCATGGCGTGCAGCGAAGCCTTGAAAAAAGGTGCTCCATTTCTCCTTGATCCCATCATGAAAATTGAAATCCTTGTACCCGAAGTTTCCATGGGCGATGTTATCGGAGATCTAAATGCAAGAAGCGGAAAGATTGAATCCATTGAAGCCAAGACAGGCTTTCAGATTATCAAGGCTGTTGTTCCCCTTGCCAAAATGTTCGGTTATTCCACCTCGCTTCGCTCGGCAACCCAGGGAAGGGGAACATTTTCCATGCATTTTTCCCATTTTGACCGAATTTAAAAATGCGGATTATTTTTTGCGAATGTCTTTAAACTCGTTTCGAACATTTTTCAGGATATCTTCTATTTCTTTTTTTCGCTCGGGGTCCTGAGTATTTTTGAGTGCTTTTTGAAAGTGAAAAACAGTATTTCGGGGATCTCGTCTTTTTTCATAGAAACGGGCAAGATGATAATGGGCCTGAAACAGATCGCCCTGTTTTCCATAGCTTTCGCCCAAAAAATAGTAAGCCTGCTCATAATCGGGGTGGGATTCGATCAACGTCTCAAAAATGGTAATGGCCTCACTGAGCTTTCCCAGTTCCGCCTGCGTGCGCGCAAGATAAAACATCGTTTCGGGGGCAGCACTCTCTGAAAGGCTCACAGAGGCTCTCAGGGCAGTGAGCGCTTCCGGTAGCCGGCCGTCAAAAAAATGTATGCGCCCCAAATCTCCTAAAATGGACCTGTCCAATGGATTTTGCTCCAGAACCTTCTGAAGATGAAAAGCGGCGTCCTTGCGATGGCCGATTCTAGCTAAAACAAGGCCGTATCCATAACGGGCTTCAGTATCATTGGGGTTTCGTTCCACGGCATTTTTAAAATGTGAGACAGCCCTGGTTTCATTGCCGTAAAGCGCCAAAAGACGAACACGGGCCTTTTTAAAGTCCGCAGTAGCTCCCATAGAAGGAAGCTCCCCTTTATTCTGGGACCAGGAATCAATATAGGCGATTCTTTCTTCAGCTGCCGGATGCGTTGATAAATACGTCGGAATACCATCAAACCATCTTTTACTGCGAATTTTGTTTAATATGGTCATAAGCGCCCGGGCATCGTAACCGGCACGGGTCATGTTATCCAAACCGACCTTGTCTGCCTGAATTTCATCTTCACGGCTGTAAGCCAGTTCCAGCGATTGCACGGCTGCCATGGAGCCGACGGTTAGCGCCTGCGCAGCTACATCGGCACCGCTGACGCCCAAAAAAATCCCGGCCGCAAGGCCGGCAAGTGTGGCAAGATTAAGCTTGGAGGATCGATCTATTTTATCCGAAATATGGCGACACTGCACATGGGCTATTTCATGAGCAAGTATTCCGGCCAGCTCGTCTTCGGTGTCCATTGCTTCAATTAGTCCCCTGTAAATGAAAATATGACCGGCAGGGGTGGCAAAAGCATTGTAAACATCCGAATCTATCACATAGAACTTATAAGAAAATGGCTGTGGGGGAAGCTCTCTTAAAATGTTTTGACCGACGGAATTCACATAGTTCACAATATACGGATCTTTTACCAGGCTCAATCGATTTAAAACCACCTTTAAAAATTGCCTGGAAAGCTCTTCTTCCTCGGCAATAGTAATGGCCCGGGATCCCTGGGGAAACAGCAAACCGGCCAATACTGCCATCAGGATAAAAAAATATATGGCTTTTTTTAATAGAAACATCGAAATGAAATACTCGTTCTAAAAAATAATATTTATAAAGAATTTTCACATTTTATGCTATGATCTTTCTTTGGTCAAATCAGGGTCTAAAGATCAATATATGAAGATTATCGCAGAATTCAATCTTCTTTTCAAAATAATTCAATTATGTTAGGGTTTTTTATTATGTCACAAATTATCTGTATAGCCAATCAAAAAGGCGGAGTGGGCAAAACCACCACTGCTGTCAATCTGGCGGCGGCTTTAGCCGTTTCTGAAAAGCGGACACTTTTGATCGACTGTGACCCGCAAGCCAACGCCACCACCGGCGTTGGAATAGACAAATCCGCTTTAAAAAAAACATTGTATCATGGTTTGATAGGGGAAGCCTCTGTTTACGATATGATCGTCGACAGTCCCATTGAAATGCTCAAAGTGATTCCCTCCAGAGTTGAACTGATCGGTTTCGAAATTGAGATGATGGAAACTGAAGGTCGTGAAAAAGCATTACAACGGCTTATTGCGGAAGTTGAGCAAACTTTTGAATTTATCATTATCGATTGTCCGCCCTCTTTGAGTCTTTTAACGGTTAATGCCATGACTGCAGCACAATCCTTGTTAATTCCGCTTCAATGTGAATTTTACGCTCTGGAAGGTCTTGGACAACTTCTTCAAACCATTAAAAGAATAAAGCAGAGTTTAAATCCGACCCTTTCCATTGCAGGGATCCTTTTGACAATGTTCGACAAACGCACAAATCTTTCACACCAGGTGGCAGAAGATGCCGAAAAATATTTTCATCAGCTGGTTTACCAAACAAAGATACCACGAAATGTCAAACTGGGGGAAGCACCCAGTTTTGGAAAACCTGTTATACTTTATGACGCATCATCTGTTGGTTCAATAAGTTACATTAATCTGGCCCAAGAGATTTTAGGCACTTCATAGATGATAGGGAACACTATTTACAGGTGTCAAAAGATTCAAAAGGAAAACGATGAACGATAGCAAAGGGATTAAAGGGTCTGAAAGAAGAAAACCAAAAAAAATGGCATTGGGAAGAGGCCTTGATGCTCTTTTACCGGCCATTGAATCGGCCAGTGAATCGGCGGATAATCGGGCTGATGGTTTTATCATGTGCGATATCGAATTGATTCGTCCCAATCGATATCAACCTCGTTTGCGCTTTTCCGAGAAACAACTGGAAGCACTCGCAGAATCAGTTCAACAGCAGGGAATTCTCCAACCGCTTCTGATTAGAAAAGATAATCAGGGCTATGAACTCATTGCAGGAGAAAGAAGGCTGAAGGCCGCAAAAAAGGCCGGCCTTACCCAGGTTCCGGCCATTATCCGGAAAGTTTCAGATCATGAGCTTTTAGAGATATCCATTATCGAAAATATTCAACGGGAAAATTTAAATCCCATGGAAGAAGCAGAAGCTTACCAGCGCCTGATGAATGAGTTCGGGCTAACCCAGGAGCAAGTAGCCGGTCGTGTTGGAAAGAGCCGTTCCGCCGTAGCCAATTTTTTGAGATTGACCAATCTTCCCCGGGAAATTCAGGAAAGCATCATTGACGGCCTTATTTCCATGGGGCACGCTCGGGCCATTTTAGGTCTTGAAAATTCCGCTCAGCAGCGAGCCATCTGGCGACATGTTATTACCAAAAACTTGTCCGTGAGACAAACAGAAGCTTTGGTAAAAACCTTTAAAGAAAACAGGACGACACCTGAGCCCAAAGAACCGACATCCGAAGAAATTTTCTTTTCCAATATGTCAGGAGATCTTTCTCGGCATCTTGGTGCCCGTGTGGAAATAAAGCGAAGAGGAAAAAAAGGAAAGGTGGAGATCGAATTTTATAATGACGATGATCTCAATCGACTTATAGAGCTTTTAAAAAATGAGCCCAATGAAATCTGAATTGCTGGGCACCTAAACAGGTTAGTTTTTTTTTAATCCTATGGCTTTACATATCATCATTGATGGCTACAACCTTATCCGCCAGTCAAACCTGTTAAGTGCTTTTGATCAGCAAGATATCCGCTCAGGACGCGATGCGCTCATTGATTCACTTGCCTGCTACAAGCGAATAAAAAAACACCGAATCACCGTGGTATTCGATGGTACCGAAGCGCCCGCATTTTCCCAGGAAAAAGACCGGATGAAAGGAATCGATATTCGCTTTTCCCGTTTTGGAGAGCAAGCCGATGCCGTCATCAAACGAATGGCCAAACAATTTCGTGAGAAAGCACTGATTGTGACTTCGGATCGGGACATAGCCTTTTTTGCCGAAACAGAAGGAGCCACTTGTTTAAGCTCGGGGGAATTTGAGCAAAGACTGGCCATGGCCTCTTACCAGGAAATAAAAGGGGTTGATAATATTCAGGAAGACAGCGGATGGGTTCCCAACACCAAAAAGAAAGGCCCCAAAAAGCGGCTTTCCCGTAAAGATCGTCGCCGCAAAGTCAAACTGCGTAAGCTTTAATCATTATGAAAATAGTTATTGCACAAACCGCCGGTTTCTGCATGGGTGTCAGACGTGCCGTAGAGATGGTACTGGATGCCACCAAAAAATACAGCAGCCCCATATATACATACGGCCCCCTCATTCACAACCCGCAAGTATTGGAGATTCTTAATGAAAAAGGTATCCGGATTCTTGAAGAAATACCATCAAAGGGTTTTGGAACAGTCCTCATAAGAGCTCACGGAATTCCCCCAGACAAATATGAACAGCTGAAAGAGGCGGGATTCAATGTGATTGACGCTACCTGTCCCAGGGTTATCAAAGTTCAGACCATTATAAAAAACCTGGCCCGGAAGGGTTATGCTTCTATTATAGTGGGTGACCGTGACCATGCGGAAGTAATCGGACTTCTGGGTTATGCGGGTGAAAAAAAGATGGTTATCGGCAGCCTGAAACAACTGGAAACCATTCCTCCTTTTGAAAAGGCAATTATTGTTGCCCAGACCACTCAAAACAAGCAATTTTTCGAAGAAGTAAAAGCATGGTTTAAAAATAATCGCCCCGAATATTTAGTTTTCGATACAATCTGCGGCTCCACGGAAAAGCGGCAAAATGAAGTCAAGAGGCTGGCGCAGATAGTGGATGCCATAATTGTGGTGGGCGGCTATACAAGTGGCAATACCCAGCGCCTTTATGAAATTGCCAAAAGATCGGGGAAACCGTCTTTTTATGTTGAAAACGAATCCCAACTGGATTTGCCATCCCTGTATCATGCCAAATCCATTGGGATTACCGCCGGAGCTTCTACACCAAACTGGGGTATTCGTAGAATATTCCAAACATTGGAAACCATGCCCCTAGAAAAAGATAAACCCCTGTCAAAGTTTTTCTTTTCCTTTTTAAGACTGCTTCTTTTTTCAAGTACCTACCTGGCAATAGGTGCAGGCTGCATTTGTTATGCCGCTGCAAAACTTCAAGGCATTCAAAATTTTATCCCTTACAGCCTGATTGCCTATTTTTACGTTCAATCCATGCACATTTTCAATAACCTTACCGGTCGTCGTGCAGACCGGTACAATGATCCGGATAAAGCGCTGTTTTATGCGTCCAACAAACCGATTTTATCCGCATTGGCATCCGTAACCGGTATCGCCGGGTTGGTTTTGGCCTGGTTTTCAGGCTTTATCGTTTTTTTGCTTTTTTTACTCATGAGTATCATCGGACTGCTGTATAATATCAGAATCATGCCCGGCGGTTTCAGGGGCATCAAATCGGAACGAATTAAAGATATTCCAGCCTCAAAAACATTATTGGTTGCCTTTGCATGGGCCATAGCCACAAGTTTTTTTGCCCCCCTTTCTGTCCATGGGCATTTGACCCTGTCTTCCATTGTGGTATTTTTCTGGAGCGGAGGGCTGGTTTTTTCCCGCACAGCCTTTTTCGATATCATGGATATGCATGGAGACCGGATGGTCGGAAAAGAGACACTTCCTATTGCCTTGGGTGAAAAGCTCACCATGAAAATTCTAAAAATATTTTCTGTACTTCTTGCCATATTGCTTATCGCGTCCAGCTGGCTGAATATTATCCCCGGCGCCGGATATGCACTGGCCATATGCCCCTTGTTTTTTATCCTTTTGCTTTTTTCATATGAAAAAGGTTATATAATCCCTGGGCTTCGGCTGGAATTTCTTGTGGAATCTCTTTTTGTTGCAACAGGGATAATCACCGGCATCTGGGCTTTTTTCCATCTTGGTTAATTAAAATGAAACAGGGGACACTCTTTTTGATTATCGGCAACTCCGGATCCGGAAAGGATGCCATTATCCGGGAGGTCATCAAAATATGGCCTGATTCCAAAATGCCGCTTCGGGCAGCCAAACGCTATATTACCCGTCCTCCCCACGAATCAGAGACTCATGTGAGCATAACGCCGGATGTTTTTTATCATTTGAAAGGGGAGGGAAATTTTTTTTTAACCTGGCATAGTTACGATTTGGAATATGGTATCGGAAAAGATGTGCTTACCTGGATTTCACAGGGAACGAATGTGCTGATCAATGTCAGCCGCCTGGTGGTATCTGAAGTGCGCCTGAAAATACCCGGTGCAAAAGTTATTTTCATATTCGTACCTTTGGAGGTAACCATTGCCCGTTTAAAAAAAAGGGGGCGGGAAACCGCCAATAGCGATTTGTTCCATAAACGGCTGATTCGGGCCAAAAATAACCCAAATAACCTTGATGCGGATTTCATAATTGAAAATATCGGCTCCCTGAAAAAATCCGCTCAACAATTGCTTAATTATATGTTTAGTGTTATTGATTAGAATTTTCCACGCTCATGACCTGACAATCATTGGGCAAACTTTTAGCCTGCGTCCGAAGCAGGTGGAAACATATCCGAAACAAAAAATTTGGGAGGTATATCCATGGAAATTCTGGTACTTTACTATTCAAAAGGCGGGAATACCCGAAAACTAGCCGAGGCCATTGCGGAAGGTGTTGAGATGGTGGAAGGCGTGAGCGCAAGTTTAAAAAACACCGATAATGTCAGCAAAGATGACTTCATTTCCTGTAAGGGAATTATTGCCGGTTCTCCGGTATATTTTGGCACCATGGCTGCTCAGTTAAAAAAGGTTTTTGATGATTATGTCAGCGTCAGAAAAAAGATGGAGGGAAAAATCGGTGCCACGTTTACCACCAGCGGGGATCCCACAGGCGGAAAAGAGACCACCATGATGTCGATAATTCAGGCACTGTTGATTTACGGGATGGTCATTGTCGGAGACCCCATGTCCGCCACAGGTCATTATGGTGTCGGGTGTGTCGGTGCCCCCGAGATCCAGTATAAGGAAAATGGCCGTAAGCTGGGGCAAAGAGTGGCACAATTGGCAAAAAAACTCTTTTCGGAGTAACCGGGTTGGATAAAGCAGGGCTGAAAAGCTGGAGTGCGAAAGTTGCACTTTCGCCTGCTGAGATTGGCTTGCTGATCGAATTACATTATTTGCGCATGTGTTTGCACACACGCCTCTGTGCGAATGAATTCGCACCTACAGGTAAATCCAGATCCGGTGAATCCATACAAATAACGAATTTGGGGGTGATTGGTTGATAGATTACACTGTTGCTTAAATCTGTAGGGGCGGGTTCCAAACCCGCCCCCGTTCCAGATATCCCGAGTTTTACATTCAGAGACATGGTGCGTCTCATGCAGAGCATGGGTACGAGAAAAAAGTGCAAAAGCACAGCTTTTGCACTCCTTCAACAAACCACCCCACACCCCCAAATCCGTTATAATCAAAAACTATACTTTAAGAAATTTTCGGAATATAACTGCACAGGGGTTCTTCGGCCATGTAGTCGCCGGTGGCTTCATAGGCTCTGGCGCGGCATCCGCCGCACACCCTTTTATATTCACAACCCCCACATTTTCCCTTGAGCTGTTTAAAATTTCGCAATTGTTGAAAAACTTCCGAATTTTTCCAAATGCTGGAAAAAGATTCCAGGGTGACATCACCACAGGGGACATCAAGAAAACCACAGGGCTGTACAATCCCCCGATGCGAGATAAAGCAAAAGCCGGTACCCCCAAGACATCCGCGTGTCACGGCATCCAGACCATGAGTTTGAAAAGTCACGGTTTTACCTTCCGCACCGGCCCGTTGGCGTAAAATTCGGTAATAATGGGGAGCACAAGTGGCCTTAAGCTGAAGCGGCGAGTTTTCTTTCCGGTCATAGAACCAGTTGAGGGTTTCTTCATATTCTTTTGCGGTTATCTCCTGGTCGACAATATATTTGCCCCGCCCGGTGGGCACCAGGAGAAAAATATGGTGTGCTACGGCTCCTAAATCTATCGCCAGTTGTTGAATGGCCGGAATCTGATCCAGGTTGGACTTGGTAATGGTGGTGTTTATTTGAAATTCCATACCCGCGTTTCTGGAATGTCGAATGCCGCGCAGTGCCCCCTCAAAGGCACCTCTCACCCCGCGAAACTGGTCATGGCTTTGCTCTGAAGCACCATCCAGGCTAATACTTATTCTTTTGATCCCCGAATCGACCATCTTTTCGGCAATTTCATCTGTAATCAACGTGCCATTGGGGGCCATGACCATGCGCAAATTTTTTTGGGTACCATACCGGGCAATGTCAAAAATATCCTGCCGAAGCAACGGTTCTCCGCCGGTCAGGATAACAATAGGCTCTCCCAGTTCGGCTATTTGATCCAAAAGCCTGAAACCGGCTTTCGTATCAAGTTCACCGGTATAAGGACCCATGGTTGCAGAAGCACGGCAGTGAACACATTCCAGGTTGCAGTTCCTGGTAATTTCCCATGCCACCAGTCGCAAGGTATCACTTTTGGTGCCTGGAGATTGTCCATGTTTACCGGGTTGCGAAACATCTTTTACTGTATTTGAATCTTTATGTTTATTCATTTTCATAGCACATAAAACTTATTATAAGTTAGCCCATGCCATTCAATATCTCGGCTGCTTCCAGAGCGAAATAGGTCAGAATGATATCAGCCCCTGCCCGTTTAATACTGGTCAGCGTTTCCATCATCACCTTCTGATCGTCTATCCATCCCATCTTTCCAGCAGCTTTAATCATGGAAAACTCTCCACTGACATTATAAGCGGCTACCGGCAAGTCGATCTCCTGTCTTACGCGGCAAATGATGTCCAGATAAGCCAGAGCCGGTTTAACCATGATAATGTCAGCACCTTCCTCAACATCCATGGTCACCTCCCTTATTGCTTCGGTGCTGTTTGCCGGGTCCATCTGATAGGTTCTTCGATCTCCGAATTTCGGGGCCGAATCCGCTGCGGCACGAAACGGACCATAATAATAAGAACAATATTTTGCAGCATAGGACATGATCGGTGTATGGCTGTATCCGTTGTCATCGAGTATTCCCCGTATTTCAGCCACCCTCCCGTCCATCATATCCGAAGGAGCAACCATGTCTGCGCCGGCTTTGGCATGAGAAAGGGCGGTACGGGCCAGAAGATCCAGGGTGGCATCATTGTCGACACTATGGCCATCAACGATACCACAGTGGCCATGGTCGGTGTACTGGCAAAGGCATACGTCCGTGATCACCAATAATTCAGGAAAACTGTCCTTTAAAGTTTTGACGGCTTTTTGAACAATACCGTCTTTGGCATAAGCGCTGGTGGCCAAAGCATCCTTTTTATCCGGTACACCAAAAAGCATAACAGCCGGAATTCCTGATTCATGAACTTTTTTTGCCGTTTTGAGCAATTGATCCACCGAAAGTTGAAAATGTCCCGGCATGGAATCAATGGGGTTTTTAACGTTTTTACCACCGATTGCAAAAAGTGGAAGTACAAAATCATCAACGGTAAGAACCGTCTCCCGAATCATTCTTCGTAAGGCCTGATTTTGGCGCAATCTCCTTGGCCTGTAATCCGGAAAAAGCATGGATATACTCCTTTAGGCAATTTCTTCATCGGTTAAGTAGCAGGCGGGATCGGGTGCCCAAACATCACCATATACAGCTTCGGCACGAACCCTGAAATTGCCGCCGCAAATGTCCAGCCAGCAGCACCTGGCACATCGATCCTTGACATGCAATTTTTTTTCTTTCAATTTTCCCAAAAGGGGTTCGGAAACATCTGTCCAAATTTCAGAAAACGGCCTGTTTCGAATATTTCCAAAACTATAGTGCCGCCAGAACTGATCTGCATGGACTTCTCCATCCCAGCTAACACATCCTATTCCCCGCCCCGAATTGTTGCCCTCGTTCATCTTCAACAGCTCCAAAACCTCTTTGGCCCGCTCAGGGTTTTCTCGAAGAAGTTTCATATAAAGATATGGGCCATCAGCATGATTATCTACAGTAAGGACCTCTTTTTCAATGCCTTTTTCATGAAGAAGCTTTGTACGCTCTATAATCAGGTCAACCGAGCTTCTGGTTTCCTCATGGGTAAGATCGTCTTTCACCAGTCCTGAACCTCTTCCGGCATAAACAAGATGGTAAAAACAAACCCTTGGAATATTCATTTCCTCGAGCAAATCGAAAATATTCGGGATTTCATCGACGTTGAACTTGTTGATGGTGAAGCGAAGGCCCACTTTAATTCCTGCCTCCTGACAGTTCCGGATTCCATTGATAGCCGATTTGAAGGCCCCTTTGACTCCTCTGAAACGATCGTTGACAGCTTCCATTCCATCCAGACTGATACCCACATAAGACAAACCGATTTCCTTTAACATGCGAGCTTTATTGGACGTTATCAGGGTGCCGTTGGTAGATATTACGGCGCGCATACCTTTTTTGACGGCATACTCGGCAAGTTCAGGAAGGTCTTTTCTCACCAGGGGTTCCCCTCCTGAAAAAAGGATTACAGGCACTTTGAAATCGGCCAGATCATCCAAAAATTTTTTTCCCTCTTCGGTACTCAACTCATCTTCAAATGATGTCATGTCTTGGGCATGAGCATAACAATGAACACACTTCAAATTACACCGGCGCGTGACGTTCCAGACCACCACCGGCCTTTTGTCCGATGAAAACTGCAGCAGGTGCGACGGCAGTTTGGAAGAATGGCGTCCGTAACGAAGAGCATCCGAAGGTTCGACAGTTCCGCAGTAAAGTTTTGATATTCCAATCATTGTTGTAAACCTTATCGTTTTGCGATTCTTTTATCTTGTAAAACTTGTAAAATCTGCTTTTCTAAAAATAATTCAAGCCCGGAAATAAAACGGCCCGGGCTTGAATTATTGTTGGACGTTAGGTGACGTCTCTTATATATTCATTCTCAGTTCGCTTTTTACAAGCTCTCCAAGATAATTTTCAGGATCAAGGAGTGCTTTTTTCGTGATAAAAAAGCGGTTTTTACCCGACTTATCACGAACAAGCTTCAGCCCCAGCTCAAAATCTTTTGACAACTGTTCGAAAAAGTCCTCAATTCCCACAGAAGAAGTGGAAAACTGCTCTATGATAAAATCAATGGCATCTTCTTCGAGAACGATATTAATATCATGATTTTTAAAGAAATAAAGCTCTATTTTTTTTATTTCATCATAATAATGTTTTATGTTGCGTATCGCATTGCCAACATCCATAATATGTTTGGAGTAAAAATTCGCCACCATTTCGATTCTTGAAGGTGTCAGGGTCAAGCCGTACTTATCGGCAAAGCGCTGATCATTTTTTTGGACATAATCTTTGACCAGTGCTTTTTCCTCGTGGGCCAACCTTTGAAAGTCTTCGTCAAGACGGTGCATACCATCACTGCTGAGTATTGCGTTTTGGATTTTTTCCGGGTTTTTTATAACGGCTTCGGTCACCGGAAAAATTTTATGCAGTGATGACGGCAACATTTTTTCAAACTCCATAAGGGCTCTTTCGATGGCACTGACCAGTCCTCTGGCTCCTGTGTTTTCATCATAACCTTCTTTTGCCAGCAGACGAAGCGCTTCCCCGTCGAATTTTATTTCGATGCCGTAAGCAGCAAAGTCAAGCTTTTTGCCCAGTATGATGGGATTGTTGGGACTTATCAAAATATCGAACATGTCTTTTTCGGTCAGTCTTTCAAACACCGCCCTCACCGGAAGCCTTCCCACAAATTCCGACTCAAACCCGTATTTGATTAAATCTTCTGACCTGGCATGTTTTAAAATGTCTTCTTTCTCCGACCCGGTCACAATTGTTGACCCGAAACCGATCCCCTTGTCAACTATTCTTTTTCTGATAATCTCGTTTAGTTCCGAAAAGGCACCGCTCATAATGAAAAGAATGTTTTTGGTATTAACCGATCGACTCTCGCGCTTTCCGGTTTTCCTGAAACGTTCAATTTCCTGAAACATGGAAATGGGATCATGGGGAACCTTAAGTTCCACATCGGTTTCTTCCATGGGCTTCAACAGTGCTCTCTGCACCCCGGTACGGGAAACATCTGCACCAACCAAGCCATGGCTTGAAGCAATCTTGTCAATTTCATCAACATAAATAATGCCATTTTGAGCAAGCTCTATGTCGCCATCGGCTTCACGCACCAGATCCCGGACCAAATCTTCCACATCACCACCCACATAGCCCGTTTCACTGAATTTCGTCGCATCACCCTTTATAAAAGGTACACCGAGCTTCTTGGCAATAAGCCTGATCATATAGGTTTTGCCCACTCCCGTAGGCCCCATCATTAACACATTGTTTTTTATGCTGCCCACCATCTCATTGCTATGTTCGGAAAACTTCCGAAGCATCTTTATTCTGTTAAAATGAGTGCAGATCTTGGTGGATAATATGGCCTTGGCCTGGTCCTGCTTGATAATATACTGATCCAGATAATCAACAAGATCCTTCGGTTTAAGGTCAAAGTCTATTTCGCGGGTTTTGGATTTATGTTCTGCAGAATCTTCGGAAGCCAACTGCTGCGGCAAACTGCTTGGGGAAATGACCTTTACATTATCACCAAACTTTTTGGTCAGAAATTCGCTGATTTCTTTCTCAATTTCCTTAGGATTGGGTATTTTTTCATTCATATTTTTCATAATGAACAAAAATAAGCATGACAAGAAGAAATTCAAGAAACCATCAATGAAATATCAGGCAGTTATGGGTTGGTACGCCCGGCTGGATTCGAACCAGCGATCTTCAGCTCCGGAGGCTGACGCCCTATCCCCTGGGCCACGGGCGCATTGGAGTAAATAAAGTCAGGCACTACTTATAGCTTTCCAGGGCTTCTTTTACCTCACCCACCACATAGAGTGACCCGGCAGCGATTATTGTCTCTTGCGGCTCGGCAGTTTCCATCGCGTAGAATAAAGCTTCCTTCACATCCGGTATGACTTTTATCTCTTTTACAAGATCCCTGGCAGCCTCATGTAGAGTTTCGGGCGGCAATGCTCTGTTGATAAGCGGTTTTGTCAGAATCACACGCTGACACAATGGAAGAAGCAGCTTCATCATATTTTTATAGGGTTTATCATCGAGTATTCCCATGAGCATGGTGATCTTATTTCCGGCCAGATTTTCTGATATGAATTTGGCAAGCTTAGAGGCGGCCATCAAATTGTGAGCACCATCGACAATCACATATGGAGATTGGCAAACTACCTCCATGCGCCCCGGCCAATGAGTCTTGAGCAGGCCGTCTTTGACATGCCCGGGGCCAAGGTTCACATCCCGGCGGTTCAAAATTTCGCATGCAGCCAGTGTGAGGGCTGCATTTTCGATCTGATGGTCTCCCTGAAGGCCAGTTTTCATGTTGTGCAGGATAGAATTCATGCCGGTATATGAAAAAGTCCCTTTTTTTCGGTTGATACGGACTCGAAAATGTTCTTTGAGTCTAAACAAAGGAGCATTATTTTTTTGGGCAATATCTTTTAAAACCTCCACAGCCTTTTTCTGGCTTACGCCGGTTACTACCGGAACGCCCTCCTTGATGATTCCTGCTTTTTCCGCAGCAATTTTTTCAATCGTATTACCCAGATATTGTTTATGTTCAAGGGAAATATTTGAGATAATAGACAGCTTCGGAACAAGAACATTGGTGGCATCCAGGCGCCCGCCCATTCCGGTTTCCACAACTGCCCAGTCCACATTGTTTCTGGCGAACTCATAAAAAGCCATTGCGGTTGTATATTCAAAAAAAGTCGGCTCTCGGTCTTTCAAACCGGCGTTTTTCACCGCTTCATAAGCATCCAACACATCCGAATCCGAAATGGAAAGGCCGTTGATGCGTATGCGTTCGTTGAATTTAATAAGATGGGGAGATGTGTAGAGACCCACACGATAGCCGGCTTCTTTAAAAATGGAGGCAATGGCTGCTGCTATTGAACCTTTTCCATTGGTTCCGGCTATATGGATTGACAAAAACCGGTTTTGCGGGTTGTTTAAACCATCAAGGATAAAACTTATGGTTTCCAACCCCAGCTTAATTCCAAAACGCCTGAGGCCAAACATGTTCTGAAGACATTGATTGTAACGATCTTCAAATTTCATAGGCACCAACCAAAAAACCCGGCAGAAAAACATGCCTGCCGGGTTTCTGTACACTTTCGTATTGATCTGCCGTCGTTTATCGGTACTTTCTGGATGCAGCAATACGCTGCCGTCTCAAAGCTTCCCGTTGTTTACGACGGCGGTACTCACTCGGTTTTTCGTAGCTTTTTTTAAGCTTCAACCTCTTGAAAAGGCCATCATTTTGAATCTTTTTTTTCAATATTCTCATGGCTTTTTCAAGGTCGTTATCATAAACTTTAACCTCGATTGCTTTCAATCTCTTCGCCCCCTTTTGTCCATCGGCCTTTTCATCTTACCATATCCACCTTTCCCCCAATGCTATCCCGGACTGCGGTACATAGGGTAAGGCCGATGTTTTTCAGATATTACATATCAACCAAAATTTATAAATCATTTAAAAAAATCTTTCAACCCCTAATAGTAATTTTTTTTCCTTAATTGATTAATTTTTTCAATATTATCTTGACACGCCATGCGCTTTGGGTCATATTCTTCGCTCATAAAAGCTGAGATCCGACGAATTAGCAAAAAAATTGAAAGGAGGATACAGGATGCGTTTGATTTTATTAGGGGGCCCGGGTGCAGGGAAAGGAACCCAAGCCAATTACATTACGGAACGGTATGGAATACCGCAGATTTCCACGGGAGATATGCTCAGATCAGCAGTCAAAGCGGGAACCGAACTGGGAAAAAAAGCCAAAGCAGTCATGGATTCAGGAGGACTGGTATCCGATGATATCATTATCGGACTTGTTAAAGAAAGAATTAAAGAGCCGGATTGTGAGAAAGGTTTTTTATTTGACGGCTTTCCCAGGACAATTCCACAGGCTGATGCCCTCAAAGATGCGGGTGTGACCATAGATGCAGTAGTGGATATAGATGTGCCTGATGAAGAAATTATCAAGCGGATGAGCGGGCGTCGGGTTCACCTGTCCAGCGGCAGAACCTACCATGTTGTTTTTAATCCTCCCAAGGTAGAAGGAAAGGATGATGTTACCGGAGAAGATTTGATTCAGCGAGACGACGACCAGGAAGAAACTGTCCGAAAGCGCCTGGATGTATATCATGCACAAACCGAGCCCCTGGTCAATTATTACAAAAACTGGGAAAAATCGGGTGATAGTGCAGCTCCCAAATATATTCGCATTGAAGGTGTCGGCAAGGTGGATGAAATCCGGGATCAGATCTTTACAGAACTCGATAAGATCAAAGGCTGAATTATGACGTTTACCGACCTGTAAACACATTTGACAAATAAGCAGCCATTTTTCGCCAAATAATGAGTCCCTGGACATTTGTAAATTTTTACCAAATCGTTTCGTTGAAGTTTTTGTAAAAATTTTCATGGATGCCCGGGGACTAATTTGATTGCCCGGCCATTGCCTTTTATCACCATCGGCATCGAACCGCTTCCCGGGTCTTGGACGTGTATTTTTTTCCGGATACATTCAGTCCTTTGAGCAATTTTTGTAAAAGCCCCCAATTGCTTAACTAAAAAATGTCAGAAAATTCCCTAAAAATTGCGGTAACCGGAGGGGTAGCCTCTGGAAAATCCACTGTCTGCAATATTTTTGAAGATTTGGGAGTGGCCACCTACAGTGCCGATCAATTTTCCCGTGATGTCGTTAAAAAAGATAGCCGGGCATACCATAAAATCATTGAACATTTCGGAAAGACAGTGGTAAAAGAAGATGGCAGTATCAACCGCCGATTGCTTCGGGATATTATCACGAAAAACCATCAGGAAAAAGTCGCCCTTGAAAATATTGTACATCCTGAGATTATCTCCTTGATGAAAAAAAAACTTGCCGAAACTCAAAAAAAAAGCCAAATAATTGTTATGGAAGTTCCACTTCTTTTTGAGCTGGGCTTAGAAAATCTTTTCGATGTAACCATCATGGTTTACGCTGAAAGCGACCTGAAAATGAAAAGATTACAGGCCAGAGACAACGTCACCGAAGAAAAAGCTTCAACCCTTATTGGGCTTCAGATGGCTGATAAAAAAAAGGTAAATTGTTCGGATTTCGTGATTTTCAATAATGGATCCCAAGAACAGCTTGCAAAAGAAGTTAAAAAGTTATATAGGAAAATATTAGAAACCTAAAAATGATACCACGGAGCATATATATAATGTGCCTGCCTGATGGAGAAAAATTACCGGAATAACCTCAAATTTTTGACTCCATAATATCCATCGTACATTTGTTCAATAGCATAAACATGAAATACCAGCATTTCCTTAAATCATAAAAACGATTTTCCATCAGTTTGAATGGGCCCAATATACTCAGTCCGGTGCATTGCTCTGGATGTGGAAATTAACCCATCGAAAACAATACAATTTACAGAAATCCCTGAAAATTCAATGTTTAAATGAAACTAAAACTCGATGATCAAGTTTTATTCGCCAAGCAGCTTTATATGCCCGTCAATCCGGGCCCAGCAAAGCGGAGACCCGGGCACGAAGTGAAGCGTGAGCACTATACAGGCCGCCGGTGAAACCCCATGGATTCCTGCTTTCGCAGGAATGACGGAAAAAAACTTGAGCATCGAGTTAAAAATTCCTGGTTATAACGGATTTGGGGGTGAGTGGTTGAAGGAGTGCAAAAGCTGTGCTTTTGCATTTTTTTCTCGTTGCCATGCTTTGGGTGGGAACCAGGGTATAAAAATTAATCTCTGGTTACATGAATTGAATGACGTTTGAGGGAGCTGGCAACATAAATGGCAAAATGCAACACTCGGGTAATTTGGAACGAGGGCGGGTTTGGAACCCGCCCCTACAGGCTTCCACTGTTGATAGCCTATAAACAAATCACCCCCAAATCCGTTATAGCCAGCAAAAAAGGTTGCAGCTGGTATTGCAAGCTATATTGAAGCTAAAAAACTATTGTCTGAATAATGAAATTGCAGGTCATCCTTATTACCCCC
>SL_3KL_010_SEDDRAFT_10000242_pt1 | contig 41189 bp, 41 predicted proteins | sample SodLakKL_010_SED_2_FD_10381 | JGI IMG/M metagenome (IMG submission 10381) | reverse complement strand
CCCGCCTGCGCCATGCCGGCTCGCGCAGCCGCGCCGGCAGCGAGATGATGACCACCCGGGTGCAGCGCCTGGTGCAGCGCGCGCCGGTGATGTTGCCGGCTACCGCCGAGGTTGGTGAAGCCGCCCGCCTGATGACCGAGGTTGGCGTGTCGTGCATGCTGGTCTGTGCCGACGACCAGCCCGAGGATCATCCCCGGCTGGTTGGGATCGTGACCGACAGCGATCTGCGCCGCCGGGTCGTCGCCGCCGGTTTGCCGCACGAAACGCCGCTGGGCGAGATCATGTCGGAGTCGCTGGTCAGCGTGGAAAGCGACGACTACCTGTTCGCGGCCCTCATGGCGATGCTGAAGCACAACGTGCACCACCTGCCGGTGACCGAGCGCATGAAGCCGGTCGGGGTGATCGACCTGGCCGACGTCGTCGGCCACGAGAGCCGCAACAGCCTGTTCGTGGTGCGCAATATCCACGACCAGGCGGATCTCGACGGCCTGATCCGCCTTCTGCCCGACGTTCGCGGCAGCTTCGTGCGCATGGTCAACGAAGGCGCCACCGCGGCGATGATCGGCTCGGCGGTGGCGACCATGGGCCGGGCCTTCAAGCAGCGCCTGCTGGAACTGGCCGAGGCCCGCCTCGGACCGCCGCCGGTGCCCTACTGTTTCCTGGCCCACGGCTCCATGGCGCGCGATGAGCAATCGCTGGTTACCGACCAGGACAACGCCCTGGTGCTGGACGACGACTACCGGCCGGGCGAGCACGGTGACTATTTCCGCGACCTTGCCAGCTTTGTCTGCGACGGCCTGGCCGAGCTGGGCTACCCGCTGTGCAAGGGCAACATCATGGCCACCAATCCCGAACTGCGCCAGCCACTGTCGGTGTGGAAGGAGCGCTTTTCGGCCTGGATCGACAAGCCCGACCGGCCGGCCTTGCTCAAGAGCTCGATCTTCTTCGACCTCGACGGTGTGCATGGACAAACCCACCTCGCCGACGCGCTCAAGCAGTGGATCGCCGAGCGGGCCAGCCAATCGCCGGCTTTTCTGGGCTGCCTGGCCCACAACGCGCAGACGCGCACCCCGCCGCTGGGGTTCTTCCGCGATTTCGTGCTGGAAAAGAGCGGCAAGTACCAGGACTCGCTGGATCTGAAGCGCCGCGGCACCGCGCCGATGGTCGACGTGATCCGGGTCCACGCCATGGCCAGCGCTTCGGTGGCCCAGAATTCCTTCCGGCGGCTCGACGACATCCGCGCGGCCGGCTTTCTGACGGCCAGCATGACGGCCGATCTGGGTGATGCGCTGGAGTTCATCGCCGGAACCCAGTACCGCCACCAGGCGTATAACCTGGAGCAGGGGCAAATCCCCGACAACCGCCTCAATCCGGTCACGCTAAATACCTTCGACCGGCGCAATCTCAAGGACGCCTTCCTGGTCTTGAGCAACGCCCAGCGCTTCCTGCGCCTGCGCTATCGCGTGGTACAGGTCTGAGGCGATGGCGGGTCGATCATCGCAGCGGCGGGTGGCCGTGGCCTGGCCGAATCGCTTGGCCGAACTGGCGGCAGAGACGACCATTCCGCGCCTGGCCCGCTTTTACGGCGAGGGTACGGTGCCCGCTGACACGCCGTTAAAAGAAACGCCCTTCGTCGCTCTGGATCTGGAAACCACCGGCCTGGACCCCGAGCGCTGCGCCGTCGTCAGCATCGGCCTGGTGCCCTTCAGCCTGCAGCGCATCCCGGTTTCCGGTGCCCGTTACTGGGTGGTGCAGCCGCGGCGCTCGCTGGAGCCGGAGTCGGTGCTGATCCATCGCATCACCCACGAAGAACTGCAACGGGCGCCGCGATTTTCGGCCGTGCTGCCGGACTTGCTGGACGCGCTGGCCGGACGGGTGGCGGTGGTGCACTACCGCCAGATCGAGCGTCCCTTTCTGGACCAGGTCTGTCGACGCTGGATGGGCGAAGGGCTTGACTTTCCGCTGATCGACACCATGGTGCTGGAAGCCTGGGCGCTCAGGCGCGGTCGCGGCTGGGCCGAGCGGCTGGCCCATCGCGTCGGTTTACGCCGGCGGCGCTCCCTGCGCCTCGGTGCCTGCCGGCACCGCTATCACTTGCCCGCCTACACCGCGCATCACGCCATGACCGACGCCATCGCCACGGCCGAACTGTTCCAGGCCCAGGTGGCGCATCACCTGGGCCCGGAGATCAAGGTCGGTCGCTTGTGGCTATGACGGCCCGACCGGCACGCGTTTGGCACCATTAACCCGGCCGGCACGGCCGGAAGCGCGAAGCGGAGGCATTTGCGGACATGCGCCGCAAATGCCGAGCATCAAATGCCGCAGGCATTTTGATGCCGGATAAACAATTAAAACGCCTCGTCGTTGAAGTCCATCAGCGGTCCGGCCCCGGCCCGCACCTTGGCCGCCAAAGAAGTGGTCTCCGGCAGCATGCGGGTCATGAAGAAGCGGGCGGTGTCCAGCTTGGCCTGGTAGAACACCGTCTTGCCGCCGCCTTCGTCGAGGCGCCGGCAGGCGATGACCGCCATCCTGGCCCACATGAAGGCCATGGCCGTGAGCGCGAACAGGCGCAGGTAATCGGTGCCTGCGGCGCCGGCTTCCAGCGGGTTCTTGCTCATGTGCTGGTAAACCCAGGCCGTGGTGTCCTGCAGCAGCTGGGCCGAGTCCTTCAGCGGCCCGATGAATTCGGCCAGCTCGGACTGGCCGTCGTGTTCGCCGATGAAGTGCATCACCGGGGTGAAAAACGCCTTGAGGTTCTCGCCCTGGTTGGCGATCAGCTTGCGCCCGACCAGGTCCAGCGCCTGCACGCCGTTGGTGCCTTCGTAGATCTGGGTGATGCGCACGTCGCGGGCGAACTGCTCCACGCCGGTGTCGCGCACGTAGCCGGCGCCGCCGTGCACCTGCATCCCTAAGTTGGCGACCTCGGTTCCCAAATCGGTGAAGTAGGCCTTGATGATGGGCGTCATCAGCGCCACCCAGTAGCCGGCCTGGCGCCGGACCGCCGCATCGGGATGGCGGAATTCCAGCTCCAGCTGGACCCCGGTATACAGCCCCAGCGCGCGGGCGCCTTCGATAGAGGCGCGCGAGATCAGCAGCATCTTGCGCACGTCCGGGTGGACCAGGATGGGGTCGGCCGGCTGGTCCGGATACTTCGGTCCGGCCAGGCTGCGCCCCTGCAGGCGCTCGCGGGCAAAGCTCACGGCGGCCTGGTAGGCGGCCGAGGCCATGCCCAGCCCCTGGATGCCGGTGACCAGCCGGGCTGCGTTCATCATGGTGAACATGGCCGCCAGGCCGCGGTTTTCCTCGCCGATCAGATAACCGACCGCGTCCGAGTATTCCATCTCGCAGGTGGCGGAGGCCTTGATGCCCATCTTCTTTTCCAGGCCCACGCACTTGACGCCGTTGCGCTCCCCGAGCGATTCATCGGCATTGACCAGGAACTTGGGCACGATGAACAGCGAGATGCCGCGCGTGCCGGCCGGCGCGTCGGGCGTGCGGGCAAGAACGAGGTGAATGATGTTGTCGACCATGTCGTGCTCGCCGGCCGAGATCCAGATCTTCTTGCCGGTGATGCGGTAGCTGCCGTCGTCGGCCGGTTCGGCCCGGGTGCGCAGCAGGCCCAGGTCGGTACCGCAGTGCGGCTCGGTCAGGTTCATGGTGCCGCCCCATTCGCCGCTGACCATCTTCGGCAGGTAAGTCGCTTTCTGCTCGTCGGTGCCGTGGTGGTGGATGACCTCGTAGGCGCCCAGGGTCAGGCCGGGGTAGGCGGCAAACGAGGCGTTGGCGGCATTGATCATTTCCGAGACGGCCAGGCCGACGAAGCTCGGCAGGCCCTGGCCGCCGTAGTCCGGGTCGGCCACCAGGCCGGTCCAGCCGCTGTCGCAGTAGTCGCGGTAGGCGGTCGCGAAGCCATCGGGCATGCTGACCTCGCCGCTGGCCTCGTCGAGCCGGCAGCCGATCTCGTCACCGATCGCATTGAGCGGCTGGAGCACGGTTTCCGCCACCTTGGCCGCTTCGCTCAGCACCGCCTCGACCACATCGGGGGAGGCTTCGGCCATGGAGGGCAACTCGGCACAAGCGCCAAGGTCGAGAAACTCGTTGTACAGGAAGTCGAAGTCTTCCAGCGGGGCCTTGTAGGTGGGCATGTCGCGATCCGGATGGAGGGAATTCGCAGCGTACCATACGCCACCGTATGCATTTTGCGAAAAAGCGCCTAATCCAGGCTCTGGTCAGCAGGCGCCCAGTCCTCGGGCGGAAGCGGTCGGGCAAACAGGAAGCCCTGGAAACTGTCGCAGCCGAAGCGGCGCAGCAGCGACAGCTCCCGCTTGTTTTCGACACCCTCGGCGGTGACCTTCAGACCCAGTGCGTGGCCCATGGAAATGGTGGCCTGAACGATCGCGGCGCTGCTCTCGCTGCCCAGCATGTCGGACACGAAAGAGCGGTCGATCTTCAGGGTGTCGAAAGGCAGGCTCTTGAGATAGGACAGGGAAGAAAAGCCGGTGCCGAAATCATCCAGCGCCAGTCCGATGCCCAGGTCGCGGATGGCCAGCATGCGCTGCTCGGTATGTCCCATGTCGTTGAGAACGACCGACTCGGTCAGCTCCAGCACCAGGCGGCCGGGTTCGATGTCGTAATCGTCCATGACCTTGAGCAGCGATTCGACAAAACGGGGCTGATGAAACTGCCGTGCGCTGATGTTGATCGAGAGGAACAGTTCGGCTGTCTCCGGGTTCTGCGACCACTCCCGAAGTTTCGCGCAGGCCGTTTCCACCACCCAGGCGCCGATCGGCAGGATCAGGCCGGTTTCCTCGGCCAGCGGAATGAATCGATCGGGCGGGACCATCTGGCCATCAGGACGGAACCAGCGGATCAGCGCCTCGACGCCGGTCAATCGGCCTTCGGCGTCATATAGCGACTGGTAGAACAGCCGCAAGCGCCCTTTCTCAAGCGCCTCGTGCAGTCCACTCTCGACCTCGGCCCGTTCTTCCACCACCGTTTGCATGTCCGGTTTGAAGAAGCGCCAGTTGTTGCCCGACTCGTCGCGCGCGCGCTGCAATGCGATCTCGGCCTTGTTGAGCAGCCGGTCGGCCGCCTCCGGCTCGGTGCTCAGCAGGCACAGGCCCATGGTCGTGGCGTGGCGAATGCTCACGCCATCCTGCTCCAGGAAATGCGGATCCTGCAGTTCGGCATGAATGAGTTCGGCCAGGTCGTGAGCCTGGGTGACTGCCCGGTCGCGGCGACGGGACAGGTTTTCGACCACCACGGCGAATCGATTCCCGCCGATGCGGGCGATCATTGATTCATCGGTCAGCGTGTCGCGCAAGCGCTGCGTCACCGATAGCAGCAAGGCGTCACCGGCCTGATAGCCGTGCAGGTCGTTGATGAACTTGAACCCGTCGATGTCGAGCACGATCAGCATGCCGTGCCGGCCGGTGCGCTGCATGGCAGCGGCCGATTGCTCCAGGCGTTTCAGCATCTGGCTGCGATTGGCCAGTCCGGTCAGTGAATCGAAGTGCGACAGCCGGTGGATCAGCGATTCCGAGCGGCGCTCGTCGGTGATGTCGGACTTGATCGCCACGTAGTGGCTGATGCGGCCATCGGGCTCGCGCACGGGTGCGATGGTTGCCGCCTCGATGTAATCCGTTCCGTCCTTGCGCGTGTTGTGGAGCTCGCCCTGCCAGACTTCGCCGCGTCCAAGCGTCTCCCACAGCTCGGTGTAAGTCTTGCGCGGAGTCAGGCCGAGGTTGAGCAGGTTGGGGTTGCGTCCCAGCACTTCCTCGCGCGCGTAGCCGCTGTTCCGGCAGAACGCCTCGTTGACATATTCGATCACCGGCGTGGTGTCGGTAATGATGATGCTGGCCGGGCTTTGTTCCACGGCCAGGGCGAACTTGCGCAACTGGTCGTGCCGTTCGCGTGACTCCCGCTGCCTGGCGGCCTCGGCCAGGACGCGCTCGAGTACGCCGGGCAGACGTGCCAGCTTGTCCTCGAGCACGAAGTCGCTCAGCCCCTGCTGCACCAGATCGATCACCATGTTTTCGCTGACCTCGGCGGCAACGAGGATGATCGGCAGTTCAGGGTCGATTTTGCGAAGGCGGGCGAGCACCTCGTCCAAAGGCAGGGTGCGGGAGGCGTAGTGGTAAAGCAAGGCCGAACACTCGCTGTGCAGCAGCGCATCGAGTCGATCCAGGGTATCTGCACGTTCCACGCTGAAGTCCAGCCCGTGCTGCTTCAGCGGCTGCTCCAGCGCCAGCTCATCGCTTGCCGGGTCGCACACCAGCAGCAGCTGCAAGGGCAGTCCCGGCGTCATGAGATGAAAGCCCCCGGGCCCTGGGCAGTGGCCGGCGGCGGAGAATCCGTCCCTGGCCGAACAAGCGACTCGCCCTGGGTTTGATGCGCGAGTTCTATCGCATGGGCCATGATCTCTTCCCATCGATTGCGGCGTTTGGCGAATCAGCGCTGAATGGCGTCATCGCGCATACTGCGGCGGCGCGCGTCCAGGGCCGCACTGCCATCCGCCGGCTACGTAGCATCGTGAGCAAGAACCCGTTTCTCAAAAACTGCCCTCTCGACATCCAAGCGCCCCGACTCGCCTAGTATAGAGAAGGTCGCTTCTGAGTCATATCCCTGGAGAAAACCACGATGAACGAAGAAAAACTGAACCTGAGCATCCGCAAGTTCCTGAAGCACGTTGGCGTGACCTCGCAGCGCGAGATCGAACTGGCCGTGCGCAAGGCCGCCGAACAGGGTGAGCTGCCGGCCCATGCGCTGCCGGTCAAGGTGAGGCTGGAATGCGCTGAGCTTGGCCTGTCGCACGCCATCGAGGGCAAGCTCGAAACCAGCTGAGCTGGTGTCAGGTCGGCATCGAAATACCTTCGGTATTCGATATAGGGCATTTGCGGCGCATGTCCGCAAATGCCTCCGCTCATGGATCCCGGCCGTGCCGGCCGGGCTGTCAATCCGGTGGCCGGGCCCCGCTCAGCCGCCGTTCCAGACCTTTTGCGCGAAGGGCTCGACCACCACCGTTTCGCCGGCAGACACACTGCCTCGCTCCGGCGGCAGGTTGATCAGGCAGTCGGCCTCGCTCATGGAGCGCAGCACGCCCGAGCCCTGGTGACCGAAAGGCACGACCGCCAGGCCATCGTCGCTCTGGACCAGCCGGCCGCGCTGGAATTCCCGGCGACCGGGTTTTTTGCGGATGTCGGCCGTGACCGGCACGGCGATCTGCAGGGGTAGCGCAGGCTGTGCACCGGCCAGCTTGACCAGGGCCGGGCGAACCAGCTGCAGGAAGGTGACCATGGCCGAGACCGGGTTGCCGGGCAGGCCGAAGAACCAGGCCTGGTTGATGCGCCCGAAGGCCAGCGGCCGGCCCGGCTTCATGGCCACCTGCCAGAAGCCGACGTTGCCGAGCTTTTCCAGGGCTTCGACGATGTAGTCGGCCTCGCCCACAGAGGCGCCGCCGGTGCTGATCACCGCATCACAGCGGCTGGCCTTCTGCAGCGCCTCGTCCACCGCCTCGCGCTGGTCGGGGATCACGCCTAAGTCTTCCAGCTCCACGCCCAGCTCGGTCAGCAGGCCGAACAGGGAATAGCGGTTGGAGTCATGGATCTGCCCGGGCGCCAGCGGCTGGCCGACAGGCTTGAGTTCATCCCCGGTTGAGAAGAAGGCCACGCGCGGCTTGCGCTTGACCCGCACCTCCGGCACGCCGACCGAGGCCAGCACGCCGAGGTCGGCCGAAGTCAGCCAGCGACCGGGCTCTAGCGCGGTCTGGCCGCGCTTAAGGTCTTCCCCGGCCGGGCGCACGTTGGCGCCGGTCTTGGCTGATCTTTGAAACACCACCTGCTCGCCGTCGCGCTCGGCCTGTTCCTGCATGATCACGGTATCGGCGCCGTCCGGCACTACCGCGCCGGTCATGATGCGCACGCACTCACCCTGATTGACGGTCCCGTCATAGGGGTGACCGGCAAAGCTCTGGCCGACCAGCTTCAGGCGCGCGCCGGCTGCCTGCACGTCCGCGCCGCGCATGGCGTAGCCGTCCATGGCCGAGTTGGTGTGCGCGGGTACATCGACTTTTGCCGCGACCGCCTCGGCCAGCACCCGGTGCAGGGCCTGGTGCAGCCCCAGGGTTTCTTCGTCATCCAGCGGGGTGACGGCGGCCAGGATGCGCTGGCGCGCCTCTTCCAGCGGGAGCGCCGGCGTATCGTGGCCGCCGGCGGCTTTTTGTGCCTTGATGCTCATGATGGTTGTTTTGATTCGGGTTGGATTTCGGCGGCCAGCGCGTCGCGCTGCTCCGGCGTGTTGATGTTGTCGAAGGCGTGAGCCACGTCGTCGAAGCTGACCCGACTCCAGCGCCGGGTGGCGTACCAGGCGTCGGGCTTGCGCTGGCCGTCAGCCAGTGCGCGGGTGAGGTCGGTCAACACATCACGCCGAAACAAGCCGTGCAGGGTATGCACTCGACCACCTGCCTCGGCGGTGGCCAGTTCCGTGCCGTCCTGCTCCAGCGCCGCACTGAGGCGGGTGATCAGGTCGGCCGGCAGGCGCGGCGTGTCGCAGGGCACGATGGCCACGTACGGCGTGTCGGCCGCCGACAACACGGCGTGCAGCCCGGCCAGCGGGCCCTGGAAGCCCTCATGCCGGTCTTCCACGATGGGCAGGCCGAAGGCGGCATAGGCCGCCTGTGAGCGGTTGGCGTTGATCAGCAGCTTGCCGACCTGGGGTTCAAATGCATCGAGGGTCCAGGCCACCATGGGCTTTCCTGCGACCTCGACCAGGCCCTTGTCCACGCCACCCATGCGCCGGCCCATGCCGCCGGCCAGGACGGCGCCGGTGATCTGCTCACGCTCAGGCATGCTGGGGGCTGACCGGGTCTTGTTCAGGATCAGGGGCGCCGGCGCAGAAGCGCACGTAGTCGACGAAGCCCGGGAATTCGCGTCCCTCGGCGCAATAGCGGCAGTTGGGGTCGGCCTTGAGCCGCACCTCTCTCAGGCGCGTCGACAAACCGTCGAACAGCAGCAGGCGGCCGACCAGCGGCTCGCCGATGCCGGTGACCAGCTTGATCACTTCCAGTGCCTGCAGCAGACCGATGATGCCGGGGATGACGCCGAGCACGCCGGCCTCGTTGCAGTTGGGGGCGAACTCGGCCGCCGGCGGCTCCGGGAACAGGCAGCGGTAGCAGGGCTGGCCAGCGCCGGCAAACACTGAGACCTGGCCCTCGAAGCCTTGCACCGCGCCGTAGACCAGCGGCAGGCCGAGCTTGACGCAGGCGTCGTTGACCAGGTAGCGGGTCGGGAAGTTGTCCGAGCCGTCGACGACCAGGTCGTAGCCCTCGAAGATCGATTCCACGTTGCCGGAGTCCAGGCGCAGTTCATGGGTCCGGATGCGAATGGCCGGATTGAGCGCTTCGAGCGTGCGTCGCGCCGACTCGGTCTTGGCCATGCCGATGCGGTCGTCGCGGTGCAGCACCTGGCGGTGCAGGTTGCTGCGGTCGACCTTGTCGTGATCGACCAGGCCCAGAGTGCCGATGCCGGCGGCGGCCAGGTACAGCGCGGACGGCGAACCCAGGCCGCCGGCGCCGATCAGCAGCACGCGGGCCTGGCCCAGGCGCTGCTGTCCGGCCTGGCCGAGTTCCGGCAGCACGATCTGGCGCGCGTAGCGCTGCAGGGCGTCGGCGTCTGGCGTTTCCGGCAGCACGTAGGGCAGGCCCTCGTCCTTCCAGCGGTTGAAGCCGCCGGCGACCACGGCCAGGTTGGAGTAGCCCATCCGGCGCAAGTCGTCGGCGGCCAGCAGCGAGCGCGTGGTCACCGCGCACATCAGGATGATCGGTCGGTCGCGCTCGGGGGCCAGGTTCTCGATGCGCATTTCCAGGTAGCCGCGGCCGATCGCTTGTGCTCCTTCGGGAGTGCCCTGCGCGATCTCGTCGGCTTCTCGCACGTCCAGCAGCAGGGCGCCTGAGCCCAGGCGTGCTGACACGTCGGCCGGGGAGACCAGCGGGAAGTCTTCGCGCAGCTGCTGCAGTCGGGTTTCCAGCGACATCGTGTTCTAACCTCCAGCCACCGAGGGAACGACCAGCAGGCTGTCGCCGTCGCTCAGCGGCGTCTCCAGGCCCTGCTCGTGCCGCACATCGGCTTCGTTGACGAACAGGTTGACGTGGGGGCGCAGTTCGCCGCCGCGGGTGAGGATGCGGCTGAGCACGTGCGGGTGAAGATCGCCGAGCCGCGCGAGCGCCGTGCCGACCCGGTCGGCTTCCAGCTCGAGCCTGGCCCGGCCGTCGGCCAGCGCGCGCAGCGCCGCCGGCAGTTCAATCTGGATGCGAGGCATGAATCGATTTCCTCCGTGCGCTCACCTTGGGACCGAAGGCCGTGCGCTGCGTTCGATGACATCTACAAGGCCTGTTCCGGTGGCCTGGCGACGAAGACAGCACAGCACGACCCGGTCGAAACGATCGCTGTGAGCCAGGGCGAATGCGGCGGCCTGTTCGGCCAGGTCGCGCCGCGCGGCATCGTCGACCTGGTTGATGATCGGGAGTATAGCGCGGCCCTCGGTGCCGGCCTGCAGCCCCTGGGCATGGGTCAGCACGGTGCCCAGGTGTTCCGCGGTCAGGGTGTCGCCCGGCTCGATGCCCAGCACCCCGGCCACCCGCTCCGGCCGGTGCACGAACTCGGCATCCAGTGGCCGGCCGATGACCTGGGCTGACACCACCATCAAGACGAGGTCGGTGCGCGGCGGCAGCACCGGTTCGCCGGGCCTGGGGCATTTCAGCCCGCGCATGCGCGCACCGTCGGCCTTGACCAGGGTCAGATCGAAGCCGCCGATCTCGTGCAGACGGGCGATGGTCTCGGGCGCCAGCCCGGCGTAGCGGCCCGGCTTGTCGCTGGGGCGCAGGAAGGCCTGGCGGGCCGGGCCGGATTGCGCCGCGGCCAGCGCCAGCAATTCGTCCTCTTCGCCGACATGGACTTCCACATCCGTCCAGCGCGGCGGGCGGGCGGTGAACACCGTGCCGGTCCAGGCCAGCCGGCCGCTGGCCTCGGCGCTCAGCGCGTTCATCACGCTCTTTTTGCCGCCGGCGCCGATGGCGGCAACGATGCCGCCGCGGATGCCCAGCGCTTCGGTCAGCGAACTCATCGAACCGCTCCGTCGACGATCCCGGCCTGTATGCTCAGAATCGGCGGCAGCACGGCCGGCAGCGGCTGCCAGTCGTCGCCGCGGTTGCGGCTGCAGTAGACCTGGCCGCTGGAGGTGCCGAAATACACGCCCAGGGGATCCAGTCCGTCGGTGTCCAGGCCGTCGCGCAGGATGGTGACGTAGCAGTGCGACTGCGGCAGACCGCGAGTCAGGGCGGTCCAGCTCTGTCCACCGTCTTCGGTGCGATACACGCGCAGGCGGCCGTCGACCGTGGCGCGGAACTGGCTGGAGTCTTCCGGGATGGTGAACAGCACGTCGGGGTCGGCCGGGTCCAGGCCCAGGGCGTAGCCGAAGTCGCTGGGCAGGCCTTCGGTAATCTCGGTCCAGCTGGATCCGCCATCGTCGGAGCGCCAGGTGCCGGTATGGCTCTGGCGGTACAGGCGGTCCGGATGGTTGGGGTGCATGCGCAGGCCGTGATCGTTGTGGCCGGCGACGGGATCGCGCTCCGGCAGGTACGGTGCGCGCACGCCGCTGTTGCACGGCTGCCAGTGCTCGCCGCCATCGTCCGAACGGTAGGTGCCGCCGGCAGCCAGCGCGGCGTAGACCCGCGATCCTGCCGCGTGCAGGGAGTGCACCGCACAGCCGCCCTTGGCCGGGTGCCAGCGCTTGGCGGTCGGGTGCTGATGAAAACCGGGCAGCACCTGCCAGCTCTCTCCCCCGTCGCGCGAGACGAACAGACCGGGCGGTTCGATGCCGGCATAGATCGTGTCGGGCGCATCAGCCGGACCCGCGGCCAGGTTCCAGATGGTTTTCAGGTGCCTCGGGTCATCGTCCTCGCCGTGACTGGGCACGGCGCCGAGCGGCTGCCAGCTGCGTCCGGCGTCGTCGCTGCGGTAGACGTGGATGCCCCAGATCGGATGGTGGGCCGCGGCAAAGCCGACCCTGCCGCCATGCCGCGGGTCGAGGAATGCGCGCTGGATTTCGTAGCCTGCCAGGTGCGGGCCTTCGATCTCGAAGTGCTCGCGCGCCGCGTCGCTGCGGCCGATGAACAGGCCCTTGCGCGTGCCGATCAGCACCGCAACCCCGGGCTGTGTTGACATGCCGATAATGGAAATAGGACTATGTAGGTACTGTCTAAGTATAGTCGAAGGATTTCCATGGAAGAGACGCTGAATCAGCGCATTGGCGCGCTGGTCAGGGACGTGCAGTTGCAGCTGGTCGGAGAGGACATGGCCGCAGCGCTCGCCGAGCCGGCCGTGTCGGTCGAGGGTGCCGAAGCAACGATTCGGCTGGAGACCGCTTTCCCGGCCAAGCGCTTCGGGCGCGAGCTGGGGCGCGCGATCAGGACCGCGGTCGAGGACCTGCCGGAGATCGACTCGGCCACGGTCCAGGTGGCGACAAAAATCACCCCGCACCAGGTCCAGCCCAACGTGGAGCGCCTGCAGGCGGTCAAGAACATCATCGCGGTGTCCTCGGCCAAGGGCGGGGTGGGCAAGTCGACCGTCTCGGCCAACCTGGCCCTGGCCCTGGCCGCCGAGGGGGCCAAAGTCGGCATGCTGGACGCCGACATCTACGGCCCCAGCCAGCCGCGCATGCTCGGCGTCAAGGGCCGCCCGGATTCGGTCGACGGCAGCTCGTTCGAGCCGATGATGAGCTACAACGTGCAGTCGATCTCGGTCGGTTACCTGATCGACGAGGAAGAGCCGATGATCTGGCGTGGCCCCATGGTCACCAAGGCCATGATGCAGCTGCTCGGCAACACGCGCTGGAAGGAGCTGGACTACCTGATCATCGACATGCCGCCGGGCACCGGCGACATCCAGCTCACCCTGTCGCAACAGGTGCCGGTTTCGGGTGCGGTGATCGTCACCACGCCGCAGGACATCGCCACGCTGGACGCGCGCAAGGGCCTGCAGATGTTCCGCAAGGTGAACGTGCCGGTGCTGGGTATCGTTGAAAACATGAGCCTGTACACTTGTTCCAACTGCGGCCACCAGGAACATATCTTCGGCGCCGGCGGCGGCGAGCGCATTGCCAGGGACTATGGCGTCCCGTTGCTCGGTGCCCTGCCGCTGGAATTGAGAATCCGCGAGCACGCCGACAATGGCCGGCCGACGGTGGTCGCCGAGCCCGACGGCGAAATTGCCTCGCTGTACCGGCGAATCGCGGTGCGCATGGCGGCCAAGCTGTCGATGCAGGCCACCGATTTCACCCACAAGATGCCGAAGATCGTCATCAAGCCCTGAAGCCATGAGCGAAGCGAACGAAACCGGCGCCGAACCGAAAATCCCGCGCTACGCGCGCCGGCCGATGAACATTCTGATGCAGCATGACGCCGGCGGCTGGAAGGCGCTGGGCATCCTGCCGACATCGGGGCACGCGGGTCGGAGCCGGCGCGAACTGGTCCGGGACGACGGCGTTACGCAGATCTACCGCTGGGAAGGCATGGAATTGCGCCTGGTGCCGGATGCCTGCGACGACTACTGGTTCAACCTGACCAGTGACCAGCCGCGCCTGTACGTGATCTGTCAGCGCGATCAGGAAGGCGCCCCCGTCCCCCTGCGCATCAGCGCCGACCAGGACGACGCGGTTGCCGCCGAAGAGGTGGACGAGTGGTTTTTCCAGGCCGAGATGCCCACGGCCATCGTGTTCTGGATCCGCGATTACGTCGCCACGCACTGGCGTCCCGGGCCGCGCAAGGAAAAGATCAAGGGCAAGAAGGGAGACAAGTACCGCCAGGGCGAGGGACGGCGGCGGCCATGAGCGGCGGCGATGCCGAGCGCGGCAAGGGCGACAATGGCGGATCGTCCGCAGATGAAGATCGGCGCTCGCAGGAGCGCGGGGATGAGGGCTTCCTGCAGCGCTGGTCGCGGAGAAAACACCAGGCCGCGCGAGCCGAACGTCAGGACGAAGAGCGCGCCTTGGAAGGCGGTGGCGACGACAGGCAAGCCGCGGACGAGCGCGAGCCTGTCGCGGCGGACGCCTCCGGCCGGGCGTCCGAGCCCGAGCAGCCGGAGTCCGAACCGCCCGGCGATGAGGACATGCCGCCGCTGGAGTCGATCGACCAGGGCGGCAGCGTGCGCGATTTCTTCTCGCCCAAGGTCAGCAAGAGCCTGCGCGGCGCGGCGCTCAAGCGCCTGTTCTCGCAGCCGGAGTTCTCCGCGCCGGATCTGCTCGAGGAATATGCCGGGGATTACTCCAAGCCCGAGCCCCTGGGGGACATGGTCACCGCCGAGATGAAATATCGCGCCGAGCAGGCGCTCAAGTTTGCCGAGCGCAAGCTCAAGGAAGCCGCCGAGCGGGAAGGTTTGCAGCAGCAGCCGGCCATGACCTCGGTGCCGAAGCCTGAAAACTCCGGCGCCGAATTCGGGCAGGCACAGGACCTGAGCGGGCAAGATCAGACCGACGAGGCTGCTGGCGATGGCGCTCAAACGGACGAGCCGGACAAGGCTGTTTCGACTTCGAGGTCGGATTCAGATTCCGAAAGCCCGCCCGGCAAGCGCGACTGACCTGACCAAAATCGCGACGGTTTACGTTACCAGACAACGCAGTTCTGGTTATAAGGTTAACCCTTGGATCTAAGCCCGGCGTCTGCTTGTTTGGTTACTGCCTGATTAACCGCGTGGCCCAACATGCATCTTTTCAATCCCCGCCCCCACGACGCCACAAACCCGTTGAAATCCATCAAATGCATCTGAGATTCAATGCCTTAAAAATCACTTTTTCGTTAAAAAAGCCGCTGGTTTGACCTGGATCAACAACCCTTCGGTCCGTTTCCCTCAGTCTGTGCCCCGAGCGCAATAAAGAAGCCTCCCTCCTAGCTCATTTGCCCGATCGGTAAGTCAGCATTCGGGCAGTTTCCGAGTTGAAAAATTTTCTGGTTTCGCCTTGCAAGGCATGGAGAAAAACTGATGGGCAAACAATCTCGAAAGACCAATTCCGCCGGTGTGGATATCAGCCGCAGGCAATTGATGGCTGGCGCATTAACCGTGGGTGCTTCGGCCAGCCTCGGCCTGATGAGCCTCAACGCCAATGCTGCTCCGATCGCGGAACCGGATTCGGAGGCTGGTCCTGCCTGCTATCGCGAAACCGAACACATCCGCCGCTACTACCGCGCTGCGCGGGAAATCTAGAAGCGCATGACTGGCGCTGGGCAACTGTTGGAGAGTAATTCATGAAATTGATTCGCAAGCAGGCCGCATCCGGAACCACGCAGGGTTCTACCGGCAAACCGTTTGATCGTCGGAGCTTTCTGAAGCGCTCCGGCCTCACCGCCGGGGGCACCGCTCTGGCGAGCGCCGTGCCCATCAGCATGATGCGCCGCGTCGATGCGCAAGTGCCGCCGGCTGACAACGCCGGGCCGGTCGAGACCTACAGAACCATCTGCTCGCACTGCTCGGTCGGCTGCAGCGCGATCGCGACGGTTCAGAACGGCGTCTGGATCGGGCAGGAGCCGGATTTCGATTCGCCGATCAATCTCGGCGCCTTCTGCGCCAAGGGCGCCTCGCTTCGGGCGCACGGCCAGGGCAGCAAGCGCATCAAGTATCCGATGAAGCTCGAGGGCGGCCAGTGGAAACGGCTCAGCTGGGACCAGGCCATCAACGAGATCGGCGACAAGATGATGCAGATCCGCGAAGAATCCGGTCCTGATTCGGTCTGGCTGTGCGGTTCCTGCAAGACCAACAACGAGGGCAGCTACCTGCAGCGGAAGTTTGCTTCCCTGTGGGGCACCAACAACATGGATCACTCCGCGCGCATCTGCCACTCCACCACGGTGGCCGGCGTAGCCAATACCTGGGGCTATGGCGCGATGACCAATTCCTATAACGACATGCACAACTGCAAGTCGATGATCTTCATCGGCTCCAATGCCGCGGAAGCGCACCCTGTATCCATGCAGCACATTCTGCGCGGCAAGGAGAACGGCGCGCAGATCATCGTCGTCGATCCTCGCTTCACCCGCACCGCGGCGCATGCCCAGCAGCACATTCGGATTCGTCCGGGCACCGATATCCCGTTCATCTGGGGCGTGCTCTGGCACATTTTCGAAAACGGCTGGGAAGACCGCGAATTCATCCGCAAGCGCGTCTTCGCCATGGACGAGGTGCGCGAAGAAGTCGCCAACTGGACGCCGGACCGGGTCGAAGACGTCGCCGGCGTACCCGAGGCCGAGGTCTACCGCTGCGCCAAGACGCTGGCCGAGAACCGTCCGGGCACCATCGTCTGGTGCATGGGCGGTACCCAGCATCACGTGGGCAACGCCAACGTTCGCGCCTACAGCATCCTGCAGCTGGCCCTGGGCAACATGGGCCAGTCGGGCGGCGGCGCCAACATCTTCCGCGGCCATGACAACGTGCAGGGCGCCAGCGACATCGGCCCCCTGTGCAACACCTTGCCCGGCTACATGGGGCTGTCCGACGACGCGTGGCAGCACTGGTGCCGGGTCTGGGACGTGGATTACGAGTGGGTGCGCAGCCGGTTCGACGATTACAGCATCGACGGCGTCCACCGCATGAACGTGGAAGGGATACCGGTCTCGCGCTGGATCGACGGCGTTCTGGAAGACCCGGAAAACCTGGGTCAGCGCAACAACATCCGCGCCATCATGTTCCAGGGCCACTCGGTCAACGCACTGGTGCGGCAGCCGGAAATGAAGGATGCGCTGGAAAAGCTGGACATGATCGTCGTGTCCGACCCGTATCCGACCCACCTGGCCGTACTGGCCGAACGCAGCGACGGGATTTACCTGCTGCCGACGGCGACGCAGTTCGAGCAGTCAGGCACGACCACCGCCTCGAACCGCTCGATCCAGGTGCGCGAAAAGATCATCGAGCCGCTGTTCGAGTCCAAGACCGACGTGCAGATTCTGTACCTGCTGGCGAAAAAGCTCGGCTTTGCCGATCAGATGTTCAAGAACATCGCGATCGACGGCGAGGATCATCCGAACTGGGAAGACACCCTGCGCGAAGTCAACCGCGGAACCTGGACCATCGGCTATAGCGGGCAGAGTCCGGAACGCCTGAAGATGCATCTGCGCTACAAGCACACCTTCAACACCACCACGCTCCAGGCCGAAGGTGGGCCCTGCGACGGTGAGACCTATGGTCTGCCGTGGCCCTGCTGGGGCACGCCGGAGCAGAAGCATCCGGGCACGCACGTGCTGTGGGACATCAGCAAGCCGGTCTCCAAGGGCGGCCTGCCCTTCCGCGCGCGTTTCGGCACGGAACACAATGGCGTCAACATCCTGGCCGAGGACTCCTGGAGTGCCGGGTCGGAGATCGAGGACGGCCACCCGCCCATCACCTACGGCCTGCTGCGCCGCCTGGGATGGCACACGGAACTGACCGCCAACGAAATGGCCACCATAGCCTGGATTGCCGGTCTGGCCGACAAGCCCACCGGCCAGGTATCTGAGTCCGATGTAGCCGAGTACCGCGACATGGAGTCGGCGGCGCTCGACGCCGTGGCCTGGCATACCGACTTGTCCGGCGGCATTCAGCGCCTGTGCCTGAAGCACGAAGTGGCGCCCTTCGGCAACGCCAAGGCGCGCTGCAAGGTCTGGACCTTCCCGGATCCCATCCCGGTCCATCGCGAGCCCATCTACACGCCGCGCCATGACCTGGTGTCGCGTTATCCGACGCATGAGGACATGCGCAATATCTTCCGCTTGCCGATCCGCTTCCGCTCGATCCAGGAAACGGATTTCTCGGGCGACTTCCCACTGGCGCACACCAGCGGACGCCTGGTCGAGCATGAGGGTGGCGGCGCGGAAAGCCGTTCCACCGCATGGCTGGCCGAGCTGAAGCCGGAGATGTTCGTCGAGATTCATCCGGCAGATGCCAACGACCGCAACATCCGCGATCGCGACTGGGTCTGGCTGGAAGGTCCCGAAGGTGGCCGGATCAAGATTCGCGCCATGATCACCCGCCGGGTTGGCCGGGGCGTGGTCTGGACGCCGTTCCACTTCGGCGGCTGGTTCCAGGGTGAAGACCTGGCCCACCGCTACCCGGAAGGAACGGCTCCCTACGCGCGCGGGGAAGCATGCAATACGGCAATGACGTACGGCTACGACCCGATCACCCAGATGCAAGAAACCAAGGCGACGCTTTGCCAGATCGCTAAAGCCTGAGGCTGGAGGAAACAGACATGGCTCGAATGAAATTCCTGTGCGATGCGGACCGCTGCATTGAGTGCAACGGTTGCGTCACCGCCTGTAAAAACGCCAACGAAGTGCCCTGGGGCCTGAACCGCCGTCGGGTGATCACGCTCAACGACGGCCAGCCGGGCGAAAAGTCGATCTCGGTGGCCTGCATGCACTGCACCGACGCGCCCTGCGCGGCCGTGTGCCCGACCGACTGCTTCTACACCACCGTCGACGGCATCGTTCTGCACGACAAGGACTTGTGCATCGGCTGCGGGTACTGCTTCTTCGCCTGCCCGTTCGGCGTGCCGCAGTTCCCGCAACAGCGCGCGTTTGGTTCGCGCGGCCGCATGGACAAATGCACCTTCTGTGCCGGTGGCCCGAAGGAGCCGGGATCTGCCGAGGAGTTCGAGCAGTACGGCGCCAACCGCATTGCCGCCGGCAAGCTGCCGGTCTGTGCCGAAACCTGCGCCACCAAGGCCCTGCTGGCCGGCGACGGCGACCTGATCGGCGAGATCTTCAAGGAACGCGCCATGAGCCGCGACGAACGTCCGCATACCTGGGGCTGGGGCAAGGCTTACGGGGAAAGCCTGTGAACAGGCGCTCCCTGACCGCGGCGGCCGGTGCGCTGGCGCTGGCCGTCATGCTCGCCGGCTGCTACGAATCGCCCGATGCAAGGTTCTTCGAGGCCGGTGAATATCGCGGGGCGGAAGACCCGCTGCTGACCATGCTGGAAGACCCTGAATTCCGCGAACAGCTGAATCGCCGTTTCGATGGCCAGAGGGATCGCTAGATGAATGCTCCTTCGCGCCTGGCTCTTTTCGCCCCGATGACCCTGCTGCTGGCTTCCATGATGCTGGTGGGCTGCGGGTCCGATCACGGTGATCCCTGGATCAACCCCGGGCAAAAAGAGCGTCTCGGTGATGAGATCAAGCTGGATGAGCACAGACAACAGCAGTTGCGGGACCGGGCGCATACCGGTCAACGGCAACGCTAGTCCGGAGAAGTTTTATGCAAAGTAGAGTCAAGCAGAGCAGGGCAGGCAAGCGTCTGCGCATCATCGGATGGATGACTGCCTTCGTGGTGGTGGCCGCCATGGTGGCGCCGCTGACCGGGTACGTGTACGTGGCCATGGCGCAGACCGATCAGGCCGCGGCACAGTCGGAGCAGGCCGAAGCCCTGGCGCGGACCAATCCGCAATCCGAGCTGTGGCGCCAGGCCCGGCTGTCGGAGGAAGGCGTTTCGGCGGTCAGGGGCCCGTATTCCAATGTCTTCATGACCGACAGTGGAGAAACCTTCCGCCAGATTCGCATGGGACCGGTGTCGACCTACCTGCCGATCTTCTTGGGCTTCATGATCCTGGCCATGGTCGGGCTGCATTTCTACACCGGCGGCGGCGCCAAGCCCGGCAATCCGTCCGGCAAGCGCCTGCCGGCCTGGACGCTGTTCGATCGCGTCCTGCACTGGTATGTCGCGATCCTGTTCCTGATGCTGGCGATCACGGGCTTAAGCCTGCTGTTCGGCCGCGCCGTGCTGATTCCGATACTCGGTCCGGAAGGTTTTGCCGCCTGGGCCCGGGCGTCGAAGTTCCTGCACGACTGGGGTGGCGTGCTCTTTGTTCCTGGCGTTGTGGTCATGGCCGTGGCCTGGCTGCACCACAACAAGCCGACCATGGTCGACGTGCGCTGGCTGCTGTTTGGCGGTGCCTTCGGCAAGCATCTGCCGGCCGGTCGCTACAACGGCGGGCAGAAGATCTGGTTCCTGGTCAACGTGCTGGCCGGTATCGTGGTGTGTGTGACCGGCGTACTGCTGCTGTTGCCGGGCATTTTCGAAAACCGCGAGCTGTTCCAGGTCAGTCTGATCGTCCACGCGGTGGTTGCCATCGTCTGGCTGGGCATCAGCTTCGCCCACATCTACATGGCCACCATCGGCGCGCCGGGTTCGGTCGACATCACCACCAAGGGCCACGTCAGCGCCGAGTGGGCCAAGCTCCATCGCCCGCTGTGGTACGAAGAAATGAAGGATCAGCAATTCGACGCCAAGAGCGGTCGCTAGTGGCCCACCAGGGTCCGGGCGCTTCAGTCCGGCGTCTCAAATTCGCTGATCGATCCACTTTGGAGCCGGCACCGCCGGCTCCTTTCCTTTGGGCGGTTTCCCGCCGCAGGCGACGCCATTCCGCGCCGGCCGGGACTGTTTGCACGGTGATATCCTGAACAACCGCAGGCCGACTCCTGGTCTCGTTTGCAGTACCCTTGGGCTGTTCCGGGCGGCCCTGCAGAGGGCCGGCTGTTGGCCCCAGGTCATCGCCCGGGTCCGCCTCGCACCTTGACGCTCCGGGTATCCTTGAGCACCATTGACACGCAAGAATTCCGGCTTCCCAAGTCCCTTCGTCTTCATGAACCAACCAAGCATCCCGAGATATCCGCGCATGCCCGTGACCATCATGATGGAGCGGCGCGACGGACAGTGGCAGCTGCTCGGCATTCTCCCGCGTTCCGCTGGCGTCGTCGGAGAGCCCGGACGCCACCTGGTCCGCGACGATGGTCAGTCGCAGATCTACCAGTGGCTGGGTCTGGAACTGCCGCTGGTTCCGGAAGGCTGCGACGACTACTGGTACAACCTGACCAGCCAGCAGCCGCGCATTTACGTGATCTGCCAGCCCGACGCCGAAGGTGCGCCGGTGCCCTTGCGCGTGACCGCCGACCAGGATGACGCGGTGGCGGCCGAAGAGCACGAGGAGTGGTTTTTCCAGGCGGCCATGCCGGCGCCCATCGTGCTGTGGATCAAGGATTACGTGGCCACCCACTACCGCCCGGGGCCGCGCAAGGGCAAGCTCAAGGGCAAGCGCGGCGACAAGTACCGCAATCCCTTCGACGACCGGAAGCCCAGGGTATGAGCCGGAGAGATTCCGGGCCGGAAGAGAAGGAATCCGAGGCCTCGGAGGAGTCCTTCCTGGAGCGCTGGTCGCGCCGGAAACAGCAGTCCAGGCAGGCCGACACTGAAAGTCCGGACCCTGCCGATGGCGACAGCGACAGCCTGGACGAAGCCGCCGTCCCGGCAGAGCATGAGGCGGCGGCTGCCGACGAGACCGCGCCGCCCGAGGCCGCGCTCGAAGAGCCGGAACCCGAACCGCCCGGCGATGAGGACATGCCGCCGCTGGACAGCATCGACCGGGGCGGCAGTGTTTCGGATTTCTTCTCGCCACGGGTCAGTGCAGGGCTGCGTCGCGCGGCCTTGCGCCGCCTGTTTGCCCAGCCCGAGATCAGCAACCTGGAAGTGCTCGACGACTACGCCGAAGACTTCAGCAAGTACAAGGCCCTGGGCAACATCGTTACCGCGGACATGCGCCACCGCGCGGAGGTCGCGGCGAAGCGCCTGGCCAGGAAAGCGGCCGAGAGCCTGGAATCCCGGCCGGCCGACGAATTGGCCGGCGCCGTAGAGACGCCGGGCGAGGCCGCCGTCGACCCGGATACTGCGCCGGACACGCGCCCGCTTGCCGAGACAAGCGGGCAGGCCGAGCCGGCAGCCAAACCATCCACCCCTGAATCGGACACAACGGAAGAAGAGGATGACAACCGACCAGCCTGAGCAACCCGACCTCGACCACAGCGTTCTGGCCCTTCGTGCGGATTCCGCCGTGGGCCAGGCCCGATCGACGGCGCTCAGGGATTACGACCCGCCGCCGGATCCCATGGAGTGGGTCGAATACCGCTCCGAGGGACGGCTGTTGATCATCGGCCCGGCCGACGAGGCCTGGCCGATTGCAGAGCAGCTCAAGAACGACCTGAAGTGCACCATGCTGGCCACCGAGCCGCCCTCGGAAGCCCCGGAAACGGCGCCTCCGGGACGCTACCTGGACGGCCGGCCGCGCGAGCTTTCCGGTTACCTCGGCGCGTTCACGCTGAAGGTGGAGGTCGACCGCGGACGCGTGCTCGACGCCGGCGCCGCCTTCGGCATCGACCCGGGTAGCTTCGACCTGGTGCTGGACCTCGACGGCTCGGCCGATTCCGGCGTCGACGAGCCACCCGTGGGCTATTACCGTGCCCGCACCGAAGCGCAGCGCGCGCGCGCGCTGGCCGAATTGCCGGACATGAAGGGCGACTTCCAGAAGCCGCGCTTTTTCGCCTACGACCCGGACATCTGCGCCCACGGCGAGCGCGGCTTGAGCGGCTGCCGCAAGTGCGTGGATGCCTGTGCCACCGGTGCGGCGTTCAGTATCGGCGAAAAGATCGAGGTCGACCCCTACCTGTGCCAGGGCTGCGGCAGCTGCGTCACCGTCTGTCCCTCCGGCGCCATGCGCTACGCGGCGCCTTCTTCCGAGGACCTGCTCGACTCGTTGCGGCGCCTGCTGGCCGATTTCCGCGACCTGGCCGGCGAGGAGGCCCCGGCGCCCGATGTGCTGCTCTACAGCGCCGAAAGCGCGCAGTCCACGCTGGCGGCAGCCGCCGCCGACCTGCCCGAGCACGTGCTGCCGGTTGCGGTGGAGGATGTCGGCGCCATCGGTGCCGATACCTGGCTGTCCCTGCTGGCCTACGGCGCCGGACGGGTCGTGCTCCTGACCGGCCCCGAACCCGCGCCGACCCTGCTCGATGCCACGCAGCGCCAGATGGAAATCTATCGGGTGATGCTGGAGGGCATGGGTGACGGGCTTGCCGCGCAGCGGCTGGTTCTGCAGGCCGGCCAGCTGGATCAGAGCGGCTTTGTCGAGCCGCTGGCCAGCCTGGTCAAGCGGCCGGGCACCCATGCCGCCATCGGCACCAAGCGCGAAATTATCCGCCAGGCCCTGGCTCACCTGCACGATCACGGCGTCGGCGAGGTGAACGAAACCATCGATCTGCCCGCAGCAGCGCCGTTTGGCGAAATCTTGGTTAATCAGGACGCCTGCACCCTGTGCATGGCCTGCGTGTCGGTGTGCCCGGTCTCGGCCATCCAGGGGGGCGGTGACCTGCCCCAGCTGCATTTCCGCGAGGAGCAGTGCGTCCAGTGCGGCATGTGCGAAACGGCCTGCCCGGAAGACGCCATCGGCCTGCATGCGCGGCTGCATTTTCCAGCCCATCTGCAGCCGGGACCGCGCCTGCTCAACGAGGAAGAAATGCACCACTGCGACGGCTGCGGCAAACCCTTCGCGACCCTCAAGATGATGGAAAGCATGACCCGTCGCCTCAAGGATCACTGGATGTTCCAGGACGACAAGGCGCTGGCTCGACTTCGGTTGTGTGAAGACTGCCGCGTTCAGCAGCTCTATGCCGAAGAAGGCGGGATCGAGATTCATCGCACCGATCGGAACAACTAAGACTTTGGTCTAGCGTCTCCTGCAGCGGCCTTGACGCAAACCTCACACTGACGGTACAGTGGAATTTCGGGGTAAAGATGTAAATTAAATGCAGCATTCGACAGAGCATGGAGCAGTCCGGGCCGGTGAGTCTTCAACCATGGAATCACCTCCCCATGACGGCGCGGAATCGCCCGGTGACGCGATCCGGGTAGAGACTTACGCGTTGCTGGCGTCGTTGCTTCGGCAGGCCCCATCCGAGGAATTGCTCGAGACCCTTGGTGGCATCGAGGAGCCCGAGGCGAGTTCCCTGCGGCCCACCAGGCTGGAACAAGCCTGGCAGAGCCTGGCGGCGGCGGCCAGGTCGGCACAGTCGAAACCGCTCGAGACGGAATTCCACAATCTTTTCATTGGCTTGGGCCGCGGCGAGTTGCTGCCCTACGGCAGTTACTACATCAGCGGTGCGCTGATGGACAAGCCGCTGGCAGCGCTGCGCGATGAGCTGGCCCGGCTCGGTCTCCGGCGCGCAGAGGGTGTTTCCGAGCCGGAAGACCATGCCGCCGCCATCTGCGAAACCATGGCCCTGCTGGCCGACCCCGAGCACGGCCTGCCCCTGGCCGGACAGAACCAATTCTTTTCGACCCATGCCGGCGTCTGGCTGCCCAGGTTTTTCCAGGACCTGCAGCAGGCCGACAACGCGACCTTCTATGCCTCGGTCGGACAGCTCGGCGAGGCGTTTATCGAGTTTGAGAAAGTCTGGCTGGATTTGCCGGAATGACCTTGGAGATAGCGAGATGAAAAAACAGGCTGGAAAAAACCCCACTCCCGTCGACACGGGCCGGCGGCGGCTGATGGCCGGTGCCCTGGGCGTCGGCGCCGCTGCCGGGCTCGGGCTGGTCAGCATCAACGCCCAGGCTGAAAGCCCGCCGGCAGAAAAGCCGGCCGGCAAGGAAACCCGGTACCAGGAAACCGAGCATATCCGCCGCTACTACCGCAGGGCGCAGGAAGTCTGACGCCGCACACGGCGACGAACAGAGGTTGGAGGAACATCCATGAAATTGATTCGCAAAAACGCCGCCCCCAAGGCCTCGCAGGCCGCACCGGGCAAGCAGTTCAATCGCCGGACCTTCCTGAAGCGTTCGGGGCTGACCGCGGGTGGTACCGCGCTCGCCGCCGCCATGCCGCTGAGCATGATGCGCCGGGTCGACGCGCAAGTGCCGCCGGAGCGCAACGGCGGGCCGGTTGAAACCAAGCGCACCGTCTGCACCCACTGTTCGGTCGGCTGCGGCGCCATCGCCACGGTGCAAAACGGCGTCTGGATCGGCCAGGAGCCGGATTTCGACTCCCCCTTCAACCTCGGTGGGCATTGCGCCAAGGGTGCGGCCCTGCGCTCGCACGGCCACAGCGACAAGCGCGTCAAGTACCCGATGAAGCTTGAGGGCGGCCAGTGGCGCCGCATCAGCTGGGACCAGGCGGTCGAGGAAATCGGCAACAAGATGCTCGAGATTCGCGAAGAGTCCGGCCCGGATTCGGTCTGGTTCTGCGGTTCCTCCAAGGCCTGCAACGAAGGCGCCTACCTGGAGCGCAAGTTCGTCGCCTTCTGGGGCACCAACAACCTCGACCACCAGGCCCGCATCTGCCACTCGACCACGGTGGCCGGCGTGGCCAACACCTGGGGCTACGGCGCCCAGACCCAGTCCTACAACGACATGCACCGGACCAAGTGCATGTTTTTCATCGGCTCGAACGCGGCCGAGGCGCATCCCGTGGCCATGCAGCACGTGCTTCGCGGCAAGGAGAACGGCGCCAAGCTGATCGTCGCCGACCCGCGCCTGACCCGCACGGCCGCCCATGCTGACCAGCACATTCGTTTCCGGCCCGGCACCGACATTCCGCTGATCTGGGGCATGCTCTGGCACATTTTCGAAAACGGCTGGGAAGACCGCGAGTACATCCGCCAGCGCGTTTACGCCATGGAAGAGATTCGCGAGGAAGTCGCGCGCTGGACGCCGGCCGAAGTCGAACGGGTCACTGGAACGCCCGAGTCGGTGGTCTACCAGGCGGCCAAGACCATGGCCGAAAACCGCCCCGGCACCATCGTCTGGTGCATGGGCGGCACCCAGCACCACGTCGGCAACGCCAACACCCGCGCCTACTGCGTGCTGCAGCTGGCGCTGGGCAACGTCGGCAAGGACGGCGGCGGCACCAACATCTTCCGCGGTCACGACAACGTTCAGGGGGCGACCGATATCGGCCCCAACTGCGACACCTTGCCGGGCTACTACGGTCTGGCCGACGGCGCCTGGAAACACTGGTGCCGCGTGTGGGACGTGGACTATGAGTACATCCGCAGCCGCTTTGACGACGGGCGTTATGCCGACAACGCCGGCAATCCCGCCCACCCGATGAACCTGCCCGGCATTCCGGTCTCGCGCTGGATCGACGGCATCCTCGAGGATCCGGCCAACCAGTCGCAGCGCGACCGTATCCGCGCCGTGTTCTTCCAGGGCCACGCCGTCAACAGCCAGGTGCGCGGCCCGGAAATGAAGAAGGCGGTCGAGGCCCTGGACATGGTCGTGATCTCCGACCCGTACCCGACCCACCTGGCGGTGATGTCGGATCGTACCGACGGCGTCTACCTGCTGCCTACGGCCACCCAGTTCGAGCAGTCCGGCTCCTGCACCGCCTCCAACCGTTCGCTGCAGTGGCGCGAAAAAGTCATCGACCCGTTGTACGAGTCCAAGACCGACGCGCAGATCCTGTACCTGTTCGCAAGGAAGTTCGGCTTTGCCGACCAGATGTTCAAAAACATCTCGGTCAACGAGAACGGCCAGCCGAGCCCGGAAGACACCCTGCGCGAGATCAATCGCGGGGCCTGGAGCATCGGCTACACCGGCCAGTCGCCGGAGCGCTTGAAGCTGCACCTGGAAAACAAGCACACTTTCGATACCACCACGCTCAAGGCGCACGGTGGTCCGTGCGATGGCGACACCTACGGCCTGCCTTGGCCGTGCTGGGGCTCGGCGGAGATCAAGCATCCGGGCTCCCACGTCCTCTACAACACCAGCCTGCCGGTCTCGGAAGGCGGCATGCCGTTCCGCGCCCGCTTCGGCTCCGAGCACAACGGCGTCAACATCCTGGCCGAGGATTCCTGGAGCAAGGGCTCGGCGATCGAGGACGGCCACCCGCCGGTCAGCTACGGCATGCTCCGTCGCCTGGGCTGGCATACCGAACTGACGCCGCATGAACTGGCCACCGTCGCTTTCGTGGCCGGGCTGGGCGAGCGGCCGAACGGCAGCGTCAGCGAGTCCGACGTGGCCGAATACCGCACCATGGAATCGGCCGAACTGGACGCCGTGACCTGGGCCAACGACCTGTCCGGCGGTATCCAGCGCGTCTGCATCAACCACGAGGTGGCGCCCTACGGCAACGCCAAGGCGCGCTGCATTGTCTGGACCTTCCCGGATCCGGTGCCCATCCACCGTGAGCCGCTCTACACCAACCGCTACGATCTGGTCGAGGAGTATCCGACGCACGAAGACATGGCCCATCGCTGGCGCCTGCCGACGCGCTATGCCTCGATCCAGGCGACCGACTTCTCCAACGATTACCCGCTGGTCTTTACCAGTGGCCGCCTGGTTGAATACGAGGGCGGTGGCGAAGAGACCCGCTCCATGAAGTGGCTGGCCGAGCTGCAGCAGGAGATGTTCGTCGAGATCAACCCGGCTGACGCCAACGACCGGGGCTTGCGCGACAACGACTGGGTGTGGCTGGAAGGTCCGGAGGGCGGACGGATCAAGATCCGCGCCATGATCACCCCGCGCGTCGGGCGTGGCGTGGTGTGGACGCCGTTCCACTTCGGCGGCTGGTTCCAGGGCAAGGATCTGGAAGACAAGTATCCGGAAGGCACTGCCCCCTACGTTCGCGGTGAGGCCTGCAACACGGCAACCACCTATGGCTACGACCCCGTGACGCTGATGCAGGAGACCAAGTCCACCCTGTGTCAGATCGTGAAGGCCGCTTGAGGCGGGAGGAGATTAGAAAATGGCTCGAATGAAATTTCTTTGCGATGCCGACCGCTGCATCGAGTGCAACGGCTGCGTCACCGCCTGCAAGAACGCCAACGAAGTGCCCTGGGGCGTCAACCGTCGGCGCGTCATCACCCTGAACGACGGCCTGCCGGGCGAGAAGTCCATCTCGGTGGCGTGCATGCACTGCACCGATGCACCGTGCGCGGCCGTGTGCCCGACCGACTGCTTCTACACCACCACCGACGGCATCGTCCTGCATGACAAGGACCTGTGCATCGGCTGCGGCTACTGCTTCTACGCCTGTCCCTTCGGCGCTCCGCAGTTCCCGCGTCGCGAAGCCTTCGGCGTGCGCGGCAAGATGGACAAGTGCACCTTCTGCGCCGGCGGTCCGGCCGAGCCGGGCTCGCAAGAGGAGTTCCGCAAGTACGGCGCCAACCGGATTGCCGACGGCAAGCTGCCGGCCTGTGCCGAAATGTGCGCGACCAAGGCGCTGCTGGCCGGTGACGGCGACCTGGTGGCCGACATCTTCCGCCAGCGCGCGATGAGCCGCGATGGCCGTCCCCAGACCTGGGGTTGGGCCAAGGCCTACGGTGCAGGTGCATGATGGCGCGTCGGTGCGTTCTCGCGGCCGGCGCCCTGGCGCTGGCCGTAGCCTTGAGCGGTTGCTATGAGTCGTCCGACGTGACCCGCTTCGAGCCGGGGCAGTACAAGGGCGCTGACGATCCCTTGCTGGCCAAGCTCGAGGACCCGGAGTTCCGGGCTCAGCTCGATGCCCGTTTCGACGGGCAAAGGGACCGCTAGATGCGTCACCCGCCTATCGCTGCCGTGACGCTGGCGCTGATGTTCGCATCGGCCCTGCTGGCGGGATGCTCGTCCGAACACCACGACGATCCGTGGATGAACCCCGGGCAGCAGGAGCGTCTCGCCGAGCGCTACCAGCGCGATGAGCAAACAGAACAGCAGCTGCGCGACCGGATGCGATCCGGCCAGGCGCAGCGCTAGTCCGGAGAAGCAAGATGGAAAAGCAAGCCATCCAGAGTAACAAGCAGAGCAAGAGCCGAAAGACACTCAAGCGCATCGGCTGGATGACCGCGTTCATCGTGGTCGCGGCGATGGTCGCACCGCTGAGCGGTTACGTCTACGTGGCCATGGCGCAGACCGACGAGCCGGCCGAGCAAGTCCAGCCCTGGGCCGAGACCAACCCGCGCGCGGATGTCTGGCGCCAGGCCCGGCAGTCCTACGAGGGTGTGACCCAGTCGCGAAGCCCGGGGGCCAACGTGGTCATGACCAGCAGCGGCGAGACTTTCCGCCAGATCCGCAACGGTCCGCTCTCGACCTACGCGCCGTGGTATCTGGCGCTGATGATCGGGGCCGTTGGACTGTTCTTCATCATTTCCGGCGGTGGCGAGAAGCTCGGCAACGCGTCGGGCAAGCGTGTGCCGCGCTGGTCGGCGTTCGACCGCTTCCTGCACTGGTACGTGGCCATCCTGTTCATTGCCCTGGCGATCACGGGCCTGAGCCTGCTGTTCGGCCGCGCCGTGCTGATTCCGATCCTGGGTCCGGAAGGATTCGCCGCCTGGGCCCTCGCGGCCAAGAACATCCACAACTATGGCGGCGCCTTCTTCGTCGTCGGCGTGCTGCTGATGATCGTGGCCTGGACCCGCTACAACATCCCCAGCAAGGTCGACGTCCAGTGGTTCCTGAAGGGCGGCATGTTCGGCAAGCATGCGCCGGCCGAGCGCATGAACGGTGGTGAAAAGGCCTGGTTCTGGGTCAATGTCGGCGCCGGCTTGATCGTTGCCGCTACCGGCATCATGATGATCGTGCCGGCTTTCTTTGAAAGCCGCGAACTGTTTCAGATCAACCTGATCATCCATGCCATCGTCGCCATCCTGTGGCTGGGCGCCAGCTTCGGCCACATGTACATGGCCACCCTGGGCGCGCCGGGTTCGATGGATGGCATGATCAAGGGCCACGTGAGCAAGGAGTGGGCCGAGGTGCATCACGACATCTGGTACGACGAAGTCAAGCACCAGGAGTTCGACGCCGAGGACGCAGCGCCGCGCGCACCCGAACCGAAAGGCTCACCGAGTACGGCCTGAGGCCGTCTCGGTCTGACAAGACAAGGCAAGAAAGCGGGGCCGGCATCTGCCGGCCCCGTTCATTTGGCGGTCGTCATTTCAGTCCGAAGAATTCGTTCAGGTCGAGCAACCGGCGCTGACCGTCCAGCTCCAGCTCCAGCCGGCCCTCGTCATCCACGGCGACCACGCTGCCGGCCACATCCTCGCCATCACTCAATCGCAGCAGCACCGGTGTTCCGGGCTTGGCGTGCCGGCTGCGGAACTGCTTCAGCACAGGCGCCATGCCGTCGTCGGCCCAGCGGTTGATCCAGTCGAGGAACTGGCGGGCAAAGCTTTCCAGCAGTTCCACCGGGGTGGTCTCCGGCGTGCCGCCGTCGATGCGAACGCTGCCCGCGTCGATGACCTGTTCAGGCGGTTGCGCCACGTTGACCGCCACATTGAGAACCAGGCGGTCACCCTGTTCGTTCATGTCGAGCCAGACACCGGCGACCTTGCTGCCGCTGAGCAGAATGTCGTTGGGCCAGCGATAGGCCAGGTCGGTCATCGGTGCGACGTGTTCGGCCATGGCCAGGCCGGCGGAGATCAGTCCGACCAGCCCGACCTGGCCGGCCTGCTCGGTCGAAAAATCCGGCTCCAGCACCAGCGCCAGGTAAAGCCCCTCGTCGGGTGAATACCAGGTATTGCCCGGGCGTCCTTCTCCTTCGGCCTGCCGCGTGGCCCAGACCAGGGTGCCCTCGTCCGCGCCGGTTTCGGCCAGCCCGATGCTGTGCAGCTTGACGTTGGCGCCGTCATCCAGCGCCACGGGTTCATAGGCCAGCGGGAGTTGCGGTGGGCGGGTGCTCATGGTTTTAATGAATTTGTGACTGTGACGGATCCAGGGTATCGAGCAGGCGCCTGAGCTTCTGCGCCGGCGGGTTGAGCATCGCCAGCTGGGCGGTGTGTGCCGACAGCGCCGATTCGAGCAGGGCGCGCGCCTCGGTCTTGCGCCCAGCATCGCGCAACAGCGCGGCGAGCAAGGCCACGGCCTCCATGTACAGCGCGTCGGTCTGGCCGACCACCTCGGCCGCGCCTTCGATCACGTGCTGCAGCAGCGGCTCGGCCAGCTCCGGCTTGCCCCCCTCGGCATACAGGCGGGCTAGGCCGCAGATCGCGGTCAAGGTATGCGGATGCCCGGGCCCCACCAGCTCGCGCCAGATCTCGATGTCGGAGCGATACAGCGGCTCGGCATCGGCCCAGGCGCCGCGGTCGCGCAGCAGATCGGCCAGGCCCAGCAGGGTGGTGGCGAAGGCCGGGCTGTCCTGGCCGCTGACCTTGTCCCAGGCGTCCAGCGCGCGCCGGAACAGCTGCTCGGCCTCCTGGCCCTTGCCCGCCGCCTCCAGCGCCGTGGCCAGGTTATGCAGGCTGCTGGCGGTATCGGAATGATGCTCGCCGTGCAGGGCCAGGCGGATTTTCAGCGCGCGCCGATACAGGGTTTCGGCCTCGGCGTAGCGCTGCCGCGCATCGACCACGGTGCCCAGGTTGTTCAGGCAGGCTGCCGTGGCCGCGTGGTCCGGGCCGAAGGCGGCTTCGGTGATCTCCAGCGTTTCCCGGTACAGTTCCTCGGCGGTCTCGTACTGCGCGCTCATGTAGTGCACGCCGGCCAGCTGGTCGCAGCAGCTGGCCGTGGTCGGATGGCGTCGACCCAGCTGCTCGCGGGCCAGCTTCAGCGCGCGCCGGATCAGGCCGTCGGCTTCCTTGAGCTGGCCGCGCGCCTTGTGCACTCCGGCCAGGTTGCACAGCCAGGGGACCAGTTCGGTGTTATCAGGGCCGCTGCGGCGTTCGATTTCCGCGATGCCTTCGCCGTAGGTCGCAATGGCTGAGTCGAGATCCTGCTCGTCTTCATGGCGCACGGCCAGAAGATGCAGCACGGCGGTAATGCCCGGATCGCCGGGCTCGTGCCGCCCACGACGGAGCTCAAGCGCCTCGCCCAGAAACTTGAGCCGGTCTGTCGTGGTGGTCTCGGACTGTCCGCCCAGGCTTTCCAGAAAGCGGGCCCGCGCCAGCTCGTCACCTTCGATGATTGCCCGGGTCAGTCCGTGTTCAAGCCAGTCCCGCGGCGGACTCTGACCGCTCAGGCTGACCGCCAGACTGACCAAGCCCAGCATCGCTGCGGCCGGCAGGACGTCGTTGACCAAAGCGCCCAAACCTCGCATGACGCTTTGCGGATCGCCCGTGCGCCGCCAGTAGCGCAGGGCATCAAAGCGGTAAGCGCTGCGCGTCATGGCGCCCAGCCACTCAGGCGAAGAGAGTTGCTCGATAACCTGATCCTGCTGTCCGGCTGAGTCCAGGTGCCAAAGCGCCAGCAGGGCCGCGCCGGGTGCAGCCAGCCCGGCATGGTGTTGAGCCAGTTCCAGATGCAGCGCCTGGCGCTGACCATGGTCGGCTAGACGGCGGGAAGCCGCCACCTCGCGCACCAGGGCGCTGCTCAGGATCCAGTGCTCACCGTGGTTGCAAACAAAATCGGCCAGATTCCGTAGCGCGGGTGCCGGATCAGAATCGCACAGCGCCGCCAGGCAGTCCGTGCTCAGCCCATCCCTGGCCGCCCACAACAACTCCAGCACCTGGCGGGTGGGGGCCGCGTCCAGCTGTGCCCGAAGCCGCTGGCGCGTCTCGGCAATATCCTTGGCCCCGACATGTTCCATCTCCCACTGCGCCCGCTCGCGCAGCAGCTCTGCCGACGGCCCGGGTCGCGTCGACAGGGCCACGCTGACCCCCGGCGGCAAATGCGTCGGCAGCCAGCTCAAATCCGGCTCCAGCCCGCCCTTGCTCAAATTTTCTGCGTCGGCCAGAACCAGGCTGACCGAGCCCAAAGCCGCCGCGCGCGCCAGCCAGTTCGGCAGCGCTTCGCGCATCACCTCAGGGTCGAACGGCAGCGGATCGCGGAAAGCACAGCGCCGCTTGATGGCCGCCAGAAGACGCCACAAAAACACTTTGGGGTCCTGGCTTTCGCCGCCCAGGCCGGCGTGGTGGAAGAACACCCAGTCGCTGGTATTGCGCGCTGCGGCCAGCAGCCATTCGGCCCGTCCCGAGCCGCCCGCCCCGGTCAACAGCGTCACGCCCGCCTCCAGCCCCGGCGCCTCGACCGGCTTCGCCCCCGAACAAAAAACCGCCATCAGCCGATCCTCCGGCAGCAGCGTGTCGTCGAATGTGCTCATGCGTTTCAGTCGGAAATTCAGGATGTCACGATTATGCCCCATGCGCGACGAAAACCGGCCCCGACTCATATCGGGCTTGACCGCCGGCCTGTCAATGGAGACAATAGCGGGCTACCTCGTGGCTACGTAGCTCAGCTGGTTAGAGCGCGGCACTCATAATGCTGAGGTCGGTGGTTCAAGTCCACCCGTAGCCACCACTTTTCCCCCAAGCCAAAGTTTAGCGCCCGTGGCGGGTTCAGCACTCATAACGCTGGCGCTCAAGGCGCTTGAATGAACAATTTCGCGGCCCCCGTGCGGTCCCGCCTGCTAGAAGTCAGCAAGTCGCAGGGCGTGGATTTCACCTGGGTGTGGGTGCGCTCCGCAAAACCATTCAAGGTCGAAAAACCTGCACCTCGAGTTCGTCAATGAACCGGTAATGTCGGTCATTCGCCGTAAACAGTGGGCAGGCCAGATGCCAGGCGGTGGCGGCAATCAGGGCGTCGGCCATGCGCATGCCGTGGCTCAGTGCGTAGGTTTCCAGCCAGAACTGCGCGCGCGCCGATATTTCCTCATTGATTGCTTGAATGCTGGCGCCCCAGTAGCGCAAGGCCTCGCGCAGGGTTCGCAGTTCCTGCCTGTTGCGCACGCCCTGGATCAGCTCCATCCAGGTCACGGCAGACAGGGTGATGTGGGGTTGCGAGTCCAGCCATTCCGCCGCCTTCTCGTTGCCGCGCTGGTTGAAAATGAGCACATCGGTATCGACCAGCATCAGTCTAAGTTTCTGGCCTGGCGCAAACGATCAACCTGTTCAGCGACCGAGCCGTCCTGGTCGCTCCACAGGCCGAAGGCGGGATTTCGGCCCTGGCGGGCCTTTTCGTGGTGCGCATCCGACAGCGGAACCAGGCGTGCGCGAGGCTGACCGCGAAAGGTAATGAGAACCTCCTCGCCCCGGTCGGTGGCGGCAATCAGTTCGCGGGTTTTCAGGCGCAGATCCTTGGTGGTTGCTTTCACGTCCAGGCTCCGATAAAGGTTTCACGAAAAAGTGTAACTTCTGGCCGGGCGCGATTCAATGGCTAGATCATGCCGTCCCGCTCGAAAAGCGGGTTCGACCTGGGCGAGGCGGCGATGCCTCATTTTTTTGATTTCACCGCAACAGCTGCCAGATCACGAATCCGGCAGCGACAAACGGCAGGCTGCGCCCCACGATGAAGATCCGGTACTCCCACCAGCGGCTCTTCGCGCCCAGGGCGTAGGCGATTTTCGGGCGCGGTACCAGCCAGCAGAACAGGCCGGCGCCGAGCACGCCCGAGGTCACCACCACGTTGGTGCCGCCGAACTGATCGACGAAATCCAGAAATGGCATGCCCCTGACCTCGAGACCGACGGGGCTGAAGCTCAATGCCGAGGGCAGTCCGAGAAACACCATCAACACGCCAACGGCGATGACGGCGCGATGGTCGGGCAGGCCGAACTCTTCGGCAGTGGCGGCGATGATGACCTTCAGGCCGGCCAGGCACGAGCTGAACGCGGCGGCGAAGAACAGGAAGAAAAACGCCATCGCCACCCAGGCGCCGCCGGTCATCTCTTCGAATACGCGCGGCAAGGTGTCGAAGGCCAGCTGGCTGCCGGTGCCCGGATCAAATCCGTAGGTGAACACGAACGGAAAGATCATGGCCCCGGCCAGCAGCGCGATCGAGGTCTCGGTTGCCGCCACCACCAGGCAGGCCCGCGGCACGTGGGTGCGGCGCGGGATGTAGCTTCCGTAGGTCATCAGATAGCCCTGACCGATGGCCAGGGTATAGAACGCCTGGCCGAAGGCGAAGAACCACAGACGGCCGTCGGACAGGCGCGAAAAATCCGCCGTGAACATGAACGAACGCGCCTCCGCCCAGCCGTCCATGCGCACCCCGGCGATGACCAGCCCGATGATGACCAGCACCAGCACCGGCATCAAAAGTTTCGAGAACCGCTCGATCGCGCTGACCCCGCGAATCAGCAGCAGGGTGGCCAGGACGGTCACGGCCAGGAAGTACCAGATCGAGTTGTACCCGCTGGTGAACTCGTCGAACGGCTCCACCGCCATCCGGAACGCGGATAACGCGTAGCCCAGCGTCCAGCCGGTGATGACCAGGTAGTAGCTGGTAATCACCACCGTCAGCAACACGACGAACCAGCCGTAGGCGGTACCGATTCTGCCAACGGTGCGGAACGTCGCCACCACACTGCCTTGGGCGAGTCGGCCGGCGCCGACTTCGAGCATCATGATCGGCAGCGCAACGACGGCCAGCGCGATCAGGTAGGCCAGGATAAAGGCGCCGCCGCCGTTCTCGCCGACCATGTAGGGAAACCGCCAAAGATTGCCCAGGCCGACGGCAGCAGCCGCCATCGAGAAAACGAAGGCTGGCTCGGATGACCATTGGGCGCGCTGCTCGGCGCTGATCCGTGCTTCAGAACGCATGGGTTATTCCCGACAGCAAAACGCTAGCACGACGGTCACGCCCATGTGACGAAACGCGCGAAATCCAACAATCCACCGTCACACGGCTGCAGGTTGTCCCGGTTGTCCTTCCTGCGGAACGAAAAGCAGGCAATTTCGCGGGATAAAGGGTCCAACCGCGCGATGTTGACTACACTGGATTGGGTGAATGCAAAACGCGCAACGGAGAAAATCATGACCGACAAACCTTTCTTGACCGATGTCAAAACCCTGCGCGAGCGTGCCCGCAAGCACATCGAAGACGGTGCCGTAACCGAAGGCTATACGGCCAACCGGGAAAACGTCATCAATATCCTCAACGAGGCCCTGGCCACGGAGATCGTTTGCACGCTTCGCTACAAGAGCCATTACTTTCGTGCCGACGGTATCAAGGCCAACGTCGCAGCCGAAGAATTTCTGGAACACGCCAACCAGGAACAGCAGCATGCCGACTGGCTGGCCGAGAGGATTGTTCAGCTCGGCGGCAGACCGAACTTTTCCCCGGAGGGCTTGTTGAGTCGATCGCACGCGGAATTTGTCGAAGGTGAAAGTCTTAGAGAAATGATCGAGGAAGATCTCGTCGCCGAGCGCATCGCGATCGACAGCTATCGGGAAATCGCACGCTATTTGGGCGACAAGGATCCGACGTCGCGGCGGATCATGGAAGACATTCTCGCCCAGGAAGAGGAGCATGCCGACGACATGGCCGGTCTGCTCAAAGACCTGCCGGCCAACGCCTGAAACCGCCTGATTCGCCGGGTGGCCTTGGCAATCAGCGACCGGGGCCTGCTGCACTGAATAGATTCGACCCTCCAGGCTGCATTCCAGATGCTTCACGTTCGGCTTCATGGCTTCAACTCCCAGGGGTCAAGTCTTTGTCGAGGTGCTTGAACCACACGACCGAAGTTTGAGAGTATCGGAGGAAATCGATTGAAGGATCGAAAGACTGCGAGACAATCAGGCTGCGTCCGGCTTGGCCTGCTCGCCCTGGTTCTCCCCCACCGAATACTGTTGCATGCTGACTGACACAAAGACACGCCTGGCCGCCGGAGTCCGATGGCTGCCGCACCAATGGTCCTCCTTGGGCCGGCAGCGCCTGTTGCTGCTGATCGGCAGCGGCGTCCTGTTTGCCGCCCCGCTGCTGCTATTTCAACCCGCAGCCTACTGGGCCGGAGACCCGGAACTGTTCCGCCTGCTGCGCGGCATGGGGGTCCTCAAGATCGCCATCGCCGTTCTCGCGCTGGCCGTGCTCTGGTGGCGGCTGGGCCGGCCGGTGCGACCGCGCCTGCAGGCGGTCTTTCTCGGCGGGGTTTGGTTGCTGAGCCTGGGCGCCGGGCTGATCTGGCAGTTGACCCTGATTCTGCCGGCCTCGGGCCTGTTTCACTGCGCGACCCTCGCGCTGCTGGTCGCCGCCTGGCGCGACGTGGAGCCGCGCCTGGCGCACCGGCAAACTACCGTGCGCGATCCGCTGCCTGCGCGCGCATCGGCCCGATCAGCGGTGAGCGGGCCGGTAGCGGGGTCGCGCTGACGGAATATCAGCCCGGCTGCGAACCTCAGCTCCCGCGCCCTTGTGCCTGATCTGCAATACCAGTACTGCTGCGATCAGACAGGCCGCTGCCGATACCCAGAAGGCAAGACTGTAGTCCCCGACCACGAAATAGACTTCCTGCAGTCGACCTCGCGGACAGGTGGTGAGGTAGGTCACTTCATCCACGCTGCGCCGCAGCGTTGCCGCAAGATAAGGCCCCATGATGCCTCCGGCGCCGTAGGCGGTGAAGATCAGGCCGTAATTGGCGCCCATGTTTTTGGTGCCGAACAGATCGGCCGTAACGACCGCATAGACAGACAGGAAGCCGCCGAAGCACAGTGCGACCAGGCCGATGCCCAGAAGGTAGAGCGGGAACAAGCGCAGGAAGTCCAGCGCCAGCAGGGCCGCGGCGCAAATGCTGAACATGATGAGCAGGGTCACGCGGCGATCGAGCATGTCCGAGACCTTGCCCCACAGCACCCGCCCGGTTGCGTTGAACAGGGCGAGCACGGAAACCGCGGTGGCGCCCATCGCGGTGACTGACAAGAAGTTCGAGTGCGAAATGGGCCCGTTCATTTCGCCGAACGAGAAAGACTGCCAGATCGGCGAGGCGCGCATGGTGATCAGAAGGCCTGCCGTGCAGCCGGCGAAAAACGTCAGCCACACGATCCAGAAGGCCCGGGTCCGGATCATTTCCGATGGCGTGAAGTCGACCTTGACCGGGCTGGCGGTGGCCGGTTTCGGCGGCGGATTCCAGCCCTCGGGCTTATACCCTGGGGGCGGGTTGCGCATCAGCTGGGCGCCGGATACCACCGTCACGAGGAAGAGGATTCCCAACACCATCAGCGTATTGAAAACGCCGACCTGCGGCAGCGAGAAAAGCGGGACGCCAAAGATCGCATAGGCATCACCACAGATCAGGCCACGCGCCAGTGGTGCGAGCAAGAATGCACCGGCGCCAAAACCTGCCACGGCCAGTCCCGTGACCAGCCCACGCTTGTCGGGAAACCACTTGATGCAGGTGGCGATGGGGCAGACGTAGGCAATGCCGATGCCGAATCCGCCCAGCACCGAGTAGGTCATGATCAGCCAGGCCAGTGCCAGCCCGTGGTCGAACAGATGGGCAAAGCTGGCCAGGACCAGGCCGCAGCTCAGAATGATGCCGCCTGCGGTGGCCACCAGCCGCGGCCCCAGTCGGTCCTGGATGCGTCCGCCCAGAATCACGCCCAGCGCGAAACAGGCCAGAACGATCTGGGCGGGATAGGTGACCTGGACCTGGGTCCAGGTATCGAAGTATTCCAACAGCGGCTGCTGGAAGATGCTCCAGATGTAAACCGCGCCCAGACTGACCTGAATGACGAGGGCGCCTGCAACCACCCACCACCGGTTCATGATCCTCTGTTGTGCCATTCTTTGCGGGGCCTTTTTTGAGGGGATTCTGTCGGCCTTAAAGCCACAGGATCATGCTAGGTTTGGCGCCCCAGGGAAAGATTGAGCAAGGTCAATTTTGCGGCGCACAATGCCTCTCTGAAGCGGTGGGCCTGACCGAGGTGTTGCTTTTTCTGCTGGAAGATGATGCGCAAAATCAAGGCGCCAGGTGCGAGCGCGCCTGGTGCATGAACAAACTACCGTGTGCGATGCCCTGGCCGGCATGCGGACCATTCCGCTGCCTGCGGGCGCATTGTCCCGGTCAGCGGCGAGCGGGACGGTGGCAGGGTCGTGCCGGGCGAGTATCAGCCCTGCGGGCTGGCCGAATCACGCGGCGGAAAACGCTGGTACCAAAGCACGTAAGCCCAGCACGCTGCGCAGAACTTGAACGCCCATTCGAGGAAGGAGAACACGATCAGTGCGATGGTTGGGACCATCCACAGATTGCTGCCGGCCAGGTACAGAGCCAGCCCGACGCCGCTGGCGAGCAGCAGGATCTTGTTGGCGAACATCTTGGCGCCCGCATTTTCCATCGGACCCTGCCAATCCTGGGCCACGAAGATCTTCTTCCACATCAGGTGAGAGGGACAGCGGTGGTGGCCGACGAAGCCGCGCACCAGGCCCTGGGCGACCAGCAAGGCCAGCACCCACGGGGTCACCAGCAGGGCAATCCAGCAGATCACGAAGGTGAGGAAGGCTTCGAAGCGGATCACGTTGGCCGAAACCTGGGGAACGTCGAATCGCAGCATGGGGTGCTCCTGAATTAGGGCCAATTAAACAAGAAGACTCTAATATACCATGTCCGGGCGAATTGGCAAGTGTTTCGGTTCGAATCTGGCTGACTGAAGGTCCAGTCTGGAGGGTCTCTTCGTGGAACGGTCACTCTTCAGACACGATCAGCCCGCAGTTCCTCGATCCGCTGATCCTTGGCCGCCCACAAACTGTCCACCCAGCCGTGCATGAAGCGGCGGAATGCCGGATCGTTCTGGTAGTCGCCCTGCCACAGTTCCGGTTCGATCTCGCGGGTCTGGATATCGACGATCACGCGCGGCACCTGGCCGCTGATCAACTCCCAGAAACCCGGTATGCCGTTGCCGGGGTAGACGATGGTGACGTCCAGCAGGGCGTCCAGTTCCTCGCCCAGTGCGGCCAGGATGAAGGCCACGCCGCCGGCCTTGGGACGCAGCAGGTGACGGAAGGGCGAGCCCTGGCGCGCGTGCTTTTCCGGCCTGAAACGCGTGCCTTCCAGGTAGTTGACGACCGTCACCGGCAGATCGCGGAATTTCTCGCAGGCCCGGCGGGTGATTTCCAGGTCCTTGCCCTTCATCTCCGGGTGCTTTTCCAGGTAGGCCTTGCTGTAGCGCTTCATGAACGGGTAGTCCAGCGCCCAGAACGCCAGGCCCAGGAACGGCACCCAGATCAGTTCCTGCTTGAGGAAAAACTTGAAGTAGGGCGCCCTGTTGTTCAGCGCCTGGACCAGCGCCGGGATATCGACCCAGCTCTGGTGGTTGCTGATGACGAGATAGGAGGTATCGCGCCGCAGCCCTTCGTTGCCGCGGATGTCCCATTGCGTCGGCAGCAGCAGGGCGAAGATGGCCTTGTTGATCTCGGCCCAGGTCTCGGCGACCCACATCACGGCCTTCGAGCACTGCGCCTTGACCGACTTGCCCGGCAAGACCAGCTTGAGCAGCGCGATCAGCAACATCGGCCCGATCAACACCAGGGTGTTGATCAGCATCAGTGTGATCAGGCTGAGCGCGGTGGCGATTTTCCTCATCGGGATTGCTGTCGCGGCTGACAGTGACTGCCTGATGATAGAGCCTTTGTGGCTTTTGGTTGGCGCCGGTGTGACGCGCCCGGCGCGTCTGCTCAGACGACCGGGCGCGTCCGGGCGAAGAGTTCCTGCTGCTCGCAGGCCTCCAGCAGCTCGCGCAGGGCCGGATGGGCCCCAAGCGCGAGACGTTCCCGGAACAAGGCCCAGCCGAGGAAGCAGCCCAGTCGCAGCAGTGCGTCCGACTGCAGCGGCCGGGTCCGCTCCGGGTGGTGCCGGGTGCGTGCGTCCAGTTCGGTCAGCGTCGAGCCGATGCGGTCGACCTGGCGCTGCAGGTAGGCGCAGGCATCGGGTTTGATGCCGTCGCGTTCGAGCAGAAACAGGTTGACCGTGGTGTCCAGGGCGGTGCTGGCCAGCAGGAAGAAGTCGAAATCCTGGATGTCCGGCAGAAAATCCTGTCCCTGCTGCTCGCGGATGTGGCGCAGGATGCTGGCCGAATCGGTCAGCCGCAGGTCGCCGTCTTCCAGGAAAGGCACGCGCTGGGTCGGCGACAGACGCGCGCTGGCCGCGTAATCGGTGGCGACCAGTTCGTGCTCGACGCCGGCCTGAAGCAGGGCGATGCGACAGTGGCGGACATAGGGCGAGGTCAGGCTGCCGAACAGTCGCATCGTCATCGGCCCAGGGTCAGGACGACAGCTTGCGCAGGGTGCGCAGCGCGGCGTCCTCGAGATCCTTCAGCGCCGTGCGCGTGGTTTTCTGGAACTCCAGGATGGCCCGACGCTGCGCCTCCATTTCCTTGCAGGCGTATTCCTGCGCGGCCTCACGCAGTTCGTCCATGGCCTTGAGTACGCGGAGGTAAGGTTCAGCGGTCAGCGGTATCGGACCCGGAGGCCGGCCGATCGATCGCTTGTCGGCTGCCGGGGGCGTCGAGGAGCGCGCGACGGTCTTTTTGACGGCGGCTTTTTTCTTTGCCGGTGCCTTCTTGACGGGTGCTTTCTTGACCGGTGCTTTCTTGGCGGCCCCGGTTGTGGCGGGCCTGGTGCTGGCAGCGGCTGGGCTGGCGGGCTTTTCGGCCGGCGGCGTGTCTGCCCGGTCCGCGCGCTCGGCAGGCTGGGCCGCGGCTCCCGTGGCTATGGACTTTTGGCCGGCGACTTTCTTCTTGCTCGCCGC
>SL_3KL_010_SEDDRAFT_10000241_pt1 | contig 41210 bp, 31 predicted proteins | sample SodLakKL_010_SED_2_FD_10381 | JGI IMG/M metagenome (IMG submission 10381) | reverse complement strand
GGGGTGCACGGAACGGGAGGACGCATTGGCCGGCTGGTTCGAGACGGGTCGGGTCAGGCTCGTCACCACCAGTCGCTCCCCACAGGCCGCCCGATACTGACGGGAGAGGCGGTCCAGGAAAAGCTGCACCTCGGGACGGGCATAGGGGAAGGATACGTTGTGGATCCCCATGTCCTCGGTGGGCCGGATCGGGACCAGATACCCCAATTCCACGAAGCGGCGAACCTGGGCCGGCGTCTCCAGCAGGGTGAAGTCGTGGGCCCGGGCCTGGGCGTTCTGGCGGTCCAGCGAGGCCGGAGAACCACGGAGGGATTGGGCCTCCAGTTGTCCACCTCCGTCAGCCGTGGTTGGAAGGACGGGGAGAAGAGCCAGGAGGAGGGCTGCAGCCAGAGGGAGGACCACGGCCAGGGAGAGGGACATCCCCGAGATACCCGGGGGACGCTGGAATCCAGTGGGGGCGATGGGAGACATGTCCACGTCCGTCAGGGCTGGGCTGGAGCCGGTCACGTCAATACCTCCAATCTACCATCCGGGGCCCGATCCGGCAGCCCATGCCTGGATAGCCCACGCCTGGTAGGGTTTTCTATGGATAAACATATGATTCCCCCTGGGCAAGCTTTATCTGCAGACGGGACGGAGACCCTTCTCCGGTCCCCCATGGGCCCCACCACCTCAGCGGCTCACCACCGCAGCGCCGCAGCACCGGAGACCGTCCCCCGACCTCACCCCTCCGTTACCGTGATGGTCCGCTCGGCCTGGTTGAACTCACCGGGAACCACCTGGCCCTGGGGATCCAGGAGTTCGAGACGGACCGTGTGCTCACCTGGCGGGAGGCCCAGGAGGAGGTAGGGTCGCCACTCGGTGATCATGGCTTCCCCCATCCCATTCACGGTGAGGCGAACCCGGTAGCCATCCTCGGCCAGACGAGCCCCCGTCAGATAGAAGTCCACCAGGATGCTGTCGGCATCGGCACCTGCATACTCGCCCACTGGCCGGGAGTAGGTGAGGAGAGGCCCGTCCGGATCCACCCGGGGCGCGGCCTCATCGTCACCGACGTGGATGGTCCGAATGGCAAAGGCGCCTGGCGTCTTCACCGACTCGTGCCAGTCCGTCCCCGGAAAGGCCCGGAAGTGATGGGTCCCTGGTGGCAGGTCGTCGAACACCACCGGCTCGTCGGCATCATAGAGGGCCTGGTAGCGATCGTTGTTCAGGATGAGGTGGATGTGCTGTCCGGGGGCCCGGGCGATCCCCCTCTCCTCCCCCCCGGGCGTGGCTTCGTCCAAGGTGTAGCCCGACAGGTTGAAGCGCACCTCTACCGTCTCTCCCTCCTGGTAGCGTTCCCCGTCATCCGGCGAAGTCAGCCCCAGCCGTGCGTCCGGACGCTCCGGCGCCACGTCGGGAGAGGGAATCAACTCGAAGTCGGCCTCCGCCTCGTGTATCGCCTCCGGCGGTTCGGCGGGAGGTGCATCCGTATCCGTCCCGCAGCCTCCCAGGAGCAATCCGGTCCCAGCCAGAGCAGGGAGGAGAACGATACTCCACCGGGAGCGAAGTGGGGCGCAGCTCTGTCCTGCGGCGTCGTGAGCCTTCACGTCCATCGTCACTGTCCTATGTCTTTGAACCGGATGAACCCGGCTGTGAACTCTTTGTCGCTCAGCCGACCTATCAACTCCGAACCCGGGCCACGGTTCCACGGATGGAGGGGTCCTCCGGCCGGCCCGGAGTCAGATGAAGAAACGGGGGCGACCCCGGATGCGCGCTCCAGGATCCCCCCCGCTCCACCGCTCAGCGGACTCAGGCCTTGAGCCAGCCTCCCTTGGCCGCAGCGTACTTCTCGCCCACCACGTCCCAGTTCACCACATTCCAGAAGGCCGTCAGGTAGTCGGGACGGCGGTTCTGGTAGTTCAGATAGTAGGCATGCTCCCACACGTCCACACCCAGGATGGGGGTGGATCCGCTCATGAGAGGGGAGTCCTGGTTTGCCGTGGAGGTGACCTTCAGCTTGCCGAAGGGGTCAATGGAAAGCCAACCCCACCCGGAGCCGAACTGGCCGGCGGCAGCGCTCTTGAAGGCTTCCTTGAACTTGTCGAACGACCCGAAGGTAGAATCGAGGGCGCTGGCCAGCTCGCCCGAGGGCTCCGATGCGCCACCGGGGGCGATGACTTGCCAGAAGAGCTTGTGGTTGTGGTAGCCACCCCCATTGTTTCGAACTGCGGTCCGGATGGCATCGGGAAGGGTGGGAAGCCCACGAAGGAGCTGCTCAGCCGAGTACTTCTGGAAGGCCTCATGCCCTTCCAGGGCTTTGTTCAGCTTGGTGGTGTACCCATTGTGGTGCTTGGAGTGGTGGATCTCCATGGTCCGGGCATCGATGTGGGGCTCCAGGGCATCGTAATCGTAGCCCAGGTCGGGAAGCTTGTGAGGATAGCTCATGGATGGTTCTCCCTTGTTGGAGTGTGAAGTGCACTGCCCGTTCGACAGCGTCTTCCTGCGTTCAATGATCATTGGCCGGTGCGCAGCCTGGGTTGGGAGACCCCGGACCCTGTCCCCTCGTTCCGTCTTGTCCGGCCCAGGGTTCATTGGCGCCAGACCGCCAGCCACGGGGCGGCCTCGGTACCAGCCATGACACCCTCAGCCTCTCAGCCCCCGGATCGACGGCCCTTGGGCAGGACCAGGAGGATCCTCCTGGTGGACTGCGACATGTATTTCGTCCAGGTGGCTCGCCTGGAGGACCCGGAGGGTGCCGGGACGGCTCCCCTTCTCATGGTGGGCGGGTCGGCCTCAGGCCGTGGCGTCGTGACCTCGGCGGACTACGCAGTCCGAGAGTTCGGCGTCCACTCCGGGATGCCCATGGCCCAGGCCCTCCGTCTCTGCCCCGAGGCCACGGTCGTACCGGTCCCCCGAGAGGCCTGTACCCGCCGGAGCCGTGAGATCCTGGAGATCCTCAAAGAACTCTCCCCCGTGGTCCAAGCCGCCTCCATCGACGAGTTCTACCTGGACCTGACCGGGACGGAGCGACTCCTGGACCACGAGCCCCTGGAGACAACTGCTCGACGAATCCAGGGAGCGGTCCAGGAACGGACTGGGGTCACGGTGTCCATCGGAGGTGGAGCCGTCCGTCTCGTGGCGAAGCTGGCGGTGGAACGGGCCAAGCCCGGAGGCGTCTGGGTCGTGCCCCCGGGGGCCGAGGGTGCGTTCCTGCAGGAGCACGAGCTGGCCGATATCCCGGGAATCGGCCCGTCCCTCCTGGCCGGACTGGCCGAGCGAGGCCTTCGTTCGGTGGCCCATGTCCTCCCCGTACAGGAGCGTTGGCTTCAGCGATGGTTTGGTCCCAGCCGGGGTCGCTGGCTCTGGGAGCGTGTGCGCGGCCTGGATTCTTCGCCTGTGGATCCGAAGCCAGATCGGAAGTCCATCTCCTCGGAGCGGACCTTTCCCCGGGACGTGCCTCCGGGGGAAGCGGGTGACCGGACATTGGCCCGTCAACTCCAGAACCTGGTCCTGGAGGTTGGGCAGACCCTACGCCGGAAGGGGTTGGCCGCTCGGACCATCACCGTCAAGCTGAGAGACGCCGACTTCACCACCCGCCAGGCGTCCCGGACTCTGAGNCGGGAGGTGGAGTCGGACCGGGCTATCCACCGGACCGCCCGGGATCTCCTGGGCGAACTCCGGGACCGGAGACCGGGAGCCGTCCGCCTCCTGGGGGTGGGGGTCTCTTCGCTGGGAGGAGGGGAGGGGGCTCGACAACTGGACCTGCTGGGACCGGATAGCCCGGAAGAAACGGAGCGGGACCGGACACTGTCCCGGACAGCGGATGCTCTCCGGAAGCGCTTCGGAGACGATGCCCTCCTGCCGGGACGCCTCATGGACCCACCATCCTGAGCAGGGCCCGTCCCTATCTGGACATGGACCGTCCCCACGTCCACTCTCCCAAGCCACCAATCCACAAGAAGAGCCGACCCATGAACCACCCTGACCCTGACCCACTTCCTACCCGTCCTGCCACCCGGGAAGAGATCCGAGGTCACTTCGGCGGACAAGCCCTTCCCCTGGTGGGGATGATCCACCTCCCAGCCCTCCCGGGAAGCCCCCGGTGGAGGGGATCCATGGAGGAGGTGGTGGACGCGGCCCGTCAGGATGCCCAGGTGCTCCTGGAGGGCGGCATGGATGGGGTCCTGGTGGAGAACTTTGGCGATGTCCCCTTCCACCCGGGCCCGGTGCCGCCGGAGACCATCGCTGCCATGGCCCTGGCCGTCCACGCCGTGCAGGAGGTGGCCCAGGGCCGGCCCGTGGGGATCAACGTCCTCCGCAACGACGCCCGAGGAGGGGTGGGGCTGGCTGCCGCCACCGGCGCCGGCTTCCTCCGTGTGAACGTCCACGCCGGCACCATGTTCACCGACCAGGGAACGCTGGAGGGCCGAGCCCACGAGACCGTTCGGGCCCGATCCGCCCTGGCACCGGACCTTCTGATCATGGCCGACGTCATGGTGAAGCATGCCACGGCCCCGCCAGGCGTGGACCCGGGGACGGCAGCCAGCGACCTGAGGCACCGGGGGCTGGCCGACATCCTGGTGGTCTCAGGCGCCCGGACCGGAGTGGCCAGCGACCCGGCCCGGATCCTGGCGGCCCGGGAAGGGTCGGGGAACGCCCCGGTCTGGGTCGGGAGCGGGCTCACACCCCGGAACGCTGACCGGCTCCTCCAGCGGGCCGATGGAGCCATCGTGGGCTCCACCCTCCACCGGAACGGGGTGGCCGGATCCGGGATCGAAGGGGCCCGGGTCCGGGAGCTGGTGGAGACGGTTCGGGGCTGACGGCTCTACGAGCGCCGTCCGCACCCACGCGCTTCCCGGCTCGGCAGCCCAAAAAGGCCAAGGGCGCGTCATGCGGGTCACCTTCCACCCACCGCTACGGCACCAGGAGGGTGGACACCCCCACCTCTCCCCCCAGACGATAGATGGGAACGAAGGCGTCGTCTCCACCCTCGGTTGGAATCACGTGGTCCAGGAAATTCCACCGGACCACCGAGTCCACTGCGTCAGGCTCCAGGAGCTGGGGAATCAGTCGCCCTTCGTGCTGCCGGGTCCGGACCAGGTAGCTACCGGCCGGGAGGGAGATCTCCTCTTCCACCAGCTCCACCTGGATGTCGGCCATCAGGTGGTTCTGGTAAGGCTCCTCAGCCCAACTGATCTCCTGGATCCGGTACCGTTCCCCCTCCACTGTGGCATCTTCCCGGAGCTTCTCCACCTGGATCCCGTGTCGGCGGAGGAAGCCGGCCAGGTCGTCCAGGCGCCCGTCGAACGCGTAGGCATACGGCAGCGCCCGGGTCCGGGTTGGCACGTAGAGGGTCCGGTTCTCTCCGGTGACCCGCTCCGGCTCCATCCACTCCCCGTCCTCGTCCCGCTGGACCACGTAGAACTCCTCGGCCTCCGGGTAGGCCACCGGCTCCAGGTCAAAGTAGATTTCCGGATTGGGCTCCTCCACCGTACGCCGCCGAGCCTCCTCGACCACGCCCCGGACCTCCGGCCCGTTCTCGGCCATGAACCGGGTCAGGGCCAGCATGGACTCCCGGGCCGAAGCCGCCCCCACCTCCAGGGAGTGCCGTCCCGGCACCTCGAAGAGGAGGGTGATCATGTTCCGAATTCCCCCGTAGGAGTGCTGCTTCCGGGGCCAGGGCACAGTGGTCCGCCAGAACCAGGTATCGGCTTCCTCGTCGAAGGATGGCCCGGAGTACCAGTACATCTTCATCTCCTGGCTCTCCAGGTGATCCTTGATGGCCTGGTACATGGGGCCTCGGGCGAACTCCACCAGCGCCTCATCAGCGGTGGGGTCCAGGGTCGCCTGGTACGTCATGTGGTAGGGGTAGGACCCTCCGTTGTGGGAGTCCACGAAGACGTCAGGGGCGAAACGGTTCAGGATCTGCTCCACCACTCCGGCCACCTCCCGGGTCTCAGCCACGATCCAGTCCCGGTTCATGTCGTAGCCCAGGGCGTTGGTCCGGCGTCCTGCGTCGCCGCCATCCGGGTTCATGTGGGGCACGATGATGACATTCACCCGCTCCAGGAGATCCTGGTGATCGCCCAGGGTGAGTTCTCGGATGAACTGCTGCCCGCCCTCCTTTCCGGAACGCTCATTCCCGTGGATGGTGGCCACGATGAAGAGGGTGGGCTTCCCCGAGAGGAGGGAGGCCGTCGGTTCGGAGAGGGGCGGGTCGCCCAGGAACACCACCGGGTGGGGTCGATCCTCGTTGGTCACCGTCAGCTCCTGGATGAGCATCCGGTCCGTCCGGGCCTGGACTTCCCAGAGGAACTCCATGACCTGGGCATGGGTGCTGGTCCGCTCCCACCCCGAGGCCTCGGCCCCGGTGAGGGGGAGGTCACTCCCCGCCTGGCCCGCTCCGGGAAGGGGCAAGGCAAGGGCGATGAGAAGAAGAAGGAGGGTGCCCATCTTATGTGCTGTCATCCGCTTACTTGTCCTCGAGCCAGGGTTTTCGTTCAAAGTAGGAGTCGGCGAGCTCCCGGACCTTCGGGGTCAGCGCCACCACTGCAATCAAATTGGGGATGATGATGAGTCCCAGGAAGACGTCCCCCAAGGTCCACGCCACGGTGAGGGGAACCACCGCCCCCAGAAAATGGGCCAGGACGAAGGCCAATTTGTAGGGAAGGACAGACCGGTCCCCGAACAGGTAGTGGGCGGATCGGTCCCCATAGTAGCTCCAGGCGATGGCCGAGGAGATGGCGAAGAGGAGGACGGTGAGGATAACGATGTAGTGTCCCCAGTCCCCGGGAAGGCCTCGTCGGAAGGCCATCATGGTCAGAGGTGCCCCGTTCTGGGGGGCGGGGCCGAACAGGGAGGCGTATTCCACCCCGTCCCCATCCACCGCCCGACCCTCCCCTGGATAGATGACTCCGCTGAAGGGGCGGGTCTGGGCCTCATCCACGAAGAAGCTGTCGATAGCCACCTCGTGCCAGGCCATCCGCCGGACCCCTGGCCCCGTGTCCACCGGCGCAGCTTCCTCCACCAGGATGGAATCGGGGGAGCCGACGAAGAAGTCGAAGCGACCATCCTCCCGCTCGGCTACGAAGCTGACGTGGCCCCCTGAGAGGGTGAGTTCGGTGGGGAAGCGGTCATCCCAGGAGGAGGTGACGATGATCACCAACGCCGTCATGGTGCAGATGACGATGGTATCGATGAAGGGCTCCAGGAGGGCCACCACCCCCTCGGAGACGGGCTCATCGGTCCGGGCCGCCGCGTGGGCGATGGGAGCCGAGCCCTGACCGGCCTCATTGGAGTAGAGCCCTCGCCGCACCCCCCACATCATGGTGACCAGAAAGGCCCCCATTCCGGCTCCAGCCACCCCGGCTGAAGGATTGAATGCCTCAGTCACGATGAGGCCCAGCGAGGGCAGGATCTGGTCCCAGTGGATCCCCAGGATGACCAGGGCTCCGCCCACGTAGACGGCGGCCATAGCCGGGGCCAGGATCCCCGTCACCTTCCCGATCCGGCTGATCCCCCCGATGATGACCAGGGCCACGACGGTGGCCGTGACAAGCCCACTCGCCCAGATGGGCACGGCGAATTCGTCCCGCATGACGTCGGCCACCGTGTTGGCCTGAACGCCATTGCCACCCAGGAAGGCAGTGACGGCCATGAGGGCAGCAAAGAAGATAGCCAGGATCTTCCAGTACTTTCCCAGCCCCTTCTCGATGTAGTGCATGGGCCCACCAGCCACCGTCCCCTTCCAGGGGGGATCTCCCGGCTTCCGCTCCTCCACCACCCGGTACGCCTGGGCCAGGGTGACCTCGGAGAACTTGGTGGCCATCCCCAGGAAGGCCGTGATCCACATCCAGAAGAGGGCTCCGGGCCCACCCCAGTGAATGGCAATGGCCACCCCGGCCACATTCCCGATCCCCACCGTGGCTGAGAGGGCTGTGGAGAGGGCTTGGAAGTGACTGACGTCCCCCTCATCCTCAGGGTCCGAGTATCGGCCAGAGACGACGGCAAATCCGTGTGCCAGGGCTCGAACCTGGATCAGACCCAGACGGATGGTGAAGAAGATTCCGGCGCCCAGGAGGAGGATGACCACGAAGGGAATGGTCTCGTCGCCGATCCGGATGCCCGACACCCAGACCCACTCCTCCAACTGGCTGACGATCTGGCGCAGCAGCTCCGCCATGCAGGGCCCCACAATGTTCAAGTTGAGATTTGTCCATTCAGGAAGGTGGCAAGGATGCCGGTCTGCCCTTCACGAAGCAAGCGGACGCCAGGGAAGGTGGCGCTGACCCAGACGTCCCGGACCGCCCTCCCCGCGGCGACGGATCCACCAACTGAAACAAGCCCTTGAAACCATGGGGACACCCGATCGTAGAGTCAGGGTAGGTAGATTGACTCCCGGCTCCCGCTCCCCATCCAGCTTCGGATGCGCCCATGATCGCCCCACCCACTTCCCTCCTCCCGGCTCCGCACGCCGCCCCGGGCAGGTGCAGGGCCTCTCTGCCCGCCGCCTGCGGCAGGTCACGGGCTTCCTTTCCCACCATGAGGTCCGGGGCTGCCATCCTGCCCATCCTCGTCTGGGCAGCGTTCCTCTGGGCTTTTCCCTCTCCGGCTCTGGCCCAGGAACCGCCTCCCAGACAACCCATCGTGGAGGAGGAGCCGCCGACCCCGCCCCCCGAAGACGACGGCTGGGGGGTGCGCCTCATGGCTGGGGATGTGGGGATCGGGATCGGTCACGTCTCCCGGGTCATCGGGTTACGAGTCAACCTGGTGGACCGGCATCTGGACCAGGTGGATGGGGTGAATCTGACCCTCTGGCGTCCCGGCCGGGAGGAGATCGGAGGGAGGGTCCACGGGGTCGCCGCCGGGCTGCTTCCCCAGGCCGGGACCATCCGGGGCCTGGGTCTGGGTGCAGGTGCCGTGGTGGGAGAAGAAGCCCTGGACGGGGTCCACGGGGGCGGGTTGGCCGTCATCTCAGGCGGGAACGCCCACGGGATCCACCTGGGGGGGATTGCCACCATTGCCGGAGACGATCTGAGAGGGCTGCAGTTCGGTGGCGCCGCCACCATTGCCGGCCAGGAGGCTCGCGGGGCTCAGTTGGCCGGACTCGCACTCCTGGGGGGAGAGGGGCTCGCCGGCGTCCAGGGGGCAGGTCTGGCGGTGATCTCAGGTGGCACGACCCGAGGGATCCAGGGCTCAGGGCTGGCCGTCATCGCCGGGGACGACGCCCAGGGGATCCAGGCCTCCGGGCTGACGGTGCTGGCCGGAAACCGGATGCGGGGGATTCAGGCCGGTGGGTTGGCCGTCATCGCCGGGGACGAACTGGACGGAATCCAGGCCGGCGGGCTGGTGGCGCTGAGTGGAGGCCATGCCCGGGGGATTCAGATCGGAGGCCTGGCCGTCGTGAGTGGTGGGGATGCTGTGGGGCTCCAGGCGAGCGGGCTGGCGGCGGTGGCCGGAGGCCGAATGCGAGGCCTCCAGGCCGGTGGAGTGGCCACCGTAGCCGGGTGCTCCATGGAGGGGATCCAGATCGCCGGAGGCGTGGTGGAAGCGCACCAGTTCGATGGCTTGGTTCCCCTCCAGCCTCGGGTCGAGGACCAGAACATCCATACCCCCTCCCCTCCGGTGGAGAATGAGTGCACCACCCCCGGTATCCGGGGGGCGACGCTGGCCGGATACAGGGTTCGTGCGCCATCCGTCCAGGGGGTCACCGGGGTCCTGGGCTGGCTCGACGCCGGTGAGGTCAGGGGGCTGTCGGTGGCAGGATACCACCGCTCCCAGCTCCAGGTCGGACTCTCCATCGGGGTGGTGAACTGGACCGACCGGCTCCGCGGAGTCCAGCTCGGGCTCGTGAACCATGCCGGCAACAACCGTCGACCCTTCCGGACCCTTCCGCTCGTGAATCTGAACCTGTAGAGGGCTGCTCACACGACCGCCCTTGAAGTCTGATCGGAAAGCGGGGCGAGCCGCGTTGCGAACGAGCCGGAACCCACGGACGGGGCCGGGGGTCGACGTACGGGATGGCTCCATCGAGTGCATCCCATCCTGTGCCTCTTCAAGCACCTGTCGATCAAGCACCTCTCAACCCCATACCGATCTGATGACCACATTGAGCATCTACCTGGCAGGCGAGATCCACTCCGACTGGCGGGACCAGCTTCGAAACGCCCTGGCCGACCGCGGGGTGGACGCCGAGTTCCTGGGCCCCCAGGAGAACCACGACCGATCCGATGACATCGGTGAGCTCATCCTGGGCGAACAGCCCGATGACCGCTACCGGGACCTCATGGGCGCCTCGGTGAACACCCTGCGAACCCGGGTCCACATGGGGATGGCCGACGTGGTGGTGGCCTGCTTCACCGAGAAGTACCGTCAGTGGAACACGGCATCCGACGCCGGGGCCGCCGTGGCCTCCGGCGTCCCCCTCATCCTCGTCCGCCCCCGGGACTTCATCCATGCCCTGAAGGAGCTGGACGCCCAGGCCGACCTGACCGTGGAAACCCTGGACCAGGCGGCCCAGGCCATCGCCTACATCGTGGAGTAGGAGCCGCCCAACCGCCCCCACCCGACGGCGAACGGGCCTGCACCCCCTTCATGGGAGTGCAGGCCCGCTTTTTCTTGACCTGGACTGACTTCAGCCCGTAGCCGGGTGGGGCCCCTGCCCCTCCAGGTTCAATGCCTGGGAGAGGCGCTCCAGGAGGATCTCCTGGGCCCGTTCCGCAATCTGGTCCAGAGAAGGGTTGTCCAGATACCGATCCTTGAGCCGGGCCCGAATCTCATCCAGGGTCGGCACATGGGGCACCTCGATTTCCCTCAGGTGAATCACGGCGCTCTCCCGGGTCTTCTGGGCCTTGGCCCGGATTTCATCCAGGGTGGGCTTGTTGGCCCATGCCTCCTGGACCTCCCGTGCGATCTGTTCGATCTGGAAGGAACCGGCCACCTCTTCGGCCACCCGCTCCACCACCTTGCGACCCAGCCGCTGCTCACCCTCCACGATGGCCTTGGGCGGGGCCCGGAGATCCCAGACCAGTCCGATCCAGGAGAGGGCCCGGAGGACGTAGTAGGAGACGTCGATCTCCCACCAGAAGAAGCCCTGCCGGGTGGAGCTCTGGTAGTGGTGGTGGTTGTTGTGCCAGCCCTCACCCAGGGTCACCAGCGCCAGCCACCAGTTGTTCCGGGAGTCATCCGCCGTCACGTAGCGCTGTTTCCCCACCACGTGAGCCACCGAATTGATGGCGAAAACGGCGTGGTAGAGAATGACCGTGCTCAGGAAGAAGCCGACGAAGAGGCCGGGCCAGCCCGCCACCATGTAGCAGCCGATGGCCAGAAGGACGGCCGGGAAGTACGGGTGCTTGTTCAGGAAGCGGAGTTCCGGATACTTGTAGAAGTCCTGGATCGTCGAGTAGTCCGGATCGTTCTTCTGGGGTGAGAAGATCCAGCCCACGTGGGAGAACCAGAAGCCGGCGTGCTTGGGCGAGTGAACGTCCTCCGGTGTATCGGAATGCCGGTGGTGGTGACGGTGGGTGGCCGCCCACCAGAGCACCCCCTTCTGGGCCGAGGTCTGGCCCAGGAAGGCCAGGAAGAACTGGAACCAGCGACTCGTCTTGTACGACCGGTGCGAGAAGTACCGATGGAACCCGGCCGTCAACGCCCACATGCGAACCAGGTAGAGGACGACACAGATCACGACGGCAGTGGTCGTGATCCCGGTCCAGAAAACCCCCAGGGCCGCCGCGTGGACGGCCAGGAAGGGAATCATGGCCGGATAGACGATGTCGTTGTGGGGCTCGTCGTGGTCGTGATGATGATGGCCGTGCGCGCCGTGGGCGTGCGAATCGGACGGAAGCGAGTTGGCTTGGGCTTCAGCGCTCAAGGCGTTCCTCCTGAATAGGACTTCTGGGACTTCTACTCATCTACTGGGTCGGGCTGCCCATGTGTGTACAGCATAGAGCTACCGAACGATCCCGCAGGTGGGGTTCTTTCCCTGCAGGCCATCTCCGGGACGATGGATCATCGATCGATGATCTACTTGTACCGATAGGTGATACGACCCCGGGTCAGGTCGTAGGGAGACATCTCCACCTTGACCCGATCCCCTTCCAGGACCCGGATATAGAACTTCCTCATCTTCCCGGAGAGATAGGCCAGGATATTGTGACCATTTTCCAGCTCGACCCGGAAGTTGGCATTTGGAAGGACCTCGGTAACGGTGCCTTCCACCTCGATTGCATCATTGGACACGGACGTGCGACTCCTGCTTCTGGATTCTCTGCGCGGGCCATTCACCCGCAGGGTTCAGCACTCTAAGTTATCATAAGCTGGACAACTGTGACAACGATCCAGGGGAAGTCTCCACCGGGCCGCTCCCGGAAATCGACCCTCTGGACCACGTTTCCACCGGGGTTTCGGGCCCCAACCTCATGAAGACCTCCCATATCCTTCTGATCCTCGTCGTCGCCGGCCTCTTCATGGGAGCCGTCATCTGGATGACTCTGCAGGGGGCCCAGGTCCACTGCACCGTCTGCCTCGAATTTGCCGGAGAGGAGGTGTGCCGGAGCGGGAGTGGACCGGACCGGGAACGGGCTCTTCAGGCCGCTCAGGAAAGCGCCTGCGGAGGCAACGTCTCGGGGATGGCCGAACTCATCGCCTGTCGGGGCGCTCCGCCCGTCTCGGCTCAGTGCAGCGTGGATTGACCAGCCGCTGGAAGCCCAGCCCACTCCTGGTTGGCTGCACCCGACATGGGCAGGGACGGACTGAAAACCCTCGGCGGAACGTCCGCCTCAGGCCCCGCTACCGAACAGGGGCTGGCCCATCTTCACCTCGACTCCGGGAGTCAACTTCGGATGGAAAGCCCGCTCCTCCCCCTGGAAGAGGAGAACCACCGTTGAACCCAGGTGGAAGGCCATGAGTTCTTCCCCCCGCGCCACCGGCACAGGTGGGTCATAGACCCGTTCCTCCACCTGGCGGCGCTTCCGCCGATTCGTCACCCCCAATCCATCAGGACCGTTCCACCCTTCATCGAAGGCGGCCGAGATCCGGCCCACGTTGAAGGCTCCCACCGCTACCACAGCCACCGGCCCCATCGCCCGACCCTGGATGAGCCCCACCAGCCGTTCGTTTCGGGCAAAGAGCTCCGGGATGGATGCCACGGCCGGCTCGTTCACGGGCAGGAGGTTGCCCGGAATGGATCGGGCCCAGGTCAGCGCCCCCTCCACCGGGGCGTGGATCCGGTGATAGTGACGGGGGCTCAGATAGAGAGTCAGATATGCGCCTTCCTGAAACGCCGAGACCCCCCGTTCGTCCAACGCCGAGACTGCCGCCTCGGAGGAGCCGGCCCCTGACTGGGTCGCCCCAGGAGTGGCCGTTCCTGGCTCTGTTACTCCTGGAGCGGGGTCCGCTCCCCATCGGGAGGGGGGCGCTCCCCCCAGGAGCTCCCGGGCTGAATACTCCTTCCCCTTGGCCTGGATCAATGTCCCTTCTTCCAGCCGCCCCAGTGCGCCGACAACGCCGTCCACCGGGCTGGCGGGCAGGAGGGAGTCGTCGGGCCACGTCCGAGCACCGGACTGGAGACGTCGGGTGAAGAACTGGGACACGGAGGCATAGTCGGTGGGCGACCCCTCCGCCTCCGCCAGATCCGCTCCCACGACACGGGCAAAGCCCCCGATGACCGGTGATCGGAGGGGACGGGGAATCCGTCGCTCAGCCAGCCAGCCCGTGCCCCGACTCAGGATTCCCTGGGGAAGCCGCCGAAGGAGGGGAAGCAGGATCCGCCAACGCAGAGGAATGGGAGTCACACGGCCCTCCTGAACGGGGTGAACGGCAGTGGAGTGGACGGCGCCCGTCTCCCAGACATCCGCCACCCACCCGGCGACCGATCAGCCACCCAGCCGCTTCCCTTCCTGAGCCACCGAGACCGCCCAGCCGGTCCGGTCGGCCAGCCGCTTCCGGAGATGGTCCGCCGGCCCGGGCTCACCATGGACCAGGTGGATGCCGCCCTCGGGCTCGGCCCCGTCAGCAGCCCAGGCCAGGAGCTCCTCCCGGTCTGCGTGCCCCGACAGAAGATCCATGGCGGCCACCCTGCATCGGACTTCGAACCACTGCCCGTGCAAGCGGATGGACCGCTCCCCCTGGTGGAGATCCCGCCCTCGGGTGCCCTCGGCCTGGTAGCCCGCCAGAAGGAGGAGGTTCTCCCGGTCTCCCCCATAGACCTTCAGGTGGTGGAGGATCCGTCCTCCGGTCAGCATCCCGGCACCTGCCAGGATGATCATCGGCCCGGAGCGTCGATTGATGCCCCGGGACTCCTCCGGCGTGTGGACCCATTCGGCGGCGTTCAGGGCCCGGGCCAGCTCCCCCGGTTCGGGTCGGAGTTCTCGGGCGTGTTCCAGGTGGACCTCCGACGCCCGGATGGCCATGGGGCTGTCCAGGAAGACCGGCACCTGGGGAATCCGATTCTCCTGCCGCAGCCGATGAAGGAGGAGGAGGATGGCCTGGGCCCGGCCCACAGCAAAGGTGGGCAGCATGACGACCCGTCCATTCCGGAGGGTGGGGCCCACCGCTGCTGCCAACCGCTCGGCAGGATCGCCGGGTTCGTGGGACCGGTCCCCATAGGTGGATTCCAGGATGAGGCGGCGGGTGGGAAATCGGGAGTTGGGCGGAGGATGGAGGGGATCTCGCTTCCGTCCCAGGTCACCGCTGAAGAGAACCGAGTCGCCATTTCCATCCTCCACCCGGACCATGGCAGCCCCCAGGAGATGGCCGGCCCGGCTCAGAACGATCCTCAGATTCCCCACCCGCCCCTCCTCCTCCAGCTCCAGGGGTTCCAGGAGACTACAGGCTGCTCGGGCGTCGTCTCCGTCGAAGAGGGGGAGGGCCGGCCGATGGCGGGAAAACCCCTTCCGGTTGGCGAAGGCCGCATCCTCTTCCTGGATCCTGGCTGCATCCTCCAGGAGCACGGGGAGGAGGTCCACCGTGGCTGGGGTGGCGAACACGGGCCTGGTATATCCGGCCCGGACCAGGGCCGGCAGGTAGCCCGAGTGATCCAGGTGGGCGTGGCTCAGGACCACAGCGTCGATGGAATCGGGCTCCAGAGGAAAGGGCTCCCAGTTCCGGGACCGGAGGGCTTTCACTCCCTGGAACAGCCCACAATCCACCAGGAGACGAGTGCTGCCTCCCTCCACCAGGAATCGGGATCCTGTAACCGTGCCGGCAGCGCCCAGAGGAGTGATGTCCATCCCACAAGAGAAGCGGAGGACGAAGGCGGGGCAAGGCGCTCATCTTCGGGAGTGGGACCGATCAGGGTGCCGGGTCCTGCGGGAGAGGATTTCCTTCTCCTCCCAGCCTACCGTCAGCGCGTGAGGAGGAGGGCCCCCAGCACGAAGCCGGCTCCCGCAGCCATGCGGCGCCAGCTGAAGGGACGGTCGCCGCCCCCGGGCTCACGGGTCCAGATCAGGATGGAGCCGCAGGTTCCCCGAGAGTACTGGCTCGGGGCTGCGCCAGGGCCCCGGTACACCTCGATGCCCTCCACGTCCTGGAGGGCAAGGACGTCATCCACGGAGGTTCCCTGTACGGTCTGGATTCCGTCTACGAAGAGGTCCGGCACGCAACCGCCGCGGAAAGCCACGTCGGCCGTCAGCCCCGGTCCTGGTCGACGGATGACCCGCGTTCCGGGGATGCTCCGGAACACGTCGGAAACCTGGAAGCTGGCCCGCGCCAGGAATTCATCCCGGGTCAGGTGGGTCCCGCTTCCTCGGCGCTGCCGGTCATAGAAGCCGGCCCGGTCCAGATACCCTCGTTGAAGAGCCGTCACCACCACGGGATCCAACTCCAGGGCCTGGGGGACGATCTCGATCCGAACCTCCACCGGCCCCTCCCTTCCGATCTCCACCGGCTCGGCCATCTCGTGGAAGCCCAGGGCCTGGACCTCCAGGGTGAACTCTCCGGTGGGAACAACCTCGAAACGGAAGCGTCCCTCTTCGTCGGTGAGGGTCTGGAAGGGGGACAGTCCTTCGCTGATGGGATTGAGCTGGATGGAGGCCGCAGGGATGATGGCGCCGGAGGTCAAGTCCTGGACGACCCCGACGATCTCGATCCCGTCGTCCGGTTCGGACGCGGCGTCCTGGGCATACAAGGGGGACCCGGCAGCCAACCCCAGGACGGCCAGCGTGGTCACGATTGCCCGTCGGTACTCCATCAAACCTCCTGCAAACAGGCCCCCGCCCTGCACACGTTCCCAGAGGGGAACGGAGGGGTTCAGGCCGGCTCGAATCCGGCCTCTCTGAGGGCTTCCTTCACCTGATCCATGGACGTCCGGTCAGGCTCGAGCCCGATGCGGGCCGACCCGATCTCCACGTCCTGAACCTCCACTCCATCCAGGCCTTCCAGGGTGTTCCGGACACGCTGAACGCAGTGCTGACAACTCATCCCCTCAATGGAGAGATCCGACGATGGCTTCATCGATTTCATCGACAGTATTCCGAACCTGCGGGGGTTACTCTCATTCTATGCTTCTCAGACCCTCTGCGCCATCAAAAGGTCCGAGCCTGGACGGCCCCATGGCCGAGAACCCCCATTCATGCGAATCCAGCGGCGAGGAGGGGGCCATCCCGACGTCCGGGGCAACTTATGGGGCTGTCCGACGTAGAAGGGTCCAGTCTCGACGTAGTCCACTCCAATCGACCCATCGCCAGGGCGGTTCGGAGACCGTCGTTCATTCACCTCTTTGGAGGTATCGCAATGAAGGTTCGTGCCCTCGTCGCCACCCTCGCCGTGGTGGGTCTGGTCCTCCTGGCAGGTGCTGGCGTCAGCCTGGCCCCTGCTTCCTCCCCTGATCCCGACACCCGAGCCATCTCCTCGGAAACGGACCCCTCGGCCATCATCACCGCCGAGTCCATGTACAACCGGATCTACTTCCTGGCCAATGACGCCCTCCAGGGCCGGGACACACCCAGCAGGGGGCTTGAGGTGGCGGCAGCTTACCTGGTGAGCGAGCATCGCCGGATGGGCTCGGCTCCCGGCATGGGCGACTCCTACTACCAGCGGTGGCCCTATCGCCTCATGGCCCCCGACGTGGACGCCGTGGCCTTGAGCCTGGAAGGTGAAGGCGGGAGCCAGGCCGTGGAGGTGGGAAGCAATGCAGCGGTCCGAGGTGGAGCCCTCGGCGAGATCTCCGGTGACCTCCTCCTGGTGGGCAGCTCGGAAGGTGCGCCGGCGGCCGGGAGTATGGAGGGCAAGGTGGCGGTTTTCGCCCTTCCCCTGACAGACGGTTGGTCGAACCAGGTCCGAGCCCTCTCCCTCCGACAGGCCCGCTTCGCCGCTGCCTCCGGCGCCGTGGCCACCATCCACCTCCTGGGCCCGGAGGCCACTCCCGAACTGGTGGGCGAGCTGGCGGAGCAGCTAGCGGATCCGGCCCGGTTCATGGGAGAGGAATTTCCCAGCCCCCAGCTCTACCTGACCCGTGACGCCGCCGAAGGAGCGGTCCCCGGGCTGGCCCAGGCCGTGGACGGCCTCTCCGACGATGAGACTCGGGAGGTGGACGGACGGCTGCACGGCCAGCTCCCCATGGAGATCCTGGACGACGCCCATCCGCCCAACGTGGTGGCCGTCATCCCGGGTTCGGACCCGGTTCTCCGCGACGAATACGTGGTCCTGAGTGCCCACTTCGACCATGTGGGGATCGGCCAACCCATGGATGGGGACTCCATCTACAACGGCGCCGATGACAATGCGTCAGGTACCTCCGCCCTCCTGGAGGTGGCCCGGGCCATCAATGCCATGCCTGAGGCGCCCCGCCGATCCGTCATGTTCACCCATGTGAGCGGTGAGGAGAAGGGCCTTCTGGGAGCTGACTGGTTCGTGGAGAACCCGCCGGTTCCCATCGAATCCATGGTGGCCAACATCAACGCCGACATGATCGGAAGCGACACCCACCAGGACACCCTGGTCGTCATCGGGAAGGAGTACTCCTCCCTTGGGCCCCTGGTGGACGATATCAATGCCTCCATGCCCGAACTGGGGCTGGTCACCTCCGACGACCTCTGGCCCGAGCAGCGCTTCTTCTACCGGTCGGACCAGTTCCACTTCATGCGGAAGGAGATCCCCTCCCTCTTCTTCTTCACCGGGGTTCATGAGTGCTATCACCGGCCCTGCGACACCGCCGACTTCATCGACCCGGACAAGGCGGCCCGGATCGCCAGGCTCCTGACCCTCTCGGTCCTGGAGATCGCCAACGCAGACGCCCGCCCCGAGTGGGACGCGGCCGGCCTGGCCGAGGTCCGGGAGCTGACGGGCACCGGCCGGTAGGGAGCCTGAGGGAGGCCGGACGTTGAGCGGCTGACTCACGACACTGGAGGACCAGCCATCGAGGACGCTTCACATTCACCGGATGGGGTTGGCGGGGTGACCGCCGGCCCCGTCCGGTTGTCCTTTCCCCAGGACCTGGCGCCGGCACGGTTCGTCGGCCGCCCAAACCGCTTCCTGGTCCGAGCCCGGCTGGAGGAAGACGGGCAGGAGGTGGACGCCCACCTTCCGGACCCGGGTCGGCTCCGGGAACTCCTTCTCCCCGACGCCTCCCTCTGGCTCGAGCCGGCCCGGAATCCGGACCGGAAGACCCGATGGACCCTCCGGCTCTGTGAGCGCCCGGACAAGGCCGGCGTCGTCTCCCTGGACACGACCCTTCCAAACCGGCTGGTAGAGAAGGCGCTGGCTGGCAACGCCCTGACCGAATTCGCAGACTTTTCCCTGGTCCGGAGTGAGTACACGGTGGGGCGGAGTCGCTTCGACTTCCTCCTGGAGCGCCGAAGGAAACGTCCCGCCTCGGATTCCGGCTTGGCAGATGCCCCTGGACCCAGAGGAGGGGCTGGACCGAAGGAAGAGATTGGATCTGAGAGCGGAACTGGACAGGAGGAACCGGTTGGATCCGAGAGAGGAGCTGGACAAGAGGAAGGGGTTGGATCCGAGAGCGGGGCTGCACTAGAGGAAGGTCCCCAGAACCTCCTCCTGGAGGTGAAGAGCGTGACCCTGGTGGAGGGCGGCGTAGGCCTCTTCCCCGATGCCGTGACGGAGCGCGGCGCCCGGCATGTGCGGGAGCTGGCCGAATTGACCCGGGATGGGGAGTGGGCTACGGCCGTCCTCTTCGTCCTTCAGCGGGACGATGCACGGGAGATCCAGGCCGCATCGGCCATCGACCCCCGCTTCGCCGACGAACTCCAGGCCGCCATGGTCCAGGGGGTGAAGGTCCTGGGGCGACGGTGCCGCGTGACCCTGGACGGGATCACCCTTGGAGAAGCGGTGCCAGCCGGGCCAGGGTAGCCGGCCCCGTCAGACCTCCACCACCCGCCCCTCCTCCAGAAGCACCAGAGCGGCGGACACATCCCCTGGATCCAGTCCTTCCTCCTGAGCCACCGCGTCCCGATACGCCTGTAGCTGGGGCCGATAGTGCGCCACGAGACCGGGGCGTGGGCGGTCCGTCTTGTAGTCCAGGATCCAAGCCTGCGGGAGGTCATCGCTCCCCACCACCAGCCGATCCACCACCCCCTGCAGGAGTGCGCCCTCCCGACGGATGAGAAAGGGGCGCTCCCGGTAGAGTCGCACCTCTCCCGGATAGGCGTCTCGAGAGAGGGCCGCGTGGATCTCCGGCTCCTCCAACCACCCGTAGAACCGATCCATCAGCTTCCCGTCCTCTTCCAGGGAAGGCGCTACCTCCCTCCGGATCCGCTCCAGGGTCCCACGATCCGGGGCCTGGTCCGGCAACCAGCCCACCGCCTCGAACCAGGCATGGACCAACGAACCCCGCAAGCGTGCGTCTCGGGCCCCGGGGAGGAGGAGGTGGCCCAGGCGCCGCCGGCCACCGCCCTCCAGCTCGGACGGGCTCCGGCGGGGGAGGAGCCTTCGGCGAGAAGGTGAGGGACCAGATCGGAAGAGAGAAGCCGGCTCTCCGGACCGGGCTGAGGGGGTTGCAGTCGAGGCGGCCGGCCCACGTCCGCCGAGTTCCCTCCTTGTCGCCGGCGGCCCCCCAGGCGCGCTCTCGGACTCCTGTCGTGACGCCTGGTCCTCCTGCTGCCCCTCCGTGGGGCCGGAATGGGAGGACACCGTTCGCCCGAGTCGTTTCGGCGCCTCCTCCGCCAGCCACCATTCCCGGTTTCCTTCCTCGAACAGGAGCTCCCGGGGCTCAACCCGTCGGTCCACCCCCAGGGCCTCCCGGATGAGCAGGGCCCCCGAGACCGTGGAGGAGCGGGTTTTTCCATCGGGACGGATCAGGATCTCCAGTCCATGGCGGGCTCGCGTGAGGCCCACATAGAGCCCACTCAAGCCATCCCGAAGCCCCCCTTCGTCCTTCTGAGCTGCTGCCTTCTCCGCCTCCGGGAAGAGGGGACGGTGAGCTTTCTTCACCGCCGGGAAGACCCGAGCGATGGGGCCGTCGGGGCGGGGGCGATAGGGGAGCACCCCTCCATCCCCCCTGGGTAGTAGGCTCCGATCCAGATCCGGGAGGACCACCACATCGAACTCCAGGCCCTTGGACTGGTGGATCGTCATGACCCGGACCGGGGCCGCCGAAGGCTCCTCCATCCGCTCCTCTTCCACCCATCGAACGAAGTCCGTGGGCCGGAGGCTTCCCCCCTCCTCATCCCAGCGATATGCCAGCTCCGCCAGTTGTCTCAATCGGCGCCGATCCCGGGGAAGGGTCTCCGGTGCCAACTCCTTCTCCAGAAGCCGCACCCACTCAGTGACCGCCGGACCATACCCATCCATGGCCAATCGCCGACGTACCCGGCTGGCCAGCTCCTCGGCCGCCGCCGGCGACCGCCACTCAAAGGAGCTTTCCACCACTTCGGGCAACTCTCTCACGGGGGTGGACGCCACCTGGTAGGCGGCGATCCGGTCTCCTGGATGGTCCGCCAGGCGCAGGAGGGCCAGGAGGCAAAGAACGGCAGACGAATCGGACACGGGCATTCCGCCTTCTTCCGACGCATCCACGCCCCGTTTCCGGAGCTCGGCCATGAGACGGGCCACCCCTTTGTTCGTCCGGACCAGGACCCCGATGGACGCTCCAGGGCAACGGTCGTGAAGCTCCACGACCCGGTCGGCTGCAGCCGCCAGGAGCCGGGGCTGCACCCCTGCCCTCGGGTTGTCCCCCTCCGGCCCCACTTCCACCCGGACGTGGCCCGGTCGCTTCGGGAAGTGGGCCCGGTGAGGAGTGAATGACTGGAGCCACCGTTGGACCGCAGGCTGAAACCGGTCTTCGATGACTCCGCTCGCCTCCAGCCCCTCGAAGATCCGGTTCACGAAATCCAGGACCACCGGAGACGAACGCCAGCTTTCGTGGAGGGACGCCTTTGGAAGGGAGAAATCCCGCTCAATGGCCTCCAGGATCCGCGGCTCGCCTCCCCGCCATCCGTAGATGGACTGCTTCGGATCGGCCACGATGACCGCCCCCCGCTCCCCCTCGTACCCCGACACAATCTCGGCCACCAGGGGACGGAGGACCCACCACTGGGCCAGGGAGGTATCCTGGAACTCATCCAGCAGGATGTGTCGGATCCGAGCGTCCAACCGGTAGTGGAGCTCGGCGCCCTGTTCCGTCGTCATCCTCTTGGCCAGGGCCCGGGTCACGTCGCTGAACCGGTAGAGCCCTTCCTCCTTCCGGAGGGCCCCCACCTCAGCGTGGTAGTGTTTCAGGAGGCGAGCCAGGGCTCGGGTCCGGGTCTGTAATTCGGGCCAGAGGATCCGACGGGCCAGCTTCAACCCTCTCTCCACCGCCACCCGAAGGTCCACGGGGAAGGACGCCCGGTAATAGGTGGTGGCACCCTCCAGGACCTTCCCCGGGAGCCCGCCGTCCAGGAACGCGTCCATGTCCCCATCCTGGAGCTGTTGAGCCGCCGCCTCCCGGGCTTTCGCCCAGCTCTTGTTGGGCTTTCCCGCCTTCGTCCGGGGAACCTCGGCCTCCCGGATGGCCCGGGCGGCCTGATCCAGCTCAGCAGGGTCACCGGGGTTCGGTCCGAGGGCCCCTCCTGATCAGCCGCCCTCTCGTTGGTCTCGGGAAACCCCCAGGGATCGGGGACGTTGGGATCCAGCTCCTGGAAGGTGTCGTGGAGCTGGCCGACTTCGTCCACCAGGGCATCGTGCACCCCCCGCCGGGCTTCCCCGGCCTGAAGGAGTCGAAGGAGCTCCAGGACGCCCCCCGTGTCGGTAGAACCCAGGAGTCGGGTCACGGCGTCTCCCTGGAGCCGGGCCTCCGTGGGCCCATCCGACAGGGTCCAGGCCGGCGGGAAGCCCAACTCCAGGGAGAAGGCTCGGGCCATCCGTTGGAAGAACGAGTCCAGCGTTCCCACGTTCACGGCGTGGAGGCGGGGAAGGAGAAGCTCCAGGAGTCGGATACACGCCTCCTGGCTCAACTCCGGATCCTTCATCCCCACCGGGGCCTGGCCTCCCTCGGCCAGACGGAGAAGGACCCGTTCCAGGATCTCGCCGGCCGCCTTTCGGGTGAAGGTGGAGGCGAAGATTTCCTCCGGTGGCGCCCCGGCAGCCAGGAGCTCGATGATCCGGGTGGAGAGACGGTAGGTCTTCCCGGCGCCGGCAGAGGCCACCACCAGCTCCCGGGGCGGGGTCCTCAGGTCATCCGCCCTGAGCCCGTCCAGACCAGCCTCGTCCAGGCCACTCCCGTCGCCCATCCCCATGTCATCTCCGACGTTACGCATGGGAACCCTCCTCGTATCCGTCATCGTCGTATCCGTTCTCGTCGTATCCGTCCCCCTCGTCCTCGTCCTCTTCATCCAGCTCGCGGTAGACCCCCACACCCACCAGAGACGCCAGGGGATCGTCGATGCGGATCCGGCTCTCCTCCGGATCCCACTGGAACCGGTTCTCCCGGAGGAACCGGACCACCTCCCTGGCCTGCTCGTCGGCTTGAGCCAGTTCGGCGGTCGTCCACCCCAGGGCCAGCTCCGCTCCCGTAGCCTCCAGGTCCGCCGGAAGATTGATGAAGCCCAGGTGGAGCCCGTCCATCTCCTCCTCCGGGATGAGGGCCTGTCCCGACCCGTCCGGCTCTTTCACGCTCCGGATGAGGTGACGGTAGAGGGGAAGTTGGAGATCCACCCACTCCATGGGGGCATCCTTCGCCCTTCCGCTCCGCTTCCGGTGGGTCTTCTCCGGGGTCCTGGCCTTCCGGGAGGTCTTGTAATCCAGGAGAGCCCAACGTCCCGTGTCCGGGTGGTGATCGACCCGATCGATCCGCCCGGTCAGGTAGAAGGCTTGGTCATCTACCGGAAACGGGTGACCCGGGTCACTCGGTCGGACCTCCACTCCGGCCATCCGCCACCCCTCAGCGGTCCACGCGGCCTGCCAGTCGGCAAAGGCACTCAAGCGCCTCCTGAGCTGTTCCACCTGAATCCGGACGGCCGGGGGGAGGGTCTGGCCGAAGCGGGATCGGACCTCCCGGTCCAGGATGCGGTCCAGGGTGGAACGGATCGTCGTGGGATCCACAGGCGAAACCCCTGGCGCCTCCTCCTGGGCCAGGACCCCTCGCCCGAAATCCTCCAGGACCTGATGGGCCAAGGTCCCGAAGGCCATGGGGTCCAACTCCCTACCGGCATCGTCCGAGGCGCCCAGATCCAGGACAGCCTCCAGGGCGAACCGGTAGGGATCGGACATGATCGCCCGGAATCGGGTCACGGCCAGTCGGTCGGGAACGCGAGATGCCTCCAGGAAGGGTTCAGGGGGAAGCTGGAAGGGATCCGGCGGCGGGACGCCTTCTTCCTCGTCCCAGGAGCCCGATCCTGGCTCCTCCCCTCCGACTCTTCCTCCTCCGGCCGTCTCCTCGGCCAGGAAGTGGGTCAGACGTCGAGCCAGGTCCTGCCCCTCACCCGTGAGCAGGAGCCGGGAGGGGCGGAGTGGATCTCCGGACAGCGTTCGTCGGCCCGCCATGAGAACCGGGTGGGGGCGGGATGCCAGGGTAGCCTTCAACTGATAGAGGTCTCGGGCCCACCGGCGATCATTGTCCAGGAGGCCCAGCCGACTCCGGAGGGAATGGGGAAGGAAGGGATCGCCGGTGATCGTCTGGGGAAGGTAGGGGGCGTTCACCCCGGTGACGATGAGGATGGGGGCATCGTCCAGGTGGACCTCCAGCCAGCCCAGGAGCTCCACCGCCTCCTCGTCGGCCAGGGGGGGAAGGACCGCCTCAGCCAGCTCCTGCACCAGGAGGGTGAGGGCCGTGGCCCCATCCACTGGCGTGTCCAACGCCTCCGGGAGTCGCGTCAGCGCCTCGGTGAACTCACTCACCACCCGGGCCACCTCCATGACCTCCCGATCCGCTGGATCGTAGCTGTCCAACTCCCGGTCGCCGTACCCTGCCAGGAGGTACTGCCGGACGGGCCCATCCCACTGGGAGAGAGGACGGGGGGGACCGGTCAGCTCTCCCAGGAGCTGGTCGAGGAGGTGATCCAGGACGGTGGAAAGGCCTTCGGCAAGGTTCTCCCCTCTCCGCTCCCCTCCGCTTGGAAGCCAGGTGCCCCCCCGTCCTCCACGGAAGCCCGGCGGGCGACGGACCATCAGAGGGAAATGGACCCCGTGATAGGCGTCGGCCAGGGCGGGCGGACTCTCCCGGTGCTTCCCCTCTCCTCCCCCCTTCTTCAGCACACCCGCCAGGTCGGTTGCGAGGGCGGGATGCCTCAGGAGCCCGGCCACTCCCTCCCATCGATGCCCTCGCAGGTACTCAGCCGCTGTCGAAAGAAGGCGGGCAGGAAGGGTCCGGTCCAGGGGCGTACCGGCCGCCAATCGGCCCGTGACGCCCGCCTCCCGGAGCCGTTCTCCCAGGAAGGGCACGACCTCGGGATCGGGCACACCCAAGGTCACCTCCTCCGGCACCAGCGGCGCTCCCTCGGCCTCCCGTATCCGAGCCAGTTCACGCACCACCGCCCGGGCCTGGTCCCTGGGGTCTGCCTCCACCCGGAGGACGCCGTCGGGGATGGAGAGCTCTTCATGGGCCCAGAAGGTGGGAACGACGCACCCCAACGCATCGAATCCCTGGGCCATCTCGGGCGGAGCGTGGACGACGACGTGAGCCTGATGGGGTCCGCCCTCCCGGCCTGGCGCCAGCGCCCGGCCCACGACCTGCCGGACCACTCCGGGCATCTCGGCAACCCCCACGAGCCAGAGTTGGCCATCGAAGTCGGACGAGGACACCTCTCCGGCCAGGATGGCCTGCCGGTGGGCCTCCCGGTCCCTCAGTCCCAATGCTTGCAACTCCCCTCGAACCCTCTCCTGGGCCCGGGAGAGGAGGATCCAACGAGCTTCGTCATTGAAGAGGAGACCTTCTGCGCATCCCTCAGCCACCCTGTGGAAATCATGACCTTCGGCTCCCACCGTGGCCTGAAGCTCCAGGACCTGGCGGGCCAGCCCCATCCACCCGGCCAGATCGCTCCCATCCGGAGGATCTGGAACGAGAACCTCCCGGTCGCCTGGGGGAAGTCCGGCCAATGCCTGAGCCCAGAGCCGTCTCAGGAGGAAAGGAGAGGGCTCTGGTCGGGCGGGCGGAAAGAGGATCTCGGGAAGAGCCCCGGCGGTCACCACCCGAGGAGGCCGGAGCGGCATGGAACGGGCTTCAGCCCGATCCAGAAGAAGCTCTTGCAACCGCCGACCCGCCCGCCCCCCTGGTAGCGCTACCAGGAGGTGGGAGAGATCCAGGACCTGGGCTCCCCCTCCCTGGGCGGCAGCTTGACCGCCGGAACCGGCGAGGCCCCCATCTCCCGGCTCCGGACCGGCGCCCAGGCCATCCCGTCCCCGAGACTCGGTCTCCGGAAGGTTCGCGGCCACGCCGTCCTCCACGAAAGCGGCTGCCACCAGGAGGTCGGCCACCAATGGTAGGGCGGCCTCATCCCATCCCAGGAAATGGCGCTGGATCAGCTCCCGGTCCTCCATCCCGGCTAGCCGAGTGTCTTCCCCGGCAGGTCGAGTGTCCTTCCCGGTAATCTGAATGTCCTTCCCGGTAATCTGAGTGTCTTCCCCGGCAGGTCGGGAGCCTTCCCGGGCAAACCGGGAACCTTCCCGAGCGCTACCTGCAGGCGGGCCCTGGTTGGACCGAGGGCCGGTGGATTCAGGATCAGTGGGAGAGGAAGTCACAGGCAGAGGGCTCCCTCTCCACCGGCTTGGCGTCCTGCTGGGCTGGTGGATTCAGGGTCAGTGGGACGGGTCACAGGCAGGGGGCGGCTTGAGGCTCAGGTGGCAGGTAGCCGGTCAAAGACATGGACGTGAGGCTCACTAAATGGCTGTTGAAGAAGTAGAGGCACCACCGTTGGGCACGCCAGGGAGCTCCATCGTAGGCGGCGACCCGGAGGCATAGCGAAAGCTACGTTGACGGTGGCCCGGGGGTACGACAGGAGCAAGTCAGCGCTCACCCCGACCGGGCCCTCGCCGGCTCCAGTATCGGAAGCCCAGAGTCACCCCCCGAACGCCCATCAGAGCCACGATCCCCCACCAGACTCCGGGAAGCCCCCAACCCAGGGGGAGGACCAGGAGGAGTACCGCCGCCGCCGCTGCGGCCGAGAGGACCATCTGGAGGGCCAGGTAGCCGAACTCCTCCGTCCCCATGAAGATTCCGTCCCAGACGAAGACCAGGGCGTTCAGCGGTTGCATCCAGACCACGAAGGGAAGCACCGCTGCCACCTGGATCAGGGTGTCCGGATCATCGGTGAAGACCCGGGGAAGCCAGGGGGCGGCCGCCATGAAGAGCACCGTCAGAGCCAGCCCGGTGAGTCCGCCCCAGAAGAGGAGCCGGTTCGTCACCGCACGGAGCGCCTGCCCGTTCCCCTCCCCTCGATATCGTCCAACCAGCGCCTGGGCCGCCACGGCCACCGCATCCACCACCAGGGCCAGAAGCATCCAGAGCTGGACCGCCACCTGGTGTCCCGCCACCTCCGCCGTCCCCACCCGAGTGGCCACAGCGGTGGCCAGCGTCATGGTCCCGATGAGGGCGAAGGTCCGAATGGAGAGTTCTCCTCCCACTCGGAGGAAAGGGAGAAGCTCCAGGAGGCTGGGGACCCGGGGACGGTCCCCCAGGAGCTCCCGCCGGGGTCCGAAGAGGAGCCACACGAAGGCACCCGCACCACACCACTGGGCCACCACGGTGGCCCAGGCCGCCCCCTCCAGCCCCCACCCCAGGCCGAAGATCAAGAGCGGATCCAGAACCAGGTTCACCAGATTCAGGGCCAGGGTGATCCGCAGTGGTGTGCGGGTGTCCTGCAGCCCCCGGAAGACCCCGTGCCCGGCCATGATGAGGAGGACGGCCGGCCCGGCCAACGCCCGGATCCGCAGATACGAGATGGCGGGATCCCGGAGTTCCCCTGCCGCTCCCATGAGGGCCACCAGGGGGCCGGCGGCAGCCAGGAGAGCCAGGGTAGCCACCACGCCTACACTCACGGCCAGGGTCAGGGCCTGCAGGATGGCCCGGCCCGCCTCTGCCCGGTCTCCCCGTGCCCACGCCCGGGCCACCCGGGGGGTAGTGCCGTAGGCCAGGAAGTTGAAGACCACGAACGTCATGGAGAAGATGGCGGCATTCACACCCAGGGCCGCCAGGGGAACCGTCCCCAGCCGTCCCACGAAGGCCGTGTCCACCAAGGACACCAGGGGATCAGCAGCCAGCGCGCCCAGAGCCGGAATGGCCAGCGCTCCAATCTCTCGATCCAGCGTTCTCCGGGAAGGGATGGACCCTGTGGCCGATGGCGCCGACGCAGAACCCGTCATCCCACCCCTTCCCTCTCGACTCGCCACCACCCGTCCCTCACTTGCCTCCGCCCAGCCCTCATTCGCCTTCTTCCCGCCCTCACGCGCCTTCTTCCGGCCCTCACTCGCCCCCGCGAGGCCCTCACTCGCCTCCGCCCAGCCTCCGACCTTTCTCCCTGAGACTTGAGCAACGGGCCCGCAGCCCGGAGATTGCATCCAGCCGTGAAGCCCCGAGCCGTTGTCTCAGTCGGCATCTCGGGACTCCGTCTCTCCCCTTCAGATCCGGGCCTGGCCATGCAGAACCTGCTCATCCGTCTCTTCGTCAACGCCGTAGCAGTGTGGGTGGCGGCACAGCTCGTGGGTGGCATCGAGCTGGCCGGGGAATTCTGGGCCGTGGTCCTGGTGGCTGCCGTCTTCGGGCTGGTCAACGCCCTCATCCGTCCCCTCCTCCTCTTCCTCTCTCTCCCTCTCCTGGTCCTCACCCTGGGGCTCTTCACCCTGGTGGTGAATGCCCTCATGCTCATGCTCACCGGCGCCCTCCTGGACGCCCTCTCGGTGGCAGGATTCTGGCCTGCCCTCTGGGGAAGCATCCTCATCTCCCTGGTGAGCTTCCTCTTCTCCGTCGTCCTCCCGGAGGAGAAGGCGGGCTGACGGAGGAGGGGACCTCCGGCCAGTCCGTGGACGCTGGAGGTGATTGGGATCATGGAAGTGCGAGCACGCAAGTCGAGTAACATGGGACGGTGCGAGCACGCGAGCTGGCGACCCGGGACGTTGAGGCTCGAAGGTTCGGGGCCGGCTCACCGCAGTAATTGGTTGCCCTGGCCCCCATTTGAACTCAGGGACTGACAAAGGCCCGGGTCCCCTCAAGGGCGCAACCCACCCACTCCTGGCCTCCAAGCTCCACTCTTGCGGTGAAGGGGAAGTAGGCACCGGCCATCGTGTCCCGGCATTCCTCCGGCGTAATCCGAAGCCGAAGGTATTCCACCCCGTCCACCCCATCGCGCCGGGCCTCGAAGACCAGCTCGCCCTCCGGATCCCCTTCCCAGCCACCATCAAAATAGTTGATTTTGTCAACTATTTCCGGTGTCCGCCAAACGGCTTCCGTCCCGCGAACCTGGACGTTCCAGAATGGCTCGTTCCCCCGGGCTTCCAGGTGGGCGTCCGGGAGGAGATCCTGGCAACGGGACTCCTCAGGGCTGGCGTACCGGATCTCCAGGAGGCGGGCTCCATCCAGGACCGCCGCCACCCGGACCCGATCATCTCCGTACCCCAACTCGTCCAGGATCTGCCGGGCCATCCCGCCGGTCTCGTCATCCACCGGCTGGGCGTCAGCCTGCCCGCAAGGCTGGAAGCGGAGAAGGCCTTCATCCAGGAGGAGGTCTCCGGGAAGGGAGGCCGGCGCCCGCAGGGTCACAGGCTCAGGGCTCACCGGAGGCGGGGCCACCTCCATCCCTTCCTCTGCGTCTCCCTCGGAATCACAGGCCGGCAGCCAGACCAGCAAACCCATGACGCACAGAACGGGCAGAATTCGCCGGAGCCGAGAACGAACGGTTTCACTTCCGGACGCTCCCCTTCCATCCCTCCCATCCCTTCCTTCCCCTCCTTCCATGGAGCTCCCCTCCGCCTCCGAACCGTTCACGTATTTGCGCCACTCTGGCATGGCCCCCCCTCCCTTGGCGTCACCGCCCTGGACTCCACCCACCCCATACGCCGGTGGAATAAAAGGGCCGAGCCCCCACCGCGGTAGGCCCTCCTGCCCCACTCTCCGACCATCTCCTTCGTTCTGTACGCAGGAACTGTTGGTGCCGTGCAAACTCTGCCACCAACAATTCCCTCGTACAGAACGGATGGAGGGGTGGGAGAGGCCACCAACACTTGGTACGTACAGAACGAATGGAGGGGTGGAAAGGGGCACCAACAGTTCCTGCGTACAGAACGGATTGTCCCGCCGACCCCACCCTGGAGACCGGCCCCCGCCCATGTGACGGGATTCAGGAGAACCCCAGGAAAACCGCTCCCATCATGACCACTGCCGCCGCCGCCATGAGCTTCAGGAAGAGGGGTAGGCAGAACCGGAACCAGCGATCGTAGGGGATGCCGGCCATCCCCAGGATGCCCATGAGCACTGCATTGGTGGGGATGAGCATGTTGGCGAAGCCGTCACCGAACTGGAAGGCCAGCACGGAAACCTGACGGCTCACCCCCACCAGATCGCCCAGGGGCGCCATGAGGGGCATGGTTACGAATGCCTGCCCACTTCCGGACGGGATGAAGAAGTTGAGGATGGCCTGCATCCCCAGCATGCCCACCGCCGACAGCTCCGGCCCCACCGTCGACAGGGGGAGGGAAAGTCCGTGGACGATGGTGTGGAGGATCTGCCCATCTTCCATGACCAGGGCGATGCCCCGGGCCACCCCCACCAGAAGCGCCGTCTCGGTGAGGTCGGTGGCCCCCTTCACGAAGCGCCCGGCCGTCTCACTGGCGTCCATACGGAAGAGAGCCGCGGTGGCCACACCCAGGACCAGGAAGGCGGCGCCCAATTCGTAGAGATACCAACCCCAGTTGGCGATCCCCCACACGGCGATCCCCAGTGCGCCCACGAACCCGGCCAGAACCAGGAGGTGGCGGAAGGTCAGGCCCGGATAGTCCTCAGGGGGTTGGCCCTGCTCCGGCACTTCCATGTCCTTTACCAGGCTGGCCGTCGGGTCATCCTGGACCCGCCGGGAGTATCGCCACACGTGGTGCCACCCGATGAGAACGAAGGGAAGGGTGAGGCCCAATCGCACCGGCCACCCCGAGTAGGTGGGCAGGTCGGCGATCCCCTGAGCCACCACCACGGTATAGGGGTTGAAGGCCGCCGTCCCGTAACCCACCCCGTACCCGGCCACAATCATTCCGACCGCGGTCATGGGGTCCAGCCGCATGGCTCGGCACAAAGCCACCAGGATCAAGACGAAGGGGATGTATTCTCCCGACGCGCCCATGGCACTGGAGGTCAGGGCGAATACAAAGACCACGGCGAAGATCAGGATCCCGGGTCGGGTGCCAAACTGCTTGAGCAGCCCGCCCAGAAGGGCGTCGATACTCCCCGTGGCCCGGATCACGGCCAGGACCCCACCAATGATCAGGAGGAAGAAGATGATGTCCTGGGCGTCGGCGAAGGCCCGGGGAACGGCGGTGAAGAGCTCCCAGGGGTTCAGGAGTTCCCGCTCGTCCGCCACCTCGTAGGTTCCGGGAAGCACCACCTCCCGGCCCGCATCGTCCACCTCGGTACCGAATTGCCCCTGGGGAATGAGCCAGGTGGCCACCAACGCCGCTACCATGAGGAAGAACAGGAGGGTCAGGGTATGGGGCATTCGGAACCTGGGAGCCATCCTGATCGTCTCGGTGCAAGAAGGGGAAGTGGCAGGGTCGCGGGCGGCGCCGCGAGTGGCGCAGGGGAAACCACCCGACGCATTGTATCGACCCTCAGAGCGAGCGCAAACCAGGGAGTGGGGATGGGACTGAAGGAGCGGCTCAAACGAGCGTGGCAGATCCTACGGGAGACGGTGGATCTCTGGTCAGCCAAGAACGCCTTCCAGTTGGCCGGGGCCCTGGCCTTTTATACGCTCTTCTCCCTGGCACCCCTCCTCATCATCCTGACCACCCTGGCTGGAACCTTCCTCGGGGAAGAGGCGGTCCGAGGGGAAATATCGCTGCGGATCGCGGACACTGTGGGTCCTCAGGCGGCGGAAGCGGTGGAGGACGCCATTCGCAGCTCCCGGATCGAGGAAGCAGGACGCTTTCCAACCCTCCTGGGGGTGGCGGCTCTCCTCTTTGGAGCCACCACGGTCTTTGCCCAACTCCACGCCGCCCTCAATCGGATCTGGGGGGTCACCACCCGGTCGGTCCGGAGTGGGCTGGTGAACCTGGCCATCACCCGGCTCCTCTCACTGGCCCTCGTCATCGCCATTGGACTGCTCCTTCTGGCCTCCTTCGTCACCACCATGGCAACGGCAGCCTTCCTACGATATGCCACCCGCCCCCTTCCCCTCCCTCCCGGCACAGCCGCAACAGCGGAACTCCTGGCCTCGTTGGCGGTCACAACAGCCCTCTTTGCCTTGATCTTCAAGCTTCTTCCCGATGTGAAGCTGGCCTGGCGTCATGCGATTCGCGGCGCCCTCCTCACCGCCATCCTCTTCGTGCTGGGGCAGCACCTGATCTCTCTGTACCTGACCCGGATGGCTCCGGCATCTACCTACGGCGCCGCCGGCTCCCTGGTCCTCCTCCTCATGTGGGTGTACTACTCGGCCCTCCTCCTCTTTTTCGGGGCCGCCTACACGAAGGTCTCCACTGGAGCCCGAGGCGTCGTGGTCGAACCGCGGGGCTCAGCCGTCCGGATCGACGGGCATCCGACTCAGGGGCCTTCCAGCCCCTCCTGAACGGCAGCCACCAACTCCTGGGGCGCGAAGGGTTTCTCCAGCACCGTGACCCTCTGCTCGCTCAACTCGCTGGCACCTACTCCAGCACCGGACCCGGTGACCAGAATGACGGGGATGGTGGAGAACCGCCTCCGAAGCTCACGGGTGAAGGCCTCCTGGGCCGGCGTCGGAATGGAAAGATCAGAGACGATCAGGTCCACCTCCCTTCCCCGCTCGGAAAGGAGTTCCAGAGCCTCCTCCCGGTCCGTCACACCCAGGACCCGAAAAGAAGCCCGCTCGAGCGTCCGCATGGCCATGGCCAGCACGTCCGCATCGTCCTCCACCACCAGAACGCAAGAGCTTTCCGCCCGAGCCACTGATCGGCCCCGAAGCGCAGCCTTGAGCTGCGGGGCCCCCATCTCTCCCGAGGCCGGCGGAAGGAGGATCTCGAAGGTCGCCCCCTCCCCGGATCGGCTCTTGAGCCGGATGTATCCACCGCTCCTTCCGATGATCCCGAAGACAATGGCAAGCCCCAGCCCCGTCCCCTTCCCAGACGGCTTGCTGGTGTAGAAGGGTTCGAAGATCCGGTCCTGGATCGCTTCAGGGATCCCTTCCCCATCGTCCTGGACCTCCAGGGTGATATGGTCTCCGGTCCTGGCGTCAACGCTGAGGCGCCCGGCCTCCTCCGCCGTCAGCCGGGTCTGCCCCACCCGGATTGCCACCTCCCCCTGGTTCGGGATGGCATCGGCCGCATTCATTACCAGATTGAGAACGACCTGCTGCAACTCCCTTTCATCCAGTTCCACCCTCTCCGTCCCGGAACCCGGATCGATCCGAAGCTCGATCCGCTCGGGAACGAGCCGCCGGAGCATGGGCTCCATGGCCTGGATGGCCGGCCCCAGTCGGATGACCTGGGTCGCTCGAGCGTCCTTTCGTGAGAAGTCCAGGAGCTGCCGCGTCAGATCCGCGGCCCGGTCCACCTGATCGAGGACCTGCTCCAGGTCTTCCAGCACAGGGGATCCGTCCTCCAGCTCCTCCAGCGAAAGGAGGATATTCCCCTGGATGACGGTCAGGAGGTTGTTGAAGTCGTGGGCCACCCCACTGGCCAAACGGCCCAGTGCCTCCATCTTCTGGGCGTGGAGGAGCTGGCCTTCCAACTCCTTCATCTGCGTCAGGTCAGTGGAGACCCCTACGACTCCCACCACCCGACCCGACGCATCGAAAATGGGCGAATCGGTAACCATGGCCGGGTAGGTGGTGCCGTCTTTCCGCTTGAGGCGAAACTCTCCGGTCCAGGACTCTCCACGAGCCAGTGAGGCCATGATCTCCCGGGCCAGTTCCTCCTGGCCCTCAGCGGTGGTCACCTCCACCACGTCTCGGCCCAGCACCTCCTCAGGCGCCCATCCGAGCTGCTTCTCTGCCGCCCGGTTCCAGTAGGTGATCGCCCCCTTTTCATCGGTGGCCATGACGACCTGCCCCACCGCCTCCAGAAGGCGAGCCTGAAAATCCACTCTTCGCCATGCCCGGGCCCGCTCGGCCTCCGCCGCCACCTCCCGGGTCAGATCCGACTTCACCGCCACGAAGTGGGTGATCTCGCCGGAGTCGTCGGTGACCGGGGTGATGGTCTGCTGTTCCGGATAGAGGGTCCCGTCCTTCCTCCGGTTGATGATCCGACCCTCCCACGCCCGCCCGGCCAGGATGGTCTCCCAGAGACTCTCGAAAAAGCTCTCCGGATGAACACCGGATCCCAGGAGTTCTCCAGGCTTCCGCCCCAGGGCCTCCTCCTCCCGGTAGCCCGTCATGGTGGAAAAAGCCGGATTCACCCAGGTGATGACACCCTGGCGATCGGTGATGGTCACGCCGTGGGCCGTGGCCCGGAGGGCAGCCAGGAGGACAGGGGCCGGTTCCTGGGCAGGCTTGGACGAGCCGGGAGGATCCTGCCCGCCAGGCGCTTCGGAGGAATCGATGGACATGGCACGCCTCCCGGAGGGGGACCGGACGCTGAGGAAAACGGTGCGGACTCGAGGTCCAGACCCAAGATTCGGACTGAACCCCAAAGTGTGCCCGAAACCGGTCGCCGCACAAGATGCCATCCCAATTTTTCCAGTCGCTTGGAAGGTCTGGATGACCTGGGTCAGCGGAGGAGGTTCACCCAGCCCGATCCTTGACTCCCACCCTTCCCTCGTCCCCGATCCGGACCCTCGCCGATCCAGGCACGCCACCCACCGGTCCAAACCCCCACCCTGACGGGGACTTGGACCGGTGATCTCCTCAGTTCAACGCCTCCAAGCGGATCCCCCCGCTGAAGGTCTGGATCCGAACCCGGGCCGTGGCGTCTCCGACCCGGAAATCCAAACTCCGTCCCGGACCGAATCGGGGCGAACGGGGCTCGTCGCCGGAGATCCCATTCCGAATCGATCCGGACATGGTGTCCAGTTCGTAGGCCGCCGGAGTCGCCGACGGCACCTGGAGGGTCACGGAGCCGGAATGGGTTTCCAGCTCCACGGAAGCCCGGGACGTGAAGGGCCCACTCACCTGGATGCTTCCTGAGACCGCCTTCACTCTCAACTGCTCCAGGGGTTGGCTGGCTTCGATGCGCACACTCCCGCTCACTGCGCTCACATCCACCCGGCCCTCCACCCCCTCGATCTCCACCCGCCCGCTGACGGCATTCACACGAAGCTCGGGGATGACCCCGGTCACCTGGACTGAACCACTCACCACGTTCAGATCAGCGGAAGACGGCGTTCCTTCCAGAAGCTGGGACCCACTGGTACTGGACATCCGCACCGAACCCGTGAGCCCTGCCACCTGCTGGCTCCCACTTACCGTGGAGAGCTCGAGCCGGATCCCAGCCGGGACCCGGAGTTCCAGGGTGGCCGACCCGGAGGGACCGCGCATCCCCCCACGCGCGTGCTGGATCTCGATGGACAGGTCCCGTTCATCGCCAGAGATCTCCAACTCCTCACGGTCCTCGTCCAGGGTGGCCACCACCTCCACCTCGTCCCGGTCCCAGACCTGGACGGTGACTGCGTGGCGGACAGCAGCCACGGAGAGCCGACCATCCGGCGCCAGGGATCGGACCTCCTCCACCCGGTCCTGGCCATGGAGGACCATGGGGCCGGAGAGGGCCAGAGGGCCGGAGCCGAAGGCAACCGGGAGGAGGGGAATAAGAAGGAGCGCCAGGAGAGCCGGGAGGAGGGGCTGGAACCAGCCCTTCCCAGATCGCTCCGGGACCCGGCAGGCCGCGCCACCTTGTGGCGGCTGCCCTCTGGAGTGCGCCACCTGTGGTTTATCCGTTCGTTCCATGGACTGATGCTTCAGTTTCATCGTGGCTCCTATCCCGCAGGGGGACGTTGTGTGGTCATGACGTGGAAAAGCTCCAGCTTGGCTTCGTACATCCGGCGCAGGCGATCCACTGCCCGGGGGGCGTAGGGGTCGGCCTCCACGGCGGCCCGTGCCTCCTCCATGGCCGCCTCGATGGTGGCCAGGCTCTCATCCAGAACGGCCCGGGTTTCCGGCGCCAGCTCCTGGGATTCAGCCAGCAGGCGGAGCTCCTGGAGCTCGGGCTCGAAGGCGGCCTGCACCGTCTCCACCCCACCCGTGGCCGCCCTGGGTTCAGCCGAAACCGACACCGTTGAGGATGGGTCGTCCGGGGACAGGCTCCCCTCCTCCAGGGTCAGGTGTTCCTCCTCGAAAGCCAGGCTCCCCTCCTCCAGGGGTGGGTCCACCTCCCCCCGGGCCGGACCGCCCGTGGGGGCATTCAAGAGGAGTGAGCCAGCCAGAAGTCCCACCAACCCGGCCGCCACGGCGACCCCCACCCCCCAACGGCGGCGGGCCCCACCCCGATCCCACAGGCCGGACCGATCCGACCCGAAGCGAGGCCTCGCCTCCAGCTCCTGGGAGGCCGGCCGTACCTGCTCGCTCCGGAGCCGGTCTTCGATCCCGGGCCAAAGGTCCCGGGGAGGCTCCACCTCTGGGGGCAGCCGCCCTGCTTCCTCCTCCAGCTCGTCTTCCCAGTTCATCGCAAGTACTCCTTCAGCAGTTGCCTGGCCCGATGGAGCTGGGCCTTCACCGTTCCTACCGCCGTGCCCGTCTCCCGGGCCACCTCCCTGCATGAGAGTCCCTCCACCTGGTGGAGGACGAACATGATCCGGGCCCCGTCGGGAAGCTGCCGGATGGCCCGTTCCAGGTCGATCCGATCCCCGGGTGCCTCCCGCCGTCCGGTGCGGTGCTGGACCCCCGGATGATCCAGCGCCTCGACTCGGTCCTCTTCCCGTCGCCGACGCCGCAGCCGATCCACCAGGAGGTTCACCGTGAGTCGGTGAAGCCAGGTGGTGAAGGCGCTTCGTCCCTGAAAGCTGTCCAACCGCTGCCAGGCTCGGACCCACGCATCCTGGGTGGCCTCTTCCGCCTCCTCCTCATTCCCCAGCATACGGAGCGCCAGGGCGTAGCTTCGCCCTGCGTGTCTCCGGTAAAGGGCTTCGAACGCCTGCAGGTCTCCCTTCCGGGCCTGGTCCACCAGATCGTCCGTCAGCGGGTCGACCAACAGATCCGCCCGAGAATCCGCCGATACATCACCTGATCCTCCGGTCGCGGGTAAGCCTGTTGCCATTCTCTGCTCCACCCTCTCCTCAGTTGGACCCCGCAGGACGAGGCCACCGTCCCGGTGTCGTCCGGGGTCGTTCTCGGCCGGACCCAACCCCATCCACCGACCTCCACCTCCCCCCAACCTTCACTTCCTATGACGAGAGTTGTGCTCGATTGGTTTGGATGCCCCTGCATCCTTGCCCCCGTCCCTCCCCCTTCGTAGCCTCGGGAGGTGGGAATCCTTTGGCCCGGTCGACGCATCGGTCCGGCGGTCGCTCCCACCATTTTCATCCCTGCAGCCATCCTCCATCCCCACTCCAAGACCGTCTATGGACACCTCTGTCGCCGCCTCCCTGTCCCGACCCTCGCTGGCGGAGCCGCCGATCCAGGAGCGGGGCTCCAGCACACCAATCCGCACACCAGGGAGCTCCAGCCCCTCCGCCCCCCTCTCCGCCTCCGTCCTGGCGGCCGTCCTCGCCGTGGTGGTGGCGCTGGTCGGCTGTGAGAGCCCAGAGGCACCTCCCGTCGACACGCCGGCCGAGGAGTTGGGCTACATGATCCCGGAGCAACCAGAGATGGCCACGGGCTATACGGAGAAGCCCGGGTGGGCCACCTCCGAGTTCGCCGTGGCCGCCGCCAACCCCCTGGCCACCGACGCCGGATTCCAGGTCCTGGAGGCCGGGGGCTCGGCCGTGGATGCGGCCATCGCCGTCCAGATGGTCCTGACCCTGGTGGAACCCCAGTCCAGCGGAATCGGAGGCGGCGCCTTCCTCCTCCACTGGGACGGTTCCCAGGTGGCGGCCTACAATGGCCGGGAGACGGCACCAGCAGGCGCAGACGAAAACCTCTTCCTGGATGGGAACGGCGACCCCCTTCCCTTCGCCGACGCCGTCCGGAGCGGGTTGTCGGTGGGAGTGCCGGGAACGGTGGCCATGCTGAAGCAGGCTCACGACCTCCACGGGCAGCTTCCGTGGGAGGAGCTCTTTCACCCGGCCATCACCCTGGCCCGGGAAGGCTTCCAGGTCAGTCCCCGTCTCCACGGTCTCCTGGACGGCGAGACGGCCCTCCGGGACGATCCCATCGCCCAGGCCCTCTATTATGACGAGGACGGTGAACCCCATCCCGTGGGCCACCTCCTGCAGAATCCGGCCCTGGCCCAGGTCCTGGAGGACATCGCCCAGGAGGGGCTGGACGCCTTCTATGAGGGGGAGGTGGCCCAGGATATCGCTGCCCGGGTCCAGGGGCACCCGGAACGCCCGGGTCCCATGACCCCGGAGGACATCCACGCCTACCCGGATCAGGACTTCCGGACCGAAGCCATCTGCACCCCCTGGCGGGACTACGAACTCTGCGGCTTTCCGCCACCCTCCTCCGGGCACCTGGCCATTGCCCAGATGCTGGGGATCATGGAGGAGCTGGACCAGCCTTCCGAACCCCTGGTGGACGACGCACCCAGTGCGGACTGGCTCCATCTCTACATGGAATCGGCTCGACTGGCCTTCGCAGACCGAGCCCGCTACATCGGCGATCCCAACTACGTGGATCCCCCGGCCGGGAGCTGGGAGAGCATGGTCGACCCCGAATACCTCCGGGAACGGGCCCAGCTGGTGGGGGAGGAGAGCATGGGTCAGGCCCAGGCCGGAGAGCCGGGCGTTCTGGCCACGGCAGCCCTGGGTAGCCAGCCCTGGCAACCCGACCGGGGCACGAGCCACATCAGTATCGTGGATGCCGATGGGAACGCAGTGGCCATGACCACCACCATCGAGTCCGGGTTCGGGAGCCGGATCATGTCCGACGGCGGAACCGGTCTGGCAGGCGGCTTCCACCTGAACAACGAGCTCACCGACTTCTCCCTCACCCCGCGGGATGAGGACGGAGAGCTCATCGCCAACCGGGTGGAACCGGGCAAGCGGCCCCGCTCCAGCATGAGCCCCACCCTGGTCTTCCGTCAGGACTCCGGAGACTTCGTGGCCAGTGTGGGATCACCGGGGGGCGCCGGGATCATCCACTACACGGCCAAGGCGCTGGTGGGCATGCTGGCCTGGGAAATGAATGCTCAAGAAGCCATCGACCTCCCCAACTTTGCCAACTACAACGGGCCCTCCATCCTGGAGGCCGGCCGCTTCAGCCCGCAGGTGGTTCAGGCGCTGGAGGCCCGGGGCCACCAGGTGAACGAACAGAACCTGACCAGCGGACTTCAAGCCATCCAGCGGACGGTTGACGGCAACCTCTTCGGAGGAGCCGATCCACGACGGGAAGGAATCGTCATGGGGAGGTAGCCGGGCCGGCCTCTACGAATCCACCGAACCCGCCTTCACCGACGCCGCCTCATCCAGCGCTGCCCGGACCGCCCGGACCAGCTCCTCCACCGACCAGGGCTTCTGGAGGAAGGGAAGGCTGGGATCGAGTTCGGTCTCGGCCTGGACAGTCCGGGCCGGGTATCCGCTCATGAAGAGAACGGGCGGCTCGAAAGGACCGGTCCGGATGGCCTGATAGAAGTCAGGGCCACTCAGGCGAGGGAGGACCACGTCGGCCAGGATCAGGTCCACCTCGCCGCCCCGGGCCTGGTGAAAGTCCAGCGCCTCCTGGCCGTCGGCAGCCTGATGGACCGTGTAGCCGAACCGCTCCAGGATCCGGGAGGCCGCCTCCCGAATGGCCGCATCGTCCTCCACCAGGAGGATGGTCTCGGACCCCTGGGCCGGTACCGGCTCCTGGTCCCCCTCCTCAGCCGGGACAGGCTGGGTAGTGATGGGGAAGTAGGCTCGGGCCAGGGTCCCTTCCCCGAGCCGACTCTGGACGTCGATGAACCCTCGGTGCTGCTTCATGAGACCGTAGACCAGAGACATTCCCAATCCGGCGCCCTCCCCGGCATCCTTCAACGAGAAGAAGGGCTCGAAGACCTGGGACAGGGCATGGTCGTCCATCCCCATCCCCGTGTCGGCCACGGAGAGGCAGACGTATTCCCCTGGATCGCCCCACCCGGTCTGCCGGAGGTGGGCCTGGTCCAGGTGTCCCCGGTGGACCGAAATGTTCAGCCGCCCCCCGGCAGGCATGGCATCCCGGGCATTGCTGACCAGGTTCATGAGAACCCGTTCCACCGCTCCCTCATCGGCTCGGATGGCGGGCAGGTCCTCCTCGGCCGTGAACTCCACCCGAATGGACTCGTCCAGCATCCGCTCGATCCGGGGAAGTCGCTTCTGGACCAGGGCGGGGAGGGGGACGGGATTCAAGGAAAGCATCCCTCGCTGGCTGAACCCCAGGAGGTTCCGGACCATCCCGGCTCCCCTCCGTGAAGCCGCCTTCAGTTGACGCAGCTCCCGCTTCCCGGCGTCCCGTCCCTCCGGAATGGCGTCGGCCATGAGTTCGGCGTTGGCCACCATGGAGGTGAGGATGTTGTTGAAGTCATGGGCCATCCCGGCCGCCATGGTCTCCAGTGCCTCCGATTTCTGCTGAGCCTGGAGATCCAGGGCGTACTCGTAGTGCTCATGGAGCTCCTCGGAGAGCCAGCCCACACTGATGGAGAGGGCACCGTAGGCAATGTAGATGGGAACGGTGATCCGCAGATCCCCGGGCGTGGCCGTCATCACCAGGGCGAACTGAACGCCCAGGAGCAGGACGGTGCCCAGGATCAACGCCACGAAGGCCCCCCGGAGACCATAGTGGAGGGAGAGGAGGAAGGCCGGAACCAGGGTGACGAGCCAGATCAGGTCGTCCAGAGACGTCCCCTCGGCCGGGAAGCCAAGCTGGATCACCACCGGCAGGAGATAGGCCGTGGCCGAGTAGACCCAGAACCGCCAAACCAGGGGAGGACGGTGGACCATGGGGTGAAGCCCGGACCACCGGAGAAACCGATCCCGCACTGACGCGCTGCTACCGTCCATTCTTCAGGCCATCCGCCTAGGCTGAGTCATGTCCCACGACCCGTCGTCGAAGGCAGCACAGCCCTCGACCGGATCACTCCCGTCGAATCGCTGGCGGCCCGGCGAGCATGGCACCGAAACGATGCGTTAGCCCCGTGGATCTGCGCCACCGCCTTTCGTCGGCTTTGCTCTTGTCAGCGACTGCAAAGCCCTGCCACCCCTTAAAAGGCGGTTGGGCCGGTGTCTCTCAGATTGCCCAACCATCATGGGCGCGGGGTCCGACAGGTGTCAACCGGGCCCAGGGGAACACAGAGTCTCAACCGGGAGCCTTTTCGGCTCACTTCCCACAGGAATCCGAGAGGCCAGACCAAAGAACAGTCGAGAATTAGTTGACTTTGTCAAATATATGGGATTAGGGTGATGAGGGGAAGGAAGCCTCCTCGCACGGCCGCCTTCCCGTAGATCCATCCACCGTGAAGGCGGCAGCATGCTTCAATCCCCTGACTCACCCCGGGATGCCCTCCCGCATCCAGCCCCCACCCTGGTCCGCTTCCACGAACACTACCTGAAGCACCTCCTGCCTGCCCTGGACGCAGTGGCCCCTCCCGGGCTCACATCGATCCAGGGCTGGATCCTGGCAGATGTGGCCCGGGAGGGAGACATGACAGCG
>SL_3KL_010_SEDDRAFT_10000239_pt1 | contig 41278 bp, 38 predicted proteins | sample SodLakKL_010_SED_2_FD_10381 | JGI IMG/M metagenome (IMG submission 10381) | reverse complement strand
GAAGAACCCGATTCGGTGATAGATGCAACAGAATCAACAGAGTTCGGTTTTCTGAACATCAACAGCCAAACCATGCTTGCCGATGCCAGTTTACAGTTTCAGGCAATTTGGGGGGATCGGCCCCTGGCTGATAACTGGCGCCGCCGTTCAGATGTGAGCGGCAGCCGTTTTGACCAGATTGTGATTGTGGATGAAGATGAAGAAGAAATTGCCATCGAAGAAGAAACCGCCGAAACAGGCATCGTTCCAACCATAGACCTGAGTGCCGTTCCATTTACCGAAGAAGAGCAGCAGCAGATGATATCTGAAATAGCGGAACTTCATTACAGGCTCGCAAACGTATTTTTCCTCTCGCTTGATATGCCGGACCGGGCATATGAATTTTATCAAAAAGTGGCGAATGAAAGTGAAGATCAGCATCTGAAAACCATGTCGCTCTATTCAATGGCAGAAATTGAGCTTTTGAATAATAACTACAATGCGGCATTGGATAAATTCGATCAGCTGTGGGAAATTAATCCAAAGTCAGTCTATACCCGGCGCCTTGCCGGGCGGCTCGATATAGATTTTTTGGATGAGGATGAAACATCAGAAGAAAAATCTGTTCATGAAGAATTCTTCGAACTCGTTTCTGTCCGGGATACCACTCTGACGGCAGACCGGGCGAATGAGCTTGTACGCCTTGCAGGCAACGGCATTGATGACACACAACGTGCCCTGCTGCTTTTTGAAGCGGCTCGGGAATACATGACGGTTGCGAAAAAGACAAACGAAAATCACGATGAAATGGTAGAAACATGGTTTCAGCTTCATCAGGAGTTTAATGACAAGCAGGCCGAACTGGCAATGTTGCAAGATTCATCACAGGTTATGCTCAGTGATACCACCCTGACCGAAACCGAGCAAAGCTATTGGCAGGCTATCGCAGATTCTGTATTAACCAAGCCCGATTTTTCCGAACACTATCCGTTTGAAGGTGCCTATTGGGATAGTACCCGTTCTCTGCTCGAACGCATTGAAACGCAGTTTGCTTCCAGCCAGTTAATGCCCCGTGTAAGAGTGTTGAAAGAAACACTGCAAAAACCGGAAACTCCCGAAGATGAAACAGAAATGGCCGAAGAATTTCCTGATGAGGATGCTGCTGTTATTGAAGACGTACAGGAAGCCCCTGATTGTGATGAAATCGGGGTGAGGATGGACTATGACGGCGGAATGGAGTCGTTTATGGGAGTTATCACATTTCCGTCGTGGACTGAAAATATTTCGATGAGGGGAGAGCTGGTTTACCTTTTTGAAATTTCACCGGATGGGACCATCCTTAATTATGAGCAGATGAGCCGGATGGATCGATCAGGAATTCCCCAATCGGTTGAAAATGCAATTGACCGACTGCTTGAGTTCGAATCTACTGGTCAGGATGGGCCGGTGCAGTGTACCCTCACATTTCCTATTGATCTCTGATTTTCCGGATATGATAAATATGCTCATATCCATTTTTCCTGAGATATTCGGCCAGTTCCTGGTTGATTTTTTTTACGATTCCCGGCCCTTCATAAACCAATCCCGTGTAAACCTGAAGCAAATCCGCCCCGGCTTTTAATTTTTCAATTGCATCTCTTCCACTGCTGATTCCACCCACTCCAATAATCATTTTTTCGCCTTTCGTCTGGGCATGAATTTTGGCAATCATTTCAGTGCTTCTCTTTTTTATGGCACTTCCGCTGAGACCGCCGCGTCCGATATTCCGTATGACATTTTTCGGTGTTGACAGCCCTTCCCTTCGCGAAGAGGTATTGGTTGCAACATAGCCATCCACTGTATTCTCTTCACAAACTGAGATCAATTCGTCAAGTTTCGTATCATCAAGATCAACAGAAAACTTTACCAAAACGGGAGGCAGGCTGGCATCTTTATGAATCTCAAGTGCTGTTAAAAGTGAATTCAGTGGTTCAGGTTCTTCAAAGGTTTTACCTTCCTCGGTGTTTGGGCAGGAAATATTCAGGGTTATGTAATCGGCAATGTCTTTCAGATGGTCAAAACTGGTTTTATAATCCTGAACCGCTGCTTCTCCGGTTATAGATGGATCGTGGGTTTTTGCAATATTGATGCCCAGCGGAATGTTCAGATTTAGTTTGCGCAGCCTTCTTGAGATAGTTTGTACTCCGTCATTATTCAATCCCAGCCGGTTTATCAGAGATTGATCCTGAGGAAGACGAAAACTTCTTGGTTTGGGATTCCCGATACTTGGATTGGCCGTAATACTGCCAACTTCTACAAAACCGAAACCGATTTTTTCCATCAACCTGCATGTAGTTCCGTTTTTATCAAATCCCGCAGCCAGCCCAACAGGGTTCGGGAAATTCAGCCCGATAATATTTTGTTTCAACGAAGCGTCGCTGTAAGCATAAATGGATTTGCTGGTTTTTAAAAGCCATTTACTTCGGCTGACGGAAGCCGAAAATTTTATTGTGGCTTCGTGAGCATAATCAGCCGGAAACCTGAAGAGAAAAGGGCGTATCAGATATTTATACATAAAATTTGATTATTGCCATTTGGTATAATGTAAAGAGTCAAAGGCAAAAATTGAAACTTGTTAAGATTTCCCAATTATTCTGTATCATAAGCGAATGAATTTTACCGGTAATCACCATAAAATAGATATCCTTCAGAGGAAATTTCAAAACGATTTCCTGATAATTCTGGAATCTCAAATGCAGGAACATCCTTCTTCGAAACAGTCGTATGTTGCTGTTCGCCTCCTGAACCGGATTGAAGCCAGGGGAGATCGCATAGATTGGTGGATTGACGGCCGCAGGGAATCTTTTGTGATGAACCCGTGGCAGGCACTCTCCGAATTCAGAAAAAAAACCGGAAACTGGCTTTTTGGATATCTGGGTTACGATCTGAAAAACTACATTGAGAATCTGAGTTCACGGAATGATTCAATAATCGACCTTCCGGATCTTTTTTTTATGGAGCCCGAATTTCTTTTCAGGATTGACGGACAGGAAATCCATCAAATCGCCGGGCCGGAAATTTCGTTGACAGGCAGCAATCATCAACCTGAACAAAAATCCGGGATGAACCTTCAGCAATTCCAGCCGTCGGTCACCAAACCGGATTATGTGAAAAATATTGAACAGATCCAGGAGCATATCAAAAACGGGGATTTTTATGAGCTGAACTACTCATTCCCGATGTGTGGAAAATTTTCGGGCAATCCGTATCAGCTCTACCGGGAAATGAGGCAAATCAACCCGGTGCCGTTTGGGGCGTATCTTTCGCTGAATGGATTTTCTGCAGTTTGTGCTTCCCCCGAGCGGTTTTTAAAAAAGACCGGGACGAAGGTGATCTCTGAACCGATTAAAGGCACTGCCGAGCGCGTTGAAGATTCAAAACTGGACGTACGGCAAAAGGAGGAGCTTTTGAATGAGAAAAACCGTGCAGAGAACCTGATGATTGTTGACCTGGTCAGGCACGATCTGTCGAAGATTGCAAAAACAGGAACCGTAAAAGTGGCTAAACTCTTCGATGTTCAGACGTTTGGAACGGTTCATCAACTGATATCAACCATCGAGGCAGAGACAGAAAACCAGGCAGATCCGGTTGAAATTTTAGAAGATTGCTTTCCGATGGGTTCCATGACCGGCGCTCCCAAAATTGAGGTAATGAAAACCATTGACCGGCTCGAGCAATACCGGCGCGGCCTCTATTCGGGGGCAATCGGATATTTTACCCCGGACGGCGATTTTGATTTTAATGTTGTAATCAGGACGGCGATCATTCAGGGCAACAAACTGATTTATCCGGTTGGGGGCGCCATCACAAGCGATTCATCACCCGAAAAAGAGTGGAGGGAAACGGAAATAAAGGCACGCAGTATTACCCGGGTATTTCAAAAAGAAACCGCCTGAATTTCAAGCTGATCTAATGTTTTTTGGGGCAGCCGAATGATTTAAATGCAGTTCAAGTTATTCACATAAACAAAAAACAGGACAGCAAAATCTGATGCATCAACAAATCAACACAATCGCTCAGCTTAAAAATTCCGGATGGAAGTCACAGTCCATAAAAGATGAGATGAGGAATAATCTGATCCGGAAAATGAAGAACAATGAACCGGTTTTCCCGGGAATTCTGGGGTACGATAAAACCGTCATCCCGCAGATTCAAAACGCGATTCTTGCCCGTCATGATTTAATTTTACTTGGCCTGAGAGGGCAGGCAAAAACCCGGATTCTCAGGATGCTTGTAAATCTGCTGGACGAATACATGCCTGTGGTTGAGGGATCCGAAATTAATGATGACCCGCTGAATCCGATCTCCAAATTTGCGAAAGACCGAATTGACAAAATGGGTGATGAAACCCCGGTTGCATGGGTTCACCGTGAAAAGCGCTATGGCGAAAAACTTGCCACACCCGACACAACCGTTGCCGATTTGATTGGAGATTTGGATCCCATTAAAGCGGCCTCGCTGAAACTTGCCCTGGCCAGCGAAGAGGTGATTAATTACGGGCTGATTCCCCGCACCAACCGCGGAATTTTTGTGATTAACGAACTGCCCGACCTTCAGCCAAGAATTCAGGTGGCCCTGCTAAACATTATGCAGGAACGGGATATCCAGATCCGGGGCTTCAATATCCGTATTCCGCTGGACGTGTCGATGGCATTTTCGGCAAATCCCGAAGACTACACCAATCGCGGAAACATCATCACACCTCTCAAAGACCGCATCGATTCTCAAATCATCACCCATTATCCAAGAAACCTGGAAACGGCTGTCGAGATTACAAAACAGGAGGCCTGGATGGAGAGAAACGGTGAAGTGGTTGTGAATGTGCCCGATGTTTACCGCGAAATACTTGAAGCTGTGGCGTTTGAAGCGAGGGAAAGTGAATATATCGACCAAAAGAGTGGTGTTTCTACCCGGATGACGATCACGGCGATGGAGCAGGCAATATCTGCTGCAGAACGCCGGGCTGTGATCAATAATGAGGGGGAGACTATACTACGTATCACCGACCTATACGCGATGGTGCCTGCCCTGACCGGCAAGCTGGAGCTGGTTTATGAAGGAGAACAGGAGGGAGCCGTTAATGTGGCAAAACATATTATCGGGAAAGCCATAAACAGTGTGTTTAAAAAAATATTCCCAGATCCTCAAAAACGCAGGCCGGAGGAAGATCAGAAAAATCCATACGCCGATATTTTGAACTGGTTTGCAAACGGCAACTTACTTGAGATTCCCGAAACGCTTAGTAATCAGCAATACAAAGCCACACTGGACAGTGTGCCGGGACTGTCTGCCGCAGCAAAAAAGTATGGTGGCAGCAAATCAGAACATTTATACCCGATGATGGATTTGATCATTGATGCACTCCATCAGAATTCAAAAATCGGAAAAGATGATATCGACGATACCCGAACCTACACCGATATGCTTGGAAGCATGCTCGGCGGGATGACCGGGTTTGATGAGGATGATTTTGCTTAAATATTATCGGGGCATTTGATACATCACAAAATCTATGAAGTAATTCAGCCCGATAGTTGTAATTGCAAATAGCTGAATGAACCCTTATCTTTCGAGTCTACAAATTTTCCGATTTAACGCAGGAAATGAAATCAATCAATCCCAGAGATCATGAAGAAAGGAATTCATCCCGATTATAAAGAAATTACCGTGGTTTTGAGTGACGGATCCGAAATTAAAACCCGCAGTACCATGAGCACAAAAGAAGGTATCTATAAAAGCGAGGTTGATTCGAAAAACCATCCGTTTTATAACAAAGATCAGAAAATTCAGAAGAAAGCTGACCGTATCGACAGGTTTAACCGTCGTTACAAGAAAAGCTAAACTTTTTCTTATTTCAAAGCAGGGATGTGATGAAAACCGTCACATCCTTTTTTTATGTCTGCTAATATGGAAATTAAATGTTTTACAGTTGGCCCGTTTTCTGAGAATACTTACCTGCTCGAAAAAGACGAACAGGCTATCCTGATAGACCCCGGTTTTTTTGAGCCGGGAGAGTATCGGCATTTTACCGAAGAACTCGAAAAATCCGGGCATGATTTAATCGCGGTGTTGCTTACCCACGCACACGTTGATCACGTTTTGGGTCTCGAAAAAGTGCTGAAAGACTTTGAGATTCCCGTTTACATCAATCACACGGATCTCTATCTCTGGAACAACTTTTCGCAGCAGGCCCAAATGTTTGGTTTTAGAGCAGCCGGATTTGATTTCACTCCCGAACCACTGCCGGAACAGAAAAATTTTAAGGTGGGTAATTTTATTTTTGATGTTCTCTATACACCTGGTCATTCACCCGATCACGTTGCTCTTTATGCCGAAAGTTACGGCTTTATAATTGCAGGAGATACCCTGTTTCAGGAAAGCATCGGCAGAACCGATTTGTACAAAGGGGATTTTGATTTACTGGCTCAGTCCATCAGAAAAAAGCTTTACACTCTTCCGGATGATACAACTGTTTATGCCGGCCACGGCCCTGCAACAACTATAGGGCATGAGAAAAAATTCAATGCATTTGTGAGAGAATAGAGATCATTTTGAATCTGAATCAGAGGCATCGATTTTCTCCTGCAGCCTGTCTATCTGTTTTTGAAAATGCTCTTCTTTTGAAGGATTTATCTGTATTAAGCGGCGATAAGTAGAAATGGCCGATTCCAGGTTATTCTGTTTTTCGTGAATAACCGCCAAAGTTTCGGTTACAATATCATCCACATCCGAGCTTTTTTCACTCAAATCATCCTGGTTGCTCTCATCATCTGCATTATCTAATTTGATGCGTTTAGATTCTAACGAAGAGAGCTTTGTGATAAGCGAATCCAGGTCATGGATTGTGTGTGAAGGTTCAAAATGCCGTATATCCCGGCGAAACTCTTTGCGATTTTTTTTAGGTTCCCAGGCATCAAAGGCGTGGGGATGCGCCAGAAAGTAGTGCAGGCGCTCCATAAACCGGCTTCCGGGTGCCCGGACTTTTGCCTGCCATGCGGCCTCAAGTGCTTTTTCCTGGTCGTTGTTTTTATAATAAAGCCAAGCGAGAAAAAAGTATCCTATGGCTCCGGCATTTCTTTTTTCAACCCGGGCTTCGAGGCGGGATATGGCGTGTTGAGGATCTGTTTCAAATGTTTCGAGGTAACTTTGATAAGACTGGGGGATTTGATAGGATTCTAATTCCATATAATAGATTCACCAGGTTGTATGTTACCAACTGCTTACGGCATCGTTAAACATGTTGTTGGATATCTGTTGAAGGGCGGCCGCGGCAGCTTCTAATTCGCCATCTACGGGATCTTCGAGTACATCGTAGGTAGCACTTCCGCTAAAACTTTTTGTCCAGAGTGGTTCTTCGTCTTTTGCATATTGAAATGTGGCCTGAATCGTAATCTGAATTTCATTTAGATTAGCCTGCTGGTCTCCTGCAATACTGAATGGACGGTTTCTGTAAGATTGAATGGAACCTTCAACAAATGCATCAGCGCCATCTTGTTCGTCAGATAATGAAAGGCGGCTTTGGTTTACAAAACGATTTACAAGTGCCCGGTTCAGTTGTTCGCTGAGATCCCCAAGCCCGCTTTGAGACCGGTCAGGGAAGAATGGAATATGGATAGTTCGCACATCCGACGGAATAGATGTACCGGTAAAACTGTAGCTGACACAGCCGGTAATCAGCAGTGCAGCAGCTATCATAATGCCGTATATCGTTTTATTGTAGCCCATATTGGTCAAGTTTTCTATAAAGTGTTCGCTCACTCACACCCAATGCCTCTGATGCTTTGCGTCTATTACCTTCAAAACGTTTTAAAGCCAATTCTATTAGAATTTTTTCTGCTTCTTCAATAGAGGGAATCTCTTTGTCAGCAAAAAAGCTTTCGATTTCGTCATCTTCCTCTTCTATTTCGGGCTGCGAACTATTTTCAACAGATCTGATTCCAAGGCCGGCATTATCCATTTGTTCCCTGATATGGCTGGATACATCATTAGGGTCGATGGTTCGCGTAATGCTTGCCGGCAGGGCTTTCATCTCTTTCTCGGCAAAAGAAGAATAGAGAAATTTTGCGATCATTTTTTTAAGGTCGGAGATATCGGTTCTCATTTCAAGCAATGCCCGGTAGATGATGCCCATATCAACCGGGGGATGATCGTTTGTAAAATCATTTTCCGGTTCGCGCCGTGAAAGCACTGGCAAATTATCTGTAGAGCCGTGAAATTGCCTGCCTTTCAGATATTTTTGAAGTCGGTCTTTATCAATAAATTGCGACTTTTCCAGCACTACCAATTGTTCGGCTACATTTCTGAGTTCTCTCACATTTCCGGGCCAGCGGTATGAAACCAGCAGCTCTTTGGCCTCGTCAGAAAAGCCCTGGAAAACCGAATCATATTTGGAAGAAAATTCGGTTACAAAACTTCTGAAAATCGGGATGATATCTTCTTTTCGGTCCCTAAGCGGTGGTAACTTAATTTTAACAGTATCAAGCCTGTAGTAGAGGTCTTCACGGAATGAGCCTTCATCAACAAGTTCCCAAAGATCTTTATTGGTTGCCGCTATAACACGAACATCCGCCGTGTACATTTTACTTGAACCAACTCTGAAAAACTCCCCGCTTTCGAGCACGCGAAGCAATTTAACCTGGATATTTTTCGGTGTATCTCCAATTTCATCGAGGAAAATGGTGCCGCCGTCGGCTTTTTCAAAATATCCTTTGCGCGATTCGTGGGCGCCTGTAAACGAGCCTTTTTCGTGGCCAAAAAGTTCACTTTCTATGATGCCTTCGGGAATGGCGCCGCAATTTACAATAACAAGATCTTTATGTTTACGTTTACTGGTGGAGTGAATGGCGCGTGCAGTTACATCTTTTCCAACTCCGCTCTCTCCCTGTAATAACACTGTAATATCGGTACCGGAGATTTGCATGATCTTGTCAACCACCTGTTTAATGGCAATCGACTCTCCGGTTAAACCGAATTTTTCCTGAAATACTTGTCTGTCCATAAAATCATTTTTTATCGAAATGTAAAGTTAAGAAAGTTCTTATTCTTGCCATAAAAATGAATATCAATTTTTTCTGTTTTAATGAACTCTTTTACTGTTAAACACTTTATATTAGGCAGATAAAGTAATTACCTACTAACGTGCAACAATCCCCAAAAGCAGTTAAAATCATCTTATGGACGATTCAAGATTTTGTGAAGACACCCTCCATAAATTAAAGAACCATTTTGAAATCATTTATGGTGAAAGTATGGTTGAGGAGTGCATGAAACGAGTAAGACTTCATGCCAGTAAATATAATTTGTGGCCAGCCGAAGAAATTTCATTTCATGATGTGTGGACTCATGAAGATCATATCCTGATTACCTACGGAGATATGATTCAGCCTAAAATGGGTGAGCCTGTATCTAAGCTTAGAAAACAGCATGATTTTTTAAAATCTCATCTAAAAAGTACCGTAAGTACGGTGCATATATTGCCATTTTTTCCGAGTTCATCAGACGACGGTTTTTCGGTGATAGATTACAGAAGAGTTGATGAACAGCTTGGCGGCTGGGACGATATCCGCGAGTTAAGCAAAGACTTTCGGCTGATGGGAGATCTGGTGATTAATCACATTTCGCGATACAGCGAATGGTTCAAGAAATACCTCGAAAACCAGGAGCCTTACAAAGATTTTTTTATAGAAGTGGATCCGGAAACCGATCTGTCAGATGTTGTCCGTCCCAGAAGCACAGCGCTGCTGACACCTGTTCACACAACAAATGGAGAGAAATTTGTCTGGTCAACTTTCAGTGATGACCAGATTGATGTGAATTTTGCAAACCCCGATGTGCTTTTTGAATACCTCGACATCTTTTTCTTCTACCTGAGCAAAGGACTGTCGATTATTCGGCTCGATGCTGTGGCTTTTTTGTGGAAAGAGATTGGAACAAGCTGCATACATCTTGAGCAAACCCACGAAATTGTAAAACTATTCCGAACGCTGTTAGACTGTTTTGAGCCCGATGCAACTATCATCACAGAGACGAATGTGCCCCATAAAGAGAATATCAGCTATTTTGGCGATGGAGATGAAACCCATATGGTTTACCAGTTCAGCCTGCCGCCGCTGTTGCTGCACGCCATTTTAACGGAAAATGCGAAGTACATGACGGAGTGGGTAAAATCGCTCGACATTTTGCCGGACAATTGCACCTATTTTAACTTTACTTCGTCGCATGATGGAATAGGGGTGAGGCCGCTTGAAGGCCTTGTGCCACAAGAAGAGTTTGACTGGTTGGTGGAGGGTATAGAAAGAAAGGCGGTTTTGTGTCGGAGAAAAAAAACAAAGATGGTACATTGAGCCCGTACGAATTAAACATCACCTATTTTGATGCATTTGGAGGCATAAACGGCTCTCAGTCACTTCAGGAAAAGCGGTTTATTTGCTCACAGATTATTTCATTCAGCCTGAAGGGAGTGCCCGGAATTTACTTCCACAACTTTACTGCCTCCCGGAATAACATGCAGGGAGTGGCAGTTACGGGAAAATATCGCACAATTAACCGTAAAAAATGGGATTATGATGAGCTTACCAGTGAGCTGAATGATCCCGATACGACCACACACAGAATTTTTAATAAAATGAAGCAAATAATTGAGTGCAGAAAGAAACATCCTGCTTTTCATCCATTTGGAAGACAAAAAGCTTTTGATGTAGATGACGATCTTTTATGCCTGCTCAGATGGGATCCTGAAAAAACAGAAGAGGTGCTTGTTATAGCCAATGTTACCAACAAAGAAAAAGTTGTGGATGCATCTGCAAAAAATCTGCCAATTAAAAAGAGTAAAGGATACAGTGATATTATTTCAGGTAAAAAGTTTTTTAATAATGGACGCACCTCATTGCAGCCTTACGAGGTGATATGGATTAAAGTATCTACAGATTAAAATCTGCTTTTGATGATCATAAATGCATCACTATGACCTGGAAACCGGTATCAACTACAAAAAGTGAATGGTTTCAGAATAATTTTCGTAAGCTTATTTAAAATAGACAGCGTATTCCACAATATGAGTTGAAAAAATCTATTGTATTTCCTTTTTTGTCATGATGAACAAAAAAATAACTAATAAACTATTATATGATATTTGATATAGAAAATCCGGAAAATATTACATCTGCAGACATTGTAATTGGAATACCATCTCTGAATGAAGAGGATAATATTGATATTCCTACAACAGTTGCTTGTGAAGGTTTGAGGACTTTTTATCCGAATAAAAAAGCATGCATCGTTAATGTAGATAACTTCTCTACTGACAATACAAAGCAGGTATTTTTTGCAACAGAAACCGAAACTCCAAAAATGTATGTTACAAGCCCGGAAAATCAGCGTGGTAAAGGTGTGAATATCAGGAATTTGTTTGAAGTAGGTGTTGAACTTGGGGCTGAAGTAATTTTGATGGTAGATGCTGATCTTAAAAGCATAACACCCGATTGGATTGAAAATCTTTCGGCGCCACTTTATGATGGTTACGATTATGTGGTGCCGGTATATTTGCGCCACAAGTATGATGGCACCATCACCAATAATATAGCCTACCCAATGCTGAGAACGCTTTACGGACTGCGTGTAAGACAGCCAATAGCGGGAGATTTTGGAATTTCGGGCCGCCTTGCAAAGTGTTATCTCGTTGAAAAAACCTGGTCTGATTCAGTAAGCCAATTTGGTATAGATATTTGGATGACCACTATCGCAATAGGCCGAAACTTCCATGTGTGTCAGACGTTTATGGGTTCTCCAAAAATTCATGCACCGAAAGATCCCGGAAGCGATTTAGGCCCGATGTTTTCTGAAGTAGTTGGAACCATATTTCAACTGATGGATGATTTTTCTTACTTGTGGAAAGATACCGACCGTTCCAGGCCGAGTATTATTTACGGATTTGGCCTGGGGCAGGAAATCAACATTCCGGATATTGCGGTAACAAAGGAAAATCTATATGAGACTTTCACAACCGGTTATGAAAAATTTCACAAATTGTGGGAAGCCATACTTTCTGAACAAACATGGAACGAGGTGAATAATTTCAAGGACCAGGAGATGGATGATTTTTCCTACCCAACCCCGACCTGGGCACATATTCTCTTTGATTTTGCGATTGCCTATCAGAACGAAAAATACGACAAAGATCAGCTCATTGAAGCGCTTATTCCGTTTTACCATTCAAGAACACTCTCTTTTGTGAATAAAACTTTGCATTTGAATATGCAGGAAGCCGAAGATTATCTGGAAAAGATTTGCAGGGTCTTTGAGGAAGAAAAACCATATCTCAAGCAACGCTGGGACAAAGAGATGATCAAACAGAATGGCGGCGGCAGGGTAAAAGAACTTTTACAAACTAATAGCTGATAAAGACAACAAATCTCCTGATGCCGAGTCAATGATGATAAGGTGGTTTGATCTCAAGACTTCCGAAGTCTATCGTGTTTTATAAATACATCGCTCATTTTCTGTCAAAAATCTTGGCAGCATTGATGCGGACTTCGGAAGCCTCTTTATCCAAAGATTTAAAATTGACAACCCCGAAAAGTTGAATCAAAAAAAGGGGATACTTCACGTTTTGGCCAATTGGTTCTGTCGCGTTATCTGCCTTAGACAAGCACACACTCATTAAGCTGGCCGAGTCTTGTAATAACCAGGTCAGGTTCCAGGTTTTTGCATCTCGGATCATCTCTTCTCCATTTCAGTGACCGTTCATCACCGGCAAATAGTGCGGTTTTCATACCGGTTTCGTATGCGGGATAAACGTCTTTCAGCATATCGTTGCCTATGTAGAGAACCTCTTCGGGCGAAATAGTTTTATCAAACGCCTGTAATTTTTTCAGGAAATTCTTGTAAAAGGTGAGGCCGGGTTTTTTCATCTTTTCTTCAAAAGACCAATGGAGCATTTCAGAGCTAAATCCGAGTTCTTCAAGCGAATGGCCGGTTAGTGCTTCCAGAACAATAGGCGTATAAAACTGCGAATTGGAAATAATGCCCTGCGTCATTCCATTTTCTTTAAAGTAAAGCAGGGTGTCGGTAACATCCGGCATGGGCCAAACGGGATTCATTCGTGCTTCAAATTCAACGGAAATCCGACCGAAGAGTGCCGCATCCGAAGTGAATGTAATCAGTTTTTGTTGCTGCATTCTGTTTAACACCAGCTTCCAGATGGTTCGGATATCCGGCTCGGGGTATTCCACATTCTGCTGTTTTAACTGTTCTATTTGATCTTCAACTACTTCATTGTAAAAAACAAATGCTTTTTCCCCAGCATCGGATTCATTCACGCTGATTCCCGAGTCATTCAGTACATCGAGTAAAACCTGAGCATCAAAATTTCCGTCATCAACCCCAATATCACCCACCCCGGAGATAAACAATGTGCCGTAAAAATCATATGCCAAAACTTTGATATTACTCATTTTTTGGAGTTTGGGCTCTGTGTTAGTAAAAATCGGGTTGAGAGGTTCAGAGATTTGCTGAAATCGTTTGTGAAGTGAAGTTTCTTGCATCGGAAGTGATTAATTCATCAGAATGATGGTGGTTTGAAGGTATATAAGATTAAGAAAAAGCAGCCTTCTGGTGAGTTTTAAGTTCCGGAAGGCTGCTTTCAGATTTCGAAGAGCGTTTTATTTTTTGAATTTTTTTCTGTACTCATCAATCTCGATCATCGGCGGACGCTCCTCTTCAACGATCTCAATCAGGTTTTGCTCATATCGATCCTTCAAAGCCTGGAATTGCCTTAGTGTTGTGGTATGCTCAGCTCCCTCAAGCACTCCGAGGGCTTTTACCCGTTTGATAAACGTCTGAAGAATTCCGAACGACATTTTACCCAAATCAATCGTCGGTTTATTTTCGTGAACGCGCTTGTCGAGATCGGTCTGAGCAAATGCTTCCATTCCGTATTTATGGTAAATATCGATTAGATGTGAGGTCTCTACACCGAAACCAATCGGGAATGCGATCTGCTCGAGAACATCACGGCGAACAGCATATTCGCCCGAAAGCGGCTGAATGATGGCCGTCAGTTCTGGGAAAAAGAGTGAGAAAAGCGGTCGAACCAGAATTTCGGTTACACGCCCGCCGCCTGATGCACGCACAGTTCCGGAAAAGGATAAAGGCCGGTCATAAAAAGCTTTCACATATTTTACCTCATCCCGGTAGATGAGCGGTGCCACCAGCCCATACACAAAACGGGGGTGTATGTTGCTGATATCGGCATCCACATAAACAATAATGTCGCCTTTTAACTGGTAAATGGCCTTCCAGAGATTTTCACCTTTTCCGCGTTTGGGCTCCAGGTCAGGCAATATATCGGATGCGAGATAGGTGTCCGCACCAAAATTTTTTGCCACCTCGAGAGTGTTATCATCCGAACCGGAATCAATCACCGCGATTTCATCAATCAGCGGGTATCGCTCCATCAGTTCTGATTTGAAAATGATAATCTCTTTACCGATGGTTTTCTCCTCATTAAGCGTTGGAAGGCATAATGAGATGGTCAGGTTTTTCTCTTCTTTGGTCTCAACAAGTTGTTTGAGGTCCCAAAACTTTGAATGATGGTATGTATTTTTTTCGATCCAGGGTTGCAGGTTACTCACAATATCCTCCGTCTACAGCTATAATTGTACCGATTATCTGAGCCAATCCTTTAAAGATCGGGTCAATTTGTATGGTTTCGTTGGTTTTAAATGCCCGCTCGCCCACGGTAATTCCGAGGGTCAAAGCCGGAATATTTTTATCAATAAGGGCAGAAAGTTCAGAAATACTGGGTGCCAGCCTCGGCTCAATATCCAGGCTATTCATAACCGATCGTGCACATTTTGTTAGAGGATGCGCGTAAGGAATGCCGCCTAATATGCGTTTGGCAAAGATATCCAGCTCCACCTGATCGCCGGTTTTTGAAGAAACTTCCATTACAATATCTTCGATAGTATCTGCCGCTTTTTCAACTACCTCCTGAGATTCCGATCGTACTTCAAAGCCGAGTGTTGCATCTCTTGCGATGGTGTTGAATGATGTTCCGCCCTCAATAGAACCCATTACGATGCTGGTTCTGGGACGGCGGGGCAGCCTCATATCATTAATTTTGTTGATCACTTCGTTGAGCGTAAGGATGGCACTTGCATCGCCGAAACGCGACCAGTCGTAGCTCTCCGGCACGCTGCATGTTATCTCGCCGCGGAACATACCAATGGATGAATAACTGAGCCTGCCAAGCTGAATGCCCTCAAGGCAGATAGCATTGTGGATATCGTAGGGGTTGTTATCCAAAAATGATCTTATTCCCTTTAGATTTCCTCTGCCAAGACTTTTGGTTCCGGCAAGCAAAATCAGGTTATTTTTTAGATTGATGTCAATATCCTCGAGAATGTAGGGAAGTGTAACAAGAGCGGCCAAACCAAGGCTGTTATCGGCCACACCAGGCCCGGTGATACTGTCACTGGAAATTTGCATGGTGTGATCTGTTTTAAGAGAGAAAATGGTGTCGGCGTGAGCATTCAATAAGATAGCCCCTTTTTCCTCTTTATTTTCTTTGCTTGCCAGAATTCCCACGCCATTTCCAATACCGTCAATGGCTGAATCGGTCATGCCGGCTTCATCAAAACGATTGAGAATAAATTCAATTCTTCGTTCTTCCTGGAAAGTTGGTGCAGGAATTTCTCCGATCATTACAAGGTTCGCAAGAAGCAGTTCCCTGTACTTTTTAAGCTTTTTTTCTAAATCGGGTAGATAATTATTGAGGGATGTAAAGTCTTTCATGATTAATTAGCGAATATCTGAAATTATGTTATACCATAAAGATGAGAAAAAATGGGATAGAATTCATCTTAAATAATGCATAAAAAGATCTATTTATAGAAATTTAATTTGACCTGGTTGATTTGTATGGTTCAGGTATTTACGCTAATGGGGGTAGAATTCTGGATTTGGGAATTGAATAAGTTGCACCTCACTGATTTATCCTGACCATTACTGTTATCTGAAAGTGTATGTAAATTATAAATGATCTGATATATACAGGATAAATTTTGTTGATATATTGTTTTAAGTAAAAAATTGACTCCCTTTTTAATGAGGAGTGAAATTTAAGAAGGTAACCATATCATTTACTTACTTGTTGAGTATTGCGGTGGCCGTCGTTAAATTCGGGGGGATCTTCAGTACAGGGAATTGTTGTTGATGTAAACAAAGAGAATGTTGTCTCAAGAGCTATTCTTGAGTCATCAGAACAAACAAGCCTTGAATTGAAAGTGGGATTTATCCAGTTGATAAAATCATTGTTTTAGGTTTATTGTGTAATCATAAAATCTTTCAATCAGGTATGAGTTACGTTTTTCGTACACTGAATTTTGTTCGATGGGTTCATTGAGTAACAATATGTTAAAAACAATAAAATTAATAAATTAAAAGAATGTTATGAGGGTGGAAAAATTCTTTTTTTGTTTGATTCTGATCTTTCTAATGGCAGGCTATTCGTACGCGCAGGATATCTCTTATACATATCAAGAGCTTTTTCGTATTGGAGATTCAGAAGAATTTGATGAGAACTACAGTTTTACATCACCGTATTTTATTACTATTAGTGAAGAAGGCTGGATCTATGTATCTGACAGGCGCATGAATGAAATTCGAATATATGATGCGGAAGGCACCTTTATCAATAAAATAGCAGAAAGGGGACGCGGACCGGGAGAATTTACCGAAATTTCCACCATGTATATCGATCCGTCACAGAACCACCTGATCGTGGTTGACCGGATGAACCTGCGAGCCACCCGCTTTGACAGGAACGGGAAGTACCTGGAAACCCACTTGTTGCCCGAAGGCCCTGTTATCTCTCCCTGGCTGGGCCGTGCAGATGTGGATGGAAACCATTACCTGCTATACCGAATTCCGGTTATGCCCAACCAGCCCCGGCCGGAAGAAGATCACCTGGTTCATATATATGATTCTGAATTTTCAAAAATAACAGGGTCACTTGTTGATGCATCTCTTTATGGAAATTTAGACAATTATATAATTGACAGTTCAATTGGAAGCCCAAATACGGGTTTATTTGAACTTACTAAACAGAATAGATTGGTTGGGGCTCCTCATCTTTATAATGGATTTATATATTTGTTTGAAAAAAATCAAAACGAGTGGGGCAACACAATAAGCATGCAAGGTAAGCAACCAACAGGCGAATTAATTTTGGAAGTTGATGCTAACGAATCACCGGATTTTGCTGTACGAATGGGTACTCACAGGGGACTTATAACCTATTTAAAATTGAGTACAAGCATTGGCCTGCATACGGTTGATGATACTATTCTTGCTCATTATGTCCATTTCCAGAACGAAGATCACACAAGTGGTGAGATAGGTGTATCATTATTCGACCTTTCTACCGGTTCTCATCTGGGATATACCAAAATTGAGGAACTCAGCCGGGACCATAATGAACCAACACAAACCGGCTGGAACATCCAGGTTAAATACGCACAAGGCAACAAAATCTACTTTGTTGACAACCGGTATGAGGAGCCGCATGTGGTAGTGGCAGAGATTGAGTTTGATTGGGAGTAACCAATATATATAGACTGGCATGTTCCGGTCAGGCGGACAGGTTTTGGAGGGTGCATTTAATGTTGCCTTTTGAGTTTAGCCCAAAACCACTGCTTCTTCCTGTGCCTTGTTAAACTCAGCGATACTGCTTTTCCGAATGGGGCGTGCCATCAGTGTGGCGGATGTACAGCCGGTAATTTCCACTTCCACATATTCACCCTTTTGGTAGTGCTCCCTGTCAAATACCACCATTTTGTTGGTATCGGTGCGGCCGGAAAGCTGTTCGTCTGATCGTTTACTGGTTCCTTCAACCAGGACAAGATGGCGTCGGCCGATCTCTTTCTTATTGTTTTTCTCCTGTATGGACATCTGCTGCTGGATGATCTCGGTGAGACGCCTCTTTTTTACATCCTCCGGAACATTATCCTCATATTTTCGATGGGCGAGGGTTCGCTCACGCTCCGAATAGGCAAACATGTAAGCCAGGTCGAATTCAACCTGTTCCATTAGTGTCATGGTGTCGCGGTGTTCTTCTTCGGTTTCATCGCAAAACCCGGTGATGATATCGGTAGAAAGCGATACTCCGGGAATAATTTGCTTCATTTGATGAATAAGGCCGAGATACTCTTCGCGTGTATATGGGCGGCGCATACGCTCCAGTACTTCACTGTTGCCCGATTGTGCGGGAATATGAATGTAACTGCACAAGTTCGGCCGTTCGGCAATCAGATGCAGCAGCGGCTGCGGAAAATCTTTGGGGTGCGGGGATGAGAACCGGAACCGGATTTCGGGATCAACACTGCTGGCTTCATCCATAAGGCGTGTAAAATCGATATTTTCGTATTTATAGGAGTTTACATTTTGCCCGAGCAGGGTTATTTCTTTATATCCCTGATCTCTTAACTGTCTGATTTCTCTCAAAATACTTTCCATCGGCCGGCTTCTCTCGCGGCCACGGGTAAACGGCACCACGCAAAACGCGCACATATTGTCGCAGCCTCTCATAATCGAAACAAAAGCTGTAACACCGTTTCCGCTGGTTCGAACAGGGCTGATATCGGCATAGGTTTCTTCCAGCGAAAGCAAGACATTCACTGCCTTTCGGCCATCTTCCACCTCGGCCAGTAGATTTGGAATATCGCGATAGGCGTCGGGCCCAACCACAATATCCACAAGCTGCTCCTGGTCTATGATTCGTTCTTTGATTCTCTCGGCCATACAGCCCAGAACTCCCACGGTCAGCCCCTCTTTTTCTTTTTTGAGTGCACGAAACTCTTTTAGCCGGTTCCAGACCCGGGTTTCGGCATTTTCGCGGATAGAGCAGGTGTTCACAAAAATCACATCGGCCTGTTCAGGGGTTTCAGACGGAGACATGCCCTCATCCATCAGGATGGAATTCACCACCTCAGAATCTGCGAAATTCATCTGGCAGCCGTAGGTTTCTATGTAAAATTGCTTGTTTATCATGATTGGGGTTGAAAGTAAAACTGAGTAGTTATCCGGATATCAGGAACGTCAAAAATACAAATTTAATATGAAGATGTCATTCTCCGAATTTAGAACTTCAAGCTGCTAAACTCTTATTAATGCTGAGGAGTGTAAATCATTTGATGATGCCATCCGAATCGGTGAGCAGGAAAAAGATTGATTCCTGTGAGCCGGTGTTTCCTTCAAACAGCCCGTCGGTTGAACGAGTCCAGCCGGTAACAGCAAAATCTCCGGAGTTGGTTTCGGTTACAGAACGTGCTGCATCTGAATTGCTGCCGCCATTCGATTTTATCCACTCAAGCGAACCGCTGGAATTCAACAGCGCAAGAAACAGGTTGCTGCCATTTGTGGATTGGCCGTCAAAATCTTCATCCGATGATTCTGTCTGGCCGGCTATCAGAAGTTGGTTTCCGGCGGTTTGAATGACAGAATGTGCTTCATCATTCATCGTTCCCCCGACGGAAGTAATCCAGCTTGTTGTCAGGTTAAAATTCAGCCTCATTACAAAAGCATCAAAACCGCCCCGGTTCATCCCATCAAAAAGTCCGGAGTTAGAGTTCGATCTGCCGGTAACTGCAAAACTTCCGTCATTTAGCAGTGTAATGTCGTTGGCAATATCTGTTCCTTCACCCTCAAAAGTAAAAATGGAAATGGTTCTTCCGGATTGGGGATCGGTTTCGTGGACAAAAATACCGGCCTGGCCGGGATTGGCTCCAAAAAATATTCCGTCAGTGGAGCGGTAGGTACCGGTTGTGATGATAGAATTTCCAAGGGTTCCGGTAAGCCCGAGTGCTTCATCATCGGAGCTGCCGCCAAACGGAAGCACCCAATTGAGCTGCCCGTTCAGATTGGTAGCAATCAAAAAAGCATCACGACTGGTATTAAAACGGTTCATAAAATTAAAATCAGTGGAACTTGTAGTTCCGGCGATAATATAATCATTGTTTGCAGCCTGTATAAGTGCATGTGCCATATCTTCATCGGAGCCGCCAAAAATTCTCGTCCACATGAGCTCGCCATCCGGCGAAAGTTTTATCAGGAAAACATCACTGCCGCCCCTGGATAAATCTTCAAAAATTCCGTCGTTTGAATGGGTGTAACCTGTTATAACAAAATTACCGCTGATATCTTCGATGATATCAGTGGCACGCTCCCGACCGCTGCCTCCCAAAGTTTTTATCCAGTCAACCTCACGGTTGCTGTTCAGTTTAATGGTCAAAATTGATTCATTTCTCACATCAAGGCCTGAGAAATCACCATCAGAAGAAGTTGTTGAACCGACTATAAGATAGCCGCCATCTGATGTCTGAATTATTTTTTCACCAAAATCCTGTCCTGATCCGCCAAATGTTTGTGCAGGGACAATTCCATTTTCGGGGTCATCGTCATTGTCTCTGACTGAATCCGGATCGCATCCTGCCAGCAGCAGGGTTGAAAGCAGTGTCATCCAAAAAACTGTATTCAGGAAGAGACGCAGATTATTCATCATACTGTGGTTACCCCTGAATAGAAACCAGCTCTACTTTAAATACCAGTACAACGTTGGGTGGTATCCCGCGCGGGGGTGAATTACCATAGCCAATAGAGGGAGGCAGGAAAAACTCGTATATCGAACCTTCATTCATAAGTTGTACACCTTCGGAAAAACCATCAATCACACCTCCGAGATTCATGTCAATTGCCTGGTTGTCAGGTGGCTGGTCAAATATATGCCCGTTGGTGAACGATCCGGTATATCGTATAGTAACCGTTTGATTTGATTGAGGTTTTTCCCCGTCTCCTTCTTCGATAATTCTGTACTGAAGGCCGGTTTCGGTGATTTGGATATCTTCATTCCTGGAATTGTTGATCATAAACGCATCGGGATCGCGCAGAAATGAATCCAGAGTTAAATCAAAGATCAGAACAGAGCCGCAGTTTATGGATGTGTTTGGTGGCGGTTCATCTCCGTAACCCAGTTCGGAAGGTATTACCAATTCGTAAGTGTCTCCCTCATTCATTAACAAAATGGCCTCGTAAATACCGGCCAGAATATTATCACTGAGTACAAAATAGTCAAGTTCTTCGGTTTCAATAAAGGTTTCTCCGGAGATTAAACTTCCCTTGTAATCCACAAAAACCACATTGCCGATAGAAGGATTGTCGCCTTCTCCTTCCTTAATAATGCGATACTGGAGACCGCTTTCGGTTACAATAACTCCTTCGTTCTGAGCATTTTCTTCCAGGAAGTGAGTTTCATCAACCGTGGTGCAGCTTGGTGAACTTGGATCATCCACGCATCCGGTAAATAGAAGGATTGGAAAAAATAGTATCGGTATATATTTCATAAATCAGAAATTTGATAAGTAGATTAGTAAAAGTGCCAAAATTTATAATGTTGTTTGTTTTGGCAGTGTTTCAATAATATCGTTTAATTGTTTGATGTCATCCGGCAAGGTGTTTTCAAGGAAAGTTGCCAGATGATCCTGGTAAAAGTTTTCATTGGTGTACTGATTCCAAAACCGGCGCTGGGCGTCTATTACAGGAATCATGGTTTCAATATCTGCGGCATCGAAAAAAAGTATTTTGCGGTGCATCTCCTCGAACGAATCGTTGATATTTCCGGCAAGTGCGACCAGAAAAGGCGATTCGCGATTTTCTTCATCCAGTAGAAGGTTATGTAGACCAAACGCATCCATTCTGATTTTATGGCACAAGACAAGCAAATCATCTCGAAAAATGGTTTCTGTTTTCGAGTGCTGATTTCTGTAGTACGCATAATTCCGCATCAGTTTGCGGCTGGTAGTGAGTGTTGCGGCTGCTGTAGCTGCCGCAAAATGTAACAGATTCGGGCTTAATTGGGCCATGTTTCGGGTGATTTGCGCCAGTCGTTCAACAATTTCAGGTCTGATTCTTTAACGGCTCCAACCTCTAAAGCAACCTCAATCAGCGTGGTATAATCAGTGAGTGTATAAAGAGGAAGATTTCTATCCTTAAATTTTTTATTGGCTTTGTCAAAACCATAAGTGAAGATGCTTAAAACGGCCCTGATATCGGCGCCAATGAATTCAAGTGCATCAACAACTGAAATAGCGGAGCCCCCGGTTGAAATCAGGTCTTCAATCACAATAGTTGATTGGCCTTTATCTACTCCACCTTCGATCTGATTGCCAAGCCCGTATGATTTTGCCTTTGCGCGGACATAGGCAAGAGGTTTGTCAAGGTTTTGGGCAATCCACGCTGCATGCGGGATGCCGGCAGTAGCTGTACCGGTAATCACATCAACATCACCAATTTCTTTTTCGATGATATCCGCAAAAGCTTTGGAGATATTTTTACGCACATTAGGATATCGAAGTGTAAGCCGGTTGTCGCAGTAGATAGGGGAATTCCAGCCGGATGTCCATGTGAACGGATTATTTGGCCGGAGTATGACTGCATTAATTTCGAGAAGCAACTTTGCCAGCTCTCTGGAATAAGATTTGTTTAAAATCATACAAATGTTATAAAATCTATTAATTTTGTTATTACCTAACCCGGATAAACCGGCTCATTTTTTGAACGCGATAGCGAAATTCCAAATCACAAATTCCCACAAAGTGATCCCTTTGGGACAAACTCACTACTAAATTTCAGACTCTGAACTTTAGTTAATTTAAAATTTTGAATTTGGTGCTTGCCCCACAAGGGGTGCCTTTGGCATTTTTTGGGATTTCTTGCCAGATTTGGTCAGAACATGAAACCTAAGACTTTAAGTTAGGGTGAAAATTTTACTTTTTGAACCGTCGTCTTGGCAATCTTATGTAACATGAAGCAAACCTTTAAATATAACGAATAATTGTTAAAATCGTGTTACATCAGTGTTTTATTAAAACAGAAGCTAATTTCTTGTATCGGGCGATAAAACCTTTCCCGGTTAAAAAAGTGAAGGGAGGATTCTGTGCAGTATTTCAAGGATTATGAGAGCGTAAAATCCGGCAAGAAGATCATCAAGCAAAACACCATATTTTCCTTTCAATTTTTGCAGTTTGTTGATACCAAGCGGTTTAAGAATATCAAATATTCTGAATAGAATAAATCCGGCCGCCAGAATCACAATATCCTGAGAGAATGAGTAGTGAAAGTTTACAATCAAAAAAGTAAGGGTTTGTCCGGCAGCTTCGTCCATCACAAACTGAGGCGGGTCTTCACCATATAGCTTCTCGCTTGCCGGTGCTGCCCAGAGTGAAAGTGCAATAGTTCCAGCCAGAAGCACATAGATACCATAAACAGGAAAGTAGAGAGCCGTTAAATATATAAGCGGAAGTGATGCAAGACTGCCCCATGTTCCGGGACCGTAAGGCAGCAGGCCCGCGCCAAATAGTGTGCCTGTCCAAATTTTTAAAGAATTCATTCTACAGGCTTCATTTTAAACAACTTACGGTTGACCACCAGGTATTCAATACCGGAGTAAACCGTTATGGCAACAACGGCCATCATGCCCCAGAAGAAAATGTTAGTATCAAAAATTGCCTGGATGGTTTCGCCGAAAGTGCCGCCAAAGAGTATGAAAAAGCCGAAAAGAAGAGCGATATATAAAAAGCCCATTTGAATGGCTGTTTTGGCTTTAGCCGTTACTCTTGTCTGAAGTGTGATGCCCCGTCGATTAGAATAAATCCTGAGAACGGTAACGATTACGTCGCGGATAACGATTAGCACCACTGCCCACCAGGGGAATTGTTGAGGGTCGAGAAACGGAAGGCAGACAAACCCGGCAAAAGTGAGGAATTTATCAGCGAGCGGATCAAGAAAAATTCCAAATTCACTTTCTACATTGTAACGCCGTGCGAAATAACCGTCAACAGCATCTGTGATTGCAGCTACGGCAAAAACAACCAGGCTCAGGCCTCTCCACAAAATATCATCCTGAATGAATAGGATCAGAAAGATTGGAGCCATTGCCAACCGAAAGCCGCTTAGTATGTTAGGTATCTTTTTTTCCAATGGTGTTTGTTATGTCTGCGTATAGCTCTTGGTGATCAATTGAGGTAAAGTTACGTTATAATTAAATCAAAAAGAGTGGTTGTCATCTGATTCTTTAAGCAGTTAGTCCCCTCAAAGTTAAAGGATTTCATTTCTAAACTACAAAAACATGCACTTTTATGTTGATTTTTATTATCCAGCCCTCGTCAGACCGCTTTCTGCGGTCAGACGAATCTTTCCATGAAATAACCTCTTTCTTTGTCGTGATGAATGGGTAGAGTAATATTTTTTCATGTATTTATTCGTCAGACGAATCCTTCCTTTACATTGGCTGCTGTCTTATTTCTAATGAAAATAGTTAATTCAGCATTTCTACTGGTACCAATTCGTCAGACGAAGAACCCTCGTCAGCCGAATAGCATCACACCAGGAAATACATTTATAAAATTTTTAAACATGATATTTCATCAAAGCAAGGCAAAGCCCTATTTTCCACTGATATGAATAAAGCACATATAATAACCATCGGGAACGAGTTGCTGATTGGGGATACTGTAAACACAAATGCCTCATGGATTGGAAGAATACTGACAGATTCAGGGTTCGACGTAGAGCGTATTTTTACCATTCCGGACAATTACGAAATTATAAAAAAACAGATAGAGCAATCTATAGAACAGGCAGATTTTACCGTGGTAACTGGCGGGCTTGGGCCTACACACGATGATATCACCAAAAAAGTGGTGGCCGATATTTTTGAAACCGGTATGATTCGCAATAAACTGGTGTTGGCGCATATTAAAGAAATATTCAAGAAACGAGGGTATAGGCTTTCCAAATCTAACCTGGAGCAGGCCGATGTGCCCGAGAAATGTGAAGTACTCTTCAACAAAAGGGGAACGGCGCCCGGCATGTGGTTCGAAAATAACAAGAGATACCTTGCGGTGCTGCCCGGCGTTCCTCATGAGATGAAATACCTGATGCGTGAGATCGTTCAGCCAAAGTTGTTCAAGTTTTTTCCGGAATCAGAAATGTGGGTTACCGAATATTTCAAAACGGTGGGAATTCCCGAAAGCACCTTAAGCGACCGCATTGGCAATTTGGAAGAATTTGTGAACAACGGTGTGGGCATTGCATTTTTGCCTAACCCGGCCGGTGTTACCATTCGGATTAGCGCAAGCGGTACAGATAAAACAGATGCCGGAAACAAACTACTGAAAATCAAAGAAGTGTTAAATCATAAAATCGGAGACTATCTCTATGGAAAAGGAAAAAACCTGGAACTTGCCGATGTTTTGGGTGAACTTCTTGCAGAAAAAAATCTGACCATTGCTGCGGCAGAAAGCTGTACAGGCGGCCTCCTGACCGATAAACTGACCGATATTCCCGGGAGCAGCCGATATTTGAAAGGCGGAATAATTGCCTATGCAAATGAGATAAAAACCGGTATGTTGAATGTTGATGAACAACTGCTGGCCAGAGAAGGTGCGGTCAGCAGGCAGGTTGCACTGCAGATGGCTAAAGGTGTGGCGGAATACTGCCGGGCGGATATAGGCGTATCCACCACGGGAATAGCCGGCCCGGGCGGCGGAACCGGCGATAAACCGGTTGGAACCGTTTGGATGGGTTTTTGGATCAATGGCAGCCATTTTGCGTTAAAATCAATATTTACAAGCAATCGCCTGGTGAATAAGGAGCGGACGGTTATGGTGGTTCTGGAAACCCTGAGAAGGCAATTGCTCGGCATTAAAAGTTATCCCTACGAACTCAAACCCCATCTTCTTTGAGTTTTCTAATTTCGATTTGGTTACTGGCTTCGGTTTTCCTGTATCCGGCTGATGGGGTGAAAGAGCTGCCATTTTCCTCATATAGTCTGGAAATTCCTGTGATACAGCCCGAAATCAGCGATACCATACCGCGAAAACTGGTGCCATCACTGCTGCTGCGTGACCGTGAAGTAATTCTGCCTCAATTTGAGATTATTCCGGAGGAGATGCAGGTATGGACTGATCCGCAGCTCCGCATACCCGAAGAAGAAATTCCGGATACCGTGCATGTCTGGAATTATCGTGCACCAACTGGGTTTGAGGTGGGAGAAACCGACAGCACAATGCGCTGGACCAAACTTCTGAACCTCTTTGACCGATTCCATCAGGAAAAAGGAGCCATTACTTACCGAACCGGCACGGTGGGGCGGATGGATGGTGTGGAACTGCACGCATTTGAAACACGGCATCTGAATCTTGAAATGGAAGGGCTAAACCTGAACGAGCCGCTCACAGGCGCCGTAAACTGGAACCGGCTTCCCATTCATAAAATTTCTGAATTCAGAGAGGCAGATTATGGGGCGTCATACCGCTCGCAAACCCGTCTGAGAGACCATTACCTGGTGCAGCCCCGCACCTACCTCAATTTCGATGAAAGCAGTTTTAACCACCGAAGCCTGGAATTTTCATACACCCAAAACTTCAGGAGCACAACAAATCTCGAACTTTCTTTTTGGGACCGCCGGGACGGAGGCGGTTATACCCGCCAGGAGGTGGACGGACGGCAAATTGTGGCCCGTGCCTATCATCAGTTGAATGACCGGTGGCTTTTAAAAGGAGCTTTCATCAACAACGATCTTGACCGGCAGGAGCCGTTTGGCTATTCCATAACCGATCCGCGCCTGTTTGCATTTAACCGCTTTATCGAAACGCCTCTGCAAGCAGGAGCCAACTCAAACCAGGCCTCCAACGATGTTTATCTTCAAGCCCATCACCGAAAAAATATAGATTCTGATGTATCCACCAAGTTTGGCCTGCACTATCAATCTTCGAAGTGGGAGCTCACATATCCTGCCGATTCGATCGCTGTCAGCTTTCAGAATATGGAGTTATTTGCGCGTCAGCATGTGAGATTTGGTTCCACGAGGCTTTCAGCTTCGGGTCGGACTTTCTTTTTGAATGAACGTGAAGAATTAAATTTGGCAGAAACAAGCTGGCTTGGGGGTGAAGCGGAGGCCAATATCAGCCAGAATTTTACACGCCGGGCGAGGATAGACGGCAACGCAAAACTAACCGTCTGGGATGATGATCGTACATCAAACGAGATTTCCGGCCGGTTCCTGTTTGAGCCTTTTGGCCGGGCAAGGCTCTCGGTATTTGGTGGGCTGTTGTCGAGAGCACCCGATATTCAGGCAGCTTACTGGCAGTCTAACGTTTTTCAGGGTAATGCGGATCTGGAGAACGAAGAGTCGCAGTTTGTGGGGGCAATGGCCGAAATACCTTTGTCACGAATTCTCCAGGCTGGTGTGAGAGGTGACCTCAGAGAAACCGAAAATGCAATTTTTGTAAATAATGAAGGACAGTTTGCCAACATCGATCCCTACAAAATGGTAAGTGCCACGGCATGGCTTTCGCTCGATTCAAGAATTTTTGAAGGGGAGGTCTCCGGAACCTATAAAACATTTTCATCCAACAGCACAAATCCCATCAACGAAACTCTTGATTTTTCCGGGGAAAGAGTTTGGCTGAAAGGCAACATCTATTGGAAAAACTATCTGTTTGACCAGGCAACGTATGTGAAAACCGGATTCTCGGGAATGTTTTCGCCAAACGCCTTCAGAACGGCTGAATTTATCACCCCGCTGAACCGCTGGCAGCATGGAACAAATGAGCATGTGAATCCATCATACTACCGTCTGGATTTTGATTTGTCAGCCCGGGTGAGATGGTTCATGGTTTTAATAAAATGGGAAAATATACTTGACCGTGTTGAGCAACTGGGCTACTTTGAATCCACGGGCTATCCCATGCCGGAAAGGCGGTTCAGGTTTGGGCTGAGAGTACTTTTTACAAATTAGTGAGTATAGAGCCAATGAGCTTAGGTTATGTTTTAAAAGAAGGTTTTGCAGGGCTGGGACGCGCCCGCCTGGCAGCTTTTACCTCCATTTTTTCTCTTTTTATTGCCGTGCTGCTGATCGGTGTACTTTTCAGGATTGGCTACAACGCTTACGAAGTGGCGCAATTGATACGGCAGCAGGTTGAGGTGGAAATTTTTCTGGATGACCTGGATGAGCCTGCCACCCGCGAGATGGAAGAGCTGCTGCTCCAAAAACCACAGGTACAGGGGCTTACCTACATTTCGAGCGACAGCGCCTCGCGGGTATTTCAGCAGGAATTTGGGCTGGGCTCGGAAACCATTGCCGACCTAAATTTTTTACCCGCATCGTTCCGTGTGGTGATGTCTGACGAGTTTAATGTCGCCCAGATCGATTCCCTGGTTCAGGAAATCCGAACATACGAAGGTGTGGACGAGGTGCGGTTTAATCTTGCCCTGCTGCAGATGATTGAGGCAAGAACAGAGATGCTGGTTTTGGCAGGCTCCGGGATTGGAATATTTATTCTCTTCGTAGCCATGATTCTTGTGTTCAACACCATTCGGCTGACCATCTACGCAAAACGCGACCTGATACGTGCCATGAAACTGGTTGGCGCCACAAACTCATTCATCAGAATGCCTTTCCTGGTTGAGGGTGTGTTGCAGGGATTGATAGCCGGAGGTACCGCTGCACTGATTATGTATGCACTTTTTGAGTGGGCAGTACCGCATTTTCTGCCTCAAATTGGAGTGCTCTCCTGGCCGATGGGAGAATGGTATTTTTTAACCGGCGGGACCGTGCTGCTGGCTGTGTTTATGGGCTGGTGGGGAAGCCGCTGGGCCGCAAGAAGATTTATCCGGGATAGCCGCGTAGGGTTGAATTGACTGAAAACGACTGATTCAAACAGTCATCAATTTTTTAATGACTTAATCTTATCCCCGCTCTCTTTACGGCGATTGCACTCTTCTACGTTGTTGCAGGTACCGATCAAATGCAGGGAGTGCCCTTCAATCTTGAAATCGTGGATTTTTTCCATAAGCTTCTGGATTTCAAGAATTCGCGGATCACAAAACTCAATCACAACACCGCACTCTTTGCAGATCATGTGATCATGCTGCTGGTAGGCATAAGAACGCTCGTAGTAATATTGGTTTTTCCCGAACTGCTGCCGCTGAACCAGGCCGCATTCAATCAGAAGGTCAAGCGTATTATAAACGGTTGCCCGGGATACACGGCTTCCGGAATTTTTCATGTTGAAGAAAATATCATCAGCATCAAAATGCCCGTCTGAGCGGTAAATTTCCTCAAGCACCATAAAACGCTCGGGTGTCTGCCGCTGGTTTCTCTCCTTCAGATAAGTTCTGAAAATTTCTTTTACCAAATGGATGGTTTCTTCTGGTGCCTGATGTGCCATAATAAAGTGATTTACTGTGAATTCGAGATAAGAATGATATTAATTGGTTGAATGCGTCATATTGAGCGCAATTCCGATGGTGCTTTCCCAACGGAATGAAGTCGAAATATGAAGTTTTCGACTTCGTTCAGGCCAAAAAGCGGCCGGAACTGCGCTCAAACTGACGAAACCTTAAATTTTATATCGAACTCACGTTGATTTAATTTTTTTATAAAGGTACGAAAATATGCCTGTTATGCACACAAAATGGTTTAAACCTCATGAGCTTATAGTGGCTGTTCAAAAAGGACGTCATCCCGCACCTGATGCGGGATCTCCTAACTTTGATAAAAGCAGGAGATGCCGCCTGTCCCTTTCGGGAGATCGAGGTCCGGCTTGACGGTATCATTGAAAAAGTTTCTGTTAGTGCTTTAGAAAAACAATGGCCTGCATTTCTAAAAAAAACGCAGCTTTGGAAACCTTCTTACCAAATATTTTTTTTATTATAGATGAATATCAAAAAACTGGTAATTTGTATTTTACAACAAACGCATATTAAAACTTAAAACCGGAATCTATGCCAGCCATTGTTGCTTTTGAAACTCTGACAGATCTTTATCTCAATCTCACAGAAAAATACAAAAATTCCCCAAAAACGGCTTTTGCCTACAAACCCTCGCCCAAAGAGGCATACAAAACCGTTACCTGGGATACGGTTAAAGAAGATGTTACATTAGTTGCAAGTTACCTGCTTGAACAGGGAGTACAGAAGGGCGACCGGGTTGCCATTTTGAGCGAGAACCGGTACGAATGGGCGGTGGTAGACCTGGCAATTCAGATGACGGGCGCCATCAACGTATCGCTGTATACAACGCTTCCGGCTAACCAGTGCGAGTATATTCTGAAAGATTCCGGTTCAAAAATATTTTTTGTATCCACAGGAATTCAGCTAAAAAAAGCTGTTGAGGTGTTTGATAACTGCCCGGAGCTGGAAACCGTTATTGCTTTCGATGAGCCGAAAGTGAAAAAATACATGCAGAAAGATTATGTGAAATTGTACGACACCATTTGCAAGACAGGTTTGAAGGCCGAGCAAAAGTGGGCAGGTGAATTGAAAAAAAGGCCAAAATCCATTCAGCCCGAAGATGTTGCCACTCTGATTTATACATCAGGCACAACCGGCCAGCCGAAAGGCGCCATGCTGACCCACAGAAATATTGTGAGTAATGTAAAGGCGGCGCACGAGGCAATTTCGATCAGCGACCAGGACCGTTGCTTATCCTTTCTCCCGCTGTGCCACTCGTTTGAACGCACCGGCGGATATTACGCGATGATAGCGGGTGGTGCCGAGATTTATTACGCTGAAAGTGTGGATACTGTGGCCCGGAATATGACCGAAGCACATCCCACCATCGTAGTAAGTGTGCCAAGGCTTTTTGAAAAAATCTATAACCTCGTGCATAATAACGTGAAGGAGGGAAGTGCCGTGCAGCAGGCCATTTTTAACTGGGCGCTGGATGTGGGCGAAAAATACTGGCAGGGTAAGCGCGGTCTTGTTGCCCTGCAAAAAGGCTTAGCCGACAGGCTCGTGTTTAACAAATTGAAAGAACGCACAGGCGGCCGCATCCGGTTTTTTGTATCCGGAGGTGCAGCCCTCCCCGCCGAAATCGGAACGTTTTTTATGTCGGCCGGGCTCAATATTATCGAAGGCTACGGGCTGACCGAAACCTCTCCTGTGATGTGTGCCAACCGCTATGGCGAAGAGGTGATGGGAACGGTTGGCAAAGTGATGAACGGTGTAACCGTTGGGATTCAGAGCCTGGAAACCAATGAAATTATAGCCCAGGTCAGCGGAGAGGATTACCCGACGGACATCACATGTAAAGAGGGTGAAATTCTCAACCGGGGTCCCAATACCATGAAAGGCTACTGGAAAAATGATGAGGCCACAAAAGAGATGATCGATGACGATGGCTGGCTTCATACCGGTGATGTAGGCCGTTTTGAGAACGGACGCCTGAAAATCACAGATCGCATCAAGCATATGATCGTGAATGCCGGCGGTAAAAATATCTATCCCGGCCCGATTGAAGACCTTTTTAAAACAAGCCAGTGGATCGATCAGATTGTGGTGGTTGGCGAAAATAAAACCTTCATGGCAGCACTGATTGTTCCCGACTTTGAGGCCCTTGAAAAATATGCCAAGCAGAACGATATCAGCTTTTCATCCAACGAGGAGCTGATTTCTCACGAATCGATTGAAAACCTGTTCAGCAAGGAGATACGGTCGTTCTCCAAGGAGCTGGCATCACACGAAAAAATCCGTGATTTCCGGTTAGTGCCGAATGAATTTTCCGTAGAAACCGGCGAGCTGACCCCCACACTGAAAGTGAAACGGCGGGTTATTGAAGACAAGTACGGCGATCTGATCGCAGATATTTTTGAAGGGGACGAGGGATAAGTGATTTTTTAGAAAAAATCGATAATGATGTGTTAATAATAAACATCAACGCTGAAACCCTGAAAAATTTTTGCATGTAATCATGCTCAGTAGCTGAGAACTCTGTCAATTCAAACTTTTATATTCAGTTGGTGTTGATCCAACCCGTTCTTTAAAGAGCCTCGTGAAATGCTGCGGATACTTGAATCCTAATTCAAACTCAATTTTGGAAAAGCAGTCCAATATAATTTGCCGTTCTCGTTCCGATACGTGCAAAGCTTCACTCGTTTCATAACTAAAAAAGTGATAATCCTGAATGCTGCTTGCAAGCGATGTACCGGCCAACAAGTCTGGGTGAAATACCAGCGCGTGGCCAAACGGCTGATAATATTCGCCGGTTACCTCTAATTCCAGCACCTGTCCGGGATTTACAAACACAAGTGTGCCCTCCTGGTAGTCGTAATAGTTACGGCCATACTTTAAATCCCCGCATTTCACATCTTTAAGAAAAATGGTGTAGAGGCCAAAATGAAGCTTTATACTTTTATGACCATTCCAATTTCTCGGTTCTGCTTTTGAAAAATCGATCACACTCACCAGCGGGTGGTGAGTTTCATGGTTATTCAACTCATTGTACTCGCTTACAGAATTAAATCTATATAGTTGTGTCATATCTCAACCTTGCTGTTGTTTGTTGAACCCAATTTAACCAATCCTTTAACGCTTTAACAGCTCAAGACGTGCAATCTGTAAAACTGGTAGGGAATGCAGTAATCTGTATAAATGGACTCACTTTGAAATTGTGTATGTTACTATTGATTATTCTGTTCATAGTGTAAGTAAAAGAAAATATGATTCCGAAAAATGTATGCTCTGTCTCGCAAGTGTTGAAATCACAAAAATGGATGCCTGGATTATTATTGTTCATAGCGATATCCATCACTTCTTCCTGTTCAGATTCCAAACCTGATAACAATGTACTGATGATTCAGGAGCATGGAAGTTTTACGGTGGGTGGATCAGTTATACAGGAACCGGGTGAGTTCGACCCCATCGGGCACGGTGCATTTAACCCCGCCGATAAGCCTTCTGAAGGTCAAACACTTCATGGTGATCACGCTTATGTATTTTACCAGGTGCCGGCAAATGCACGTGAGCTTCCACTGGTTTTCTGGCACGGATTTGGCCAGTTCTCCAAAACAAGGCAAACCACCCCTGATGGAAGAGAGGGATTTCAAACCATTTTTTTGCGGCGCAATTTTCCGGTTTACGTTCTTGACCAGCCCCGGCGAGGTCGTGCCGGACGAAGTACCGAACCCGGTACGATTTCAGCATCCCCGGACGACTAGCTTTGGTTTGGGATTTTCATGCTGGGAATCGGTACGGAATTTTATCCCGGCGTTCAATTCTCTGACGACCCCGAAGCTCTGAATCAATTCATGCGTCAAATCACACCCGATACCGGCCCGCTAAATATTGACCTGAATGTGGAAGCCGTATCGGCCCTGTTTGATAATATCGGCGAGGGAGTTCTGGTTACACATTCCCACAGCGGTGGCATGGGCTGGCTTACTGCCCTGCAAAATGAAAACATCAAAGGCATCGCCACATATGAACCGGGAAGCAATTTTGTGTTTCCGGAGGGTGAAGTACCTGACCCTATTCTTTACCTGGGTGGTGAACTGGCGGCCCGTGGTGTTCCCATGGCTGAATTTGAGCGATTGATGGAAATCCCAATCGTTATTTACTATGGAGATTTTATCCCTGCCGCTGATGAGCCCTCCGAATATCCGGGCGAAGAGCAGTGGCGCGCAGCACTCGCAATAGCTCAGAAATGGACGGATGTTGTGAATGCCCACGGCGAGGATGTGACCCTGATCCATCTGCCCGAAATCGGGATTACAGGCAACACACACTTTCCTTTTTCCGATCTGAACAATGTAGAAATTGCAGACCTGCTATCAGAGTGGCTTGAAGAGAAAGGGTTGGATTAAATTTTAAACACACAAACAAACATGATTATGAAAACAACAATTCTCATATTATTCCTATTCACACTGGGTTCGCATCTAACCTTCGCGCAAAGTTCTGCGGCAGAACAAGAAATCATTCAACTCTCCGAAGACAAATGGCAGTGGATGGCAGACAAGGATGTGGAGAAGCTTGAGCCGCTTTTTCATGAGAAATCAAATTTTGTCCACATGAGCGGCACCTGGGGCAAAGAACTTGAACTTGAGATAATTGAAACCGGAAGCATATGGTACAAGCAGGCTGATGTCCATGAGGTTGTGGTGGAAATATTTGGCGACACCGCTATACTCTGGAACCGCATCACACTGCTGGCCGAGGTTCGGGGAAATGAGGTTTCGAATGAGTTTACCGTTACCGAAGTCTATCAACAACAGGATGGCGACTGGAAAATGCTGAACCTGACATTCAGCAGTGTTCGGGATGAACATCGTATTGAACGGTAGCAAAGGCAGGTGTTTGAAGAGTATTAGAATTCAATTGAAATCTTACAAATCGTAACCGAGTTCATATGAAGATATTCAGTGCAAAAAAAGCAATCTGTTTACTAACAGTGATGAGTTGTTTCTCCTTTGGCCTGCATGCAGAAAGCATTGAAGAGACAGGCACACTTTTATCCGAGAGAAAGCAGGTGATTATTCCGATTGCAGCTAATACAGCTTAGGGAGATTTGGATCAGCTAAAAGTCGCGCTTCATGATGGCCTGGAAGCTGTCCTTACCATCAACGAAATCAAAGAAGTGATTGTGCATGTGCATGCGTATGCCGGGTTTCCCCGAAGCATCCGGGGCTTGCAATCGTTTATGGAGGTTTTGGATGAGCGTGAGGCCGAAGGAATCGACGATGAATGGGGGTCTGAAGCCTCTCCGATTGATGATGACCAGGACAAATACGAACGGGGTGTTGAAACTCTGTATGAATTAACCGGAGCAGATTGGAGCCATCCGGAAAGAGGATATGGAGCATTTTCTCCTGAAATTGACAGGTTCCTCAAAGAGCATCTTTTTGCCGACTTGTTTGAACGCGATGTGTTAACCTACGCCGAAAGACAACTGACAACAATCTCCGTGCTCAGCAGCCTTGATGGCATGGAACCGATGCTGCGAAGTCATTTTAATATCTGTTTGAACGTTGGACTGAAACCCGGACAATTGCAGCATTTTGTACGGATCATTGAATCAACTCTTGGTGAAGAAAAAGCAAGATCTGCAAGTACAATTCTGGAAGAGGTTCTTGATAGCAGAAATCAGGAATAGATTGATGAACACCTGCTTTTTAAAAATTCACATCAAACAAAAATTATGAATTACATTTTAAAAATCTGTTTTCCACTCATTTTTGTAATATTTGCAGCCTGTTCCGGCAATTCGGAAGTTGGCACAACAGAAGCTCAGGATAATGGACACGTTTTTCCTATCGGTGAACAAGTAAAGAGTGAGAACTTCACCGGCACGGTCTGGCTTGAAATGCTGATAACAGATGACGGTACGCTTGATACTCACATCGGCAATGTAAAGTTTGAACCTGGCGCGAGAACAAACTGGCACTACCACCCGGGTGGACAGATTCTCCTTGCCACATACGGTACAGGTTACTACCAGGAGAGAGGCGGGCCCATTCAGGTTTTACAAAAAGGGGATGCCATTAAATACCCGCCGGATGTTGAACACTGGCATGGCGCCTCATCCGACAGCCGGTTTACCCACATTGCCATCAGCCCGAATCTCGACAGAGGTGGTGTGGTTTGGCTGGATCCTGTTACGGATGAAGAGTATAACCGGCCAATTTTATTTTATATGAATTGATTTGTACTTTTATGTCAAATAAAAACAGGATTTTGTTAGAATAAAATTTATTTTTTACTATAAGATTCTTTTTCCGGTTTATAAGCACATTCAAAATAAACCACTCAAAAACCTTGGCAGATTGAAACTGGCAAAATGTTCACATCATATGCCTGTTGTTTCGGCTGATTCGGAAGCCATCTATGTTATCGCCCACTTGGACGATGTTTAAAAGTTATGGGTTCTGCAAAAAATCACTGTTAGTCATCAACAAAAAATATCCTTGATTTTAAGAGAGAAATATAAGCCCTGTCGTTGGTTTTTATATTCGTCATTTTAAAATCTTCGTGGGGCATATCTACCTGTAGTATATAACTTTGATCGTCCTGCAGCTCTAAGCGTACTCTCGGCCCTGCTTCATGAATATGCAATACTGTTACTGGAATTTCAGAATTTCCGGCCGGTTCGGCGCTCACACGGATTTCATGAGGCCGAACAAACAAGCGTGCGTCAGCTTTATCATTACCGTCTGTATCTGCTTCAACGATCAGTTTCCCAAAAACGCCCCGGCCTTGCTCAATCCGCCCGTGAAACTGGTTCACCTGGCCGATAAAGTTCATAACAAACTCGGTTTCCGGGCGATGAAAAACATCTTCGGGTGTACCTATTTGTTCAATCCTTCCTTCATTCAGTACCACCACAACATCGGCAACTTCAAGGGCTTCTTCCTGGTCGTGTGTTACAAAAACACTTGTTACGTTAATCTCTTCATGCAACAGGCGCAGCCAACGTCGCAGCTCAAGGCGAACCTGGGCATCCAGCGCGCCAAAGGGTTCGTCAAGCAGAAGCACCTTTGGTTCCACTGCCAAAGCTCGCGCCAGGGCCACACGCTGCCTCTGCCCTCCGGAAAGCTGGTTCGGGTATCGCCCTGATAACCCTTCAAGCTGTATCAGTTTCAACAGCTCTTTTACCCGTTCTTTGATTTCATTTTTTGATGGACGGGCTATTTTCGGCTTAACTTTGAGGCCGAAAGCAATATTTTCTAAAACCGTCATATGCCGGAAAAGAGCATAATGCTGGAAAACAAATCCAACCTGCCGGTCCGTAACCTGCCGGTTTACAACATCCTCATCATGAAAATAGATGGCGCCCTTCCCTTTATCCGGAATTTCCAGCCCGGCAATGATTCGCAACAGTGTTGTTTTTCCGGAGCCGGAAGGGCCAAGCAGGGCTACCAGCTTGTTTGTGGGAATGGTCAGGCTTACCTCATCAAGTGCTTTAAATGTGCCGAATGTCTTTGTAATATGTTCAATTCTTATACTCATAATATTTCTACTCTGCTATAGTTCCGTTGTTGTTTGACCACCAGATACCTTCATTTCCGCTATGCTTTTTACCATAAGTGTTACAAGTGCCAATAGTGCCAGTAATGAGGCAATAGCGAATGCAGCTGTAAAGTTGTATTCGTTGTATAGTATTTCTACATGAAGCGGCATCGTGTTTGTGTATCCCCGAATATGGCCGGAAACAACCGATACGGCACCGAATTCGCCCATTGCCCGGGCGTTACAGAGAATGATGCCGTAAATGAGGCCCCATTTTATATTCGGTAGTGTTACCCGGAAAAAGGTCTGCCATCCGCTGGCACCCAGCACCCGGGCGGCCTGCTCCTCTTCAGTACCTTGCGCCTGCATAAGCGGAATCAGCTCCCTTGCCACAAACGGAAAGGTGACAAAAAGTGTAGCGATTACAATTCCCGGAGTGGCAAAAATGATTTGTATGCCATGCGATAGAAACCAGGGGCCCAGCCAGCCTCTTGAACCAAAAATCAGGATAAAAATCAATCCGGCAATAACCGGAGACACCGCAAAAGGAAGATCAATCAGGGTTATCAGAACACTCTTTCCTTTAAACCTGAATTTTGAAATAGCCCATGCCGCGCAAATTCCGAAAATGATATTTACCGGAACAACAATGGCGGCGGTAAATAAGGTTAATCGTATGGCAGCCAGTGCATCAGGATCTGTCAATGCCTGAAAGAAAAGGTTGATTCCTCCCGCAAATGCCTCCTGAAATACGATGATTAGAGGCAGGATCAAAAAGAACAGCAGAAACAATAAAGCTGTGCCAATGAGTAACCAGCGTATCACGGGTGATTCGGTGGTTGATTCAGTTCGCGTTACCGTGTTGGTTTTGTTGGATTGAAGTGTTACAGTTCCGGACATAGCAATCAGTTTTCGTCGGTATAGCGGCGGCTCCACCACTGTATCAGGTTGATAAACAGAAGGATCAGGAATGCAGCAATCAGCATCACAACTGCAATCGCCGTAGCGCCTGTGTAGTCAAATTGTTCCAGTTTTATGACGATGAGAAGCGGAGCAATTTCCGTTATGTAGGGCATATTTCCGGCAATAAAAATCACCGATCCGTACTCACCAATAGCCCTTGCCAGTGCCATAGCAAACCCGGTTAACAGTGATGGCTGGATGGCCGGGAATATAACCCGCTTAAACGTTTGCCAGCGGGAGGCACCGAGGCTTGCCGCTGCTTCTTCGAGTTCTTTTTCAAGATCCTCAAGGGCAGGCTGAACCGTACGAACAACGAATGGGAGGCCGATCAGGGTCAGCGCGATCACAATTCCCACCCATGTAAACGCCACCTGGAACCCCAACGGCTCGATATAACGGCCAATCACCCCGTTTTGTGAATAGATGGTAACCAACGCAATCCCTGAAACGGCTGTAGGCAATGCAAAAGGCAGGTCAACCAGGGCATCAACTACTCTTTTTAAGGGGAATGTGTAGCGCACCAGCACCCAGGCTACAATCAATCCGAAAAATGCATTCAGAAGTGCCGCCAAAAGCGATGCTCCGAAACTCAGTCGCAGTGAGGCAACCACTCTCGGGTCTGTAACCGATTGCCAGAATCCCTCCCAGCCCATTGATGTTGTAAACAGAACCAGCCCTCCCAATGGAATAAGAATGAGCATGCTCATGTAGAAGAGGGTAAACCCCATGGTAAGCCCGAAACCGGGAATTACATTTTTTTGCCTGGCAGGTTTACTTTTTTTTCCCGCCACAACCAGTAATAAATTCATCTGTCTGCTACATTTTCTTTAATTGAAACCATTCTTGTTGTATGACCTTATTAGTTATTTAGCATAGAACTGGTCAAAAATACCACCGTTGCGAAAGTGTACCTCATTGGCATTATACCAGCCGCCTGCAATTTCATCTATAGTGAACAACTGAATGGCTGGAAACCGCTCTTCAAATTTTCTTGCAACCTCTTCTGAACGCGGACGGTAATAATGTTTTGCAGCCAGCTCCTGTCCCGTTTCAGAATAGAGAAACTCAAGGTAGGCCCGGGCTATCTCACGCGTTCCTTTCCTCTCCGTATTTCTGTCAACAATACTGACTGTAGGTTCGGCAAGGATACTGGTGGGAGGAACAACGATCTCAAGGCCCTCTGTATCGAGTGTTGTGCCTGCCAGCAGAATTTCATTCTCCCAGTTGATGAGTACATCCCCAATTCCCCGCTGTACAAAGGTGTTTGTTGCTCCACGGGCAGCCGAATCTAAAACCGGTACGTTCCCATAAATGGCCGCAACAAACTCTTTGGCTTTTTCTTCAGCAAGTGCCACCTCATCATCATAGGCCGGGTCACCAATTTTGGACAGCTCTCCCAGTTCTCTTTTTAAAGCGTATCCCCACATAGCCAGGTAATTCCAACGGGCAACGCCAGACGTTTTCGGGTTCGGGGTGATCACGGACACATCATCGCGAATCAGGTCATCCCAATCCTGAATGTTGAGCGGATTTCCCTTCCTAACCAGGAAAGCCAGTGTAGATGTGTAGGGGGCACTGTTTTCCGGAAGGCGTTCCTGCCAGTTTTCATCTATCAGCCCGGCGTTTTTCTGAATTGCAGTAACATCATGGGCAAGTGCCAGAGTTACAACATCGGCTTCCAATCCATCAATAACAGCGCGTGACTGGGCACCGGAACCTCCGTGAGACATTCGAATATTTATTCTCTGGCCGGTTTCCTCCTCCCAGTGGGCGATAAACTCACGATTAAATTCCTGGTAAAATTCCCTTGTAGGGTCGTATGAGACATTCAACAGGGTGGTTGTCCTGTTATTATTATTCACGCAAGCTGTAACTGCGATGAGTAAAAAAATGAATCCGGGTGATACCAAAAAAAAGAGGCGGGATAGTTTTTTCATATTATGAAAAAATTGATTGTTCTGCCCTTTATTGTTTTTAATGCTTTACTATTCAACTTTTATGCCAACAATTCGGAACCGTTTTACGGCTATTTAAGCAGAGATTTCAATTTCACGCCTATTAAATTTGAAAGACACTGTTATATATGATAGATTTCCTTTTTAATATGAAAGAAGATTCATGAATAATCCATCAGAACTGTTACTTCAGGTTTGGCGTGAGGCCTGCAGACAAGTACCTATCGAAGAGTCAGTATCATCCATTGGTAATATGCTGATGCAAAGAATGTCTTTGGATGGAGTAATTTTACGTGCTGTCAATTTTCAAAAATCAAAAATCGAAACGATAGCTGTAAAGCCCGAACAGCATGAATCATCCGGGTTGAAGAGTGTTTCGATACTGCAGGATGGATATGTTGATCGTATCAAAAAGTGGCTACAATCAGCAGAGATCATTCATAAAAAACCAGGGGAAGAGTTACCTGCGCACTATCGTTTATTATTTCCGGAAGGTTTATCCGGTGATATGATGGCTGGCCCGTTATTAACCGAACATTCCCTGCATGGGGTCATCATTTTCTACAGGTCAAATGAACACCGGCTAATTTTGGATCACAAGGAGTTATTGAAAGATTTGCTGGAGCCTTTGGGCACAGTTCTTAATAACCATCAAAACCTTGAACAGATTAAAATTTTAAAAGAAGCTGCTGAAGCAGACCGTGACTCTCTGCTTACCCGATTTGGAAGGGCTGAAATCGGAGATGTGGTAATTGGAGCAAACAAAGGGCTAAAAAAAGTAATGGAAGGTGTTAAATTGGTTGCCAATTCAGATATGCCCGTTTTGATATTTGGTGAAACGGGGGCAGGCAAAGAGGTGATTGCCAGGGCGATTCATCAGCAATCCCAAAGACATGATGCACCTTTTATTCGTGTGAATTGCGGAGCTATTCCAGCCGAGCTTATTGATTCGGAATTATTCGGACACGAACGCGGAAGTTTTACTGGGGCAACCGAAACGAGGCAGGGTTGGTTTGAAAGAGCCGATGGCGGCACACTTTTTATGGATGAGGTTGGAGAACTGCCGCTTGCCGCACAGGTACGTTTATTAAGGGTTTTACAGGACGGATCTTTCGAGCGTGTGGGCGGTGGCAAATCACTGCATGTAGATGTCAGGATTGTGGCCGCTACGCACAGAGATTTACCCGATATGGTAAGCCAAAAAAGTTTTCGTGAAGATCTCTGGTACCGGCTTGCTGTTTTTCCGGTTGACCTGCCACCACTCAGGGAGCGAAAAGAGGACATTCCTGATTTAGCACGGCACTTTGCAATCAAAGCCGCCCAGCGGTTTGGCCTGCCTTCTAAAGGAATTACAGACTCTGCAATGAATCAGCTGCTTCATTACGAGTGGCCCGGAAATGTCAGGGAATTAGCTACTGTAATTGAACGAGCTACCATACTCAGCAAAGGTTCAGAGTTGGATATTGAAACAGCATTGGGTATTCAGCCAAACACCGGCCAGG
>SL_3KL_010_SEDDRAFT_10000238_pt1 | contig 41314 bp, 33 predicted proteins | sample SodLakKL_010_SED_2_FD_10381 | JGI IMG/M metagenome (IMG submission 10381) | reverse complement strand
CGCATCAGACGGGGAGGGGCCTCGGTGGGGGGATGGACCCGACGCGTCGGCGGACTCCCGGTACTCCGCCAGGATCTCGGTCACCAGCTCCTCCTGACGGCGATAGTGTGGACTGACGGGTCGCGCCGCCGGGTCCTCGGGGTGATCCCACCCCAGGGTGTGGAGGAGCCCGTGCACCACCAGGCGCACCAGTTCCTCCGCCTCCGGCACCCCTTCCTCCCGTGCCTGCCGGCGCGCCTGTTCCAGCCCCACGTACAGGTCGGCGTGGGGCGGCTCCCCGGGCCCGTGCAGTTGAAAGGATAGGACGTCGGGAATCCAGTCGTGATCCAGATGGACCCGATTCATCCGACGGGCCTCCTCGTCGGAGAGGAAGGCGACGGAGACCTCCGCCGCCAGGTGGCTTTCCGACTCCAGGGTGAGGCGTATGGCCAACTCCAGGAGAGCGTGGGGAATCGGGTCTCCCGATGGGACGCTCAGGTGAATCACCGCGCCGGTCACGGGAGCCGACCGGCTTCCGCCGGGACGCCGTTCCCCTCGGGGCCGGAGGGATCCTCCTCCACGCCGCCGGGGTCGGAGTCTCCGGCCCCTCCCTCACCCTGCGCCGGATCGGCAGTCGCCGGTCCGGCATCGCCGACCTCCCCATCGCCCTCGCCGTCGGCTCCAGGTGCCTGCGCCTGGGTCAGATGCTTGGTAGTGGGATAGTCGATGCGGTGATGGTACAGACCGGCCAGAACCTTCTCGAACTGACGCTTCAGGATCCCGACCTCCCGAAGAGTGAGGGGGGCCTCGTCCAGTTGCCCCGCCCGGATCTTCCCATCCACGATATTCTCGATGAGGGAGCGGACACGGGTGGGGGTGGGATCCTTGAGGCTCCGGGTGGCGGACTCAACCGAGTCGGCCAACATGACAATGGCCGTTTCGCGGCTCTGGGGCTTGGGGCCGGGATATCGGTAGTCGGCCACCTTCACCTCGGCCGCCTCCCCTGCTTCCTTCCGGGCCCGGTCCAGGAAGTAGGCGATTTCCTGGGTCCCGTGGTGCTCCGGTATGAAATCGGTGAGAACGTCGGGGAGCTTTGCCTCGCGGGCCAGGCGGATCCCCTCGGTGACGTGCTCCCGGACCAATGCCGCCGAGGTGGCCGGCTTGAGTTTATCGTGGGGGTTCCGCCCCGCCGGCTGGTTTTCGATGAAGTACTGGGGCTTCAGCATCTTTCCCACGTCGTGATAGTAGACGCCGACGCGGCAGAGGAGTCCATTGGCGCCGATGGCGTTGGCCGCCGCCTCCGACAGGTTCGCCACGTTGATGGTGTGGGCGTACGTCCCCGGAGCCTCCATGGAGAGCCGCTTCAGGAGGGGCCGATTGGGGTCGGCCCACTCCAGGAGGGTCTGATCGGTCGTGATCCGGGTGAACCACTCGAAGACCGGGAGGAAGCCCATGGCCAGGATGGCACTCACCACGGCGTTTCCACCGGCCCAGGCCAGGGCCATCCCCACCGTCCGGGCTTCCCGGCCGGTCACGATGCCGAGGGCACCGATGGAGGCCAGGTACGCCCCGGCGATGATGGCGATGAAGATCCACGTCTGGGCTCGGCGGCGAACCGCTCGGACCGAGAGGGCGGCGGCGGCCCCGGCGATGAAGACCGGGGCCCACGCGTGGACCGCCTGGAAGGGGAGCTGCACCCCTACCAGGACGGTGAGAACCCCTACCAGGATGAGGGCCAGACGCCCATCCCACAGCACGGCCACGGCCAGCGCCGCGAAGGCGATGGGGAGCGCCTCGGGGGGAACCTGATTCGCCGCCACCACCCCCGCCGCCACGGCAAAGGTGAAGATGATGAGGGCCTGCAGGAGGACCCACCGGAAGTTGTGGTACACCTCCGACCGGAAGAAGAAGAGGAGGAACCCGAAGGCCCCNAGGATCAGGACGTTCAAGAGAATGCTTCCCAGGAAGGGGACCGCCTGAAGACCCCGATCCTCGAGCCGACCGGCCGCACGCAGCGCCTCCTCGTAGGCCTGCAGTCGCTCCACCTCCGTCTCGCCCACCTGCTGGTTCGCCCGCACCACCGCCTCACCCTGGAGGACGGTGGCCCGGTTCGTGGGAACCGCGCGCCGAGCCGCATCCCGATCCCGCTCGGTGGCCTCGGCATCGAAACGGAGTGTGGGATTCATGAAGCGGATCAGGGTCAGGCGCAGCAGCTCGTCCACCTCCGACGAGGCCTGGGGAGGAAGAAGGCGCGCCACCCGCTGATAGAAGTCCACCGAGGTCATGACCGAGTCCCGGGACACGTACCGCTCCTCTCCCTCCGGATCCACCACCAGAAGCCGGCCCGGACCCAGGCTTTCCTGGCGCCCGCTCTCATCCAGGACACCCAGGGGGAGGAGTTCCTCCACAGCACGGATGGCCGTGCTCCGGAGCATGGCCCGGGAGTCGTCGGTCAGAAGGAGATTCCGCTGGGCGACGGAAGCGGCGATCCCCAGATCCGACAGCCCCTGGGACAGGGCCCGGTCCGGATCGGCTCGCTCCTGGGCATCCAGGGCAAGCTGGAAGAAGTTCTCGAGGGAGGCACGCATGCTCAGCGCCGCCTCGGGCTCGAGGCGGAAGGTGGGCGGAACCGATGCGGCCGCCGCCGCCCTCTCCCGTTCCAGGTCGTCGGGGTTCTTGGGCACACCGAAGGTGAGGGACGCGATGACGTCTTCGTCAGCCACCATGCCCGCCTGGAAGCGAGCGACCTCCCGCCCCGGGTCCGGGGGAAAGAGCAGGGTGACGCTCAGCGCCAGGAGAAGGAGGAGCCCGATCCGGCTTCCATGGTGAATGGCGCCGTCGGGCCACCGATTCCGCGGAGGTCCGGAGAGGCGGGCCAGGGGGGTCGGACCCGCAGACGTGGAGCGGGGCGCCCCCGACGACCGGGTCACGAAGTCCCCTCCTCCGCGTCGGCGGCCTCGGCGTAGGCCCGTATGATNTCCTTTACCAGTCGATGTCGTACCACGTCCGCTGCCTGCAGGTAGACGAAGGCGATCCCCTCGATGCCGGTGAGGATACGCTCGACCTGGAGGAGCCCGGAGTCCTCGCGGCGAGGAAGGTCGATCTGGGTCTTGTCGCCGGTGATGACCACCTGGGAGTTCAGTCCCAGACGGGTCAGGAACATCTTCATCTGCGCCGTGGTGGCGTTCTGAGACTCGTCCAGGATCACGAAGGCGTCGGACAGGGTGCGCCCCCGCATGTAGGCCAACGGAGCGATTTCGATGGTCCGGTCTTCCAGCGCTCGGGCCACCCGCTCCGCCGGCATCATGTCTTCCAGGGCGTCGTAGAGGGGGCGAAGGTACGGATCCACCTTCTCCTGCAGGTCACCAGGGAGAAACCCCAGGTTCTCGCCGGCCTCCACCGCTGGACGGGCCAGGATGATGCGCCGGACCTTCTTCCGGTAGAGGGCGTGCACGGCGGCGGCAACGGCCAGATACGTCTTCCCCGTCCCGGCCGGACCGATCCCGATGACGATGTCGTGATCCCGGATCGCCTCCAGATAGCCGCCCTGCCCGGGAGAGCGGGGCGAGATGACCTTCCTGGACCCGGGGAGGGCGATACGCAGGTCATCGCTCACCGTCGGGACCGCCGCTCCGGATGAGCGCCCTTCGAACTGATCAGCGAAGCGGGCCACGTCCTGGGAATCGAAGGGTGCCCGGAGGCGGGCCANCTCGATGATGTGCTGGATCACCGGAACGGCCTGTTCCAGCCGCTCCACCTCTCCGGAGAGGATCAGATGGTCGCCCCGGAGGACGACCCGGATGCGGAAGCGACGCGCCAACTCCTGGATGTTGGAGTCGTTCACTCCCGCCAGGAGGAGCTGATCCGCTCCCTCAGCGCTCAGACGATGTTCCACAATGGTGCCGCTCGTGTCCGCCATGCTCCCCCTGCGTGTCGTCGGATCTCAACGGTCGGGCCTCTCAGGCCCGACCGGCTCGTTCAGGCCGGGATCTCCGGATCCGGCGCCGAAGCCGCCTTCTCGCCGGCCTCGGATCTCCGGCGCTCCAGGTGCAACTCAACCAACTCATCGGACCGCACCGGCGACGGCGCCCCCTCGAAGAGCGCCCGGGCCGCCGTGGTCTTGGGGAAGGCGATGACATCCCTCAGGCTCGGCGCCCCCAGAAAGTCCTTCACGATCCGATCCATCCCCAGCGCGATCCCACCGTGCGGCGGTGCCCCGGAGGCCAGCGCCTCCAGGAGGAAGCCGAACTTCCGGTCGATCTCACCGTCATCCAGCCCCAGGAGCCCCAGGACCTGCCGCTGAACGGCAGGGTCATGGATACGAAGGCTCCCGGAGCCCAGTTCCGATCCGTTGTACACCAGATCGTAGGCAATTCCCCGCACCGAGAGGGGCTCCTCCGCCAGCCGGTCCGCGTCCTCCGGGTGGGGAAGCACGAAGGGGTGATGGTTGGCCCACATCTCCCCATCCTCCTCTTCGAAGAGCGGAAAGTCCAGCACCCAGAGCCAGGCGTGGTCCCGGACCCGCGGGAGTTCCAGGAGGCGGATGGCCGCTTCCCGGGTGGCGGAAAGGGCGGGAGAAGTGATCCGGTCCGGCCCTGCGGCCACCAGGAAGAGGTCGCCTTCCGCCGCCTCCAGCGCCGTCCAGTGCCCCGCGTCCAGCCAGCGGGAGAGGGGCCCGCTCCCTCCGTCCGCCGTCCGCTTCGCCCAGAGGAGGCCCGGTGCCCCGGCGGCCTTCGCCGCCGCCTCGATCTCCTCCACCTGTCGGCGGGACAGGGAGGCGCCGCCGGGGAGGCGGAATCCCCGGATGCGGCCACCGCCCTCCACAGCGCCCCGTAGGATGGCCGAATCGGCCGTGCCCAGGACCCGGGACCAATCCCGGATTTCCAGCTCCCAGCGGAGGTCCGGGCGATCGGACCCGTACCGGTCCATGGCCTCCGCCCACGTCAGTCGATGGAAGGGGGGAGCTGCGTCGATGCCGGAGATGTGGGCCAGCTCGCCCATGAGCCCTTCCACCCACTCCAGGATGTCGTCAGGCCCCACGAAGGCCGCCTCCAGGTCGATCTGGGTGAACTCGGGCTGGCGGTCGGCGCGGAGATCCTCGTCCCTGAAGCAGCGCGCGATCTGCATGTATCGATCGAACCCCGCGGTCATGAGGATCTGCTTGTAGATCTGTGGACTCTGGGGCAGGGCGTAGAACTCTCCGGGATGGACCCGGCTGGGCACCAGGTAGTCCCTCGCTCCCTCCGGCGTCCGCTTCGTGAGCATGGGCGTCTCAATCTCCACGAACCCGAGACCGTGGAAGTAGTTTCGCGTCGCCAGGATGAGGCGGTGGCGCAGAAGCAGGTTGTGCTGGAGTTCGGCCCGGCGAAGGTCGAGGTGGCGATAGCGCAAGCGAAGGTCCTCGGCGGGAAGCTCGTCGCCGGGACCCCGGTACACCGGAATGGCCGGGGTCTCGGCGTCGTTCAGGACCGTGAGGGTCCGCACCTGCAGTTCCACATCACCGGTGGAGAGCTCCGGGTTCCGCGCATCTTCAGGGCGAAGGCGGACCTCTCCCGTGAGTTGGATCACATCCTCGGCACCCAGGCGGTGGGCTGAATCCAGAGCGTCCGCCTCGGTCCAGTCGGGCCCGAACGAGACCTGCAGAAGCCCGGAGCGGTCCCGAAGATCCACAAACAGAAGTCCCCCCAGATCACGGCGGCGGTGCACCCATCCGGCCAGCGTCACCTCCCGCCCGGCATCGTCGGCCCGGAGCGACCCTACCGCATCGGTTCGCAGGCGCGTGGAGAGGGGGGCGACAGGGTCGGCGGATGGCTGGGAAGGAGACGATGGGGTCCGGGAGCTCATGGGCGTTCCAGTTGGGTCGCGTGGGTTTCGCGGCGGGGCGAAGGCGTGGAGGCCCCTCCGGGAAGGAGGAGGCCACAGGGTCCGGAGATGGCTCCGGCACCGCCAGGAGGGGACCTTCCGGAAGGAAAGGCGCTAAGTTAATGGGACCCTGGAGCGGGCTCAAGCGAATCTTCGGAGCCGACCTGCTCCATCCCGAGCCAATCCGTTCCATTCAACGCCGACCCGTTTCATGGCCGCAGAGAATTCTCCCAGGGGGAAGGGCGATACCGCCGACCCCCGACCGCATCTCCTCGCCCTTCTGCCCGACGAGATGGAGTTGCGTCTCCAGGAGCACATGGCGGCTCGGGGGCAGCCGACCTACCGAGTGGGGCAGGTAACCGAGTGGATCTACCGGCACCTGGCCACCTCATTCGACGAGATGACCAACCTGCCGGTGGCGGAGCGTGAGGCGCTGGAACGGGCCTTCCGCATCGGACAACCGGAGACCCACACCGTCTCCCGGTCCGCCGACGGGACCGTCAAGCACCTGTGGCGGATGGCCGACGGGGAGTTGGTCGAGTCCGTCCTCATTCCCGCCGGCGACCGCCTCACACTCTGCCTCTCCTCGCAGGCCGGATGCGCCATGGGGTGTACCTTCTGCGCCACCGGCTGGGGCGGATTCGGGCGGCAGCTCACCATCGACGAGATCGTGACCCAGTACCGCTCCTCCGCCCGGTGGCTCGAAGAGAATGGCCGTGAGCCCATCACCAATGTGGTCTTCATGGGAATGGGTGAGCCTCTGGCGAACCGGAAGGCCGTGCACCCGGCGCTCACCGTTCTGAACCAGGGGTTCGGCCTCGGTGCGCGGCGCATCACCGTCTCCACCGTGGGGGTGATCCCCGGGATCCGCGAGCTGGCCGTCCGTCCCGAGCAGTTCGGGCTGGCCCTCTCGCTCCACTCTCCGGTGGAAGAGCTCAGAGCCCAACTGATCCCCCTCGAAAAGCGCTACCCTCTCCCCCGACTCCTGGAGGCGCTTCGCGAGTTCCGCGATGCCGGCGGTCGCCGCATCACTTTCGAATACACCATGATCCGAGACGTGAACGACGCCCCGGAGTTGGCGCCCCTCCTGGCGGAGCAGGCCCGGGAGCTCGGCGCCTTCGTGAATCTCATCCCCTTCAACCCCATCCCGGACCAGGACTGGCTGCCCTCCCGGCCCGACCGGATCGAGCACTTCCGCCGGACCCTGGACGAGGCGGGGGTGTCGGCGGCGGTGCGGGAGCCGCGTGGCCGGGACATCGATGCCGCCTGCGGTCAGCTCCGGGCCAATGCCCTGGTCCAGATCGAAGGACGCCCCCGCCCCCGGGCCGGACGGACCGTGGTCACCTGATGCGCTTCCCCACCCGGTCCCAGCGTGCCTCCCGGATGAACCGGAACGAGGTGGGCGCGGTCCGATCATAGGAGTAGTAGAAGAAGAGGGCCCGGCCCTCGATGCGCCACCGCTCGATGAGCCCCCAGTAGCGGGAATCCAGCGAGAAGTCCCGGTTGTCGCCCAGCATGAAGTAGTTCTCCGCCGGGACCACAAGCGGTCCCCAGTTGTCCCGGGTCGGCCGGTATGCGGTGGGGTCCACGCCGGCCACCAGGTGGTCCCGTTGCCACGCCATCCAGGGGTGCTCGTCGTCTCCGTCCAGGTCGTCCCACCGAACCCACGGCTCGCTCTGCGGCTCGCCGTTCACCCAGAGCTGCTTGTCCCGCATCTCCAGGGTGTCGCCGGGCATCCCCACGAGTCGCTTCACCAGCTTCATCCGGTCCTCGTGGGCGGGATCGAAGACCAGCACGTCCCAGCGACGGGGCTCGGAGTAGGCCGGAGTCCGAGAGGTGGTCCCGGGGATGCGCGTGCCCATGGCAACCCGATCCACCATGAGGAAGTCACCCACCAGGAGGGTGTCTTCCATGGACCCGGAGGTGATGACGAAGGTCTGCACCAGGAAGCTCCGGATGACCACCAGGAGCACCAGGGTGATGACGATGCTCTTGATCCACTCGCCGGTCCCGCCCCATCGGCCCCCCTCACCTGTGGGCGGTCCCTGCCGGTCACGGCGACGGGGTCGGTCGGAGCCGCGCCGACGCTCGCGTTCTTGTCTGCGTTTGGACAACGGCCCCTCCTCCGGGGCTAAGGGTTCTCGTGCGTGGCCCCGTCCCGGTCCAGCAGGCGACGGGGGTCCCACCTGCCCAGCCCATCCGATTGCAACCGCTCCTCCTCGTCCGGAACGACCCNCTCCGGGTNCCAGTCCCGCCCCAGGATCACCGTCACATCCGCGTAGCGGGTGCTGTCCAGGGCCACCTCGAACCGGTCGAAGCCCAATCGTCCGGCCACCGCCCTGGCCGCGTCATCGGTGGCGGTGCGGGCCAGGATGCGGGTCTCTTCGTGGTCGAAGGCGTCGGCGTTGCCATGAAAGACGACGTCGAACCCTTCTTCCCGAAGAAGGTCCCGGGCCCGTGCCGCCAGCCCCTGGATCCCGGCGCCATTCAGGACCTCGACGCGCACCCGGGACCAACTGGCTGGTGGCTCCGGGGGATCACGATCGAGCGAGGCCACCACCTCCACCGGCTCCGGTGCCTCATCGAAGAGATGGGCCCCGACCATGAGGCCACCCACCACCAGGACCAGGAGGGCCGCCAGGCCGACGGCGGACCGGATCCCGCCGCCCTGGCGTCTTCGGCGTCGAGGACTCATCTGAGCGCCATCTTCCGAGCCCCGGCCGTACCCGGTTCCCACGGGCTCTCCTCGGCCAGCACGTTCCAGAGGCCCACCGTCTCCGGGTGCAGGGTCCGGTCGCGCCCCAGCGTCCCCTGGATCCGGGCCCGAACCACGTCCCTGAGCACAACGGGAAACTCCTGCGGCATCCGGGACCGACGCGACTTCTTCCACTTCTTCCGGTCCCGTCGCCCGGGTTCGATGTAGTCGGCCACCACCAATGCCCGACCCAGCCCGCACAATTCCGGGTGTCCCAGGGTGTGGAAGGCCACGGCCCGAAGGAAGTCCTCATCGTCTACCCCCTCCTCTTCGAGACGACGGGCGGCGGCGGGGCCGTGGAGGAGGGCATCGGGGAGCCGATCCAACTCCGGGACCAGCGTGCGCCGGAGAACCTCCGGTCGTTCATTCTTGAGGGCGTCGTGGAGAATTCCCGCCGCCCGCCAGCGAACCGCCTGCTCCGGCGGAAGCTTCAGCGAACGGGCCCATTTGCCCAGAAGGCGCGCCACGCGCTCCATGTGCTCGCGACGCCCCCGACTGACCCGGGCCCAGGGGGGAATCTCGCCGCGGCCGGCGGCTTCGATCTGNGGGTGCAGGGCGGGAGCGGAGTCCGAGGGGGAGGTCTTGGACGAAGGCACGGAAGGGCGTCGGACCGAGGAGCAGGGGGAATGGGATCCCGGCGGAGGATCGAACGGACCCGGGTATACGAGGAAGGACGCCGGACGATAGGAATATGGGAAGGAGGTGTCAAACCCCACAGAGGAGCCGATTCGCCTATCTTGGGGGATGTCCATGCGCTGGGATCCCCTCCTCGTCGCCGCTCTGGCCCGGGAACTGGGGGAACGACTTCATGGGGCCCGCCTCAGGTCCCTTCTCCTCGACGCCCAGGGTCGTCGGGTGGTCCTCCACTTCCGCTTGTCGACCCTGGTATTCGAACTGCACCCGCAGGCCGGATGGATCTCCCTCCTCCCGCCGGAGGAGCCCCTCCCGGAGGCGCGCCCCCTGGCCTCGCGCGTCGTGTCGGTCCGAGCGATGCCCGACGAGAGCGCCCTGGTGNTGGGGCTTCAGCGNGTTCGGGGTCGGGACGAAGGGGTNGAGTTNGTGGTGGAGTGGGTGGGGAATCGGTGGAATGCCCTGGTGGTGGGGTACCGAAGCCGGATCATTCGTCACGTCCTCCTCCCCCGGGACGAGCGGGATCGGACCCTGGCGCCGGGACACCCGTACCTGCCGCCACCCTCCAACAACCGGGAGGGAGCCAATGGAGAACTTCCGGAGGAGCGCTGGCGCACGATCCTGGCGAATGCCCGGCGGGACGGGGAGGGCCAGGAGCGGCGGGCACTGCTGGCGGCCGTGGCCCACACCTCCTCCATCAACGTGGATCGGTTCCTGGGGGCCGATGGGTGGGAGCGCTGGAAGGAGAGTCTGGACCCATCGTCGTGGTCCGCCCTTCTCGTGGAGACGCCCCGTGGCCCCCAACCCTACCCCATCTCCCTTCCCCCCTTCGAGGCCCGGCCATTTCCGAGTCTCCTGGAAGCGATGGGGGAGGCCCGGAGCCGGGAGGAGGACGACCCGGCCCGGCTACTCACCCTCCCCACCGGACTCGTGGAGCGGATTCGCCGACGGCTCGCCGGGCTGGAGGGACGGGCGCGGGGCATGCGCCGGGAGCTGGACCGGGCTCCGGACCCGACGCCGGTCCGTGCGCTGGGTGACCTGATCCTGGCCCGGTACGGCGAACTCCCCCGCGGCGTGGAGCGGGCTCGTCTGACGGACTTTTCCGGAGAGGAGGTGGAGGTGGAGTTGGACCCCCGCCTCCCACCCCACGAGAACGCCAATCGATACTACCGGGAGGCAGCGCGCATCGAACGGGCCCGGGACGAACTTCCGGAGCGGATCCAGGCGGCCGAAGAGGCCGCCAGGGAGTGGCGGGCGCTCCTGGAGGGACTGGAGGCCGGGAGCGTCGACCCGGCCCGGGCCCTGGAGCGCCTGGGGCCCGAGCGGCGGGGCCGGCAGAGCGGCGCCGGAGCTGGCCCCTCCCTTCCCTACCACCGGTTTCGAAGCAGCGGCGGCCTCGAGATCCGGGTAGGCCGCGGCGCTCGCCGCAACGACGAACTCACCTTCCACCACTCCAGCCCCGACGACATCTGGCTCCACGTCCGCCAGTCGCCCGGAGCCCACGTCATCCTGCGCTGGTCGCAGCCCGGCAATCCGCCGCGCCGGGACCTCACTGAGGCGGCCGTCCTGGCGGCATTGAACTCGGAGGCACGTCACGCCGGAAGTGTCCCGGTGGACTGGACCCGCCGAAAATATGTGCGGAAGCCCCGGAAGGGAGCGGCTGGAGCCGTCATCCCCCAGCGGGTCGAGACCCTCTTCGTGGAGCCGGATCCCGAGCTTCCGGCCCGCCTGAGCGACGAGGCGGGCTAGCTCAACCCTTCTCCGTCCATCCCGCGCCGGAGTTCGGCCAGGAAGGCCCCGGCTCCCTCCACGCCCTCCTTCTCCAGCCGATCCACCAGGGCGCTACCCACCACGACCCCATCGGCCGATCCGGCCACGAGCCGGGCCTGCTCCGGGGTGGAGATCCCGAACCCCACCGCGATGGGAAGGGCCACCTCTTCCCGCAGGGCCTCCACCTCCCGGGCCAGCTCTTCCCGGAGCGCGGTGCGGGCTCCGGTGACTCCCGTGCGGGAGATGTAGTACAGGAAGCCGCCTGCACCATCCATCACCTCCGGGACCCGAGCCCGGGCGGTGGTGGGGGCCAGGAGGCGGATCAGCTCCAGCCCCCCGTCCCGGACCACCGCTTCCAGTGCAGTGTCGGCTCCGGCCGGCAGGTCGGTGAGAAGGAGCGCCTGGGCTCCGGCGTCCTTCGCCTCCCGTACGAAGTCCGCGAGACCGAAGTGATGGACCGGATTCAGATAGGTGAAGAGGACCACCGGGGTGTCATGGCGACTCCGGAAGCGGCGCAGGATCTCCAGCGCGCCCCGCACCGTCATTCCGGCGCCCAGAGCCTCGAAGGTGGCACGCTGGATGGTGGGGCCGTCCGCCAGGGGATCCGAGAAGGGGATCCCCAACTCCAGGATGTCCGCGCCTGCCTCCGCCGCCGCCTCCATGAGAGCCAGGCTGGCATCGGCGGTGGGGAAGCCGGCGCAGATGTAGGGAATGAGGGCGGCCTGACCGTGGGCCCGACGGACGGCGAAGGCGTCGGCGAGGGTGCGGGGAGCGGCGGGGGAGGTCGGGGGCGTGGAGGCGGGCATGCAGGTGTCCGGGATCGGGGCTCAGGTTGTGACGTAGACGGCCACATCCACCCCATAGCGGTTCGGATCGGCCGTCTTGATGATGGTTCGCCGGGGCTGGCCGGTGCGCGGATCCAACTGGTCGAGGCGCGCCAGCGCGGGCTCGGGCAGGGGCGTCCCCAGCGAGTCGGAGATGATCTTGACCACCGGCTGGTGGAGGTGGGCTGGATCGGAATTGGTCCGCACCACCACCGCCAGTTCGAAGGTGTCCAGAATCACCAGCGAGCCCACCGGATACACCCCGGTGGCTGAAATGAGGGCCTTCACGAGCACGGTGTCCACCCCCCGGGCCGGGTTGGCGAGCATCTCCTGCAGAACCTTGTCGGCGGGCCAGGGTCGGAACTGATAGCTCCGAACGGAGGTGGCGGCGTCGAAGGAGTCCGCCACCGCCACGATCCGCGAGTAGAGTCCCACGTCCCGAGGCCGCCGGGAGGGCGGGTACCCGGTCAGGTCCAGCTTCATGTGATGCTCGTAGGCCATGAGCATGGGACGGAGCGGCAACTCCGCGAACCCGCGGAGATTGAAGAGGGCCAGGAGCCCGTCGGTGGGATGTTCCTGCATGGCCGCCCACTCGTCGGAGTCCAGCTTCCCCGACTTGTTCAGGGTCGCCTCGGGAATCCGCATCTTGCCCACGTCGTGGAAGAGCGCGCCGAGTCCCAGTTCATACAGATCCTGGCGACCGAGCCCCAACCGCTGTCCGATGATGACGGAGAGGATGCACACGTTCACCGAGTGGGTGAAGGTGTATTCGTCGAACTCCCTCAGATGGGTCATGGCCACCATGGAGCTCTCGTTGGAGAGGACCTGATCCACGATTCCCTGCACCGCCCGTTTCACGCGGCGGACATTCACCGCACGGCCCATCCGGGCATCGGTGAGGAGCTCTCGGGCCACCTGCACGCCCCGGGTGTAGGTCTGACGAGCCCCATAGAGGGCCTCCGCTTCTTCCTCGTCCGGGTTCTCGTCCAGGAGTTCGCTGAGGTGGAGATGTGTCCCCCCGGCCTTCTCCACACCCTCCNNAACCTTGACGAACGGAGCTTCGGGATGCGGATCNCGGAGGAGAAGGTTCAGCAGCGGGACCCATTCGGACCGGCCGATTCCGGGATCCACCCGAATCTCGCCGACCCGGTGNGCCTGTAGTGTGGCCGCCACCGAGGCGAAGGTGGAGTAGGTTCGGAGGTCCAGTCGCAGTCGCTCGTCGTTGACGAAGAAGAGGTTGCCGGCAAGCCGGATCTCCACCCCGCCCTCGCGCTCCAGGAGGAGCTCGGCGCCATTCTGGAGCTCATCCAGCGACTGCTGCACCACGTCGTTGTCCAGCGGGTAGAAACGCAGGGAGCGCAGGGCGCCATAGAGGGCGCTCAGCACCCGGCGGCCCTCATCCTGGAGTGAGGGTGCGGTCTCCACGAAGGGGAACTCGGCTGTGGGTTCAGTCACTGGACCCTTCTCCTTCCAGGGCTCGCCGCACCGCCGTGCGGACCACCGCCTCCTCATCGTCTTGAGCGCGCTCCAGGGCCGTGACGGCCCCAGCTCCCCCGATCCGCCCCAGCGCGAGGGCGGAACAGGCCCGGGACTCCGGCGGATCCCGTCGGCCCAGAAATCCCCGATGGTTCAGGATCCGACCCAGAAGGGGGACGCCGTCGTCCCCGGCCAGATCGGCGTAGGCCTCGAACAACGCCAGCTTCTCCGTAAGATCCGCCTCCCGGATCCGACTCCCCGACAGGAGCTCGGCCAGCGTTCGGATGGCGGGAACGAATCCGACCTCCGCCAGCACCCGGGCGGCGGCAACCCGGAACTCCCGATCCGGATCGACCAGAAGCTGCTCCACCGCCTCCATCATGGCCGTGGTGGGCACCCGACGGGCCGATTCCAGAACCGTCATGCGAACGTCGGGACCTTCGTCCCGGAGGAGTCGGACCAGCGCCGGTACCGCGGACCGGTCCCGAATCGCTCCCACCAGTCGGATGGCGCCGCGAACGACGTACGGGTCCGGGGCCGTGAGGAGGGCCTGAATCCGTTTCCCCTCTCCCTCGGCCAGCGCCCGAACGGCCCGGCGCAGCCGACGCCGCACCTCGGGCTTCGCGATCTTTTCGATGCGGGCCAGAAGTGGCCCCAGCGCCTCGGGCCTGAGGTGGCGGAGGAGGAGGGAAAGGGACGCTTCGTCATCGTCCACGGCCCCCTCCTCCAGGGCCTGCACCAGTTCCCGGACCGACTCCTCGGACGAGAATACGTCGAGGAGCTGGACGATCTGGCCTTCTGCCTCCGGCGTCAGCCGGTGACCGCGACGCACCGTTCCCTCCACCTCGCCCAGCAGGAGGGCGGCCTGCCGAAGCGAGCCTTGAGCCAGAAAGGTGGGCAGAAGCTGGGCCAGGGCCGCCACGATCTCCAGTTGACGTTCCGGTCTGGTTCGGGCCGCCTCCAACCGGTCCATGAGGGCGTTCAGCACCGACTCACCCAGGTCCCGCTCCATCTCGGCTCGATAGAGCGTCTTCACGTAGACCCGCTCCCGCTCATCCAGGGCGTAGAGGGTGGGGTTGAAATCGCTGGGATTGATGGAGGCCGGTGAGTGCTCCGGTGGCGCGGCCGAGTCCCCCTCCGCACCCGCTGACTGGCTCTCGAGCCCGGCGTCCAGCTCCTGCGACAGAATTCCGCCGAGATTGGGCAGATTCGAATCCATCCCATCGGCCCGGAGCAGCGTGCCCTCGGGAACCAGATCCACCGCGGCGTAGTCGAGACGGTGGAGCTCCAGATCCCAGAGGAGGGTCACCAGGTCGTCCTCGGCCGAACGACTCACCCGAAGCCGTCGCAGCGCTTGGAGGAAGCGCTCCAACTCCTCATCTTCGACCCCGGTCCGGAAGGTCAGTTCGCGAACCCCGTCCCGGTAGATGAGGAAGCAGAGGGAGCCGGCCCGATTCTCGTCGCGGTAGACCACCTCGCCCATCCAGAGGAAGCGATCTTCCCGGACCAGGATCTGCATCTGATCGCGTTCATCCCAGATACGTCGAGCGGCATCCTTGAGCGATCCCATGAACCGCCGCCGCACCGGGTTGCCTTCGTCGTAGAGCTGGTAGGCCCGGAGGGTCTTGGCCAGCACGAGGAAGAAATCCCGGACCTGCACCAGGGGCAGGGAGGCGGGATCCTCCCACTGCACCGTGGCGTCGGGAGAGGCGGGTGAGGGCAAGGGTGAGGACACGGGCTGATTCCGACGTGCGCGACCAGGCAGAATGCGGACCGGAGGAGCGCCCCCGGAACCGGAGTGCTGGACCCCGGTGGAGGCGCCCTCCTCCACAGTATCGGACCCGCCGGGTCGGACCTACAGGAGGGAGCCGCGCCCCTCCACCCGGGCCACATGCGCCACATCCTTGTCGCCACGCCCACTCAGGTTCAGGACGCACGGCCCGGTGGAGGTGAGGGCCCTGGCTTCGTTCAAGATGTAGGCGATGGCGTGTGCCGTCTCCAGCGCCGGGATGATCCCTTCCAGCTCCGAGAGTCGGTGGAAGGCCCGGAGCGCGGCCTCGTCGTCCACGGCCACGTAGCACGCACGGCCCGTATCCCGGAGGTGTGAGTGCTCGGGACCGACCCCGGGATAGTCCAGACCCGCCGAAACGGAGTGGGCCGGCGCCACCTGTCCGTCCGAATCCTGAAGCAGGTAGGACAGGGCACCGTGGAGGATGCCCGGCTCGCCCATGGAGAGGGAGGCGGAGTGGCGCCCCGTGTCTACCCCTTCGCCGGCGGCTTCGACCCCCACCAATCGAACGTCGGCGTCGTCGACGAAGGGATGGAAGATGCCCATGGCGTTGGAACCACCACCGACGCACGCCACCACGGAGCCCGGAAGGCGGCCCTCCACCGCCAGGATCTGCTCCCGGGTCTCTCGGCCGATCACCGAGTGGAAGTCCCGGACCATGCGGGGGAAGGGGGCCGGGCCCACCACCGATCCGATGATGTAGTGGGTCGACTCCACGTTGGTCACCCAATCCCGGATGGCCTCGTTGGTGGCGTCCTTGAGGGTACTGGTACCCGACGACACGGGCCGGACCTCGGCTCCGAGAAGCTCCATGCGGAAAACGTTCAGCGCCTGCCGCTCCACGTCCTCGGCACCCATGTAGACCACGCACTCGAGATCGAAGAGGGCACAGGCCGTCGCGGTGGCCACGCCGTGCTGCCCGGCTCCGGTCTCGGCGATGATCCTCTTCTTCCCCATGCGGCGGGCCAGGAGGGCCTGCCCGATGGTATTGTTGATCTTGTGGGCCCCGGTGTGGTTCAGATCCTCGCGCTTGAGGTAGATGGGGCCGGCTCCAGCTTCCTCCTCCATCCTCCGAGCGCGGAAGAGGGGGGTGGGGCGACCCACGAAGTCCCGGAGCAGGGCGTCGAACTCGGCGAGGAAGGCCGGGTCCGTCCGTGCCTCGTGGTACGCTTCCTCCAACTGGTCCAGGGCCGCGATGAGGGTCTCGGGCACGTACCGGCCACCGAAGGCCCCGAACCGATGACGGGCGTCGGCGGCTGGAAGCGTCGGCGTGGGCGTGGCGATATCGGTCATGGGGTCTCCGGAGCCTCGGGGGCGAGGGAAGTCGGTTGTGTGGTTGCGGCGGTGTGGAGGGCGGCGGCCCGGGCCTGCCGGACGAAGTGATGGACGCGGTCGGGGTCCTTCCGACCCGGCGCCTGCTCGACGCCTGAACTCACATCCACCAGCGCCGGGGCCAATCGACGGACCGCTTCTCCCACCGAGTCCGGGTCCAGCCCACCGGCCACTCCAAGGGGGAGGTCGACGGGCATCCGGTCTCGGCACGCCTCCAGTTCGGACCAGGGGAAGCGATGCCCGGTCCCACCCAGCTGACGGGGGTGCCAGGCGTCGAGAAGGAGCAGATCCACCAGAGGGCCGAATTCCCGCGCCGCTCTCTCCATGTCTTCCCCACTCCGGACCCGGGCAGCCTTCCAGAGTTCCCAGGGACCTCCGTCGCGGATGCGCCCCATGGCCTCCGGGGGCGTATCGTCGTGAAGCTGGATCACCGCGGCTCCCGCCTGCTCCGCCACCGCCACCACCTCGTCGGGCGTCAGGCCGGCCACCACCACCGCCAGGGGCAGATCGGCGGCACGCCCCAGCCTCCGAGCCTGCTCCGGTGTGACGCAGCGGGGCGACGAGGGAACGAGAACCGCTCCAATCAGGTCGGCTCCGGCCTCCCGAGCCAGGCGTGCGTCGTCCTGGCGGACCAGTCCACAGATCTTGATCCGGAGTGGAAGCGCGGTCACGCCTCCCCCTCCGTCGCCGCGGCCCGATCCGATCGGGGCTGGGCGGCCAGCAACCGGGCCAGGTGAGTTGGATCGGGAGCTCGGACGAGGGACTCGCCCACCAGCACCGCGTCGGCACCCATGGTCCCCAGCTCCGCTACCTGATCCGGGGTCGAGATCCCGCTCTCCGACACCAGGATGACCTCGGGGGGAACAAAGGGTGCGAGCCGGCTCGTCACCGCCAGATCGGTCCGGAAGGTGCGAAGATCCCGATTGTTGATGCCCACGATGCCGGCACCCGAGGTGAGGGCCCTCTCCAACTCGGTCTCGTCGTGGACCTCCACCAGGGCCGCCATCCCCAGGGACTCGGCCACCTCCCGGAGTTCGCGGAGCAACTCGTCCTCCAGGATCCGGACGATGAGGAGGACGGCATCGGCTCCGGCGGCCCGCGCCTCCGAGATCTGCACAGCATCGATGATGAAGTCCTTCCTGAGAACGGGGATACGTACCGCATCCCGGACGGCGCTCAGGTCGGAGAGCGATCCCTGGAAATAGTCTCCATCGGTGAGCACCGAAAGCGCCGCCGCCCCCCCCTCCTGGTACGCCAGGGCCTGCGTGACCGGGTCGAGATCGGAGCGGATGGCACCGGCCCCCGGCGAGCGGCGCTTGACCTCGGCGATGAGGCCCACGCAGCCATTGNCGCGGCGAAGGGCAACGCGGAAGTCCCGGGGTTCGGGCCTGTCCAGAGCCCGCTGGCGAAGGGTGTCGGCCTGCGGCCTCAGTTGCTCCAGTTCCCGGTGTTTCGTTTCCACGATCCGGGCCAGGATGTCCGGCATGGGCTCGGCGGGACGCTCCGGCGAGGTTGACATCGGTGAAGGACCTCCTTGCGTGGCTCGAGGGATTCGACGTATCTTCGGTTCGGATTATCTTCGGGTTCGTGCCAGGCCTCCAACGGCCCGGACCCTCTCCCCAGCTCCGGAGGAAGGACATCCCATGGCGCTCACGAAGCGGCAGAAGCTGATCCTGGATTACATCGAAGGCTATATCACGGACCACGGGTACGCCCCGAGCTTCGAGGAGATCGCCGGAGCCTTCGGGTACACATCGCTGGCTACCGTCCACGAACACGTAAGCAATCTGGAGCGGAAGGGCTACATCAGGAAGGCGTTCAATCAGAGCCGGTCCATCGAGTTGGTGCGGCGGGACGCCTTCCCGGGGGCCGTCGAACTCCCCCTGCTGGGAGAGGTGGCCGCCGGTCAGCCCATCGAGGCGGTCCCGGACACGGAGACGGTGCTGGTGCCGCCGGACCTTCTCCGGAAGAAGGGTGAGAACTATGTCCTGCGGGTCGTGGGCAACTCCATGATCGACGAGCAGATCCGGGACGGGGACTACATCATCGTGAACAGCCGACCCACCGCCGAGGACGGCGAAATGGTCGTGGCCCTGGTGGGCGGGGAGTCGGCGACGGTGAAGAAGCTCTACCGGGAGCGGGATGGCCGGGTGCGGCTGCAGCCGGCCAACGAAACCCTTTCGCCCATCTTCGTGGACGCTGACGATCTGACCGTTCAGGGGATCGTGGTGGGCGTCATTCGGAGGTACTGATCCATGCGCACCACCTTTCTCGTGGGCACCACGACCCGGAAGAGCACGCGGTACCTCCTGGTGGGTCGAAGCCAGAAGGCGCCGTTCCCCGGACCCTGGCGACTCCAGGCGGTGATCCGGAACAACGAAGCTTCCGGCGGTCAGTCGCCGGCTGCCACCCGGGACGCCTCCACCAGCGCTTCCAGGGTCCGGAGCGCGGCTCCGCCGTCCACCGCCTCCGTCGCCTGGCGCACGGCGTCTGCCAAGGTCTCCGCTCGACCGGCGACGTAGAGGGCCGCCGCAGCGTTCAGGAGGACAAAGGTACGAGCGCCGCCCGTGTCGAGCCCTGCCAGGACAGACCGGATCCGGGATGCGTTCTCGGACGGTTCCCCGCCGGCGATCTCCTCGGGCGTGGCAATGGGTAGACCCAGGTCCTCGGGCCGGACCGTGTAGCGGTCCAGGGCTCCGTCCCGAAGCTCCACCACCTCCGTATCCCCAAGGGGACTCAGTTCATCGAGTCCTGCCCGGCCGTGTACCACCATGGCCCGGTGATGCTCCAGGGTTCGAAGCGCCTCCCCCACCAGGGGCAGCAGTTCCGGATCTGCCACGCCCACCACCTGCCGGCGCACACCGGCCGGATTGGTGAGGGGACCCAGGAGGTTCATGATGGTGGGGATCGCCAGTTCCCGACGAACGGGACCGACATGGCGCATGGCAGGGTGCAGGAGGGGCGCGAACATGAATACGATCCCCGCCTGTTCCAGGACCTGGGACATGGCTTCGGGAGAGAGCTGGATCCGGACGCCCAGCGCCTCCAGGACGTCCGCGCTACCGCTCCGGGAGGTGAAGGAACGGTTGCCGTGCTTCGCCACGGGCACCCCGGCCCCCGCCGCCACCAGGGCGGCGGCGGTGGAGACGTTGAAGGTGGAGACCTTGCCTCCGCCGGTCCCGCAGGTGTCCACGAGTTCGTCGGTCCGCCCGGAGGACACCGGGATCATGGCGCGCCGAAGGGCCCGGACCCCTCCGGCCACCTCGGAGGGGGCATGCCCGCGNGCCCGGAGGCCCATGAGGAGGGCCGCCATCTGTACCGGGCTGGCGCGCCCGGCCATTACCGTGTCGAAGGCCGCCTCGGCCTCGTCGGCGCTAAGGATCTGGCCATGGGCAATGCGAGACAGGATGTCGGGGAGGGAAGACGAAGCTGATTCGGTCATGGACGAAGCGGAGAAAGAGGCCGGGCAGGCAAGACGGGTTACGGTTCCGGAACGCGACGGACCATACAATTCGCGCCTTCCCCGGGTCAACCGGCACCATTGACGCCCCCCGACCGGTGGCTACCTTTTCCCCGTGTCCGACCTCACTCGATTCGCCCTCCGGATCCACTACGATGGATCCGCTTTCCACGGCTGGCAGCTTCAGGCCCGGGAGCGGACCGTCCAGGGCGAGGTGGAGGCCGTCCTGCAGCGCATCACCGGAGCGCGCCGCCCGGTGGTGGCTTCCGGCCGAACCGACCGAGGGGTCCATGCGGATGGCCAGGTTGCCTCGGTGGACATTCCCGCCCCTCGCTGGACTGCCGAGAAGCTGCGGCGGTCCCTCAACGCACTCCTTCCCCGGGAGGTTTGGATCGAGCGGGTGTGGCGTGTCTCGCGCACCTTCCACCCGCGGTTCGACGCCCGGCGGCGTACCTACCTCTACCGACTGGGACTGGAACACAAGGCCGGATCCCCCTTCCACCGTGCCTGGTGCTGGGATGTCTCGGCCGACCGGCCTCAGGAAGCCCTCCTCCGGGAAGGAGCGGACGCCATCCCCGGCGATCGATCCTTTCGCCGTTTCGCCAAGGCCGGTCAGCCTGAACGGGGTGAGCGCTGCCGGGTCCATGCCGCACGATGGGAGGAATGGGACGGACCCGGAATCCAGTTCCGCATCACCGCCGACCGCTACCTCCATCATATGGTCCGTTACCTTGTAGGTACCCTGGTGGAGGTGGGGCAGGAGCGTCGGCCCCTGCGGGATCTGGTGGAGCTTCTCCAGAATCCCGACACTCCCCTTCGCACCTCGCCACCGGCACCACCGGAGGGGCTCTTCCTGCACCGGGTGGAGTACGAAAAGGACTTGTTCCAAGACGCCGATGATCGGGATCCCCCGGGACCCGTTTCCGAATCCCACCCGGGTCCGGCCCTGGGGCCGACCCGATCCTGCGAACCGAACGTTCCGGAGAACGAATGAAGATCTTCCTGGATACTGCGGACACCGCTGAGATCCGCCGCGCGGCCTCCGCCGGTCTCATCGATGGCATCACCACGAACCCGTCGCTCCTCGCCACCGCTGTGACCGATCGGTCGCCGACGGAGGTCCTCCTCGAGATCTGCGAGACGGTGGACGGACCGGTATCCGCCGAGGTCGTGGCCACGGACCTCGAGGGAATGGTCACGGAGGGGCGCCGCCTGGCCGGGCTTCACGACAACATCGTGGTGAAGGTTCCGCTGACGGAAGACGGGCTCCGGGCGTGCCGGACCTTCCATGCCGAGGGAATTCGGATCAACGTCACCCTCTGCTTCTCCGCCGTTCAGGCAGCCCTGGCCGCCAAGGCGGGTGCCACCTACATCTCGCCCTTCGTGGGACGGCTGGACGATGTGGGGCACGACGGGATGGAGCTGGTGGCGGAAATCCGTGAGATCTACGACATCTACGGATTCGAGACCGAGGTGCTGGCCGCTTCCCTGCGTCACCCGCAGCACGTCCTGCAGGCCATGCTCATGGGTGCGGATTGTGGAACACTCCCGCCCAAGGTCCTGCACCAACTCCTCAAGCATCCCCTCACCGACAAGGGCCTCGACGCCTTCCTGGCCGACTGGAAGGCCGGCGGCGGCGAAATCTGAGGCCAGGCCCGGACCTCGACCATGGGNAGACCCCACCGCATGCGGACCTTGATGACGGCCACCTCCCTCCGCTCCTGGGGAATGGCGCTCACCCTGCTGGCACTCTCCTCGGCCGGGTGCCTCACCGATGGTGGGGCCCTTGAAGCGCCCGCCGACGTCGAGCGCTCCCGGGAGACGGCCATCGTGCTGGCCGCCGAGCGGGTGTCACCCTCGGTGGTGACGGTGAATGTGATCCGGACCCGGCAGGTTCGGGTCAGGGACCCGTTCGATGATTTCTTCGGGGGATTCTTCGGGCCGCCGCAGGGCAGGACCCAGGCCCAGCGGGTGCCTTCGCTGGGTTCCGGGTTCGTGGTGGATCCACAGGGCATCATCCTCACCAACGACCATGTGGTGCGGGGTGCGGAGCGGATCCTGGTGAGCCTCCCCGACGGTCGGGACGTACCGGCGACCCTTATCGGCACCGACGAGGCTACGGACATCGCCGTCCTCCAGGCCGACCTCCCCGATCTTCCGGTGGCCCCGCTGGGGTCTACCCATGACCTCCGGATCGGAGAGTGGGTGGTGGCCTTCGGAAACCCCTTCGGAAATCTCATCTCCAACCCGGAGCCCACCGCCACGGTGGGTGTCATCTCGGCGCTGGGCCGCCATGTGGTCCCGTCCCGCGAGGACCGGGGGTTCTACCTGGGCATGATCCAGACCGATGCTGCCATCAATCCCGGAAACTCAGGCGGTCCCCTGGTGAACGCCCTCGGCGAGGTGGTGGGCATGAACGCCTCCATCTTCTCACGAGGCGGGGGGAGCGAGGGGATCGGCTTTGCCATTCCCATCGAACGGGTTCTCCGGATCGCGGAGGACCTCCTGGATCATGGAGAGGTCCGTCGGGCGTGGGTCGGCCTCGACGTGGAGCCGGAGGAGGCCGATGAGTTCGGACGGACCCGGGGCGTCCGGGTGAGCCGGGTCAGCGAGGGCTCGCCTGCAGCCCGGGCCGGCCTGCGGGTCGGCGACCGGATGGTGGCGGCCAACGACCGGCGTCTTGTCTCGCCCCTGGATTTCGAGGCCCTCCTCCTGGACCTCCGCGCCGGCGACGCCATCGACGTCCGGATCGATGGCCGCAGCACCGTCGACCGGATCGAAGCCCAGGAATTCCCCTCCCTGCCGGCGGAGCGGGTCACCGTCCTCCGGGACCTGGAGGTGGTGACGCTCACGGCCGCCGCCAGGGATGAGCGCGGGGTGGGGAGTGAATCCGGTGCCCTGGTGACGGGGATTTCCGGGGAACTGCAGCGGATTCTCGGACTTCGGGAGGGTGACGTCATCGTGGGAATCAACCGGCAACGGGTTGAGAGCGCCGAGGAGTTGGCCGACGTTCTTTCCGGCATTCCCGCCCGGTCGCGGGTACAATTCATCTACGAGCGGAACCGGGGGTTCAGCTCCACAACCTTCGTCCTCGGACGCTGAGTCCTCGGAAGCCGAGTCCCTGGACCGTCCGTCCCGACCCTTGACCACTTCCATCCATTCCGGCATGACCGACTCCGACACCTCTCGCGCCGCCCTGGAACGCTACACGCACCCGCTGTCGGACCGGTACGCCTCCCGGGAGATGCAGCGACTCTTCTCTCCAGCTCACCGGTTCGGAAGGTGGCGACGCCTCTGGCTGGCCCTGGCCCGGGCCCAGAAGGAACTGGGACTCCCCATCCCCGAGTCGGCACTCACCGAGATGGAGGGGGCGCTGGACACGCTGGATCTGGATCGGGCCGCCGAGTATGAGCGTCGCTTCCGCCACGACGTCATGGCCCACGTCCACCTCTTCGGTGACGACGCCCCCTCGGCCCGTGGCATCATCCACCTGGGGGCCACCTCGGCCTTCATCGGAGACAACACCGATCTCATCCTCCACCGCGAGGCCTTGGAGCTGGTCCGGGCCCGGATCGTGCGCACGGTCCGGGCCCTGGCGGCTTTTGCCCGCACACACCGATCCCTGCCGACCCTGGGCTACACCCACTTCCAGCCGGCCCAGCCCACCACCGTGGGGAAGCGGGCNACACTCTGGATCCAGGATCTGGCGCTGGACCTGGAGGAGCTGGAGTTCCGACTCGAGTCCCTTCGATTCCGAGGGGTGAGGGGGACCACCGGAACCCAGGCATCCTTTCTGCAACTGTTCGAAGGCGACCATGGCAAGGTCGACGAGCTCAATGCACGGGTGGCGCAGAGCATGGGGTTCCAGGAAGATTATGGCGTCACGGGTCAGACATACCCGCGGAAGGTGGACCAGGCCGTCCTGGCAACCCTTGCCGGCGTCGCGTCTTCCCTGTCCAAGTTCGCCAACGACCTCCGACTCCTCTCGCACCTCCGGGAGGTGGAGGAGCCCTTCGAATCCGAGCAGATCGGGTCATCCGCCATGCCGTACAAGCGGAACCCCATGCGGTCCGAGCGGATCTGCGCCCTGGCTCGTCACGTCATCACCCTGGCCCAGGACCCGGCCCACACCGCAGCGACGCAGTGGCTCGAGCGCACCCTGGACGACTCGGCGAACCGCCGACTCTCCATCCCCGACGCCTTCCTGACGCTGGACGGCGCGCTGGTCCTGGCCGAGAATGTAGCCGCAGGGCTCACCGTCCACCCCAAGGTGGTGGAGCGCAACCTGGAAGAGCACCTTCCCTTCATGGCCATGGAAAGCGTCCTCATGCACGCGGCGGGTGAGGGAGGGGATCGCCAGGATCTCCACGAACGGATCCGTCGGTATTCACTGGAGGCGGCGGCGCGCATGAAGGAAGGTGAAGCGCCGGATCTCCTCCAACGGGTGGCGGCGGACGCGGCCTTCCAGATTTCCCTTGGCGAGTTGGAAGCCCTGGTGGATCCCCACCGTTTCGTGGGCCGGGCACCGGAGCAGGTCGACCGCTTCCTGGAAGAGTGGGTGGACCCGGCGCTCCATCGCCTGGGTGCTCTATCCGACGCCGCCGTCGCTCCCCCTGACATCCGTGTCTGAGGCCGGCCCCATCATGCCTGCTACTCCATCAGCGCTGGCGCGCTCGACCCTCCCCCTTCCCCTCCTCCACCGGGGCAAGGTCAGGGAGATGTATGAAGCGGGCCCCGACCTCCTTCTCATGGTGGCTTCCGACCGGGTGTCGGCCTTCGACGTCGTCATGGATCAGGCCGTCCCCCGCAAGGGTGAGGTGCTGANNCTGGTCACGGCGTGGTGGCTTGAACGACTGGNGGCCCAGGGGGTGGCGCACCACGCCGTTTCGTCNGACCCGGACGAGATCCTGAGGATGGTTCCGGGACTCGGCGGTGGCGTGGACCCTGTGCAGTGGGTCCGCCGCTCCCTCCTGGTCCGGCGGACCTCGCCTCTACCGGTGGAGTGCGTGGTTCGCGGCTATCTCGCCGGTTCGGCCTGGCAGGAATACCGGAACTCGGGCACTCTGGCCGGCGAGCCGCTGCCCCCAGGGCTGGGGCAGAGCCAGCAGCTTCCCGCCCCACTCTTCAGCCCGGCTACCAAGGCGGTTGAGGGGCACGATGAGAACATCACCTTTCGCGAAGTGGGCCGAGTCGTGGGCCGGGAAATGGCGGACGACCTCCGTCGCCTCTCCTTGGAGATCTATGCGGTGGGGGCCCGAACCGCCGCCGAGCGAGGTCTCATCCTGGCCGACACCAAATTCGAGTTCGGGGTGGACGCGCAGGGGCGCCTCCGCCTCATCGATGAGGTACTGACGCCCGACTCGTCCCGCTACTGGCCCAGGGAGGGGCACCGCGTGGGGACCTCGCCTCCGTCCCTGGACAAGCAGCCGGTCCGGGACTTCCTGGAATCGGTGGAGGGGTGGGATCGCCGGCCTCCCCCCCCGCCTCTTCCGGAAGCGGTGGTGAACGCCACCACCGACCGGTATCTGGAGATCTTCCGGCGCCTCACCGGAAGCGAGCTGGACGACTTCGCCCCCCCCTCCTTCTCATCGGAGATCGGCGAGGAATCGTGAACCGGAACGTGAACCGGAGACCAGGGCTGCAGCGGGGGATCATCATCCTCCCCTCGGCGTTCACCCTGGGCAATCTGTTCTTCGGGGTGTACGCCATGGTGGCGGCCTCCCGGGGTGACTTCCAGTGGGCGGCGTGGTGCATCGTCCTGGCCGCCGTCCTGGATATGCTGGATGGCCGGATCGCCCGTTTCACCGCCACCGGATCCCGCTTCGGAGCCGAGCTCGACTCCCTGGTGGATGCCATCTCCTTCGGGGTGGCGCCGGGCCTCCTGGCGTACCACCTCTTCTTTGCCGACGACCCGTGGAGCTGGGTGCTCTCCTTCCTCTACGTCACGGCCGTGGTCGTTCGGTTGGCCCGGTTCAACGTTGAGCAGGGGGGCGAGGCCAAGAGCACATTCCTGGGATTGCCCTCGCCGACGGCGGGGATGATCGTGGCGACGGTGTACCCGTTCTTCACCGCGCCGGCCGTGGCCCAGTTCACCGGTGGTCTGCCCACCCCGCAGACCATGGGGTTCATCCTCATCGCCCTGGCTCTCCTCATGATGAGCCACGTGCCCTATCCCCTGGTTCCCCGGATTTCATTCCGCTCCATCGGGACCGGCGTGTGGAGCGTCATCCTTCTGGGGTGCGCGGTGACGGCGCTCACCATTCCGGAGTATTTCCTCTTTCCCTTCCTCAGCCTCTACACCCTCTGGGGCGTCTCCCGGGCCGTGGGACTGGGCTTGCTGGAACGCTTGCCGGAGAAGGACCCGCTGCTGGACGAAGCGAACGAAGACGACGCTGGCGCCGAAGTCCGGACGCTGGACTATACGCACCTCGCCCCCACCAAGTACCCCGAGTCCCGAGAGCGGGACGACACCCCGGAGACAGACCGTTGAGTCGATTCAATGTGGAAGTGCGCGTCATTCCCCGCCCCGGCCTCCTGGATCCCCAGGGGAAGGCCGTACAGCACGCCCTGGATTCCCTGGGATACGCCGGCGTCGAGTCCGTACGGGTGGGAAAGCTCCTGGCCCTGGAACTGGATGCCGATGACGCGAGTGCGGCACGGGCCGTCGCAGAGGAGATGTGTCGGAAGCTCCTGGCCAATCCGGTCACCGAGGACTTCCGGATCCAGGTGTCGAAGGACGATTCGGTGGAGGCGGAATGAGGATCGCCGTCATCACCTTCCCCGGGTCCAACTGCGACCACGACTGCTACCGGGCCCTCAAGCTCACCGACGGGGTAGCCCCGGAGTTCCGCTGGCACCGCGACACGGACCTGGGCGGAGTGGACGCCGTCGTTCTGCCCGGAGGATTCTCCTACGGGGACTACCTGCGGGCGGGAGCCATCGCCCGCTTCTCGCCCATCATGGAGGCGGTGGGTGCCTTTGCCCGGGCGGGCGGTCCGGTGGTGGGGATCTGCAACGGGTTCCAGGTGCTCTGTGAGTCGGGCCTCCTCCCCGGCGCCCTGCTCCGGAACCCGTCACTGCGCTTCCAGAGCTACCCCGTCCACATCCGCGTCGAGACCACGGCGACCCCCTTCACCAGCCAGTACCGGAAGGGACAGGTACTTCAGGTGCCCATTGCCCACGGTGAGGGCAGCTACCATGCGCCACCCGAAGTCCTGGCCGAACTGGAGGGGGACGACCGCATCGTCTTCCGATACTCCACTGCCGACGGTGGGCTGGCCCCGGAGGCCAACCCCAACGGGTCCGCTCACCACATTGCCGGGATCGTGAACGAGGGCCGGAATGTGCTCGGCATGATGCCGCACCCGGAGCGGGCCGTGGAAGAGCTCCTGGGCTCCACCGACGGCCGCGGTATCTTCCAGTCCCTGGTCCACCACCTCAGCGCCGGAGCCACTCCGTGACCAACGTCAGCACGCCGGGAACCGGAACCCCCGAAGCCGACCCCTCCGCCGAACGTCCGGAGCCCCGCCCGGGGGACCCGGAGATCACCCCGGAGTTGGTGGCCGATCATGGCATCTCACCGGAGGAGTACGAGCGAATCCTCCGGATCATGGGGCGCGAGCCCACCTTCACCGAACTGGGCGTGTTCTCGGCCATGTGGTCCGAGCACTGCGGGTACAAGAACTCCAAGCGGTTGCTCCGCCTTCTCCCCACCGAGGCACCGTGGGTCATCCTGGGGCCCGGCGAGAACGCCGGCGTCATCGATGTGGGTGAGGGGTTGGCGCTGGCCTTCAAGATCGAGTCCCACAACCACCCCTCCGCCGTGGAGCCCTATCAGGGGGCCGCCACAGGCGTGGGCGGGATCCTGCGGGACATCTTCACCATGGGGGCACGGCCCATCGCCGTCCTGGACTCCCTTCGCTTCGGTGACCTGGACTCCGGCCGGAACCGCTACCTGTTCAGCGGCGTGGTGAAGGGGATCGGAGACTACGGAAATTGCATGGGAATCCCCAATATCGGGGGCGAGGTCCAGTTCGACCGGGCCTACGACGGAAACCCCCTGGTGAATGCCATGGCCCTGGGGCTCATGAAGCGCGAGGAGCTCATCAAAGGAGAGGCCTCCGGGGTTGGGAACACCCTCATGGCGGTAGGCGCCCGAACCGGTCGCGACGGAATCCACGGAGCCACCTTCGCGTCGGAGGAACTCTCGGAGGACGCCGACGAGTCGAGCCGTCCCCAGGTCCAGGTGGGAGACCCCTTCACCGAGAAGCTTCTCCTGGAGGCATCGCTGGAGTTGATCCGCAGCGGCCACATCGTGGGGATCCAGGACATGGGCGCTGCCGGACTCACCTCTTCGGCGTCGGAGATGGCGGGCCGGGCCGGGAGTGGCGTCGTTCTGGACACGGCCCGGGTGCCGGTACGCGAAGAGGGGATGACCCCCTATGAGATCCTCCTCTCCGAGTCCCAGGAGCGCATGCTGGTGGTGGCCCGCAGGGGCCAGGAAGAGGAGGTCCGCCGTATCCTGGAGAAGTGGGAGCTGGAGGCCGAGTCGGTGGGCGAGGTGACCGATGACGGCTTCTTCCGGATCGAGGAAGGGGGACGGCTGGTGGCCAACATCCCGGCCCTCCCCCTCACCGACGGCTGTCCCACCTATGAGCGGGAGGGGATCGAGGGGGTCGAGGTACAGGCGCTCCGGGAGATGGATCTGACCTCGGTGTTGGAGCCGGAGGGAGATCTGAGCAACCATTTCCTGGACCTGTTGGGGTCTCCCAACGTGGGTTCGCGGCGGTGGATCCACGACCAGTTCGACACCACCGTGCGAACCTCCACCGTAATCCGACCTGGCGGTGACGCCGGGGTCGTCCGCATCGGCAATACCCGGCGCGGGGTGGCAGCCACCACCGACTGCAACGGGCGCTTCTGCTATCTGGATCCGCGCGAGGGCGCTCGTGCCGCAGTAGCCGAGGCGGCGCGGAACCTTGTGTGCACTGGAGCACTACCCACTGCGGTCACCAACAACCTCAACTTCGGTAATCCGCTCAAGCCCCACATCTACCATCAGATGCGGGAGGCCGTGCTGGGGATGGCCGAGGCTTGCAAGCTCTTCGAGACCCCGGTCACCGGTGGGAACGTGTCCCTCTACAACGAAACCGACGGTCGGGCCGTGTACCCGACCCCGGTCATTGGAATGGTGGGAATCATCGACGACGTGGATCGGGTCGTGGGTTCTACCTTCCAGCAGGAAGGCGACGTGATCGTCCTGCTGGGCGAAAACCGGGAAGAGATCGGCGCCTCGGAGTTCCTGTACCACTTCCATGACGGCACGGTGGCCGGCTACCCGCCGGTGGTGGATCTGGTGGCCGAGCGGCGCCTGCAGCACGGAGTCCTGGCGCTGGCCGAGGCTGGACTTCTCCGCTCGGCCCACGACTGCTCGGAAGGCGGGCTCGCCTGCGCACTGGCCCAGAGCGCCGTGGGAGGAGACGGTCCCGCCCGGGGCCTCCGGGTCAAGCTCCACGAGCGCATCGCCCCCGTTGCCCTCCTCTTCGGGGAAACCACCGGCCGGATCGTGATCTCGGTGCGACCGGAAGACGAGAATGAGGTCCTGGGGATGTGCCGGAACCACGGCGTACCCGCCCGGGTCCTCGGAACGGTGGGAACCGAGGGCGGTGCCTTCCGCATCGATGCGCCCCGCGGCCTCATCAATGTGCCCGTGGACCAGGTCCACCATCGCTACTACCACGCCATTCCCAGCTACATGGACCGGGAAGATCGGTCCGACGACGCCAGGAGCCAGATTGATGCATGAAGTCCAGGCCGGATTCCGCAACGGACGCGCCACCCGCCCCCTTCCCGTACTGGGAGGGGCGGGGTCAGCCGCCACGTCCCCAGGCGGAGATCCGCACGCCGCCCAAGGCGCCACGGACGTGCTCAGCTCCACGCTTGAGGCCCTCCCCCGGGAGGAGTGCGGCGTCTTCGCCGTCACCGGGGTGGAGCAGGCTGCCGAGCTCGTCTTCCTGGGGTTGTACGCCCTTCAGCACCGGGGGCAGGAGTCGGCGGGGATCTGCGCCATCACTCCGGACGGCACGGCACGGGTTCGGAAGGGGCTCGGGCTGGTGGCCGATGTCTTCTCAGCCGACGACCTCAACTCCATGAAGGGCGCAACGGGGGTGGGCCACGTGCGCTACTCCACAGCCGGTGGAAGTCGCTCGCAGAACGCCCAGCCCATCGTAGTACGGTACGCCCAGGGCGATCTCTCCATCGCCCACAACGGCAATCTGACCAACGCCCAGGAACTCCGGAACCGGTTGGTGGAAGAGGGAGCCCTCTTCCAGACCACCTCCGACTCCGAGGTCATCGTCCACCTCATCGCCCGCTCCCGCCACGAAACGGTGGAGGCCCAGATCGACGACGCCCTCACCCACCTGGAAGGAGCCTTCTCCCTGGTCATCTCCGTGGGTGAAACCCTCTTTGCGGCGGTGGATCCCCGGGGCTACCGTCCCCTGGTGCTGGGACGCAAGGGGAAGGGGTATGTGGTGGCCTCGGAGACCTGTGCCCTGGACATCATCGACGCTGAATTCATCCGGGACATCGAGCCGGGCGAGGTGCTGAAGCTGAAGGGGTCGGATATCCAGCAGCTCCGGCGCCTCCCTCCGGCCCCCAAGCCGGCCCCGTGTGTCTTCGAACTCGTGTACTTCGCGCGGCCCGATTCGCGGATCTGGGGCGCCAGCGTGGACCGCGCCCGGCGGGCCTTCGGACGCCAGTTGGCCCGGGAGCACCCGGCCGACGCCGACTGCGTATTCGCGGTCCCGGACTCGGCCAACTCCTCGGCGCTGGGCTACGCCGAGGAAAGCGGGATCCCCTATGAACTGGGGCTTCTCCGGAATCACTACGTGGGCCGGACCTTCATCAAGCCGTCCCAGGCCGATCGGGATTTCGGGGCCCGGATCAAGTACAACCCCGTTCGGGAGGTGGTGGAGGACCGTCGTGTGGTGGTGGTGGACGATTCGCTGGTCCGCGGCACCACCTCCACATCGCTGGTGAAGTTTCTCCGCCACGCCGGTGCGCGGGAGGTCCACTTCCGGATCGCCAGCCCGCCGGTGCGCTTCCCCTGCTTCTATGGCATCGACATGCCGTCCCGGGAGGAACTCATCGGCTCGTCCCACAGCGTCCCGGAGATCGCCGAGATCCTGGGCGTCGACAGCATGGGATATCTGAGCCTGGAGGGAATGCTGGAAGCGGTGGACGCCTACGGTCCATTCTGTGACGCCTGCTTCTCGGGCGACTACAGCGCCCCGCTGGTGGATGTGGAGCGGGGGCTCGCCACGGCGGCAGCACCACCGGGGTGCTGAGCCCTGGTTTCGGTTGTGAGCCTAAGGGCTAGGGCCCCGCAGATGGGGCGGTGGGAGCACGGGCCGCCTCAACCGAGACGTCGTCCAGCGGAGCCGTAAGGAGGCCTGAACCGGAGCCGTCCAGGGCCAGGGCCCGAAGCCGAACGAGTTCGCCGGCGGGAAACCCGGCTTCCGGGGTCCACTCCAGATTCCAGCGTCGGGTGGACGGGTCTTCGGCGGCGACGCTCCCGGACCCGTCCACCCGACCGAGCCAGAACAGCCGGCCCTGCACTTCGGCGAAGAAGACGACCTGGGCAAACCCGGGCGCAAACCCGCTCTCCGTGCCTGTCGCGGTGGCCACCAGCCTCAGGGTACGCAACCCCTCCGGGCAATCGTCCATGGGACCCGGTCGGGCCGGATCCGGTGGTGCACAGACCCGGGACTCCCCGTCCGTGGTCAGCGTCCAACGCGTCACCCCGCCTTCAGTCCCCCGGGCGTCGGGACCGAACGTCCGGGGCTCGGGGGTGCCGGTCCGTCTCCGCGTCTCCCGGGAAGCCATGCCCGTGAGGCCGGCGGCGTCCTCCACCTCCACCTCAAGGCGCCGCAGGGGAAGAAGGGGGCCTGAGGGGGCGCCATCCGAACCGTGGGTCTTCTGGACTCCCACCACGCCCGGAAGTGTCCAGCGCGCCGTGGCCGTGGACCGGGGAGAACCGGAAAAGGGAGTCCCCAGGGTGTCGGCCGGGACGGTGGTAACCAGGACCTCCTCGGTCCCGGATCCGAAGACGAGGCTCGTCCGAGCCCGCCGCAGGTCCACATCGTCCCGCACCAGCGCCGAAAGGGTCATGGCCTCACCGGGAAGGGGCTGGACCACACCCTCCACCGCTTCCACCTCAGGCGGCTGCTCATCCCGGAGAACCCACCGGGTCAGGGAAGCCGAGAGGTTTCCGGCTCGATCCACGATCCGGGTCTCGATTCGGAAATAGCCCGGAAGCTCGGAGGGAACCTCGCGCTCCAATCCATCGGGGGCCGGTTGGCACAGATCCGTCGCCGGGAAGGGGCAGGCCTCGGGACCGTCCACTCCAGGAGCCACACGCCGCACCACGGTGCGCGCCGGAAGGGCGGCGAAGCCGCTGGGGCCTCCCTCCGCCCTCACGGACCACCGGAGCCCGGCAGGAGGATTGAGAGCCCGGTCCTCCACCGAGGCGGCGGAAAAGCGAACCTGGGGCGGCGTCAGGTCCACCCCGAATACGGCTCGTCCACCCTCACCCAGCGTATTGCCTCGGGACGGAGCCAGGGGAACGATCCGCCGGTTCTGCAGGGCGTCCCGGTGAACGGCCACGGCCCGCAGCGCATCGTTGCCGGAGGTGGGCGCCAGGTCCTCACCCCGGACCACCGCCGGACGTTGGGCCAGTGCCTCATCGGTGAGGGAAGCGGGACCGGCATGGATGGTGACCTGTCCTCCACCGACCCCCTCATCCTCAGCCAGCCCATAGGCGTCGGAGAATGGGAAGGCGGCTCCGATCCAGTTGCCCAGGCAACAGGCCGCACCTTCAACCCCCTGCTCAGGCAGCTCGAAGCGCCCCGGCGGTGGCGGACGGTTGTCGACCCGGATGCCGTCCGCCAGGATCAAGGGGAGCCCGGAAACCAGGGCACCATCTTCATAGACGGCCTCCCGGATCCAGAATTCATCCACGGCACCCCGAGGGGTCTGGTAGCCCTCCAGGCTTCCCTGCCCCACCCCTTCGAAGAGCGGACGATACGGCCCCGGTCCTTCCAGCGACCGGGTGGCCAGAGGACCTCCCCCGGACCGGCGGAAGTCCACCACCACCGAGCCCAGCTCCCTTCCGCGGGAATAGATCACGGGCACCACCCTGAGCTGGAGAGCCCCGCCGACCCAGGTCTCCCCCTCGATCCCCGCCACCGGCCCCCGATCCGGGGAGAAGCCCCCGATGAAGGTATCCCGATTGGTGAGAGTGATCTGGATGGTGGAGCGCCAGGCGTCTTCACCCCCCTCCCGGGTGGCCAGCCGAGCCCGAAGGGTGGTGGGACCGTTGCGGAAGCGCACGGCACCTGTCTGGGGGTTGAACTCATCGGATGGCACGAGGAAACTCACCAGGAGGGGCGATCCGGCTACCTGCGGATCCCCTTCCGGGGTGAGGCTCTCGACCGATGCCTGAATGGGCTCCGCCGGGCTTCCGTCGGGGTTGAAGGTCTGTCGGACCAGGACCTCGTCGCCCAGGGAGAGTTCCACGAACTCGGGTGTGTCCTCACCTCGATCCACGGTGACGTCCACCTGCACCGTCCCCCGGAAGTCCAGGTTGTTCACAGGCTCTGTGGTCCCGTCGGGGAAGATCCTGCGCAGTCCTGAGATGGCCAGGGAGGCGCTCAACTCCACCGTGCCGGGAAAGTCAGCTCGGACCGTTTCCCCCGTCTCCACGCCAAGGCGGATCTCGGTAGTGGGAAAGCTCACGTTGGGAGGAAATCCGGACACCTCCACCTGGTAGTCCCCCCGTCGGAGACCTGCGAAGACGAAATCCCCAGCCTCGTCGGTCCGTGCCTCCACCGTGTCGGGACCCAGGGCTCGGACCAGGACATTCTCCAGGGCCCGCTCCCGCGCCGTCACGCGCCCCTGGATGGCGGAGGTCCGGATGAAGCTACCCAGGAAATCAAGCGTGACCGTCCGCCGACCGGCCTCACGACCGATCACCGCCGTTCGGGCCGTGGAGGAGAAGGAGGCGTCCACCGGTTGGCCCCGGATGGAGACCACGTAGGCGCCGGCGGCCACACCCTCGAATACGAAGCGTCCTCCGGAGTCGGTGGCGGTATCGCGGGAACCATCCCCTCGGAGTTCCACCGTCACATCCGCTACCGGCGCCCCCTCCACCATGACGATACCGCGGATCTCACCCGAGACCGCAGGAGCCGTCCCGTCGTCGCAGCCGAAGAGGACGAGGGACAGCAGGAACGCCGCGAGCCAGACGCCGGGTTGGGCCGGCATCGTGCGAAGGCGAAGAAAGACGGGGGGGATACGGAACACGGAGGCCGGAGCATGAGTTGACCACTAGGTTACTCCTACCTTCAAAGGCAAGGAGGGTGCCACGCCCAGAGACTCCTGAGAGCCCCATGCACCGCTCCCCGACCCGGCCGGGAACCACGGATCCCTCAGATTTCTGACCTCCGACCCTTGAATCCTCTCCGTTCAGCCCTCGGCCAGGATCCGGTCGGCCTCATCCACGAATTCCCGTGAACCGAGGAAGAGCGGCGTTCTCTGATGGAGAGAGGTGGGAACCACGTCCAGGACATCCTGCTTCCCGGTGGAGGCCCGTCCCCCCGCCTGTTCGGCGAGGAAGGCCAGCGGCGACGACTCGTACAGAAGGCGGAGCTTCCCATTCGGGTTCGAGCGATCGCCAGGGTACATGAAGATCCCGCCCCGAAGGAGGGTGCGGTGGAAGTCTGCCACCAGAGAGCCGATGTAGCGCGCCGAAAACCCCTGTTCCCCATCCTTCCAGGATTTGAACCGTTCCAACAGGCGCTGCGCACCCGGCTCCCACTCCGGATATCGGGCCTCGTTCACCGAATAGTAGCGGGTAGGCGGCTCGGGGATCCGGATATTCTCGTGACTGAGGATGAACTCCCCGATGGATGGATCGAGGGTGAATCCGTGAACCCCCTGCCCCGTGGTGTAGACGAACATGGTGGACGATCCATAGACCACATAACCGGCCGCCAGTTGCTTGCGTCCCACCTGCAGACAGTCCTCCAGGGTTCCCCGCTCTGCGTTGGAGACCTTCCGGTGAATGGAGAAGATCGTCCCGATGGACACGTTCACGTCGATGTTGGACGAGCCGTCCAGGGGATCGAAGAGGAGGACATACTCCCCAGCCGGAAACATGTCGGGGATGGGAATCGGATCTTCCAACTCCTCGGAGACCATGCAGCACAGGTGGCCCGTGTGGTCCATGGATCGGTAGATCACATCCTGGGCGAAGACGTCGAGCTTCTGGACCGGCTCACCCTGTACATTCCGCCGCCCTACCCGGCCCAGGATATCCACCAGACCGGCCATGTTCACCTGACGGGATATCACCTTCGCCGCCAACGCCATGTCCGTGAGGATGTTGGAGAAGGCGCCGGAGGCTTCGGGATATTTCCGCTCGGCCTCGATGATATGCCGTTCGATGGTGACGATGGAGGTGCCGTCCATGGTGCGCCCGTCGGTGATGGGAAGGGGGTCGGCGGTGCCGGAGGGATCGCTTCGGCCCGCAGCCGGAAACGTTGGGAGGGTAAGGGAAATGCCCCGGGTCGCGCCAGAGGCGAGCCGAGGTCGGCCCCGCCCCCATTCAGCCCTCGACCTCTACCCGCATCCCACCATCGGCGAAGAGGCGGACCCGAACGCTCCCGTCCAGATCGGTCCGGTAGATCGGAACGGCGGCGGCCTCCAGACGGTCGAGCACCTCCCTGTGGGGATGCCTGAAGCGGTTCCCGCGCCCCACGGGAATCAGGGCAACCCCGGGTCGGGTCCATTCCAGGAGCCTGACGCCGGTAGAGGAGCGACTTCCGTGGTGGCCTACCTTGAGTACACTCAGATCCCGCGGTAGTCGACCCGCAATCCGCTCCTCCACATCCGCGTAGGCGTCGCCGGTGAGGAGGATGGACGATGCTCCGTACTCCACCAGGATCACCAGGGAAAGTTCGTTCCAGTCGGTGACCTCGGTGCGGTTGTAGGCCTCAGCGTCAGGGTAGAGGAGGGTGAAACGGACCCCATCCATCTCCAGGACCAGGTCGGGCTGGGCCCGCCACCACCAGACCCCCTGCTCCCGACCGGCCTCCAGCACCGCTCGCCAGGCCTCCGAGGGCAACGGGACGGAGGGATCCAGGATTCCCCGGACCGGAAGGGCCCGGATCAGCCCCGCCGCCCCGCCCACATGATCCGCGTGGGGGTGGGTGAGGATCAAGGCCTCAAGCCGCCGGGCACCCGCCCGCCTGAGCCGCGGAGCGACCCGGTGAACCCCGGCGTCCCACGTCTCGCTCCTCGGACCCGCGTCCACAGCGATCCATCGGTCCGATGGGAGGCGGAGGAGAAAGGCGTCGCCCTGCCCCACATCCACCATTTGGAGCTCCAGGGATCCCCGGCCCCCGGGGGCCGCCAGGAGGGGAGTCAGGAGAACAGCCACCGCCACCGCCGCGACGGACGCCAGGGTCCGCACGTCCCGTCGAATCCGCCCCGCATAGCTTCGGCGCAGAAGCACGAGCACCAGGATCCCGGTGGCCCCTCCCGCCAACAGACTGCGCCGGGAAACCCAAGGTGCTGCTCCCGGAAGGTCCGCCGACACCCGCACACCCCATTCCACCACCCCCAGGATCAAACCCACTCCACCGGCCAGGAACGCACCGAGTCCCAGGGGACCCATCACACCGTCCAGGAGCAGGGCCAAACCAATCCCCGGGATCGCGGCCGCCACCAGAGGCGCCAGCCCGAGGGTAGCCACGATCCCCACCAATGACATGCGGTCGAAGTGCCAGGCCAACAGGGGCAGGGTCGGCGCCGTCGCCGCCAGCCCCGCCACCAACCCGTCCGTCCCCCCCCTGAGAAGTCCCTCTCCCGGCCCCCGGACCTTCCGACCCCGCAGCAGGGGCCGGCCTCGCATCCGTTGCCAGATCCGGTCCACTCTGGACGACAGGGGGTCCCTCAACAGGACCAGCCCTCCCGTTGCCGCGAAGGAGAGCTGGAATCCCACCGACCGGAGGTTGGCGGGATCCAGCAGGAGGAGCAGGAGGAAGGCAGAAGCCAGGGCACCGAGGGGCACCACAGGCATCCCTCGAGCGCGGGCGCCCACGAGGAGGGTCATGAGGAGCGCGGCCCGAACCGCCGCATCGGGCGCCCCAATCCCCAGGACATACAGCCAGCACCCTCCTGCCGCCCATGCCGCAGCCCGCCGGGGCGCCGCGCCGAGCAAGCGAAAGAGGCCCAGGAGCAGGGCGCCGATCACCCCGACGTGGAAGCCCGAGATCGCCAGGAGATGGGCGGTCCCGGACACGGCGAAGGCCTGGCGCAAATCCCGATCCAGGTGTTCCCTGCGAGCCAGGACCAGGGCCTCCACCATGGGCGCCCGGGCGCCCCAGAGGCGATGGATCCTTTCCTGAAGCCCACCTCGGAATCCCAGGAGACGCCCGGACAGATCGCCCCCCCCTCGATACTCGGACGCCCCTGTGGCCCGGGCCAGTCCCGCCCATTCGCCTCGGTCCGGACCCGCTCCCTCCCGGCGCTCCCACCGGATGGGTATCTGCACCGCCTCCCCGCCCATGGGCCGCTCCCACCCCCGTGGCACCAACAGACGAACCGTCTCCCGGCAGTCACCGGGGAGGCCCCCCTCCACCCGAAAGGGGATCACACCGGCGTCCCCTGACCTTGCCACCGGCCTGCCTTCCACCACCCCCGACCATCCATCCGGAAGATGCCGACGGCAGTCCCCGGCGTCGGCACGTTCCGCCGCTACACCCGCCAGAATGCCGGCCACCCCGGAGAGGAGGAGAGCAGATGTCCAGATTGGACGCCGGGATAGTGGGATGAGCAGAAGGGCCGGCAGAAGAGCAAGGAGCGCCGGGAGGGGGAAGGCGCCCGCGAAGCTGAGGGCAATGCCCAGAGCGTGGGCCACGGCGAGCCCGACGATAGGGGGAGTGCGGGGGGACATGGGCGGAGGTAGGCCGCCGGCTGGATGTCAGCGCCTCAGGGATCCTCCCGGGTGTCGGAGTCGGCGTTGAAGAGGTCAACCTGGTCCTGGTCGATCCACCGCGGCTCCCTGCGATTCTCCTCAGCCAGCCGCTCCCGGAGGAAGCGGCGAATCCGGAGATCACTGTGGAGGCCGGCCAGGAGCATGACCAGCATGCCCAGAATCAGGGCCCCGAAGGCGACGAAGGTCAGGGGGACCCGAAAGAAGGTCCGGAAGCCCAGGTCCAGGGTAACCAACTCCCCGCTGTTCCAGCGGGCGAAGAACATGACCAGCACCAGAACCGCGACGACTCCCGCAGCCCCGGCCAGGCGACTCACGCCCGCCAATCTCCGGCGTCGGCACCCATCAGGGTTCCGCTGAAGGTGGCCCCGGTGGTGCCAGTGAGTCGCACCTGCGCGAACTCCCCGATCCCCTCGGACCCGTGGGGGAAGGCCACCACCTTGTTTCGGCGGGTCCGCCCCAGGAGGTGGCCCGGATCCCGCGCCTCCTTCTCGATGAGGACCGATTCCACCCGGCCTACCTCGCCGCGGTTGATCTCCGCCTGGATCCCACGGGCCACCTGGATGAGTTCTTCCAGGCGAGCCTGGGCTTCATCCGGGTCCACGAAGTCCTCGTCGGGGAACCGGGTGGCGGGGGTCCCGTCCCGGAGGGAATACTTGTAGGTGAAGGCGTCGTCGAAGCGAACGGTGCGCATGAGGTCCAGGGTCTCCCGGAACTCGGCGTCGGTCTCACCGGGGAAGGCCACGATGATGTCGGTGGAGAGGGCGATGTCGGGCATGGCGGCCCGGACCATCTCCACCTTTTCAAGCAGGCTCTCCACCGTGTAGCGCCGGAGCATGCGGCGTAGCGTCCGATTGCTCCCGGCCTGGGCCGGAAGGTGCAGCTGCTCACAGACTGCGGCCTCGCTGGCCATGACCTCCACCATCTCCGGTGTCACATCGCGGGGATGCGGCGAGGTGAAGCGGACCCGATCGATCCCGTCAACGCGCGCCACGGCCCGGAGGAGATCCGGAAAGCTCCACTCATTCCAGCGGTACGAGTTCACCGTCTGCCCCAGCAGGGTGACCTCACGACGACCCCGCTCGGCAAGCCCGCGGATCTCCTGCAGGATCTCGTCGGGAGTCCGATTCTTCTCCGGCCCCCGAACATAGGGCACGATGCAGTAGGTACATCGGTGGTCACACCCGCGCTGGATGGGAACCCACGCCGAGGCTCCCTCCGTCCGTCGCTGCTCGAGTCCCTGGTAGTTCTCGGCTTCGTCCAGATCGAGGACGGCGAGCTGGATGCGCTCCTTTCCACTTCGGCGCCCCGGACTGCGAACCCGGGCAAAGGTCCCGGACCCGGCGGGCCGCCTCTCCTCAGGGGAAGGCGCTCCAAGACTGAGGTCCGTCGCAGACTCCAGCGGCTCCGGCGTCGGCGTCCCCCCTGCCCGGTCCCCGGCGCCCAGGAGCCGGTCCAACTGTTCGGGGAGGGCACGGTAGGCGTCGGGTCCCATGACCAGATCCACGAAAGGGGCCTTCTCCAGGAGATCGGTCCCCATTCGCTGCGCCATGCATCCGGTGACCCCGATCAGCATGCCGGGGCGATCCCGCTTGATCCCATTCAGTTGGGACACGCGACCCAGTACCCGACGCTCGGCGTGGTCCCGGATGGCGCAGGTGTTGACCAGCACCACATCCGCCTCTTCCGGCGAGTTCACGATGGCGTACCCGCTCTCAGCCAGGATCCCCTGCATGAGCTCCCCGTCCGAGATGTTCATCTGGCACCCATAGGTCTCCACGTAGGCCCGCCGGACTCCGTCGGCGCGGGAAGCGGTCAGGCCCGTGGACGTCGGAGAGAGGGTCGTGGAGAGGTGTGGGCCGGCCATGAGGGGATCCGAGGCGAAGGAAGCGCAGGTGAGACGGGAGTATAATGCCTGACCCACGGAGTGTGTAGAAGCGGACCGGTCCATGGAATGGGCCGATGGGCACGAATACCGGGATCCTGGCACCGTCCGAGATGCATGGGAGGTCCGCCGAGCCGCTCCTCGGGGCCATCCGAGGGATGGTATGTACGGTCAGTGGTGGATCCGGGTTCCCGGAAGGTTCTCTGCTCGGGATCCGTTGGTGGCGGCTTGTACGGGTGGGGCAGTGGAATGACCGGCGCTTGCGGCTCGAGGCAGATACACCCGATAGGAGTTCCCGCGCTCCGGATGGGAATGCCCCTGGACGTAGCCCCACGCCTGCTCCACGATCCCGAACACACTGGGAAGCCCCGGAGCTCCAGCGCCATTCATCCTCAGGAGGTCGGGGACGGTCCCTACGCCCTCGTCCACCTCGGACCGGTCGGCATCCGGGGTGCGTCCCACGGAAATGACCACATAGTCGCCGGGGCCGGCAGGAACCGGGACGATGCCCTGGTCGTCGGGGCCCACCGTGACCACGGCAGTTCCCACACTCAGGGGGGTTCCCGGAGGAAGGGAATCCCCGGCACTGATGACCAGTGTAAGCACGACCTGCTCCAACTGATCCGGGTCCATGCGGACGGGTGTGGAATCGGGTGCCAAGCGGAAGTCCACCTCAACCTCGTCCCCAACCAGGCCGAGGATGATTCCATGCATGCTGCGGAGTTCGTCGTTCACATCCACCTGGCGGTGCCGAGGCCGCGTGGTACGGGAAAAGGAGAGAAGTCGGCGTGTGAGTCCCATGGCACGACTCACGGATTCGTCGATCTCCCGGAGAGCTTCGCGAGCCTCCAGATCCTGGTCACCCGGCTCCAGAAGGAGTTGGACCTGGGAGCGGATGACGGAGAGAACATTGTTGAAATCATGGGCCACACCTCCGCTCAGCCGCCGCATGGCCTCAATGCCCGGCTCCGTCTCCTCTGCGGCGGAACCGTTCGCCGTTCCAACCGGCCTTCCCTGGACGGTGAGGTCCCGCAACTGGAGAAGGGTTCCTTCCGGGGCGGCGTAGCGGACCACCTCGATCCGCCGATCCGTGCCGGCCTGACTGAAGCGAAACCTTCCCAGTGGAAGGGGCGGGCCCCCGTTGATTTCCGGAGGCAAGGGCTTGGCCCCCCCGGCGTCCTCCGACTCCACCGATCCGACGCCGGCCCGCTCCAGGAGCGACTCGCCGTCTGTGGTCAGGATCTCCCGGGCAAAGCCGTTGGCATAGGTCACTTCACCTGATTCGTCCAGGAGGATGAGGCCGGTGGGGAGATCTTCCATGAGGGCCTGCATGGACGACTCCACAGCGTCACGTCCAGACGCCGAAGCGACCACGGGTGCCGGAGCGGCCATTGACGGCGGGGGACTCCAGGACGGAGCCTCACGGCGAGGCAGGGGAGGACTCGCTTCCACAGAAGGCGAAGACTGGGAGGAATGCACGTCGTCGGTCACTGA
>SL_3KL_010_SEDDRAFT_10000237_pt1 | contig 41339 bp, 42 predicted proteins | sample SodLakKL_010_SED_2_FD_10381 | JGI IMG/M metagenome (IMG submission 10381) | reverse complement strand
AGCGCATTGAGCAGACCGCTCAAGATGATGAACCCGATCAGGAACCCTTGTCCCGCGTCCAGGGCCGCCAGGCCGAGATTGAGTTTCGAGATGAAGCCGCTGGTCAGCGGAATGCCGATCATGCCGAGCGCGGCGATACCGAAGACACTCATGGTCACGGGCATCTCTCCGGCCATGCCGTCAAAATCGCTGATCTTGCGAACACCTTTATGGTAGATGACCGCACCGACCGATAAAAACAACGCCGCCTTCATCAAGGCATGGGACACCACATGAAAGAATGCGGCCTGCAAGCCCAGAACACTGATCAGGCTGATCCCCAAAATGATGTAGCCGACCTGTGCTACCGAGGAATAGCCAAGCAAACGTTTGACGTCTTTTTGGCCGATGGCGAACACCGATCCCATCACCATACCGACCACCGCAATCGCCATCAAGACATAATGGATGTTGAGCGTGGTCAAAATATCGATACCGAATACCCTGAACAACATCTTCACCAGAATGAGGATGTAAAGCTTGACGACCAGCGCCGATAAAATCGCACTGGATGATGTCGGCGCGGTCGAATGGGCGTCCGGCAACCAGATATGGAACGGGAAGATCGCCGCTTTGATACCGATACCGGTGACCATGAAACCGATGGCCGTCACGATATTGGCTGTATAAAGCGTATAGTTTTCCTGGATGCTTTGGGCAACGAGATCGATGTTGGTATAACCGGTCACCATAAACAGCAACGCGACACCGAACAGGTAGGATAAGGAGCCGACTTCATTGAGCATGACATACCGGAAGGATGCGGTATAGTTCTCCTTCTTCCGTTTGATCGATATGATGCTAACGGTCGTGATTGAAAGAATCTCCATGAAAACGTATGTATTGAACAAATCGTTGGTATATAAAATGCCGAACATGGCAAAAAGCAAAATGAACAAAAGGATATAATACCGGCCATATTCCTTTTCAGCGATGCCTTCAGTCGCATCGCCGGTTGAATAGATGTAGATGATAATGATGATGCTGAGCATGAACAGCGCAAAAGCCGCTGAAAAAGGATTCACAAGCAACTCAAGTCCGATGAACCGGTCATGATTTCCGAAAGCATAGCTGAAGGAACCGATCGTGAAGACATAAACCACCAAAAAAGCGGTGATCAGCCACACGACAACCAATACACCAAGACCGAGGTTCGTCGTAACCGAAAAACTTCTTCCCTTGAAAAGCGGAATGATCAAAGCCATTAGAAGAAGCATCAGGATGGTTATGATGGGCAACTGGACAATCATTGCGCTTCCTCCTCTTCTTTGACCATGCGGGAGATTTCATCCTGGTCGATGGTGCCATAGGTTTCATAGATGCGAATGACCAGACTGAGAGAATATACAGTAATGGAAACCACAACGACAATTCCGGTCAAAATCAGGACCGAAGGCAAGGGATTGATAAACGGTTCGGCATTTTCACTGCCGTCCACAATCGGCGGTCGTCCGCCTGTGACATTGCCTGTGGCGACAAAAAACAGGAAAATCGCCATGCCCATGATGTTGATGCCCATGATTCTTTTGATGAGGTTGCTGTGGGTCACAACCGTGTGAAGCCCGATGACAAAAATCGCGACCGCACCCAGATAATTGATGTGCTCCAATAAAGCTTCAAGGAAACTCATGCGGATTCCTCCTCGATGAGCGAGTGAAAAAGCGTGATGATGGTCGAGGCGACTTTGACGCCGATACCGATCATCAATAATGGAATCATGCCACCGCTAAAAATCGAACCCGCATTGCCTGAGGGAAAGCCGGCATCGATGTTCGTTAAAAAACTTCCGGCCATAAAAACACCAATCAGTCCCAATGAGACATAGAGGATGATACCGCCACTCTCCGCAAATTCAGATACCCTTTCCGAGAACTTCCTTTTTGAACTTTCGATGCCGAAAACCAGCGTATATAAGACCAGACTCGTACCAATCAATGCACCACCGGCAAAACCGCCACCTGGAGAGATATGACCGTGAAGAATAATGAAAATACCGTAAAGCTGTATGAAGGGGATTAGGAGACGGACAATCGTTTTGATGATGATATCATTCATGGTCATCCACCGCCCTGGTTTTCTTATCGGTAACCTTCAAGATCGAGGCAACCGCTACGATCGAAGTAAAGAGTACAATGGTTTCACCAAGGGTGTCAAAGGCACGGTAATCTGCCAAAATCGCTGCAATGACATTGATCGCACCGGTCTCGGAGACCGCTTCTTCAAGATAATGCGCGGTTGCATCGTTATAAGCGGGTGCCGCCGTGCTCGCATGACCAGGCATCTGCATGACGTTATAGGCAAGCAGCAAAAACAACAATACAAAGAATAGCAACGGTAATTTGCGTATCACGGATTTTCTCATTTCTCATACCGCTCCGTTCTCGAAATGACAGCTATGAAAAAGATGCAGGTGATGCCCGCACCGATGGCAGCTTCGGTCAGGGCAACATCAGGTGTGTGCAGAATCAGCCACAATAAGGACATCATCAGGGTGAAGGCGGAGAAAATAACCACGGCACTGAGCAAATCCTTCGTTTTTTCGACCGCAATGGCGCACAGAATCATGAAAACAATGATAACAACGTTTATAAAGACCAACTCACTCACCTGCCTCTTCTGGATCATGGTGATGATTGATGTATTCGCTTTTCGCAATCGCATGGGCCGCAGTGGGCATGGTCAACCAGATGAAAACCATAACGATGAAAATGTTTAATGACACGAACGTGAAGCCCTGCCAGATAATGAGACCGGTGAACACAAGACCGGCACCAANCGTATCGGCTTTGGTCGTCGCATGCATCCTGCAAAATACATCCGGCATGCGAATCAGGCCCACCGCACCGACCACGTAGAAGAAAAGGCCGCCGATAATGAAAAGCGCAACGATGATTTCTCGGATGATGGTCATCATTTCAACCGCCCTTCAAGGAGATACTTTGCAACGCCGATGGTGGATAAAAACCCCAACATCGCATAGACCAGCGCGACGTTCACATAGGATGGTTGTCCGACATAAAGTGCAACCAGCACAATCATCGCCGTGACTTTAGAGGATACGACGTTGATCGCGACCACACGATCAGCGGTGGTCGGTCCTTTGTATGCACGGTATAGCGCGACAAACGAACTAAGTGCCAGAAGAACGATACCAGTAAAAATCAAAGTGTTAATCATCCAAGTCACCCTCCAGACGTCTGAATGCTTTTTGAATCGGGCCTTTTTCGATCTGGTCGATGTTTTCCGGCAATAACCCGTGTACCAGAATCTCATTTTCATCCATATCTATCGTCAAGGTACCCGGTGTCAAGGTGATCGCATTTCCGAAAAACGCACGATTGAAATCCTTTTTCAACGGCTGCGGAATGGATTTGAACGTAGGATTCAAACGCATCTTCGGGCTTAGGACAAGTTTAGCGACCACGATGTTCGCTTTGAAGACTTCCTTAATCAAAATTAGACATAGCCAGACAAACCGTAAAGGTAAGCGCCATGAAAAAGATGATTTTTCAGTGTTTTTAAAAATCAGATCCAAACTATAAAGCACAATCAGCAAAGAAGCCAGAGCGCCTATGACGAGTTGTGGCCATGTGATTCTGGATGCCAGGATGATCCAAAATGCGAACAATGAGACAAACAAAGTCACAATGCCACCTTTCAGGGATGCACGCATCGACTTCACCTCCAAATAACCAAGTTGTATTATATATATGAAATTAACCACTATCTATATTACTATGCTTTAATTGGTAATACAACTCTGAATCCTTTTTTCGTGATTTTTGTGCTTGTACATGTTTTTCTATGTCTTTCATCAAAAAAATATCCGTCTAACGTAGGGGCGTGCTATAATGGAAACAACCAATACGAGAAGGGGTGTAACCTTGTTTGAACGTAATCAGATGACGATTGGGGCCTGGGCCGTGTACCATTTGTTGCTCATGATTCCGATTGTCAATATAATCTTCATCATCATGCTGTTGTTATCACCAAGAACCAACAAATCGCTTAAAAATCTCATTCTGTTTCAGATTATTGTCATTGTGGTCTTCATTTTCTTCGGTATCACCTTATTTGGCTCATTTATCGCCATGTTTAATCAATTGGGTACCGGATAAATCTCGAAGTATGTCTAATGAAAAGAGTTTTTCCTGCCAACAATCCAGGAGAAACTCTTTTTTCATATTATCAGAAAACAATGTTTCTCTATTTGACGACCACACAATCACGCCCATTGATTTTCGCGTCGTACATGTGCTTATCCGCCCGTTGTAAAAAGGTTTCAACGGTATCGTTTTTTTGTAATAATGTTCCTCCTATAGAAATGGTGACACGAAGCTGTTCGCCTTGATGCCGATGGGCCGAATGCGCCACCACCATCCGCAGTTTTTCGGCGATGGTAGTCAAGTGTTCGAGCGATACGTTTTTAAACATTCCGACAAATTCTTCCCCACCGAACCGCGTGATGATATCACCCGTTCGCAAATTCGATTCGAGACTGCGGGCGACAAGGCTCAAAATTTCATCCCCTACTGTATGTCCGTAGGTATCATTCACTTTTTTAAAATGGTCGATATCGATAAACAAAAGCCCTACGGAAAGCGATAGAGTTTCAGTGGCGTCCAACGCTTGTTTCAGGTTGAAATCAAGAAAGCGACGATTGGGGATTTTTGTCAAGTCATCTGTCATGACCTTGTTTTGAAGCGCACGGAAATCCTCGTGAACGACTTTCCGGTGCCGTTCATCCGAGAAGAGCTCTAATGCTGCCACAATGATATTCTTATCGTCATAGATCGGCATCGATTTGATGCTGACAGGAATACGGTGTCCTTCTTTATGCCGGAGATAGACCCGTGCCTGTTGGCTTTCTCCCGTCTTGAGCGTACGGTGAAGCGGACAGCCGGAACGACAAAGTTCGACCCCTTCTTCAGAGATGTGTTGTAGTATATTTGCATAACAATGATGGTCGACAACGTCATCGGCGCCATAGCCGGTGATGGTTTCACTGGCGGTGTTCCAATAGATGATCTTACGGTTTTTATCCACAACATATGCGCCTTCGAACAACTGTGACAGTAATTGTTCATCCTTGATGCTTGGTTTCATGTAAACACATCCTTAAATTTGATTTTCATCAGAATAATTTCTTACGAAAACATCAACCAGATCGGCATCAAACTGGGTGCCGGCATGTTTTTTCAGTTCCTTAATGGCTTCATCGGGATTCATGGCTTTGCGGTATGGTCGGTCGGATGTCATGGCTTCAAAGGCGTCGCAAATGGAGATGATGCGGGAATAATATGGAATTTCGTTTGCCTTCAATCCTTTGGGGTACCCTTTGCCATCGATTCTTTCATGGTGGTAAAGTGCATGGACAGCCAAATCGGAATATTGGTCGGCGGCTCTTAAAATCTGATAGCCGTTATCCGTGTGATTTTTAATGGTCTGAAACTCTTCGGTGCTCAGGTGGTGCGGTTTACCTAAAATTTCATCCGGAACCGAAATTTTGCCAATATCATGGAACATCCCTGCCATCATCAAAGCATCCTGTGCTTCGTTGGCAAGGTTCAATGCTTCACCCATCTGCTTACACAGTTGTCCTACACGCTCGGAGTGGACACGTTCTTCTTCATACTTATCGGTCAGGGTTTTCAAGATAGCCCGTATTGTCTGATTTCGGGCACTTTTTCCTTCACTCAGCTTACGGAAGTACATCATATCTTCTGCTTCCTTCATGACATCCCCGATGGAAACATCATTGCTGTTTTTCAGCTGATGGCCGATGGCGACAGAAAGTTTTGCGTTTTCAACTGTTTCAAGCTCTAAATATTCAAGGATATGTTTTTTTCTTTCCTCGACAGCTTCTTCTGTCGTGTTATGCAGGATGACGATGAACTCATCGCCGCCGATGCGTGTCACAATATCATCCTCGGTCGCGGTTTTCTTCAAGACGGATGCTACTTTCATCAGCGCCTCATCACCGAGCGCATGGCCGTAGGCGTCATTGAGAATCTTCAGACCGTTCAAATCAATCATGATCAGCGCCAGGGGATAGAAAGTTTCAGTATCGATTTCTATCAGTTTGTCATAGAGATACCTGCGGTTGTATAATCCGGTGAGGTGATCGTGGTAGCTCAGGTATTCGATTTCTTGTTGCTTGAGTCTTTTTTCAGTGATGTTACGGGATATACCCACCGCACCGGTAATGGTTCCTTGATCGTCGGTGATCGGCGAAACGGAGGTGTCAAAATAAAATGTTTCATCTTGATCGTTATAGGTCCACTCGAAGCTAACCATTTCACCATCCAACGCTTTTTGATACAGTGATTCGCGTTGTTTTCCATGCTTACCAAGCGCTTCTGTCGGTGTTTTTCCAGTAAGCTCCTCGGATGACAGCTTGACGCTATTCAATCCATGGCCTGTGATGAAGACATAACGTAAATCGCTATCGATTTCAAAAATGATGTCAGCGGTTGAATCGATCAGATGTTTCAACCGTTGTTTTTCCGTTCTCAGGGATTGATTCAATTTCACGGTTTCTGTGACATCCCGGAAAACGACCACTACACCAAGAACACGTCTATCCTTATCATAAATCGGTGTGGCGCTATCTTCGATGTATCTTTCATTACCGTGCTTGTCGATCAAAACTGTATCGGCTTCCAAATTGACGCGTGTTTTTGTAGCCAGCACCCGCTTAACGGGACTTTCAACCAGCTCACCGGTATGGGCGTGTTTAATGGCGAATACCATATCGAACGGTTCGCCCAGACAATCATCCTTCGAATAGCCCGTCACCATCTCGCTGGTAGGGTTGAAAGTGGTTATATTCCCTTTTTCATCGGTGGCGATCACGGCGTCACCGATTGCATTCAAGGTTGCATTCAAGGCTTGTTTCTGGCTATGGAGATTTGTCGATTTGATTTTCAGTTCTTCTTCTTTTTCTATCTGGTCGTTGATGACTTCGGTGTAGACGATGATACCGGCGATATTTCCTTTTTCATCATACCATGGGCGTGTTTCCCAACGGGTCCAGTCAATGGTTCCATCGGCACGTCTGAAGGGATCGCGATCGCCTTTATGAACTTCACCTTTTAACGTTTTCAGATGGATTTCACGCCATTTTTCCGGCAGATCGGGAAATACTTCATAATGATGTTTACCGATGATATCCCGTTTTTCAACATTGAATTGTATTAAATATTGGTCACTGACGTAGACATAGTTCAAATCAAGGTCATGAACCGCAACGGCAGCGTTGTTGTGCTTGACGATATAATTGAGTAGATTGTGCATGTGTCTTGAATTGAGTGATCCTTGTTTTTTTTCGGTTATATCGAGGATGATCCCTGAAATCATTTTCTTTTCATCTGTTCCTTGTTCTTCCAAGGCACCTTTCATTAGAATCCATACAGATGCCTGTCGAAAACGGAACTCTTCTTCGAAGTTGTTGCGGGTGCCGTCCAGCAATAGACCTATGGCTGATTCCAACCGTTTTCTATCATCCAGATGAACCAATGCATAAAAATCGCTTAAAGCCATCGTACCATCCAAAGACAGTTCATCGATGTTCTGCCAGTTTGCATCGGCATAGAGGACTTCATCATGCGAATCGATTCTCCAGGTTCCCATATTGGCATTGTTGATGGTTTTATCCAATACTGATTTGTGTTGCCTTATCTTCTGATGCAAATTTTGGCGGTTAATCAGAAAATATGTCGCACCACCGGAAAACAGTAACAAAAAAACGAACAAAAATCCGACCAGAATCCGGTTTCTTTGTTCGATTTGATGGGCAGCTGTTACATCGACGATGATGGAATACAAGTGCGGTTCACCGTCATAGTCGATCATATAGCAGCGGGTTTCGACAGTTCTGATATTTCCAGATGCAAGTAGATGTTCATTGATGAAATGGTTTTTTTCACCTAATTCAGCTTGCTTTCTTTGCTCATAATGTTCTTCGGGCGAAAGTGTGCTGATATCGTCGATGCTCATGCCAACAAGATTTGCATGACCGTAAAAATCGATGGCTTTTTGGTTGGCATAACGAATCTCACCTGTTTCGATATTGGTGATCAACATTATCGTGCCATGATTTTCAAANATTTCATGAAAATCTAANTCCTGTGCCGAAACACGNAAACCCATGAAAAGAATCGATACCGATAGAAGCAACAACATTGTGAAAAATTTTCCTAACCCCATAACATGCCTCCTTGATGCGAAGTTTCCTTTATTAGATTAAATTATACCGCATATGCTTTTAGAAATAAAGGTATTTACAATCCATCATTTGTTCTAATCCCGTCTTTTTTTGTGATGAAAAATATTGACAACTTGACTTCGTCACAAGACAATCAGTGTGCTAGGGAATCCACAACAAGCCTATCTTGACCATGATTGTCAAAAATCAGGCAGACAGGTTATCGTTGGTATTCGGTTCTAAAAAAAAGACGGATTTACCGTCTTTTCTATGTCGTATGTCGTTTCGATTTTTCGTCACGTTTACGTTCGTGTGCTTTTAATAAACGTTTACGTAGTCGAATTGCATCCGGTGTGATCTCCACCAGTTCATCCTCGTTGATGAACTCCAGTGCTTCTTCCAATGTGAAGACACGCGGGGCTTGAACGCGGATCGCTTCATCGGCGCCGCTTGATCTGACATTGGTCAGTTGCTTTCCTTTGATGGGATTGACGACCAGGTCGTTTTCTTTTGCATGCAAGCCGACGATCATGCCTTCATAGACTTCTGTCATCGGTGGTACGAACATGATACCGCGTTCACTGAGGTTGAATAAGGAGTAGGCGGTGGTCTTACCGTTATTTTGCGAAATCAATACGCCTTTTCTGGTGGTATCGATGTTACCGGCATACGGTTGATAGCCTTCAAACGATCGTTCGATTGACCCTTCGCCACTCGTGGTGTTGATGACAAAGTTTCTAAAACCGATCAAGCCTCTGGTCGGAACCAGGTACTTGATGGTCGCGAAATCACCAGTGATCTCCATGGTTTGAATGACGCCGCGGCGATGATTCATCTCGGAGATGACAGTCCCGGTATCGTCTTCAGGGACATGGATGCGTACGTGTTCAAAAGGTTCGTGGGTTTTGCCGTCGATGTCCTTGAGGAGGACACGAGGCTTGCTGACGGCGAGTTCGAATCCTTCACGTCGCATGTTTTCCAACAATATGGAAATGTGCAACTCACCACGGCCGCTCACCGTGAAGCCTTCCACACCTTCTAGCGGTTTGACCTCAAGGCCGACATTGGTCTCGAGTTCCTTATGAAGCCGATCGCGGATTTGCCTCGTGGTGACCAGGTGGCCACTGCGACCGACGAAGGGTGAATCATTGACAAGCAAGGTCATCTGCAAAGTTGGTTTTTCAATCTCGATCATCGGTAGAGGATCGGGTTTATCGATGTTGTTGATCGTCTCGCCGATCGAGACATCGCTCAACCCCGCTATTACAGCCATATCGCCGGCATAAGCGCGGTCCACTTCAACGCGGGATAATCCTTCATGTACGAATAGACGGCTGATCTTCGCTTGCTGCATGGTGCCGTTTCTTTTGTTCACGAGAATTTTTTCTCCCAGTTTTATGGTTCCCTTGGTGATTCTACCCATGCCCAAACGTCCTAGGTAATCATCATATCCCAGTTGTGAGATCTGTAGTTGTAGATTCTCATCGCTTAAATCCGGATAGGGGTCGACATGTTTCAAGATCACATCGAAAAGGGGTGTCAGATCGGTGCTGTCCTGTGAAAGTTCTGTAGTGGCTATGCCATCTTTCGCAACGCCGTAAACAATCGGGAAGTCCAGTTGCTCATCTTCGGCACCAAGTTCGCTGAACAAGTCGAAACTCATGTTTTCAACTTCCAGCGCTCTTGCGTCTTTCTTGTCGATTTTGTTGATGAAAAGAATCGGACGCAGGCCTGCTTCCAATGATTTCTTTAAAACGACACGGGTTTGCGGCATTGGTCCTTCGGCCGCGTCCACAAGCAAGATCACCGTATCCAACGTCTGCATGATTCTTTCCACTTCGCTGGAGAAATCCGCATGGCCCGGTGTATCGACGATGTTAATCTTTATATCTTCATGTCTGATGGCACAGTTTTTCGAGTAGATGGTGATGCCACGTTCTCTTTCGAGATCGTTGCTGTCCATCACCTGTTCGATCAGGGTTTCGTTTTCTCTGAAGACCCCGCTTTGTTTCAAAAGGGCGTCCACGAGGGTGCTTTTTCCGGCATCAACGTGCGCGATGACGCCCACATTGATGATTTTTTGTTTTTCCATAGTACCACTCCACGTTCAATGATGCTTTCTTGACGCTTAACTATATCACATTATCGCATAATTCCAACAATAACCGCAAATTTTTTTATACAAAGGGTTGAATGCGAACGCTATAAAGTCTTGAACCTTGCATCTTGCCCGTCGATAATGTAGATTAGGCTCAATAAAGATGTCTTCCAAGCTTAAACACTTATAATGATAGAGCAAAAGGCTTACTTTTGATGGGGTAAGCACTTGATATTTCAAGTGCCGTGTCCTTGTGGCTCTTAGACCACAAAACCTTAAGAAAGAGCGGATCGCTGATCCCTCTTTCTTTTTTCATGAAAAAGCCGGAAAATCCGGCTTTTTATGTCCCATTGCGTAGTTGTTTTTCATATAGGTTGGCATATAGCCCTTCTTGATCCAACAACACCTGGTGTGCGCCGGTTTCTACCACTTCGCCGTTCTCGATCACAAAGATGTTGTCGGTATGTTCGATGGTGGAAAGCCGGTGGGCGATTACCAGGCTCGATTTGTCCTGCATCATGTTCGCCAACGCTTCTTGCACGAGTTTTTCGGATTCATTGTCCAATGCACTGGTCGCTTCATCAAGCAAGAGGATCGGTGCATCTTTCAAGATGGCCCGCGCGATGGCAATCCGTTGTCTTTGGCCTCCTGATAAGCTTGTGCCGTTTTCACCGACTTGGGTGTCATACTCTTCAGGTAGGCTCATGATGAAGTCATGAGCATTGGCGGCCTTAGCGGCTTCGATTATTTTCTCTTCACTGGCTTCTAAGTTGCCGTAGGCGATGTTTTCCTTGACACTGCAGTTGAATAGGTGGGCATCCTGCGGTACGTAGGCGATTTGGTTTCTGATTTCCTTCAAGGACTGTTTTGCGGCGCCCTTGTTTCCAACAAGCAGTGCGCCTTCTTGTGGCGGGTAGAACTGCATAAGCAGTTTGAATACCGTTGATTTACCGCCGCCGCTCGGTCCGACCAATGCAGCGGTCTGATTGTTTTCAAGGCTGAAAGTCATGTTCTTGATGACCGGATCATCATCATAGGCGAATGACAGATTTTTAAAAGCCACCGATGTGTTTTCCAGCTCAAGGTTTTCCTGTGGGTAATATTCCACTTCTTCGCTTTCATCGAATAGTTCGAACACACGATCTCCTGCCGCAAGTGAAGCTTGAAGGTTGGTGATGAAATCACCGAGGCTGCGCGCGAGTTCCCGGATACCATTTTGCAGTTGGGTTACAGCGACAATCGTTCCGACTGTCGTTTCACCGATCAATACGAAGTAGGCGCCGATCGTGGTGATACCGATGAAGCTCATAAAGCCGATGAACGTGTTTGCAGCATTGATAACAGCTTGTTTACGGACTCTTTCCTGTGATACGTCTTGAACATCGGTATTGCTTTTGTTGAATTTTTCCATGATCAGCCGTTGAATGTTGAAGACCCTGACGACCTGCAGGCCTGATATGATATTGGATAGTTTGGTGTTCAGGGTCGAGAGGTTCTCCTGTACTTTCGTACTGACGCGGCGCAAGCGTTTGGCATAAACCGTATTCACCAGTACGGTAAGGACCGCGGCAAACAGACCAATGACGCTTAGGCGCCAATCAAGAAAGAACATGACAATGGAAGTCCCCAGGCCTGCAATGAGGTTGACGATGAAATTAAGAAGCAGGTTGCTGTAGGCTTTTTCCACTTCGGTAATATCGTTGGTCAGTCTCGACGTGATTTCAGCGCTGTGATGCTTCTTGAAATATGTCACGGGTAGACGGGCTAGTTTGCTGAAAGCGAACCGGCGAATGTTACCCGTTGTTTTTACAACCGCTTTTTGCGTTATATAGATGAAGGGCGGAATCATCATGAAAATGAACAGAACGACAATCAGATTCATAAGGACGTTGTCGAGCACATCGGTAAAGGTCCCGCTCATGATTGTATCGAAGAGGGTTAAAAACATCAAAGCGATCTGGGTCTGGAACAGAAACGTCAACCCGGCCATGCCGAGAACACCGAAAACATACAGGAATCTAGTGCCCCGCATACAGCCGATGATGCGTCTAAAGGTTTGCTTCTTCACGGTAATCCCCTCCAGGTTGTTGACATTGATGCTGATAGAGACTGGCGTACGTTCCCGAGGCTTTCAACAGGGTTTCATGCGTTCCCTTTTCGTGGATGGCCCCCGCCTCGATCACGCATATCTCGTCCGCATCTTTAATCGTTGATAGCCGGTGGGCGATGATGATTGTCGTCTTGTTTTTGATCATCGGCGCCAAGGCTTCTTGAATCAAGGCTTCGGATTCATTATCCAACGCACTTGTAGCCTCATCAAGGATAAGAATCGGAGCATCTTTTAAGATTGCACGGGCTATGGAGAGTCTTTGACGTTGCCCGCCGCTTAAAGAATTTCCGAGTTCACTCAGGATCGTGTCATATCCTTGTGGCAACTCCATGATGAAGTCATGAGCATTGGCTTTTTTCGCGGCGGCAAGGATTTCTGCTTCATTCGCATCTTCCTTGCCGTGAGCGATGTTTTCCTTGATGGATTCAGGAAACAAGAAAGTATCTTGGGACACCAGTGCCATGTTGCTTCGCATGGCATCCAGTTGCCAGTCTTTGATTTCATAACCGCCAACCTTGATCGAACCGGTATAATTGTCATAAAACCCCATCAACAATTTCGCAAGTGTGCTTTTTCCACCGCCGCTAGGTCCGACAAAGGCGATGGTCTTCCCGTTTTCGATCGTCAAATCCAGGTTGTTGATAACCGTGTGTTCATCACCGTTATAACTAAAGGATAGTTCATCCAGCTGAATCATTATATGATTTTGTATGATGGCATACGTGTTGCCATCTTTGCGTTCCTCTTGTTCATCCATTACCTCAAACACACGCTCGGCAGCTGCCATATCACGCTTTGCTTCACCGATGATGATGGCCATTTGACTTAAGGGGAAGGTCAATAGGTTCAAAAGATTGATAAACGCCAACAACGCACCCACACTCATGAAACCTTCGATGACGAAATAGCCGCCGATCAAAAACGTAGCCACAAACGGCATGATGGAAATGATCATCGAAAAAGCTTCCAGAATCGATCTGCGCTTGGCCAGCTCGATACCGCTATCGACACTTTGAGCGACATAGTCATGGTTCTTCGCTTCAAGTGGTTTTTCAAGATTATAGGATTTGGCTACCTCGATACCTTTAATGAAATCGGTCACCACGGTATTGACATTGCCAAGTTTCTTCTGTACCCGTTTGCTCGCCGGACCGATCGGTTTCGATAACAGACTGGATCCGACGACCAAGACCGGAATCATCGCCAAAGCGATGAGCGAAAGACGCCAAGATAAAATGAAAAGCAAAATCAGAGCCAGAGTGGCCGATAGAGGTATCTCGATCATACGTGGCAAAGTCTGAGCCGTAAACTGCCTGATGCGACTCATGTCGTTGGTTCCTCTTGATATCAGTTCCCCTGAATGCGTCTTTTGCATCGCGCCAACGGAAATATCCATCGTCTTGCGTCCATATAATGAACGCAACTTTGCCAACCCACGTTCGGTGTAACCACCTAAGGACCGCGTTCTTAAAAAGGACATCAAAACCGTGANCAGCACCATGACAAAAAGCGTGATGAAATTGTGAAAGAATAAGGTATAATCCTGCATAACGGCACTATCAATGACCCGCATCAACATATAGCTAAAGGACACCTGTAACACCGAAATCATAATGGTCACCAAAACGCCGGTGACAAGCATCCATTTTTTCGGAAACAAAACGAGTAGTCTTTTCAGTGGTTTCTTGTTCTTCACACCGAGCACCTCCATAATTGTCACAAAATTAATAAACTTTACATCATTACATCATTATTTTAACATTTTATTAATTTTAATCAATACTTTATTTAATTTTATTAATATTTATTTAAATAAAATAAAAAAAGATGAATTGAAAGTTTCATATTCTCAATTCATCTTTTTTCTATTCCACAGCGATACATACCTGCATGTGGTCTCATCCTAAAAGGCTTAACCTTGACAACAATGACAGCACCACCCAATACAACAGTCATACTGCCAATCACCCGCAGCACAATGCCAAGAACACCCATCGAGGTCTCGATGATTTCATATTGAGCGATCACAACCAAATCCTCCGTAAGGTTCACGCACGCTCGATCCCATCCGACAAAATGATGATTTTCACGAACGGGTGCTTCTGGTTCTTTCGAATCGGCCTCGAAACTTACAGTTTAAATTTTGAGAACTTGACCGTCGTGGTCCTTGAAGGTGACGGTGTAGCTGTTGATGGTATAAAGCGCTGTGATCACGGTATCGTCGTTGATGCTGTCAAAATCCGTGTCCCAACCGTTGAAGGTGTAGCCGCTACGTTCTGGTGCATCCGGGGCGATGGCGGCATGGTCGTAGTCGACCATGGTGGAAATTAGACAATTTAAGAATTTTATTAGTTCACGCATCGCTAATCATGACTCAAAGATATATACATATCACACAAGAGAGTTTATCTGCAGAATATTTCGAAATTCACTAAGATCTTGAGGTAGACCATGAGCGTGCGCCTAAAAACCTAAAAAAAAAGCCCTTATGCAGGGCTTTGTAAAAGGCAAGATGGCATTCCGGGAGGGATTCGAACCCCCGACCGATGGCTTAGAAGGCCATTGCTCTATCCAACTGAGCTACCGGAACACAAAAGCGTTATCTAAAACGCCTTAATCATTATATACCAAGGCTTATGAATTGTAAAGTCAAAACAACGGTCATCTTTTTTAAAAAAGCGCCCGGATATCCGGGCGCTGGTGCTATCGAGACAGTTTCGAGATGAAACAGGCATCGGTGGCTTTGCACCGGTCGGAATCATAATGTTCGCACGTACCTTCGACGACGATTTGTAGTTTGTTAACATTGAAATTCTTGAAGATTTCATGGTTTTTGATATAGTCGAAAATATCGGAATCATTGATTTCGATGATATTGTTGTTGACGCGACACGTCACATGTATGTGTGAATCCGCCGAGTGGGAGGATTCATCGATGGTAAGATCATAATGCTTCTTGCCGTTGATGAAGATCTGTGTCACAATCTTATTCTCAATTAGAAAATCGATGTTGTTATATACGGTTCCCAGGTTGTGATACCCGCGCTTTTTAAGTTCGCTGTGGATTTCCTGTATCGTCAGGTGCTTGCCCTCCAAGACGTCGATGATCGCTCTACGCTGCTTGGTGATGCGGACATTCTGTTTTCTGAGTTCATTGAATATTTGTTCTTTTTTATCCATAAGATATCACCCATATCTATATTAACATTTTTATAAATAAAAAAACAGTAAAATACTTAAAAAGCGATAAAGGCTTTGTAGAGCCTTTATCGCTATAGATATGTTCTTGATTTATTTGTATTTGCTTTTGAGTTTTTCCACGACATATGGGGGGGCGAACGTGTCCAAATCGCCGTTGAACTGGGCGATTTCCTTCACTGTGGTGCTGCTCATGAAAGAATACTTGTTGTCGGTCATGAAAAAGATCGAATCGATGGACTTGTCCAGTTGCCGGTTCGCATGGGTCATCTGGAACTCATACTCAAAATCCGTCAATGCCCTGAGGCCCCTTATGATATGGGTCGCCCCGAGTTCTTTGGCGTGCGTCACGGTCAGGGTATTGCTGGTTCTGATTTCGATTTTATCCTTGCAGGACGCCAAGGCATGGTCGATCATGTCGATCCGTTCGATATCATCGAACAGTGTTCTTTTACGAGGGTTGACACTGACGAGGATAATCAGCCTGTCAAAGATTTTCAACGCCCGTTTGATGATGTCGATATGACCATACGTTATTGGATCGAAACTTCCGGGATAAAGACCGATTTTCATGATTTTTCCCCACTTTCGAGAATTTGTATTTTTGTTACACCGACGGTCCGGTTTTTTAACGTTGTGAATCTATCGGGAATGGTGAAGGTTTCATTTTTACCGCATAGAATCACAACAAGCCCCTGCGGCTTGAGTAAATCGTTTTCCGCAATCAATGCCAAGGCTTGTTCGACCAGACCCTTGCTGTAAGGTGGGTCCAGAATGATGATGTCGTAGGGGTCGTGCATCTGTCTTAACGCGTGCAGGGCGTCTTCGCGCATGGTGTGCACCGGTTCTTTTATATCAAGCGTTTTCAGGTTGTCACACAAGGTATCGTAGGCCTGCTTGTCCCGTTCGATGAAGTCGCAAGCGGAAAAACCACGCGACAGGCCCTCGATGCCAAGCGCACCGCTACCGGCAAATACATCCAGAGCCTTCTTGTCTTCAAGATAGGGCATCAACATGTTGAAAAGACTTTCCTTGACTCTGTCCTTGGTGCTTCTGGTGATATCGCCAGGAACACCTCTCAAGTGTCTTCGGCGGTATTTTCCGGCGATGACACGCATCGGTCTAGGCATCGAAGGTGATTTTGTTGACGGTAGCTTTATCCAGCGCCAGAACCATCTGTTCGATGAGGTCGACAAGCGCATTGTAATCATCCTCATGCATGATCGAGGTATGCGAATGCAGATAACGCACCGGTACGCAAAGCGCGATTGACGGAACACCTGAGCGTGTGAGATGAATCTTGCCGCCGTCGGTGCCACCGCGTTTCAGATAGGTAAGCTGGTAAGGAATTTCGTGTTTCTCGGCCAAGGCGATGGTGAAATCCCTCAAACCCTTATGGCCGACCATGCTGGAATCGCTGATCATGATGCCGACCCCTTTGCCGAGTTCGGTCTCTTTTGAACCGGAAGGGAAGTCATGGGCGATGGTCGTATCCACGGCGATACCGATATCGGGACTGATGGAGAAAGCGCTTGTTGTCGCGCCACGCAGACCGACTTCTTCTTGAACGGTGCCGACGCCGTAATAGACATTTGGATGTTGTTTGTTCTTGATGCGGTTGAGTGCATCAATCGCCGCGGCACACCCCACACGGTTGTCCCAGGCTTTACCGAGATAGTACTTCTCGTTGCTCAAGGTCACAGGTTCGATATAGGGGGTGATCATGTCGCCAAGACGAAGACCGAGACTTTCGGCCTCTTCTTTGTCTTTGACACCGATATCAAGATACATGCTGTCCATATCGACCGGTTTCTTACGTTCTTCGGGTGTCAGGATATGTGGTGCTTTCGCGCCGATGACACCACGGATCTTCTTACCTTCGTTGGTGGTGATCTCCATTTGTTGTGCCAGCATCACCTGGCTCCACCAGCCGCCGGCAGGGATGAATTTGACATATCCTTCATCGGTGATCTTCGTCAGTAGAAAACCGACCTCGTCCATATGACCGGCAACCATGATTTTCGGACCTTTTTCATCACCGATTTTTTTGCCGATGACGCTGCCGAGGTTGTCAAACGATACTTCACTGTTTTTTTCCAGATGTTTTTTCATGTAATCACGGACTTGTTTCTCATTGGCCGGAATACCATTCAAAAGTGATAGTTCTTTCAGAATCTTATGCATGAAACTGCCTCCTAAGTTTTTTGTGTCTCCGTTTTTTGTTCTTTCGGTTTCTGATGGGTCAGTTGGTTGATGCCGATGAAAACATAGAAAATACCGATCGCAAGGCCGATTATAAGGATAACGACATCCAGATGTGTCAAGAAGGGCATGCCTGCGAACAGGATATAGGCGCCGAGAGTCATGATGGCGATATATATCAGGAATTTGACGAAATTGTCGCTTTTCTTAAGCAACTGCAGGATTATCAAATACACAAAACCGCGCATGTAAAGCAGGGCACCAAGCGCAACGGTCAAGGTAACCTCAAGACCCAGATCAAGCATCAATACACCCGCAAGCGCCAATGCAAGAATGAACTCAATGGTCAAAATGGCCAAAGCACGGTTATCATGATAAAACTTGTAGTCCTTGATAAACCGCAATGTGCTGAACACGATGATCAGCGCTGCGACGATATAGGTTACCCAGTCTTCCAAAATACCCATGAAGAATGTAGTCAGGAAGAAAGCGACGAAGATGATGCCGATGGTGATGTTGACAATGTGGTTCTTTGCTATCATTTTTTTCATATGTTCCCCTCCAAATTATCTTTCCGTATCTTCGGAAATTTCTCTTATTTTATCATTCTGATTGTCGATGATGCGCTCGAAGACACTCAAGAAATTCTTGAGTTCCCTTGGTTTGATGTTCTTGGTCAAATCATCGGCGCACGTTTGCTCGACGACTTCCACATTAGAACACAACGCCTCGCTCGCAGCGGTCAGCGTAATGTGCATCAAGCGCTTGTCACTCGGGTCTTTCTCCCTTTTGATAAGCCCTTTTTGCTCCAGGCGGCTCAACACGCCGGATAAAGTCGCTTTGTCGGTATCCAGGTAAACCAGAATCTCCTTGGCGCTCAATGTCTTGTGTTGTTTGATGGTCTTGAGTACCTGGTATTGTGCGTAAGTGAGTTCGAACCTTGCAAGGATTTTACCCATCATGCGCTTGTGTAGCATAGAGGATTTGTTGATGGTGGGACAAATTTCCTCCGTCATAACTAACACCTCTTTCATCAAATGTTCTTATAAATAGGTTGAACACAAATTATTATACTTCGTTTTCAAGCTAATTTAAAGGAAAAAGCGAAAAAAAAGCTTCAACCGCGAGGTTGAAGCCTAACTGACAACACGATCTTGCTCTTTCTCTTCATCCTTCTTGCTTGGTGCTTCTATCCCTGCGGGAAGCTCATCTTCGACAGATTTCTCTTTGCTGATATCCATCTGTTTATGTCTACGATAACGGTTATAACCGCTATAAGACTCGAAGCCGGCATACCCACCAGCCAGGAAAGCTAAAAACGCGAGTAACATGACCAAATCGGAGGTTTCGAATCCTCTTGCGAAGATAAAACTAGCAACAATGATGGTTGCAATGTGGAAGAAATATGTCAGATGATCGCCTTTTTCAGCACCATAGCTGATGCTATAGAAATGCACCATGCCTCGACCGAGCAGGATACCAGCGAGCAGATAACCGAAGATGGCACCCAAACCCTCTTCCTGGATGAAAGCGGCGACGATGAAAATGGTCGCGATCAAAATGTTCAAAGTGATTTCAATGATGTTGATGGTCTTGATCAAATCACTTTTCTGTGAACGAACGAACGGGACAAGTCTTATGATGGCATAGACTGCGATCACGATCCCGACAAAGGCTTCAATCAATCGATCGATATCGATAATGAGCAATGTTATACCAAGACCGATCAGTAAAGCAGCACCGATCAATTTCAAAAACCAGTTATACATGTAAATTGTTGTTGCAAGCTTGTTAGCCATTAAATGCACCCCTTCTTAAATAAGAATACTTTATATGCTAATTATATGACTTCCCGCGATAAAGTACAAGCAAAATAGATGCGTATGCAAAAAGACAGGCCCATGGGAAATCACTCGATTGCAGAACCATCGCTCTACTATGGGGGTAACCTCTTGCTTAACCTTTAGGATTCCTTTAGATTTCAAAGGCATTCAACACCGGTCAAGCCTCGGTTCCTTATGTGATAATTTGGGGTCGCACGTGAGTGATTTCCCATCGACCTGTCTATACTTAGATTATAGCGCTATTTTCCCTCAAAGTCAATCGACTGATCCAAAGCTGAAACCAGAATGAAACCATGAAAAAGGACGTCTCCCGACGTCCCATATATGTTGTATTACTAGGCTAATATGATTATGATATCTCGTCCATGAAAGTTTCAATCTCTTCTTCAGTGAACGTGTCTGTGACCATATCGTGAGTATAATCGAACACCTCATCGCCGGCACGTTCTTGAACCTCTTCTGCAATTGTGCTCTCTGATAGATTTTCTTCTAGTTCAGTGAAAACCGCTTCGTGATCGCCGAGATTTTCATTGACATAAACTTGAACGTCTAACCCTTCAAGCGAATCATAGGTATAAAGAATCGTCGCATATTTGGTTGTGTCATTTTCTTCAAACGTGACATCATAAAGTACATAATCGACATAATTTTCCTCAAAATCCACCATAGTAAAAATCACATAAGAGTTATAGCTCATCTCAACGACATCAATATCATCTTCTACTCTATCTTGCAACATTCCAAGGACATAAGGAGCGTTATCACTAGCCAACCCCTCTTCTGGAGAGGCACAAGCCGCTATCATGGCCATAAAGACAATTAACATCAGAAACAACAGTTTTTTCATGATATATTCTCCTTTCACAAAATGATACTCTAATCATAACTTATACAATTTAATTATACAATCCCTTTTGTGATAGAGTAAAACACCTACACGATAGAGTAATTCTTTACCATTGACAATCGAAACAAGGTTGTGTATACTCTATTTTCAGGTGATAAATATGAAAAACCACTTCTCATGGCTTGATCTAAAAGCCAGCATCGCAACCGATCAGTGTCCGGTGTGTACCATGATCACGAAAAGGACAAATCAAAAAATCGAAGCTTTCCAGTATGCACACGTCAGCGACGTCGAGTTTCGCAAGACCTTTATCGAAAGCGACGGATTCTGTCAACATCACAGCGAACGTTTTTTTGACAAAGGCGATCATTTGAACCACGCGATTCTCTATCATCATCTGTTGAAGGTCAAACGAACCAGATATGCACAACATAATATCTTTAGACGCCCCAGAAGAAAACCATGCTTGTTTTGCGAACACGAGCGTGTCAGTGAAAAACTCTATGTCAATTTATTTTTCGAAGCCTTGAACCACCCGGAGTTTCATGGCTTGTACAAAGAAAAGGGCGTGGTTTGCACCACACACTTCGATGCCGTCATGAAAAGACTACGGAAAAAGAAATCACCGCATACAAAAACATTTGAAGCGACCACTTTGGACAAGTATGCAGCCTATCAACACGATCTGGCTGAAATCAAACGGAAAAACGATTACAAACACGCCGAGGAACGCCTAAACGAACAGGAACGAAACACCTGGCAAATAGCACGCAAACTCCTGATTGACCAGGGCATGCATCGCCGATAAAAAAGACAGCTTTCATTTCAAAGCTGTCTTTTTTTGTGATCAATCATCTTGGATAAGGCCGAAAGGCTGTGTGATGACTTTGCGCCGGAACACCGAACCGTCCGCCAAAATCACTTCGGCTCTGACATAGGGCGCATCCAGGTCGCCGTAATAGAAGGTTTCTCCCTCGCCGACAACCGTGGATTGCTTGAGTACGGTATCATAACCACTGATCCAACGAATCGTATCGTAGTTGTTCGCTTCGATGGTAATGGTTCTTGCGTCCTCATCGACACTGATGCGAGTAATTTCAGGGTATTCGTGGCCTTCCTGACGAATGTTCACCGCAAAGAATGCCCCGTCGATCAAGGTTTGTCTAAATTCATCCTTGTCCATCGTATCCAGCATGGGATGTTGCGTGAAGGACCATTTGGCATAAGAGCCATGGTGATCGTCGACACCCAGCCCCCAGACGGTTCTCTCAGGCATGAGTTCAGTTAGAAGAATGTCCCATAGATAACGGTCGTGCTCATAAAAATCATTCCGGGAGAAAACTTCGATGCCAAGCAATGTTTCTTCATCATAACGTTCAAAAAAATCTATATACCATGCAGGGGAATACAATTCGCCTTGCTCATAATCGGTCAACCAGTTCCAGTACCGCCCCGGGTGCGCAAAATGAACCGTTGCCAGTTCTTCTTCAGCGATGGCCGCAAGAATTGCCTCAACATCATATCCCGCTTCGAGATACAGATCAGTGAAAAGACCTGTCATATGATGCACACGGCTGAACTCAGAACCGGGAATGTCCAGCATGCCCAAAGCGTCCGGATCTCGATCCTCCCAATCGGGGTTGATATCAGAAAAACCATCCCACGGGTAGGTAATCGGCGGATGTTTCAACCGATCATCCTCGTGATCGGTGATCGCAAGGGCACCAAAACCCAGTCCATGAAACAGATCGACCACTTCGTGTGGCATCAAGTCGCCATCCGAATTGGTCGTGTGGTTATGTAAGGCAGCAAGGATCGTTGTGGTATTGTCCCAGTCGACGTGTTCATACGGATTGTGATACAACCTGGTATTGTCTCGCCCACAGGCGCTCAAAGTAAATACAAGGGTCGTTAAGACCATGATTAACAGTATCTTTTTCATAATTTTCCCTCCTATTTTCTGTAACAATTTATTATACTGGACTTCACGCAAAAAGTAAATCAATGAAAAAGCCGCATCGAGCGGCTTATTTCTGATAGGGTTCGAGGGTCTTGAGGCAGGCACCGATGTAATCGGCATCACCGATCAAGGTAAACCGTGCGGTATCGTCCTTTTTGAAAAACTTCATGTTGATGCCTTTGTGCGTATTGGAGATATCCAGGATTCTTTGACGCACATCATTCAACATATCCATCGATTCGATTTCCACATCGATGATTGTACAAATCTTGTGGTTGCCGGTCCTTTCATAATCACCCTTTAAAAACTTCTTAACCAGTAGACTGGCCTCAGAAACAATGTTATTCATCATGGTCTGATCACTGAAATAGCGCTTCAAATTTTCCTCGTTAAATCGCCAAACACCGCCTACTTTAACACCGGATAGCAATCCGTGCTTAATATGACGTCTAATCGATCGTTCACTTAGGCCGGTCATCTTAATGACATCGGCGAGACTATAAGGGAATGTGTCTATTTCACTCACCTCCAACTATATGATATGTCATGTTTTGACATATGTCAATATTTTTCTGTCATGTTTTGTCATGTTGTGCGGACTTTTCAATTCTATGACATAATAAAGCCTAATCAAGAAAAAAAGCAGTACAATGTACTACTTTATTTAAGCAGAGTTTCGATAAGTTCCGCTTTTTTCAAACTGGAGTAACCAGTAATCGCTTTTTCTTTACAAAGGTCTTTAAGTTCAGCGACAGTCTTGTCTTCGAGTTCACTTTTGGTGAAAGCCGCTGTTTGACTTTTAACCGCTTTAGGTTTAGGCTCAGCTTTGGCTTTTGATTCCGCTTTGGCTTTTGGTTCCGCTTTGGCTTTTGGTTCCGCTTTGGCTTTTGGTTCCGCTTTGGCTTTTGGTTCCGCTTTGGCTTTTGGTTCCGCTTTTGGTTCTTGAGGCTTGATTTCGCCTTTGAGACCTTTTTGAGCGGTTTCACATAACACTTTGAAACCTTCAGGATCGTTAACAGCGATGTCGGCCATCATCTTACGGTTAACACTGACGCCGGCCAATTTGAGACCGTTGATCATTTTTGAGTAGGATAGTCCGTTCAGGCGTGCAGCGGCATTGATACGGCTGATCCATAGTTTTCTGAAATTGCTTTTACGTTTCTTGCGATCGCGATAGCTGTATGCAAGTGATTTCATCACTTGTTCGTGTGCGGTTTTATACAGTACACGTTTAGAGCCGAAGTAGCCTTTGGCAAGTTTCAAAGTACGCTTGCGACGTCTACGGGCTAAAGTGCCTACTTTTACTCGTGGCATGATATTCCTCCTAGAATTTCGTTATTGGATTATTTGACTTGGGAAAGTTGTTGTTTGATTCGTTTTTCATCGGCTTTTCCGATGAAACCACCGCTACGGTTGTTGCGGATGGCTTTTTTCGATTTATTGCCTTTCAAGTGCGAGCGGTTGGCTCGGGAAACTTTCAGTTTGCCGGTTGCGGTCTTCTTCACCCGCTTTTGTGTGGCGGAATGACTTTTCATTTTCGGCATGGTGGTTCCTCCTTATTTGTCTTTTTTCGGCGTAAGGGTCATTATCATCGTGCGTCCGTCTTGCTTGGGATGCGATTCGATTTCGGCAAGGTCGTTACATTGTTTGGCGAAATCGAGCATGACGGTACGTCCACGGTCGGTATGCGCCATTTCGCGTCCGCGGAAACGAATCGAAAGTTTCAGTTTGTCACCGTTGGTAAGAAACTTGCGACCGTTTTTCAGTTTGGTCTCGAAATCGTGTTTCTCGATTTTCGGTGATAAACGCAGTTCTTTTAGCTGCATGACATTTTGTTTCTTCTTAGCTTCACGGGCTTTCTTTTGCTGTTCATAACGATACTTGTTGAAGTCCATGAATTTTCCGACCGGCGGTTTGGCGTTCGGGGCGACCAAAACAAGGTCGAGATCCCGGTCGTAAGCCGCTTCGATCGCTTCGCTTTTGTTCATGAGACCGAGTTGTTCTCCAGTATCGCTGATGACCATGATTTCTCTGGCCCGGATGTCTTCATTGAGAATGCCATCGCCTTTTTTCTTTCGATCAGGTTTTCTTTTAATCTTCTGTCACCTCCAAAGTGATTGGGCGAAAAACAATAAAAAAGTGCAGGTACTTTCGTACCCACACAAAATAGACAGTTTGTCTTCTTGTAGCGTCTACCTACCGATGGTTCGGTCAGGTGAGAGTGGGTACTCTGCTTTCCACCTATATTTAACTTAGCATATTATAGCATATCCATAGTGTTTGTCAACTATTTAAGACCGTTATTTTTCGGTTTCGGTTTAATCAGGTTCTTGGCGTAGTCCGCCTTGTTTATCTGCCGGTTGCGTGCGATGGCGAGTGAACCGCTCGGCACGTTTTCGGTCACGGTAGAGCCTGCGGCGATGAAAACATTGTCCTCGATCATGATCGGTGCGATCAGATTGGTGTTACAGCCGATGAACACGTCATCACCGATGGTGGTTTTATGTTTTTCCTTGCCATCGTAGTTGACGGTGATAGAACCACAGCCGAAGTTGACGTTCTCACCGGTAACGGTATCGCCGATATAAGCCAGATGCGACGCTTTCGTATTGGCGCCGGTGCTCGATTTCTTCACTTCGACGAAATTGCCGATTCTGTTGTCGCGGCCGATATCGGCGTTGTTGCGTAAATGTGCAAACGGTCCGATGGTGGAGCGCTCATGAACCACAGAATCATAGATCAGCGAGTGATGAATATGGACATCGCGGTGGATGACACCGTTATGAATCTCAGTGTTGGGACCGACAACAGCACCTTCTGATACGGTGGAATTGCCGGTGATGGTGGTGTTTGGATTGATGGTGACGTTGCCTTCAATCCGGACATTATGACCGATTGTGATGGTTTCAGGGTTAATCATGGAAACGCCATTCAGCATCAGTGATTCATTGATTTCATCACGCAAATATTTCTCGGCCCTGGCAACGGCCACAAGATCATTGACACCCATAACCCGGTGGTTGTCCCTGATGTTGAAGGTGCCGACACGGTATTCACCGTTCATGATTTTCACGATGTCAGTTAGATAATATTCGCCTTTTTGCGGATTTCTTTCTATTTTTTTCAGCGTTTTGAAAAGATACGTGTTATTGATGGCGTATAGACCCGTATTGATTTCCTTGATGTCGCACTGTTTTTCCGTACAGTCCCTTTCTTCGACAATCGCACTGATCCGACCGTAATCGTCGCGGATGATGCGGCCATATCCAGACGGGTCTTCAAAGTTCGCGGTGACGACCGTCAAATCGTTTTCCGATTGCTGGTGACTCGCCAGGATCCGTTCGATGGTTTCTTCATCGATCAAAGGCATATCGCCAAGCAACATCAGGGTTGTCCCTTTTTCATCCTGCAAAATATCTTCTGCGGCCAAAGTGGCATGTCCGGTGCCGAGCTGTTGTTCCTGGTAGGCATAGCGAACCCTTTCACCGAGGATGTTCTCGATGACTTCGTGTTTATGACCCACAACAACAACGATGTTGTCAACGCCTGAACTTTCGACGTTTTCAACAATGTATTCAATCATCGGTTTTTTCAAAATCGGGAAGGCACATTTCGGAAGTTTCGTCTTCATACGCGTGCCTTTGCCCGCTGCAAGAATAATCGCATTAAGTCTCATTGACATCACGTCCATATTCTGTAATGACCGTTTCTAGTTTATCAAGCACTGTTTCAAGCAGGGTTTCATCACGGACACTGACTGTAAGCCGAACCACCGGCTCGGTCCCACTGGGTCTAACCAGGAGCAAGCTGTCGCTACCGAGGGTTTTTTGTACTTCTTTGATGGTTTGTTTGACCGCCTTGTGCTCCACGACACGCTTGTCGACATCTTTGATGTTTCTGGTGATCTGTGGATAGATTTCGATGGCTTCGCAAAGCCCTGATAGACTACGCTTGCTTGACTGAAGGATATTCAGGATCATTGCGGCGACCAGAATACCATCCCCGGTCTGCAGGAAATCCTTGATGATGATATGACCGCTGTTTTCGCCACCGAGTGCATAGCCGTGTTTGAACATCTCGCTGGTCACATACTTGTCACCGACATCGGTTCTGACAACTTTGATGCCTTGGGTATTGAAGGCTTTGACGATGCCCGGATTGCTCATTTTCGTGAGCACTACGGTATCTTTATTGAGTTTGCCTTGTTCCTTGAGGTAAGTGGCGATGATATAAAGCAGGTAATCTCCGTCGTAAAGCTTTCCGTTATGATCGACCACGAGCACACGATCCCCATCGCCATCGAAAGCGAAACCGAGATCGCATTTGTTTTCCATGACGGTACGGGTGATGCTCTCAAGGTGGGTCGAGCCGCAGTTTTCATTGATGTTCGTGCCGTCTGGTTCGTTGTTGATGATGCATACCTCATCGACGCGTGGTGTCAGAATCTCTCCTGCCAACTCGAACGTTGCTCCATTGGCCGTGTCAAGACAAACCGAAAGATTGGCCTTGTCAGCCGGAAGTGAAGCATACAGTTTTTGGTATTCGGTTTTTATCGACGGATCCATGCTGTAGATGCCAAATGCGCCTGTTTTACTATCCAGAGGTGTATCGATGAATGTTTCGATGACCGCTTCTTCCTCTTTGGTCATCTTGAAGCCTTTGTTGAAAATCTTGATGCCGTTGTCCTGATACGGATTGTGTGATGCTGTGATCATCGCGCCGATCATGGCATGTTTTCTTGTATAATATGCGATGACCGGTGTCGCGACCACGCCTGCATCCAGGACATCGATGCCGCTGTTCATGGCTCCCGTCGCTAAAGCCATCGCCAAAGCATCACTGCTTTTTCTGGTATCTCTACCGATGACGATGGTGTCGATGTTAAATGTCTGTTTCAAACTTTGACCGATTTTCAAGGCTGTTTCGATATCGAGAGTTGCCCCTGCAACGCCGCGAATGCCATCGGTCCCAAAATATTTCCCCATGTTTCTCCCTCCTGTTTTTAGTCCCCTTTTATGCACGATAAGTGTATCATATTTCAAACGAGATTTAAACCTATTCCACCGTCACGCTCTTTGCAAGATTTCGTGGTTTGTCGATGTCATGGCCGCGTATCAGGGCCGCGTAATAGGCGATCAATTGTGTGGGAATGACAGTCAACAGCGGTGATAATGAAGGATTGACATCATCCAGAACTATCTGATCATCTGTTTCTTTAAGACTTTCGGTAGTTATGGTGAGGGTTTTCGCACCACGACTTTTGACCTCATTCAGATTACTACGTGTGTTGTCCGCCGTTTTGCGATTCGAGATGATGGCGATGACCGGTGTATCTTCTTCAATCAGGGCGATGGTACCATGTTTGAGTTCTCCTGCTGCGAAACCTTCGGTTTGGATATAGGAGATTTCCTTCAATTTGAGCGCCGCTTCCAGACATACATAATAATCAAGCCCTCTACCGATATAAAAACAGTTTCTTTTGGTAAGCGTTGCGGCAACCAGATCCTTGTACTGATCTTTCTTATCCAGGAAATGCTCCATGGCTTGTGCGATTTCCGATAATTCCCGCTTCAAATCAAAGCTTTGATCACTCAATGCGTAGGCCAAAGTAGCCAATACCGCAATCTGTGCGGTATACGCTTTTGTAGACGCAACCGCAATTTCCGGACCGGCGTAGATTTCCATGTAATCATCCGCTTCACGCGCCAAGGTCGAAGTGCGGACATTCGTCACGGTCAAGGTCTGGTATTTTTCCTTTTTCAGATTGACCAGGCAGGCCCGCAGATCGGCTGTCTCACCACTTTGTGAAATCAGAATGAAATAGGGTTTGCCCTTCAAAAGCGGCTGTTGGTAGGCAAACTCGGATGCGATATGCACCTGGGTCGGTATGTTCGCCAGCGATTCCAATAAATCCTTGGCGATCAATCCGGCGTGCATGCTCGTACCGGCAGCCAGGATATGGATACTGTCATGCGCTTTGATTTTTTCCAGCAATATCTTATCGATGTGAATGTCGGTATCGTTGTAATATTTGGATATGATGCGTCTCAAGACTGCAGGCTGTTCATGGATTTCCTTAAGCATGAAGTGTTCGAACTCGCCTTTTTCACTCGAGAAATCATCCAGATCCAAAAGGCTCATGGTATAGGGCAACACTTCCCCTTCCAGATTGTAAAGCGTGAAGTTTTTCGGTGTGATTCTCAAAAAAGTCTCATCATCAAGCGCCAGGTAGTTATCGGCGGTATTGACAAGCGCCATCATGTCAGAACCGATGACAATCCCCTTGTCGGATTTACCCAACAACAAGGGGCTTTTGTGTTTCGCCGCGTAGATCGTCTCGGGCGTATTGATATCGATCACCAACAACGCATAAGAACCCTCCAGCAACTTAAGCACTTCCAAGATGGCGTTCGCAGGCGTTTTCTTCACAGCGAACAGTTCGATAAGATTGACAATGACTTCGGTGTCTGTTTCACTGTGAAAAACCGTATCGGGCAGATACGTTTTCATCAGTGACTTATAGTTGTCGATCACACCGTTATGTACCACGATAAAACGCCCATTGTTCGATTGGTGTGGATGGGCGTTTTCTTTTGTCACACGACCATGTGTGGCCCACCGGGTATGCCCGATGGCAACCCTGGCATCATTTAAGTCAATGATTTTCTCCAGTTGCGCGATGCGACCTTTTTCCTTGTATATATTGAACTGATTCTGCTTTTCATCAAGCAGGCTGAGTCCAGCTGAATCATATCCGCGATATTCAAGGCGTTTAAGTCCTTCAAGGACAATTGATTTTGCATTTCCTTTTCCTAGATAACCCACAATGCCGCACAAAAAACATCCCCCCAAGTTGTTTGAAGAAACCCTGCATCCAAAATTGCAGACCTCCTAATTTGTACTCTATTATAGCATATGCAAGCGCCGTGTAGCAAACATTCATAAGAAGTTTTTCAGGTGGTCTTTTGAGAGGAGCATAATGCAAAATGTGATACTCAGGCTGATGAAGACTGGCCATGACAACACCGAAAGCACCCGTAAATCCGCTTGGAAATGCAGACTCGGAAAAAACGTATGATATAGATAAAGTCCAGCGCCGAGCTCAGACAACACATAAGGATAGCCTGAAAGCGTCTCGGAGATTACAATCATCAAAACAAACAACATCACTGAGGGAAGCCCACCGATAAACCGGACAAGAACGACCGCCAGCAATGTGTAATAGAATATGATGATTATCATATGAACCATAATTTCAAACGGAATATGGGTGTAGGCATGGAAAACCGTGAGGGTATAGATCAAAAACATCAACCCATGTAAAAACAGATAAAGCAACAGTGTCAGCGCGAAAACGAAGACCAATTTCGTTGCGGTTATCTTCAATCGACGGACGCGCATCACTAAAACCAGGTCCTGTGCCGGTCTGTCAAACAATTCGTAAACAAGCAGTGCCAACCAGACGAGCACACTCAGACGCAACATGAACATCGTTTCGAACACGTATAATTCCCGGTACAAATCCGCTTGCGACATGATGCTCGGCATGTCGCTGAAAAAACGGCCGAAACCGATGAACAACAAACCATTGCAAAGAAGGATGCCGCCAAGGAAAATCACGGTCCGCCACAAATAGATCCGCTGAACATAATGTTTGAACAAAGACATCATAATGTTATCATCCGTATGCCCTTCATGTCATCAAACACCTGATGACATGCACAGACGATCACTCGATTTCTTTTCTTTAGAAAACGTAGTAGTTCCTTGATACTGTCGCGATCCAGAGCATTGAATGGTTCATCCAGAAGATAGATGGCCCTATCCAGCATCAAAACGGATATCAGATGCACTTTCTGTTGCATCCCGTTGGAGAGGGTGCCGAGTGAACACAATCGTTTTTCATGGAGGTTGAAGGCCTGCAACCATCTTTCGACGGTAACCTGCGGTTCTTCTATTTCAGCAAGCGTTGACAGATAAGCGTGTGGCGTAATCCAGTATGGCAATGTCCGCTTCTCAGGCAAGTAGACAGCCCGCCCTTCGATATCGTAGGACCCTTCAACCGAAACCAGACCTCCAAGCGCCTTCAATAGCGTCGTCTTACCTGAACCGTTGTTGCCCTTCACAAGCGTGAGTCCTCGGTTGAAAGTCATCGGTTCAAATACCAGTCTTACCCCTTTATAGTTCTTAACCAAACGGTTAGTCGTTATCAAGAAGCGATCCCTCCTGAAAGAGACTACGGTTATCTTCATGGAACAAATCGGTATTGATAAAGGGGAATGTATCGATGAAGCGTGTCCCGTCATCCGTCTCGATAATCAACGGATAACGATAATAGAGCAATGTCGTATCAACATAGGTAAAAGGCATCATGAAACGCTTTGTGTCCCCCGGTTCAATCACAAACCCGTTATGAAAGGCTTTGCCGGCGTTCTCATACATCTTTAATGTCATGAACGGCTCATAAGGCGGCACGTGGAACCTGATACGTTCATGATCGATGATGACCGCATCACTACCGAAGTGTATCTTCTCGATGGTGATGGAATCATCCTGCGGGTTGAATAGCTCGATGACAACGGCCATGGCGGTCACACCATACCCGTTGTCACCAGGAATGTTGTCGATGCGCCGATAATCCAGGGAACTATCCGACTGCATACCACAGTGCAGCGTCAGATGTCCAATAGGAACATGCGCTACGGTTCCAAAAATCGTCGTAATCTCCAACGTGGCATCCTCAAAAAGCAGTATCGTCTCAGCCGCAAACCCTTCTGGTCTCAAGTTCAAACGAACCTGATAGAAATCACCGATGTCCTCCCGGAAAATAACGGCCGGTTCCGATGCCAAAATCAAATCGGTTGCTGTTTGATTGCCCCGTATAGTAATATGGTCGATCATGTTCTTTTCAAACATGAAGCTATGCTGCCCATCGACAAGAAACTCGAGTTGAAACGTGTCTTCGGTATCATGCAGACTGGCCATATGGTTTTTGGGAATCGATAGAATCACGGCCCTTTTTTCTTGTGACAACCGGTGCATACTGAAAGAGAACAAGGCAATCGTCATAAGAAAAAGGCCGATTAGAATTTGTTTCATTCAAGCGTCTCCTTGACAATTGAGTAGTACTCCGAGGTCAAGGTGAATACTTCCCAGCCGCCGCTTTTCACCTGACGGAAAAACCGGTATTGCCGACCCACACCGTTCGATATTTTCCCTTTACCGTAGACCTCTACCAGTAATCTGGTTCGCGGGTCTACCTCGATGTTGATCTCGACCGATTCTTCCAGTGTGGATTTTGTTTCCACATGGTAGCCGGCGGAAATCTCTCCTTCCAGACCCGATTTGAAACTGCGGACATCACCGCTGGTATCGATTGCGATGCTACCAGTGGCACTAAGCTGGATGCTTTCTTGGCTGGTGGTGCGAAAATAGTATTTCTTACGAATCGCCGAAGTGCCTTCGTTCTCGATGATATACAGTGTATCTCTTTTGAAACGCACTTCCTCATTATCGACATTCGTCACCGTCCGCCATCCCCAAAAACGCCGGCCATCAAGTTTACGGTTCAACATATCATAGTCATACGCATTGAAATCCTGCAGCAACTTCAGGTTTCGCTTTTCGAACTCGATGGATTCATATGTAAGATATTCACCGGCACTTATGGTCTCGCTAAAAGCGATGATACCAAATAGGAATACCCAGAGAAACATTATTTTTTTCATTCTATCACCTCAATCGCATGATACGGATCTGTATTCCTCTTTTCTTTAATGGGCTATAAAAAAGCCATCTTCATTCAAAGATGGCTTCCATTTCAATCTTTTTGCCATGCCGTGATGGCTTCAAGGGCATCTTCTCGTCCGAGTTCAAAGCGCCGTCTGATCTGTTTTTCATCAAAATCCATGAATCCGCGAAGGTGTTTCTTCGGGTAGATATGATGGATTTTGACACCGTCAACCTCTCTTTTCCTCGGAAAATGTCTCAATTTGAACCGCCAAAGATCAATGAAGATGACTTCATTACACCCTTCGTCAATCAGAGGCTTGAAAGAGGCGTTATCCAGAATGCCCCCATCAAAATAGGTCTTGCCCTCAACCTTTACCGGTTTGAACATGATCGGAACCGCACAACTGGCGAGTAAAGTCGCTTTTATGTTTTCATCGGACATGTCTGAGAGCTTATTGTAGTGGATCCGGTTGTTTTTCTCGAGAAAATTACGGATACCGAGTGTCACCGCATCCATGAAGTGCATCTCCTCATCCGTCACGAAACTCGTGGTGACATAGATGTTCTTTTGTCTGATTTTCTCATAATCCATGATGGCATCAATGATCTTTTCCAGGTTCTTTGTATCGAAGATGCCTTCATGCGCCAGTTTGAAATTTCTTTTGACGATGATTTCAAACCAGTTCAAATCATGATGAAACAGGTCATCTTTCTTCAAATCAAGCCACATTTGTTTGCCCATATCCAAAGCATCCATCGCCAGTGCACAGGCATTCAGGCTGCCAACCGAGACCCCGCTGATCGCATGCATGTCTTCAAGGTAGCCGTGTTCCTGCAGTACTTCTAGTGCCCCGATTTGGTAAGCGCCCCTCGCGCCACCGCCAGCCAAGGCGATCCCCCGTTTTATGGTTTTGCTCATCTACTGCATGTCCCCCTAATACTTCAGTCTTGTGCCGTCTTTATAAACGGTCTGGATGGTGCCGCCACCAAGACAGATTTCGTTATCATAGAATACGCATGCTTGTCCCGGAGTCACCGCACGCACAGGCTTATCGAATACCACGTGGACGGTATCGTCTTTCTTGATGATTTTGACGGATTTGTCTGCCTGTCTATAACGGAACTTCGCTGTAAGCTCCCGATCGAAAACGGGCTCGCTGGTGATGAGGTTCACATCCTCAAGCGTGCACGACGTGCTGTACAGATAGGGATGATGATACCCTTGTGCCACATAAAGGGTGTTCGTTTCCAAATCCTTGCCCACGGCGAACCACGGTTTGTTCTCATAGTCTTTTAGGCCACCGATACCCAGGCCTTTCCTTTGTCCGATGGTATAGTGCATCAGCCCTTCATGCCGTCCGATGACATCCCCGTCCAAGGTCTTGATTTCACCGGGCTTGGCAGGCAAATAGTTTTTCAAAAACAGGTTGAACTCCCGTTCACCGATGAAACAGATACCGGTCGAATCCTTTTTGGATGCCGTCGGTAGCTTTTGTTCCTCGGCGATAGTTCTAACTTCCGTTTTACTCAGATGTCCCACCGGAAACAAGACGTCTTCGAGTTGCGACTGTTTCAGTTGCGACAGGAAGTACGTCTGATCCTTGTTGTCATCGACACCGCGCAAGAGTCTGATTTCACCGTTTTGCTTGACTCTGGCGTAGTGTCCCATGGCGATATAATCGGCATTCAGGTTTTCAGCGTGTTCTTTGAATGCGTCGAACTTGATGTATTTGTTACAAAGAATATCCGGATTCGGAGTCCGGCCTTTATCGTATTCCTCCAAGAAATACTTGAAGACGTCGTTCCAGTATTCTTCGATGAAATCGACCCGCTCCAGCGGTATGTCCAGGTGGTTCGCCACATTGAGGGCATCCTGATAATCCTGTTCTTGCGGACAGGTCGCTTCCATGATATTCGGGTTTCCCAGTACATCGCGGTTGGCCGCGGAATCCCAGTTGACCATAAAAAGGCCAATGACTTCATAGCCGGCTTCTTTTAGCAAGTAGGCCGCTACAGAGGAATCCACGCCGCCACTCAAACCGACGACAACGCGTTTTTTCATATTCATCAATCCTTGTGTCTGGTAAGTTTGTCCACATCCGAAGGCATCCGGAAATCGCTACGTGGTGATAGGGAGATGTCCAGTATTTTCGGGGCATCGGGTGCGGCCTGTCGTTTGAATTGCTGGCTGTAGAAACGTAAGAAGAATTGTTTCACGTAATGATCGGCCTCTTCTTTGTCGATGCTGAATGTCTTTTGGATCAACCAGGCAATCCGTTTTTCATCATCACCGAATCTCAAAAACCGGTGGAGGATGAAATCGTTGATCTCATATTTTCCGATTTCGTCCTCGGTTACCTGATTCAGCAACAGCTCCGGTGAAATCGGTGTATTCAAGACCTCATCGACCACTTCGACCAGATGTTCATTGAATTTGGTCTGCGCGTATTTTTTCACCATGAAGCGCACCAGGGTCTTGGGAATGCCGGCGTTGATGTTATACATGCTCATCTGATCCCCGCTGTAGGTGGTCCAGCCCAAAGCAATCTCACTCATGTCTCCGGTGCCGAGAACCAGCCCGTTATGCATGTTGGCCAGGTTCATCAGGACCATGGTTCTCGCACGGGCCTGTGCGTTTTCATATGCCTTGTCCTGGGAGATGCCGTCATGACCGATCAAATCGAGATGGTGTTTGACGTGTTCATTCATGTCGATCTCCTTGATGGTGACCTCCAGGTCTTTCATCAGGGTTTTCGCTTGTTTCCTCGTCGCATCGGAAGTGCCGAAGGCAGGCATCGTCACGCCGATGATCTGTTTTCTATCCATCTGCATCGCATCCGCAACGCGGGTAGCGATGAGGAGGGCGAGTGTTGAATCAAGACCACCGGAGACACCGATGACAATCGATTCGGCGTTGATGTGATCCAATCTTTTTATTAGGGCATTTTCCTGCAAGGCCGCAATCTTCTCAAAGGCGTCCATCTCTTTTTCTTTAGGCACGAAAGGGGTCTGATCGAAGGCACGTTCGAAAGTGAAGTCCTCGGTTTTTTCAAGTTCAAAGGCAACTTCCACCGCATCGGTCTCGAACTTGTTGAGGGTGTCTCTGAACGAAGAATTGCTTTTACGGACATAAGCGATCATGGAAAGATCGATGTCGCCGTAGATGATTTCAGAATCACGGGAGAAGTGCTCGGTTTCGACCAATGTCTCTCCGTTTTGGGCAATGACGTTATGACCGGAGAACACGGTTTCCGAAGTCGATTCGTTCACACCGGCGCTACAGTAGATGTACGCACCTGCGTTGCGGCGGGAATGCTCGACGATGGTCCGTTTGCGAATCAGGCGTTTGTTCAAGTATTCATTCGATGCCGATAGGTTGATGATCATCTGAGCACCGTTCAAGGCAAGCAGGTTTCCCGGTGAAATCGGGGCCCACATGTCCTCGCAGATCTCAACACCGAAGGAAAGATTGGTCTCGTTTTCCTTGAAGATGAGCGAACCGAATGGTACCACCTGGTTCAAGTACTGGATCATTTTGGTCCGTTTGACGATGTCATAGGCACTTGTGAACCAGCGTTTCTCATAGAATTCCTGGGTATTGGGTAGATAGAACTTCGGTACAAGACCGAGAATCCTGTCGCCCTTGACAATAAACGCCGTGTTATAGAGAATACCTTCGATTTCCAATGGCGCTCCGAAGATGAGAACCCCCTTGAAAGGATTATCAGCAAGCAGGCGTTTGATTTCACGTTTGGTTTCTTTTAAAAGACTGTTTTGGAAAAACAGGTCATTACAGGTATAGGCGGTGACACCGAGTTCAGGAAAAACCGCAATTGCCGCTTCAGTCTTTTTAAGAATCCTGAGCATCTCTTCCACGTTGTACGTCGGATTCCCGACTTTCAACTTCGGTGTGATGGCCGCAATCTTGATAAAATCGTTATAATACATGTCTTTCACCTCTTATAAAGTTCATGCTCGCGTATATAGTTCGCAACGGCATCATTCAGTACACGTTCATCTTTTGTCGTGCGAAAATCGCTCGCACTCATCGCCATGTCGAAATCTTCAAACACAATCAGACGGTCCTGGTAATAAGACAGGAACGGATGCGTCCTGATGATGGTCGACAACGGTTGGTTGTTGCGGTTCAGAACAATCAGTTTGAACCGATTGAGCAGTTTGTTTATCTGTTTCCACCGGTAAAGACCGAGCAAGTGATCGGCACCGATGACAAAAGCGGTATCTTCTCCCGGTGTCTCAAGCGCGCACAAGGCTTCATAGGTCCCCTTGAAACGGTGATCTCTCATCTCGAGATCGCTGATGATGACACCAGGTTCGCCCTTGAAGGTCAGTTCCAGCATCATCAGCCGATGATGGTTGGCCGCAAGCCCCGGTTTGTGATACACGGTCGAAACGGGTAAAAACGTGAATGTATCAGGGTTCAATTCAGCGTTTAGAAAACTATGGACCCGTTGATGGGCGAGCGTGGGCGGATTGAAAGAACCGCCGTAGACAATGTGCATACAAATCACCAACGTTATTATAACACGCATAAGCGCCAATTTCTTCTCTTCCGTTCAATTTATTGTGATATAATGGGCCGTGAGGTGAAGAACATGCATATCGATAAATCATATGTCTTGAACCTGGCTGAGGAAATTCTATCCATTCCCTCCCCCAGTGGTTACACGAAAGAAATATCCGAACGGATCATCAAGGAAGCCACTTCGTTCGGCTTGCATCACGAACGCACCAAGAAGGGTAACGTCCTGATTACCATGCCTGGAAAAAGCGACAAACGCATCGGTCTTTCGGTCCATGTCGATACACTCGGTGCCATGGTCAGAAGCATCAATGCGGACGGATCACTAAGGTTCACCACCATCGGCGGCCCCTTGTGGGCGACCATGGACGGAGAATACTGCACGGTCTGTACCCGGGAAGGCAAACACTATACCGGCACGTTCCTCTCGACATCACCGGCGGTTCATGTCTTCAAGGATGCCGCCAAGAAAGAAAGATCACCGGAAAACATGGTCGTTAGAATCGACGAAACCGTCAAGTCGAAGGAAGACGTGGAACAACTCGGCATCGGTGTGGGTGATTATCTTTTCTTCGACCCGAAAACAACCATCACCCCGAGCGGATTCATCAAGAGCCGTTTTCTGGACGATAAAATCAATGTCGCAAGCATTTTCGGTCTCATCAAGGCTTTGAAGGACGCAGATGAACAACCTGCACATACCTTGATTTTCATCATCTCCACCTATGAAGAAGTCGGACACGGTGCGGCCTACATCCCCGACCTGGATGAAATGGTCGCGGTGGACATGGGCTGTATCGGTGATGATCTGTCCTGCACCGAATACGATGTATCCATCTGTGCCAAGGATTCAAGCGGGCCCTATGATTATGAACTCACCAGTTTGTTTAAGACCTTGGCAACCCAGAACAATATCAACCATGCGGTGGATATCTATCCATACTATGGTTCGGATGTTTCCGCGGCGATGCGCGGCGGCAACGACTTGAAAGGCGCACTCATCGGACCGGGTGTCCATGCCTCGCACGGCATGGAACGCACACACTATGATGCGGTTCAAAGTACGATCGATCTCTTATATCATTATGTGATGAAACCATAAAAAAAAGAAGCTTGAGCTTCTTTTTTTATTTGAATCTATCACTCCAGGTCCCGTTTTCGAAAATCATCACTTCTTCACCGAGTTTGGTCACGCCTAGAATATCCAAATCATCGGTGCCGATGGGTAGATCGATATGGAGTCTACTGAGGTTGATATTATGGGTTTTGGCGACTTCCTGAGCGGTTCTTTCCTTCGCTTTGACGCTCATGGGATAAGCGTTGCCAATCGCAAGGTGCGTGGCACTGTTCTCATCGAGAAGCTGTTGGTAGAATACCGTATCGGCTTGATAGAGTTCGGTCGTTTTCGGAACCAGACCGATTTCACCGAAAAAGCGGGAACCCTTGTCGAAATCGAGGAACTTCTCCAAGGTTTCCTTTTCATCGCTATCCACTTCGACGATCTCACCGTATTTGACATGTAGGGTGAAAGGGTCGATGCGTTTGCCGCGCAAATTGAGCGGACGGCTCAAGGAAAACTGTCCGTTCAGACTGGTTTTGGTCGGGGCGGTGAAGATTTCCTCCATGGGCAGATTCGGGATGAACACATCTTCGCCTCTTTTCTGCGCACCGGAGACCCAGATGTGGTCTTCCGGCAGATCTACTTGGAAATCGGCGGTGGCGCTTTTGAACTTGAGACGTTCGAATCCGGCTTCATTCAATTTTCGCCTTCGGCTTTCCAGGGCGTTCAAGTGTTCCGTATAGGCTTTGATCGGATTGTCATCATTCAAGTTGAACAGCTTGATGAACAGTTCGAACAGATTCATGAGCGCATCGCTTTCCTCCATGTCGGGATAGACACGCTTCGCCCACGGCATCGAAGGATAGGGGATTGTGGTGAACTTGAGTTCGCGGATGATGGTTTCCTGGTGGTGTCTCAATGCCTTGGCGCTCGCTTGCTGCGCTTTTTGGATTTTTTGCTGATCGAGGCCGTTCAATAGTCCCGGTAGAGCGCTGGCGACCGTTAAGAACGCCGCTTTGTTCGCGGTTTGTTCTTTCATGCGTTCGACGATATAATTCGGCACGCTTTCAAGCGTGGTTTCGGGTGCGTTTTGATAGGTGATCCTGGTGATGATCGGATCTTGCCAGTTGATGTGGACCGTACCGCTCTTAAAGGTTTTGTAGGCCTCCTGGGTCAAAGCCCTGACAAAGTCCTGTGCTGTGATCGGTGCATTGATGACAAGCTCCTGGCCTTCTTTCAAATTCACACCACGCAAGAGACTCAGACGTGCATATAGGATCATTTGTTTATTATTCACTTGTATCCGTTCCTTTCTTCGTGAAGGGGTTTTTGACAAAGGGTTTGATCATGAAATTATATAATCCTTTGGGAAAACCGGCCAGACCGCCGCTGATGATTTTCGGCATCAATCTGAACGACTCCTTGTAGGATTCAAGCCGAATCTGTCTTGTGCTTAACAACCTGTTTTCCTGGAAGAGATATTTACGGGTAACGATACCGATTCGACACGTCAACATACCGTTGGAGATGCCCTGAAAAATACTGTTCGTCATCGTTCTTACCACCGGAATCTCTTTGATTGTCTCCGACATTCTTGTCGGAAAGGCTTCGTTGATGTCGATATCCTCCAGGCCTTCGGCAATCATCGCTGTCACCGCAACATTGAGCGAGAGCTTCGCCAGTCGGAAATAACCGGGTCTGAAACCGCAGCGTCTGGTGATATCTTTGATCATCTTCAGATTGGAGAAGATGACGGCGAACATGTCGAGATTGCCGTTTTGACTGATGGCGGTCGTCATCAGGACCGTCTGGGCGTTTTTTACAATGATGGTATCGACTTCTTTACGAATCGAACCTTGAAAAACCGTCTTTATGGCCGCATCGATATTCTCATCATCCTTGAGATGACTTTCAAGCAACGTGCGTTCCTCGTCTGCCAAATAATCCAGTTTCAGAAGTGTTTTGGCCGCACGTCTGTAGGTTTTCCTATTTTCCTGTTCATCCAGCGCATCGATGGTGAATGTCGGTGCCAAAAATATGATGCGTAGGGGGTTAAGAATCAATATATAGGTCAAAACCAGGGCGATGGCGTAGAACCCATATGCCAAAAACGGATGGATCACAATCAGTCGGTCTCCCACAGTGATGACGTTGGATACCAAGACAAAAAACAGCAAAAGTAAAACACCAAGGATGATCGAAATCCAAAAGGCTTTCTTACCCATGGAAAACACCTCATTTCTACTATCATTTTAACACACGGGCATGAAAAAAACGCGATAAATCGCGTTTTTTACGTCGTATTTTGTTGGGAGGTTGTCAGTCGTTTTCATTGTTGACAATGGCTTTGATTGTCTTCAGGGGTACTTTCGGTTGACGATCGAAGGTCAAAAGCCCATTGATTTCCTGTTCGATGTCGGTCAGCTGGGTATAACAAACCCCCTGGACATGATCGGATGCATAGAGCGGTTTGAACACGGCTTTGAGTCTCGCGATGAAATCATCGTCGTTTTCAGCCGAAGAATAGCCCCAGCCAGCCTGTTTGGCGTTTTGATAGGAGATACCACCGAATTCGGTGACCATGATCGGTTCGCCTTGATGTTGGAAACCGGCATTATAAAGCAGATGATGTCCCGGTATGCTCGAAAGAATGTTATCGATGTTTTCATACCTTCTTCGCAGCACCCGCTCATCGGCTTCGTAATCGTGGATTGTGAGGAGATCTGTTGTCCCGTGTTCCCAGCCGTCGTTGGAAATGACCAGGCGCGTATCGTCCTTGGCTTTTGTAAGATGGTAAAGAGCCTCGAGAAAATGAACTTCCCGCTCATTGGAGATCAGATTCGGTACACCCCAGGATTCGTTGATCGGAACCCAGGCGACGATGGCGGGATGATTGAAATCACGATCGATCGCCCGTTGCCATTCATCGGTGAGGTTCTTCATGGTTTTTGAGGAGAACTTGTACGCAGAAGGCATTTCCTCCCATACAAGCAGACCGAGCCTGTCCGCATGGTAAAGATAGCGCTCTTCTTCGATCTTCTGGTGTTTACGAACGCCATTGAAGCCCATCTGTTTGGTCAGTTCGATATCGTTTTTAATCGCATCGTCGTTCGGGCTGGTCAAAAGCCCACCCGGATAGTATCCCTGGTCGAGAACAAGCTTCATGTAATAGGGTCGGTTGTTGAGCATGACCTGACCTTTTTCGATTGAAATCTTACGCATGCCGAAATAGCTTTCGACGACATCCGTACCTTCATCGGTCTTCAGGTTGAAGACGACATCGTAGAGATTGGGATGTTCCGGTGTCCAGAGCCGTTTGTCATCCTGGTCGTTGCTTTTACCTAGAAAACAGACCGTTTCGTAGTAATCGACATCGAGTTTCTTCTCGGTTTCCACAACCGGATCGCCCTGATAGGTGATGGTTGTTTTGAGTGTGGCTTGTGCAGCACGGTTGAGATAGAAGCCGATCTTGATGGTATTGGTGAGGATATCCGGTATCA
>SL_3KL_010_SEDDRAFT_10000236_pt1 | contig 41373 bp, 34 predicted proteins | sample SodLakKL_010_SED_2_FD_10381 | JGI IMG/M metagenome (IMG submission 10381) | reverse complement strand
TCCGTATACTTTACCGACGATAAGGTTATCAGCATTTCTTGCCCAGTAGTTTATAAAGTTGAATCCTGTCAGGTTTCCCATTATACTTTTTGCTTTACGGAAACCTGCAACAGTGTATTTATGGGGATATAACCGAAACGGGAAATTCACCTTATGTGAATAAAAAAAATAAACATATATTGAAGCTATGAGCTGGGGAATAATCAGTGCCCAGTATGAAAGGCCGAAATATGCAAAAATAATCATGAAAAAAATGCCCAGAACATTTGCAAGGAAAGCTGTACGTCCCAGGTAATTAAAATTCATTTCTTTGGAAAGTAGGGCGTAAGGCACAATGTTTATGGTCTTGATGATAAAAAGGGTAGAAAGTACAATTGTAGGTAAAATCAGTTTCATGTTGTCATAAAAGAGGGCGATGGGATAAGCCAGCAGGCACATAAGCAAAAACAGACTAACTCCCATTAAAAAAGCAAGATTGCTTATTGATTTGTGATAGGTTTTCTTGTAATCGCTCCTAATAATATCGAAAGAGAGACCGGCATCGGTAAATATCATTATAAACCCGGTAAATACGGTAATAAGTGCAACCACACCATATTCTGAGGGCAAAAGCAATCTTGAAACGATGGCAGTTGCCAGAAAATTCACTATCTGGGTACTGTAATTATAACCACCCAGTATAACAACATCTTTAAAAAATCTTCTCCTGAATGTCAATATTCTATTTATTTATAATTACCGATTCATAAGCTTTCAAGTGCATTTCAGAAACCACTCTCCAGTTATACCTCTTATTTGCAAAAAGAAAATTTTCATATCCTTTGTTGGTGTTCTCAGCCAGTCTTTTTGCTTCGTTAACAGCATCCGACAAAGATTTTTTATTGTGTGCTACAAACACCGGATTTACGGTCTCTTTCAAGATCTCCCCAACAACTCCGGAATCCGGTCCCGTTAACACTTTTTCATAAAAAAATCCCAGCAACAGGTTCCCTGAATTCAGGGCCTCAATCCTGGGAATGATAACTATATCGGATGCAGCAAAATAGTAAGGTACCATATCCTTTTTCACAAACCCGCTTCTAGCAATAACACCTTTATTAACAGCCAGTTTGGTTTTTTGAATAATTCTGCTTAACCTGTTACAACTAAATTTGTAATTGGATACAATAACTTTTTTTCTTTTTGACTCAAGCGCCCTGTAAGCATCAAATATCAGCTTTTCTTCCTCACAGGTTCTGATCCTGCCAAAAGCAAGCATTACAAAATCATTCTCATTAATACCGAAATATGACCTGGCTCTAGTTTTATCAACGTTTTTTTTAAAAGTGGAATATAAACCGTGAGGTATTACAACATGTCTGCCGCTATTAATTAGAGCATTGCCATACATCTCTTGAAACATCTTTTTGCTTGCTTCACCCAGATGAATAAAAAGATCTGTTTTTTGAAAAACCTTCCGGTAAATTTCAAACCCGGATTTTCGGGGTATTGAATGAGGCAGAATATTGTGGATTGTGCAAACAATTGCAGCTCCCTTTTGTTTCCAGTAATCAATTCTTTTGAGAAGTGTTGAAAATTTCTCAGTGTTAAAATTATTCCACTCAAAAATCTCCTCGATCCACTGAATATGAATAATGTCAAAATGGCTGTTTGATTCAAGGAACTCATTAATATCAACAGTGATACTCCCACTGGTTAGCTTCCCGGATATACATTGAGCCAGTTCGCAGGGGTACGGATTATAACAGTTTTTATCTGTGACAATTAAAACCTCCATTTTATCTATTTACATATTACACTCTCTTTTCACCCATTTGTTTTAATAATTTGCTCCTGTTATACTTAACAAGCCTGTTCAACAGCAAAAGCCTTGACAGAATTGATCTGAAATATTCCGAAAACGTTATTGGGTTTTCAAGGTGTTTCCTGTGCCAGTCGATACATTTCTTGTCCCGGAAAATCCGGCGTTTCAGGAGATAAAAAGCATAATCAAGCCGACGTTTTTTATAAAAGGACTCAAGGTCAGGAAATAATGATAAATTTTTTCCCAGAGCAATGTCATCAAAGTTAATGTGTGTATTATATTTATTGGAGATCTTACTGGTTAAAGTCTCATTATGTCTTCTTGTGAAACTGAGTACTTGAAACACGAATCCCAGATCAGATCTTTTTAAGACCTCATACGCCAACATGGTGTCTAAATGATAAACATTTATATTAAATATTTTTGGATATTCTGGCAACTTCTTCAGTATTGAATTACGATACATAACGGTATTTATAGAACCAGTAATCTCTATATCCTTAATTAGTTGATGGTATAGAATATCTTTCCCGTAAAAAACAGGTCCCTTATAATAATCCAGACCATCGCAAATAACCTTTGTTTCATCAAGTCGGTAGGATGAGCATATGCCAATATTAGGATATTTATCCAAAAGCCCGATTTTCTTTTCAAGGTATTCAGGAAACACCCAGTCATCTGCAGGAACTATTTTAATATACTTTGATTTATCTGAAATCCTTGAAATGGATATGTTCCAATTATCTGCCTGTTTTAAAAATTCATCATTATTGAAAACTTTGAATCTTTTATCAGAAGCAGCGAAAGTCTCAGCAATTTCAAGAGTATTATCAGTGCTTTTGTTATTATTTATTATGCACTCAAAATTTATATAGGTTTGATTTCTGATACTTTCAAGACACTCCTCAATATATTTGCCCCCGTTGTAAACAGGTATAATTACAGAAACTAAATTATTGCTGTTTTGCCGTATGTCAGACATATTAATCAGGTTTTTATTTTATACTGCTATTTATCTAATCTATATGATAAAAAAACTATCCCAGGCATTCTTTTAGTGAATATTCTATCAATGATTTGTTTAAAACTAAACTAACTTTTCAAGGATTTTCTCAGCTGCAAATTCTCCTGCCAGAAAAGATTCATCTGACCATGCATAAGACCAGTCTGCAAATCTCCCTCCGAAGTATATATCGTTTTCTTTCAGAAAGTCATGTATAATCTCAACATTCTTTTTTCTGTCATGATCAAAAATTATTTGAGCATATGGAGATAACCATGCAGTTTGGAAAAGTATTTCATCATTGATGTTTAATATTCCCAATTTAATCAGTTCATCCTTAATAATTGGTATAAAGTCTTCAGGACTTTTATCCAGTGGCTTGTATTTTTTTGAAAAATAGATCTCTATTTGTATGCTTCCGTTTCCTTCTGGTGTGTTGAGAGGATTAAACATATGAGGGAAACTTAAACGTGTAGAATAAAAATCTTCATCATATATGTAACGCCAGTGACAAGGGCTTAAGTTTTCGCGATTTATTCCAAAATTCACTATAACACACTGGGTTGCATCGAGTTTTGATGCAGCTGACTTAATGTCGCAGGGAGCATCTTGCATTAACTCCACAATCTTGTTTAATGGCAACGATGAAAAACAATATTTATAATCGGCAACACTATTATTGCTGAATTTGATCTTCTTATCTTTCAGGTTAATGCTTACAACATTATGATTAAAATGTATTTGAGTTGTATCATATATTCCATTCATAAATGAAACAAAACCTCCTTTATTAGGATATCTGAATCCTTTTATATAATGTACATCAATAGTTTTTTCTGATAGCATGCCATAAATAACCTCTGAAATTTTGGGCCGGTACAACCTGGGACCCAACCAGTCTGTACTCATATTCCTGGCTTCTGTAGTATGAAATTTCCTTGTATATTTCATAGGGAAGTTTTCAGAAAAGGTCTTGCCGTAACTCGCATAAAGCCATTCTTCATAATTATTAACCTTGGGAATTGGACGTTTATCAATTTCAATCATTTCCTGAAGAATCTGAGCATTGAATTCAGGAGGTAATCCGTGAAGATTGATTTGAGCAGGATGCTTAATCCATCTGCCTTTCCAGTAATTATCAACCTTAGCCTCAAACTCCCGATAATCATTATCTATATTCTTTGAAAAAATATCTTTAACACGCTGACTCTTTGAAAAGGAAATATGAGGCCCATCATCAAATATCCACTTATCATCAAAAATATAAGAAGCGCAATGCCCTCCGATATGAGTTTCTTTTTCGAATAGATCTGTTGTTATTTTGGCCTCTTTAAATTTCCTTGCAGCCCCATAACCAGCCATCCCAGCACCAAGAATAATAATATGACTCATATAAATTGTTATTTTATTTATTGAACTACCCCGGTGCAGAGCCCCGAAGCATCAAATGGAACTTATTGTTCCCAACCCGGAGGATTGGGTATTATTCCATTTTAGATAAAAGCAATATTTGTTATTAATCCTAAATATAAAAATCTATTTTTCAACGCTATATCAAACAAACCTATAATAATTATAACAACTTCATACATAATCTTTCCACCATTTTATTGTTTCCTGAAGTCCTGTTTCAATATCATAAGATGGTACAAATAAGAACCTGTCATGAAGTTTTTTAACATCTGCATATACAATTCTATCCTTAATTATTTTCGGGCTTTCAATTTTTAATAAATCAGGCCTTCCTATTATCCTTGCAGCAAGTTTTCCGAAATCACCAAGTTTTATCGGCATTCCGGTACTTATATTTATCACTCCGGAAAAATCACTAAAAATAAGATTGGATAAAGCCTTGGTGCTATCTTTAATGTACATGTAATCACGGTAAATTTCACCATTAATGATAGTAGCATTTTGCTCTTTCAAAAGAGACGTAATGATGTGAGGGATTAGTCTTTGTGGTTGCTCAAAAGGACCAAAAAGAAAGAATAACCTTGGCCAGGCAATCTCCATCCCATGATAACTGCAAAATGAAAAGGCATATTCTCGTAAAATGTTCTTTGATGAACCATAGAGGGTATTATGACTGATTGGAGTATAATCCTCTCTACAGCAACCATAATCCCAATTATATTCAAAGCAAGACCCAACTATAACCACCCTTTCTCCCTTATTTTTCTGAAATTCTTCAAGCAATAACATACTTGATTTTAGCCAATTAAAGTTTTCAGGTAAATTATAATTACTTGGTGCCATACTCCAGGCAATATGGAGGAGGTGAGTGGCCTTTAATAACTTCAATGTTTTTTTTACATCATCATCATTCAACAGATCGCATTTAATGTAGGTTATGTTTTTATATTCTGAATAAAAGTCATTCTTATTAGTAAGGACAAATATTTCAGTATCATATTTTGCCGCATAAGGAATTAAATTTTTCCCTATAAATCCTGTACCTCCGGTAATAATAAGCTTTTTCCTCATTTTAACTATAAATCTTATTGAAAATATGTATTCAGGGAATACTGAGAATATAAAAACTTCTGGTAATCTTCAATCTGTTTGATACTTTTAATTTTCATGTTTTCTCCCAAAGATTGAGATTTATACCATGAAACAGTTGCATCTACAGTTTTGTGGAAAGAATATACAGGTTGCCATAATAATAAATTTCTGGCCTTTGAAATATCAAGGGTGAGTAAGGCTGCTTCATGAGGTTTATTCTTTTTTCCGAGATCTTTATTTTCCCATTCTCCTTCTCCCCAAAGGTTAATTAAATATCGGACAAGATCTTTAACATTTCTTATCCCTTCATAGCCGGGCCCGAAGTTCCAGGATCCTGAAAACCTTTTCGGATTTTCAAGCATCTTTTGTGCCAACATTAAATAACCTCCCAAAGGTTCAAGAACATGCTGCCATGGCCTAACAGAAGAAGGATTACGCACCTCTATTGCTTTGCCGGCTTTTAATGCCCTGATACAATCAGGTACAATCCGGTTCTCAGCCCAATCACCTCCACCTATCACATTTCCTGCCCGTACGCTTGCCAGGCCAGTTTTATTATTCACTGAAAAAAACGATTCAAGATAAGATTTCACAAGCATTTCTGCAGCTGCTTTGCTTCCACTATATGGATCTATACCACCTAAACGGTCAATTTCACGATACCCGAAAACCCATTCTTTATTTTCATAGCATTTATCAGTTGTGACTATTATAATAACTTTTACAGACTTAAACCTCCTGCAAGCTTCCAGGATATTAGCTGTGCCTATTACGTTTGTTTGGAATGTTTCCAAAGGTTGATCATATGATTGCAGCACTAAAGATTGGGCAGCTAAATGAAAAACTATTTCTGGTTTTTGTTTTTCGAATATTGAAAATACCTTATCGAAATCATTTATATCCTGGCGGATATCTTCACAAAGTGAAGAGATGCCCATAGCACAAAAAGCTCCTGATTCATCTGTCGGTTCTAATGCGATTCCAGAAATATCAGCACCTAGTAACTTTAACCACAATGTCAACCAGGCCCCCTTGAACCCTGTATGACCTGTGACCAGAACCTTACGGCCTTGAAAATCAAATTTCATAACATCTATATTGTAAAAAGTTTATTACCAAAGCTTCCATGGTGCAGCTTTACTATTCCATAAATCATCAATAACATTTTTATCTCTCAATGTATCCATGGGTTGCCAAAAACCATAATGCCTGAAAGCAGCCAAACGTCCGGTTTTGGCTAATATTTCCAAAGGAATATGTTCCCAAATAGTCTGATCGTCTGTAATATAATCGAGGGCCTCAGGTTCCACCACAAAAAAGCCGCCATTTATCCATGCATTATCAACCCCATCACCCTTAGGTTTCTCTCGAAAACTTTTTATCATATTCTCATTCTTTCCAAGTGAGAATGCACCGAAACGACCCGGTTGCTGAACAGCAGTTAGTGTTACCAGCACATTTTGGTTTTTGTGGAATTCAATAGTTTCTTTTATGTTAACATCAGAAACTCCATCGCCGTATGTTAAACAAAAGGTTTCATTTCCAATGTGAGAAGCAACTCTTTTTATCCTTCCACCTGTCATTGTTTTTTCACCTGTGTCAACTAATGTTATTTTCCATTTCTCTGAAGGATGCCGGTGAACTTGCATTGAATTGTTGCTGAGATCAAAGGTAACATCAGACATGTGTAAAAAATAGTTGGAGAAATACTCTTTTATTATATGGCCTTTATATCCGCAGCATATAATAAATTCATTAATTCCGTAAAATGAATATATTTTCATTATATGCCATAAAATAGGCTTCCCACCTATTTCAACCATTGGCTTAGGCCTTATTCCACTTTCTTCACTAATACGTGTTCCGTAACCGCCGGCGAGAATTACCACCTTCATAAGCTTTGATTTACAATTTATAATTTGATTTAAATATTAATTATTTGAGCATATTCTGTGTAAAATCAGGATGCCCTCTGTCTTTGACTGAAATCACAACCGGTTCAAACGGCCATTTAATATTAAAATAAGGGTCATTCCATCTTATTCCTCTTTCAGCACCGGGCGAATAAAATGACGTTACATTATAATAAACCTCAACATTATCTGTGAGAGTCAGAAAACCGTGGGCAAAACCTTCAGGCACATAAAGCATTTTGTAATTATTACTTGTTAGTTCCGTGCCGATCCATTTTTTGAAAGTTGATGAACCTGTTCTTAAATCTATTATCACATCATATACAGCTCCTCTAACACATCGAATTATCTTTGCTTCCTCATATGGTGATACCTGGTAATGAATCCCTCTCAAAGTCCCTTTTTTATAAGAAAAAGAAGTGTTAGCCTGCACTATTACACCTTTAATCCCATGTTGCTCCATTTCATTTCGACACCAGGAACGACCGAAAAAGCCCCTTTCATCCTCTTTTTTATCAATCTCAATAATAAAAGCTCCTTTTAATTTTGTTTCACTGAATATCATTGTCCAATACTTTTTTAAATTTTTAGTTGTGTCAATAATTTGCTCCTGAAACCTTTATAATCTGGTATTTTTTCTGTTCTCGCACGCTCATCTAAAAAAAATCCTTCGCTACTATCTGTGACATGGCTTTTAATATCTGAAAAATTCACTTTGTTAAAAGAATCAAATACGAAATTGGTGTTGTAAAACTCTACCAATCCGGACAATTCAAATGCAAGCAGCTTTTCCAATGATTTATATGCCTGGTATACAAAATCGATCAGTTCTTGGGATGGCTCTTCTCTTCCAAACCCTATTCTGTTATATTTAATCCCGTTGTAATCAGGCCCGGAATTGTTATAAATATTGCATGCATCCATTACGCCCCTTACTTTATTATTTGAAAATATTCTATCGGAATATTCAATGTATATATCATGTGCAGTACAGATGAAAATATAATCGGCATCCTGGAGAACTTCATCAAGGTCATTTGAAAAGAAATTCTCCTGTCCATTTTTTAAAATATCGGGGTCATCATTTTTCAAAAACGGATCATGCAAAATATAAGAAAACCTCCTTTTTCTTAAATAGTTGGCCAGAACCAAAGTGGCTGAGTTTTTAGCGTATCCTGGATTAAACCTGCTGGTAACACCTAAAAGGGCTATTCTGTTTCCTTTAAGTCTGCCGAAGTGGTCTTCTGACTGTTTGAATGCAACTACAGGAGTTTCTTCATTAATCTGCCTTGCCTTGAGAATAATGCTTCCTGCTGTATCGTTACCTGCATCGGAGTATCTCCAAAAAAGTAACCCGCTCTCTTTTGAATAACAATGTTCTCCAATGCAAATTTCAGGAAAAGAAATACCGGCAAAATTGAGATCACTATGAATTTTATTTCTAACTAACGATTTAAAGAGCATCTGGTTTACTTTTTCCCTTATAACACCGAAGTCTATATTTTTGTTTTGACAATACCATGCTATCTCTGATGAAAAGGCCATTCTTACTTCCCTGTAAGCATTAATAAATATTTTTGCGATTTCAGCAGTAAGGCAGTTTGTCTGGTAAATTTTTGCTCCCTTTACAATATTTTTGTAAATAATCTCTATTAGATCAGAAGTCCCGGGGTGAAGCCCGCCTGCAAGCTTGTCACAATTTCTGACAGATTGAACAAGGCGTCCGGGTGTAACATTGCTGGGACTGTATCCGAGCAGGATATTTTTTCCCTCAGTAAGCCCGTTCTTATCGAAAAGATCCCATATCAAAGTACTAACAGTTGTAGGGGCAAGGGTCGATTCAAAGATGACAAGGGGTATCTTGCCGGCAGGTCTTTTCTTCAATGCCCGGGCAAGATCTTTAACAGCTGTAATAAGTGTATTATAGTCAGGTTCAAGTTTTCTTACACTGGTTTTTACGCAAACAAGCACTACATCTGCATCACAAATAAGGTTGTAGTCATGTGTTGCTGTAAGCAGACCTTCCCTGGTAGCCCTGGCAATTATTTTGCAAAGTTCAGGCTCGTTAGTTAATGCCGCAGGAGTGCCGTTGTTTATTGCATCCTTTTTCCAGCCCGAAGTATTTGAATCCCTTTGAACGACAGTAACCTTCGCAGGCTTATCACTTCCGATCTTTATCCTGGCATCAGCAAGCAGCGCAGCCATGGGCATTCCAACAGCACCAGGACCGATTACTCCGATTTTATTAACCTTCCAGGAATCGGGATTCAATAACATTCTGGAATTAAACATATAAAAGCCTCTGTTTAAAACAGACCGGACATTGTTACAGTAAAGAAATCTGACATTTCCACTCTATTTTTGAGCATTTTTTTTTAGATTAAATTAAAGAAAATATGAATGCGGCATATTGTTTTAAATAATATTTTACACCAATTTGTGTTTTTTGAAAATGAATAAAGGTATTTAAGTGACCAATACAACAATTCGTAACTTGAGTCTGTTTATCAGTGTTTTAGCAGTCTTATTGATCTCTGTGAAGTTGTTAAATGAGAATAAATTTCAATCAAAGGAGAGTTGTTGGGGCAAGATATAAAAAGGGGCTGTTTCTAAACTATTTTTATCTCAATGAGTACTTTGTATTTGAAAACAGTCTAGAATAGGGATACGAATAAAACATGGCTGTTTCAAAATTTCGAAACAGCCATGCTGAATGATCTTAGGGGTTTTTCACAACTCTTTATTGACGGGGCAGATACTGCCGTGACCTGCAACAACGAGGTCAAATCTTGTTATTCATCTTTATTTCTTTTTATCATACTCATTCTGTCAAGCAGTTGATCTATCTCTTCATTGCTAAGTCCGGGGCTTCTCAGGATCTCCTCAATCTCCTCAACAGTTTGGATGTTATCCTCTCCCGATTCTATAACGGGAGGAGAAAAAGAAACAGAATCACCCACCTCTGCACGTAATTGATTTATAAGAGACCTTATCATTTGCCGGAAAGGTTCCCTGAACTGTTCGGGAAGCTGCTGCGGTATAACGTTTTTCATCATATCATAATTGCCAAGCATGGTCTTGAACTGCCTCGCTAGCTCAGGATCCATCCCATCTATTTCACCCTGCGAAACCTTATCTGCATATTTTTTAAAAAGCTCAATAAGAGTTTGCAAATCTTCCCTGAATTGTTCGTTATGATCCATAGTTATTTTCTTTGTTATAAATATACGTGGAAGTGGAGATTTTATTGCACATGAGGGTTTCGGGATGTTCCCCGTTAAAAAAACCACCAACTTTAAAGGATCATAACACCGAATAATCAAACCATTTCCCTGACCATACCGGCGGCTTCCTGAATCGAAACTGCCGGATATACTTTCAGCCCCGATTCATCGATAAGTTCTCTGGCCTCTTCTGCATTTGTTCCCTGTAAACGGACAATAACAGGGACTTTAATATTGCCTATCGATTTATATGCCTCAACTACACCCTGGGCAACACGGTCGCAACGGACTATCCCGCCAAATATGTTTATCAGTATCACTTTCACACTGGGGTCTTTTAAAATTATCCTGAAACCAGCCTCAACGGTTTTTGCGTTGGCAGATCCTCCCACATCGAGAAAATTTGCGGGATCACCACCAGAGAGCTTTATTATGTCCATTGTTGCCATTGCCAGGCCGGCTCCGTTCACCATGCAACCCACATCGCCATCCAGCTTTATAAAATTGAGATCGTATTTGCCAGCTTCAACCTCTGCAGGATCCTCCTCAGTTATATCCCTCATTTCTGCATATTCCGGATAGCGGAAAAGTGCGTTGTCGTCCAAAACTACTTTTGCATCGGCTGCAAATATCATGTTGTCAGATGTCTTGAAAACAGGGTTTATTTCGAAAAGCGAAGCATCACATCCTTCATAGGCCTTGTACAATGAGATTGCAAAACGAACCATCTCCTTGAAAGCCTTCCCTTCCAGTCCAAGATTGAAAGCAATTCTCCTGGCCTGAAAAGATTGTATTCCGACTCCGGGATCAATTTCCTCCCTGAAAATAAGATGGGGGGTTTTTTCTGCTACTGTTTCAATATCAACTCCTCCTTCAGGTGAATACATTATAATATTGCGTCCTGTTTGCCTGTTGAGGAGCACACTCATATAAAACTCCTCTACTTTGCTTTCGCCCGGGTAGTAAATACCCTGCTCGACAAGAAGCTTGTGTACAACTTTTCCCCCGGGACCGGTTTGATGAGTTACCAATGTCATTCCCAATATACTGTCAGCGTATTTTCTTACCTCATCAAGGGATTTGGCTATTTTCACCCCTCCTCCTTTTCCTCTTCCACCGGCATGTATCTGTGCTTTTACAGCCCATGTGTCTGTTCCTGTTTTTGACTGTATCTGCTTAGCAGCTTCAACAGCTGCATCAGGTGAATCGACAACAACACTTTCAGGTATGGCGACACCGAATTTTTTCAGGATAGATTTCCCCTGGTACTCATGTAGGTTCATAGGAATAATTTTTTGTCAATAGAGATTATCTTTACAATCATAAAAATATTTAATTTTTTTTTACAAACCTCTTGCCGGGACAAAAAATGAGAAAATTAAAAAACAGCGAATTGGAAAGAAAAACTGTCGGGGAATTTAAAAAAGCTGATAAACAGCCTGTTATTGTAGTGCTTGACAATGTAAGAAGCCTCAACAATATTGGCTCTGTATTCCGCACAGCCGACGCTTTCCTTGTTGAATGCATTTACCTGACGGGGTTTACTGCAACGCCACCACACAGGGAAATCAATAAAACAGCACTGGGAGCTACAGAATCGGTTGAATGGAAATATTATGAAAAAGGAATTGAAGCTGTGAACTATTTAAAAGAGAAAGGTTACGAAATATGTTCTGTAGAACAGACTGACAAAAGCATTTCGTTGTCTGAATTTGATCCAAATGAATACAGTAAAATTGTACTTGTTTTCGGTAATGAGATAAAAGGTGTAAGCCAGGAGATAATTGAAAAAAGCTCCAAATGTATAGAAATACCTCAATTCGGCATAAAACATTCATTCAACATTGCAGTAAGCGCCGGAATAGTTTTATGGGATCTCTACAGTAAATTGACCCCGAAAAAACGGTAAATAAAATCGAGTGTTATCTGCCATGCAGGGCGTACGTGCAAAAAAGGGGCAGTCTTTTAAGACAGCCCCTTTTTTATAGTGATAAACTTTTACCTGTTAGTCTACAATTGAAACGAAAGTTTCATGCTCGAAATACCTTCCGAACTCCATGTTGGTTTTGGCATCTTCTTTAAGATCTTCAGCCATATCAACAGCAGTCCTGAGATTGTCGAACAGCATATTAGTATCGTCGGTGCGTGCACCTACAATTGCCTTGAGATAGTATGTCATGGGGCAGGGATCTTCAACGCAGTTCAAAATCCTTACAGCATCGTCGTTATTGTTGTTCAGCATCTTGGCCAGTGCGGTGTTTACCTCGCATGTATTTCCGAAATAGCTCTCAGCCGCATCGTAATCTGCTTTAATTATGCTAACGATACCAAGGTTGTAGTTTGTTTCGCTGGTTGGACTCGCAACTGAACGGAAGTACTCTTCAGCCTGGTCAATATTGCCTTCCATTAATGCAACGGCACCAAGGTTGTTTTTGACAATATCGTCATCCTTGATCCTCTGAGCTGACTGGAAAGAACTTTTTGCTGCACTTACGTTGTTGAGCTTCAGCTGAACATATCCAACATTATTGTGAGCCCTGTTGCAGTTGGGGAAATTCCGGGCTGCAGCCTGGTAAGCACGCAGCTTCATATTGTAATCGTCAAGAAGTGTAGCGGTATAGAGAAGTTCTTCAAGATTCAGCCTGTCGGGATCGCTGGCAAAAACCTCCTGTATCTCATCATCACAGTATCCTACCCTTTCAAAATCAACTGCCATAACGGCACGACGAAGTTTTGGAAGCACTTTTTCTGCAAGCTCTTCAAAAACTGCTGTCATATTCCTGATCTCCTCCTCACGAACCTCGGGATCGGAATACATTGAAAGAACGCGAAGTATCAGCTGCCTGTCAGCTATATCAGATTCCTCAACCATCTTCCTGAAACCTTCCCAGTCTTCGCCAAGGGCCATAGTTTCATAAAAATTTTCTGTTATTTCAAAAGTAGCTTCTTCCATCTTGTCACTCATAACCTTATTGGAAGTCTCCTTTCTTTGCTCTGCCAGCCTTTCGTTAAAGTTCAACGGTCCGTCAGGTGAAGCATAAGCCCTTATACCAGCCTGGTTGAGAACAATCCGCTCATCATCAGCAGCTTCCTTGAGGAATTCTCCAAGCCCCTGAATCCTTTCTGAACGAAGCTCAGAAGCGCGTACTTCAGCCCTGTTTATGAGATAAAATAATTCAGCTTCTTTGGTTTCGGGTATTACCCTTCTGAACTGATCCAGTGCCAGAACAGGCCTGGGATCCTTCATAACAAGCATTGAAGTGGCAATTACACCATCAGCCAGTTTTACAGGTTCAAATTCACTTGTTCTGTTTCCCTGGTGGCCGGTCACTCTCAGAATAAGTTCAGAAACCCTCATATCCTCATCAAACGGCACTTTGTCAACGTAATTGAAGCGACCGCCGTCACGTGAAATAACCTGGTGATTATCAGTTACGTTTTCTCCCTGAAGTGTAAGTGTATTCAACTCTGTCTCACCTCCGGCATGTACTATAACAGGTGTGAGTTCCAGGATTACGTTCCTGTGGAAATACCTGTCCGGATATGTGCCTCTGATAGCTGCCTCAACCTCACTGGCATGAGCTTCCAGTATCTCCGGGGTAACATCATATCTTACCTCATCGGCATTTCTTTGCATCCTGTTCAGTCCGCCACAACTGCTCAACAGGAAAACTGCCAATCCAAGAACAATTAAACTTTGACTAATCTTTTTCATAATGAAATTTTTATTTGTTATACAATTCAATTTTGGCTCAATGGTTTACTACAATTATCCAAAACAGTTACAAACTTAATACTTTTTTGCAATAAATGCGTAATGTCAGGCCTTTTTTTTAAACAATTTTAATATTAAAACAATACAGTAGTCATCCCTACAGGGTGCGGTTTATTGAATATTAAATCCGTAATGGTAAAAAAATCATTTTTATTCCCTGCAAAATCCAGTTTATTGGTGTTGATTACCAGTATTTTAACACCTTCCTGCCCTTTCATGTAACTGAAGTACCCTTTTTCAATTTTTAAAAGGTAAGATGCATCTATACTCCTTTCATAGGGTCTGCCCCTCTTACTGATGTTTTCCAGAAGCTTGTCAACCGATTTGTGTAAATATACATATAAGTCAGGTACCGGAAAAGGTTCTGACATTATTGAATAAATGCTGCGGAAAATTTCCCGGTCATCATCGTTCAGCGTAATACCGGAAAAAACCATTGATTTCCAGATATAATAGTCCCATACCGAAAGTAAATTGCCGTCTGCCGCACTGGTCATCTCTTTTAACTGACTGTAACGCTCTGCAAGAAGCGACATTTCGAGGGGAAGTGCATAACGGGCGGGGGTGGAATAAAATTTTGGCAAAAAGGGATTTGGTGACTTTTGTTCGGCAACCATTCTCCCTTCGAATTTTTCACTTATCATTTCAGCCAGCAATGTTTTGCCGGCTCCAATGTTGCCCTCTATCACAAGATTTTTTAATACCATCTGCATGGCCGGAGATCAGATAAAGTAAAAAGCACTCTTCTGCCGGCTGCCAAAGTCAATCAGGAACAGGCCGGCTTCCTGAAACGGATACGGGACCTAATCTCTTTTTTTATTCCCCTCAGGTTTCGGAAGAAGAACTTTCCTTGATAACTTGAGCTTGCCGCTTTTTTCATCAACATCTATAAGCTTGACCTCAACTTCATCCCCTTCTTTCAGAACATCTTCAACCTTGTTGAGCCTTTCCCATGTTATTTCAGAAATATGGAGCAGGCCTTCCTTGCCCGGCATTATTTCAACAAATGCCCCGAAGGAGACAACCGATTTGACCTTGCCCATATATACCTCACCGGATTCGGGTGATGCCACTATGTTTTTGATCATTTTCATAGCCTCATCTATGACCTCCTTGTTTTCAGCAAAAACATCAACTATACCCATATTGTCAACTTCCTCAACAATAATTGTAGCCCCGGTTTTTGCCTGAATATCCTGTATCACTTTCCCTCCCGGTCCTATAATGGCACCTATCATATCTTTCTGTATTCTGATCTGTTCTATCCTCGGAACATGGGGTTTAAGCTCCGAACGTGACTCACTAAGAACCTCATTCATTTTATTAAGTATGAAAAGCCTTCCCTCCTTTGCCTGCTCCAGAGCCTTTGCAATAATTTCATAAGAAAGACCGCCAACCTTTATATCCATTTGAGTGGCGGTAATTCCATCATTAGTCCCGGCAACCTTGAAGTCCATATCTCCGAGATGATCCTCGTCGCCAAGTATATCCGATAATATTGCAAATTTTCCGGATTCAGGATCTGTTATCAATCCCATAGCAATACCGGAAACAGGTTTTTTCATTGATATCCCGGTATCCATAAGCGCCAGGGATCCTGCGCATACCGTTGCCATGGAAGATGACCCGTTGGATTCTAGTATATCCGAAACAACCCTGATAGCGTAAGGATTATCTGAATCAACAGGCACCATACGCTTCAGCGCCCTGTGTGCCAGGTTCCCGTGTCCCACTTCCCTGCGCGAAAGTCCGCGTATCGGCCTTGCATCACCAGTGGAATAAGGGGGGAAATTATAATGGAGAACGAACTTGTCTTTACCTTTCCGTAAAACCTCATCAATCATTTTCTCGTCCATCTTGGTACCGAGCGTAACTGTAGTAAGCGACTGGGTTTCTCCCCTGGTGAAAAGAGCAGAACCATGAGCGGCAGGTAAATAATCTACCTCGCACTCAATATTGCGGATCTCATCCGGTTTTCTGCCGTCCAGACGGATTCCTTCATCAAGGATCATATTCCGGACAGCCTCTTTTTGCGTTTCATAGAAGTAACGCTTAACGAGCGCTTCATTTACTTCAGGCTCTTCCGGAAGGGATTCTATAAAATCTTTTCTGATTTTTTCAAAAGCTTCAGATCTTTCCTGCTTTGATCTTATACTTTTGGCGGCTTCGTAACATTTCTGATATGTTTCCTCATCCACCTTCTTCCTGAGCTCCTCATCGCTTACTTCGTGACAGTATTCACGTTTCTTTGTTTTTTCTGTCATTTCCATAAGCTCGTTTTGTGCCCTGCACTGAGCCTTCACAGCCTCGTGGGCAACTTTTATTGCTTCAAGCGTATCTGCTTCCGACACTTCATTCATCTCACCTTCCACCATCATGACATTATCTTCAGTAGCTCCAACCAAAAGATCAATATCCGCCTTTTCATTTTCCATGAATGTCGGGTTTATAACGAAACTCCCGTCTATTCTCGCCACCCTGACCTCGGAAACAGGCCCTTTGAAAGGAATATCTGAAACACTTAACGCAGCCGATGCTGCAAGTCCGGCGAGTGAATCAGGCATTATGTCCTTGTCAGCCGAAATGAGATCTATGGTAACGAAAGTCTCCGCATGGTAATCTTCAGGGAACAACGGACGTAATGCCCTGTCAACAAGACGCGAGATAAGAATTTCATTATCTCCAGGCCTGGCCTCCCTTTTCAAAAATCCGCCCGGTATTCTTCCAATTGAAGCGAACTTCTCCCTGTATTCCACTGAGAGGGGCATGAAATCCGCATCTTCTCTTCCTTCCTTTGCTGAAACTACAGTTGCCAGCAACTTTGTACGTCCCATAGTAACTTCTACTGCCCCGTCTGCCTGTCTTGCAAGTTTTCCTGTTTCAAGTTTTATTGATCTTCCATCTCCAAGGTCGATGGTCTTTTCAAATTTTTTAAACATATTCCGGTTATTAAATTATCATACAAAAAAAGGCAATTGAAAATTGCCTTTTTTAATTTTCTATAAATATTATTTTCTAATTCCCAGGGATTTGATAATTGCCCTGTATCTCTCAATATCTCTGTTTATGAGATAATTCAGCAGTTTCCTCCTCTTGCCCACCAGTATTACCAGAGCCCGCTGTGTGCTGAAATCCTTGCGGTGGGTTTTCAGATGACCGGTCAAATAATTTATCCGGTGGGTGAACAAAGCTATTTGTCCTTCGGTTGAACCTGTATCAGTTTCAGATTTTCCGTATTTTCCAAAAAATTCTCTCTTTTTCTCAGTTGTCAGATACATATTTATTTCCAAAATTTATATTATTTACACCTTAATAAGATGTGCAAAATTATCCATTTTTTTTAAACAGTCAAACAAGTTTGATAAAAATATGCATTAATATCTCATTTTTGTTAAAAGATAACACCCGTTTTATATATTTTTATCAGGATTTGCGTATCAGATAATCACCCGCAGGGCACCTGAGGCACTCCCGGCGGTTGCAGTACTCTTTCTTCAGGTGTAATAAAGCCTGGGAGGTGAAAGAATCCGGCACTTTGATTTTCAACTCTTTCCATTTGTCAATTACAGAATTGCTCTCTGCTTCCAGCTTCCTGAGCAGCATTATGGCTCTTTCCCTGCAGCTGTTGTCATCCTTTTTAATCCCGTACAAATAGAGTAGCGGTATTACAGTATTTATAAGCAGGAGGTTGAGCATCACCCTTCCGGTCTTCTTTTTCGATCTGATGCTTTCCCTGTTGAAAACATAGTGATTATCCCAATAGCGTGATGCTGTAGAGCTGAAGATCTTTCTTAAATGCTCCGGACAGGGATCTTCAATCACTCTTGAAAAAAGTCCCCATGAACCCTGCACCAACGAGGCAAACTGAGCGATCCTTATTGTTGGGAAATTGGAAGGCCGCAGCCGGAGGAATTTCCACAGATGGCTTTCCACCGGTTCAAGCTTGTATTTGCGCCTCAAGTACAAATACTCCCTTCTAAGCTGCAAGTAGTAAGGATCTCCCTTTTCTTCCGCAAGCATTCCGGCCTGGCCGAAAAGCAATGCTTCAACCTGCATCAGGTTATCTTTGTGTTTTGCAACAATTTTCAGGGGAGTGTTAACTGCAACCATTTCAAAAGGAAGTCCGTTCAGCTTAAGACCGAAGTTGCGTGCAAGCTGGCGGTATAAAGTCCCTTCCCAGTCATATCCATTTTCAACAAGCATCTGCTGCAGCCTTGCTGATTTGCCTTCAAGCCTTTCCATTGCAAGCTTATCAAGCCATTGACCGGTGATGGCAGTACCTGCCGCCTCCCCTATTCTCTTCTCACAGGGTATCCATTTTTCACTTTTTACAAGACTCATGTAATTATCAAAAAGACGGTTGTCATATCTTATCTCTATACAGGAAAGGGATTGACCGCCGGCACGTTTTATATCAACATCGTTTTCCACCACTACCTGGAGAATAACATTGTCATAAGCCCTGTCGAGATGGTGCCCGTGCCTGAGCCAGTCTGATGACCTTAGATGAATTTCAACATTGCCGGCCCATGTAGTTGAACCGAAACGAATCTTGGCATTGAAAAAATCGGGTCCGGAATCGTGATTTATAATACCCGGATCAAGCACCTCCAGATTCTCTCCGGTTGAAGCAACCATTGAAGCAGGGTCAAACAGCCTTTGCTGCCAGAGATAATGCAAAAATTCCTCATTTACTGGTTCAGAGATCATTGATAATCCGGTTAATCATTAAATCAAATTATCACCGGTTATTTGAATACCGAGATCAAACCAACCCTTTTTCCGTAAGAAGTGCTTCCATTTTTTCGCTAACTTCAAGAGCTTTGCGGCCGGCAGCTATATCAAATTCATCCCCGTCATCCGCGAATATAATGCTCCGGGAGCAGTTCACAAGCAGTCCGCATTGTTCGTTCATACCGCTGCGGGCAACATTTTCAAGCGAACCACCCTGTGCACCCACACCGGGCACCAGCAGGAAATGACCCGGAACGATACTGCGAACATGCTTAAGCATCTCATCCCGGGTTGCCCCGATAACAAACATTAAATTGTCAGGAGTACCCCATTTTACAGCTTTTTTCAGCACTCTTTCAAATAACGGCTCCCCTGTTTCACTTTCACCGCTTAACTGGAAATCTTCCGCACCGGGGTTGGAGGTAAGTGCAAGAACCACAGCCCATTTTCCTTTGAATTCGAGAAAAGGCTTCACAGAATCCTCCCCCATATAAGGCGCCACGGTAACAGCATCAAAACCCATGTTAACAAGGAAAGCCCTGGCATACCCGGCTGACGAATTGCCTATATCCCCTCTCTTTGCATCTGCAATAAGAAACATTCCGGGATACTTTTTCCTTATATACTCAACTGTTTTTTCGAGGCTCCACCAACCGGTTGCCCCTGCTGATTCATAAAAGGCAATATTGGGTTTATAGGCCACGGCAAAAGGTGCCGTTGCATCAATTATCTTCTTGTTGAATTCAAACAGAGGATCGTCATTTTTCATCACACTTTCCGGAAGTTTATCCGGATCGGGGTCGAGTCCCACACACAGGAAACTCCTTTTCTTGCGTATCTCCTCAAACAATTCCGATGCATTCATAATCTAAAGGTTCTGCGCCTTGAGCCTTTCGGCATTTTCAGCCATTTGAAGCTTTTCAATAACCTCCTGTATGTTACCGTCAAGTATTGAATTCAGGTTGTAGAGCGTCAGGTTTATACGGTGATCCGTAACCCTCCCCTGCTGATAGTTATAGGTTCTGATCTTTGCAGACCGGTCGCCTGTTGAAACCATTGTTTTCCTCTTCGATGATATTTCATCCAGGTATTTCTGGTATTCCAGGTTGTAGATCCTGGTACGAAGCTCCTGAAGAGCCTTGTCGTAATTCTTCAGCTGCGATTTCTGGTCCTGGCATGTAACCACTATTCCGGTAGGTATGTGGGTAAGCCTCACGGCCGAGTAGGTGGTATTAACCGACTGCCCTCCCGGTCCTGAAGCACAGTAGGTATCCCTTCTTATGTCTTCGTTTTTCAGATCTATCTCAAATTCTTCGGCCTCAGGCAATACCGCAACACTGGCTGCAGAAGTGTGCACCCTTCCCTGGGTTTCGGTCTGCGGTACACGCTGGACACGGTGAACTCCCGACTCATATTTCATAACACCATATACGCCTTCACCGCTAACCTTGAATACTACTTCCTTGAAACCTCCTGCTGTACCCGGATTTGAATGTGTCACCTCTGTCTTCCACCGGCTCATTTCACAAAACTTGCTGTACATACGGAAGAGGTCTCCGGCAAAAATACTGGCTTCATCACCTCCGGTTCCGGCCCTTATCTCAACTATGGCGTTCTTATCATCTTCAGGATCAACTGGAAGCAGAAGCAATCTGATCTCTTCTTCCATCTCCTCAACTTTCCTGTTAAGCTCATCAAGCTCGGTTCTGGCCATTTCACGAAGCTCCTCATCCTTTTCTTCTGCAAGTATCTCCCTGGCCGATTCAATGTTGCTGATCACATTCTTGTACTTCCAGTAAGCTTCAATAATCGGTCCGAGTGCCTTATATTCCTTGTTAAGCTTAACATAACGCTTCATATCGTTGATAACATCAGGATCGGTTATCAGTTTCCCTACTTCGTCAAATCTTGCCTTAACACCCTCGAGCTTTTCCAGTAAATTTCCGGCCATACTATTTGGCATTTAATTGAATCCGTTTGCAAAGATAAATGTTTTTTTAAAGGTAAGCTGCGCACAGGTGAATGAAAAAGTGCTCATTCAAAAACGACAGGCACAAATGCCCGTAAAATCTAAAAATATTCGAAAGTTCCCCGGACTGTTTTGAGCGTAAGCTTTCTTTTTTCAGATGCAATACAATTGCCCACAATTCTGGCCTCAATACCGTATTTCTTTGAAATATCGATTATCCCCTTTGCATAACGGGAAGGTAAATAGATCTCAAAACGGTGTCCCATGTTAAAAACCCTGTACATCTCCTCCCATGGGGTATCGGACTCTTCATGTATCATCCGGAACAGTGGGGGGATATCAAAAAGGTTATCCTTCACTACATGCAGATTGTCGACAAAGTGAAGTATCTTGGTCTGCGCCCCGCCCGAACAGTGTATCATACCATGAATATATCCCCGGTACTCTTCAAGAACCTCCTTTATTACCGGCGCGTATGTGCGTGTAGGTGAAAGCATCATTTTGCCCGCATCCATTCCTGTTTCAGGGATCATTGTTGTCAGGCCGTAGCTGCCTGAATAGGCCAGGTTATCAGGCATTTCCCTGTCATAGCTTTCCGGGTATTTTTTCTTTATTTCCGGTGAAAAAAGGTCATGCCGTGCGGAAGTCAGGCCATTGCTGCCTATTCCGCTGTTGCAGGAATCTTCATATGCAGCCTGACCGCTTGATGAGAGACCCACTATCACATCCCCGTCAGCTATATTATGGTTTGAAATAACATCATTCTTTTTTATCCGGCATGTAACTACAGAATCAACAATAACGGTGCGTACAAGATCGCCTACATCAGCTGTTTCGCCGCCGGTGCTGTATATACCTATGCCAAGATCACGCAGTTCCTGAAGGTATTCCTCTGTTCCGTTGATTATTGCCGAAATCACTTCTCCCGGCACCAGGTTGCGGTTCCGTCCTATTGTTGAAGAAAGGAGTATTCCGTCAACAGCACCGACACACAGGAGGTCGTCCAGGTTCATCACAACTGCGTCTTTTGCAATTCCTTTCCAGACAGACATATCCCCTGTCTCTTTCCAGTAAATGTAAGCAAGTGATGATTTTGTACCGGCACCGTCAGCATGCATTATATTGCAAAATTCATCGTTGCCGCCAAGTATATCGGGTACTATCTTACAAAATGCTCCCGGGAAAAGTCCCTTGTCAACATTTTTAATCGCCTTGAAAACATCTTCCTTTGATGCAGAAACACCTCTTCTGTCGTATCTTGATTTACTTTGCATAGCAGTAAATTATTTTTTACGGTTCCATTTCAGTGTATAAAGGTCCTTTCTCCTGTCGTGCATATTCCTGACCGTTCCCTTATAGCGCAGCTCTTTCAGCAGATCGAGGTTTACATCGACAACGAGCATCATTTCAGTATTTGGTGTAGTCTCGCTCACAACGGCATTTGTTGAGAAAGCAAAATCGGATGGGGAGAAAACAGCCGACTGTGCATACTGGATATCCATATTGCTCACTTTGGGAAGATTGCCAACGCAACCCGCTATTGCAACATAACACTCATTCTCAATTGCACGTGCCTGCGAACAGTACCTGATCCTGTTGTAACCGTTCTGGGTATCGGTAAGAAACGGAACAAACAGTATCTCCACCTCTTCTTCAGCCATCAAACGCGCAAGTTCAGGGAACTCCACATCATAACAGATCAGTATCCCGATTTTACCGGAATCACTTTCAAATACCGATAATTTGTTCCCGCCTGAAAGGCCCCAGGTAATAATTTCATTGGGAGTGATATGGATCTTGTACTGAATATCCCAGGTGCCGTCTCTCCTGCAAAGGTAGGCTACATTGTAAAGCCTGCCGTCCTCAAACAGGGGAAGACTGCCGGAAATGATATTTACATTGTAAGATATTGCAAAATCAACAAACTTGTCCCTTATCGGCACGGAGTACTCGGCCAGTTTTCTTATGGCGTCCGGTTCGCTCATATGGTTGTAGCTTGCCATAAGAGGCGCATGGAAAAATTCGGGGAACACAATAAAGTCGCTTTGATAGCCGCTAACCGCATCAACAAAAAATTCCATCTGTTCAACAAGCGATTCGAAAGATGAAGTAGTTCGCATCTGCCACTGTACAAGTCCAAGCCTCACAACCGACTTCCTGCTTCCTATCAGAAGCTCCTTTTCCTCATAATAAATGTTATTCCACTCAAGGAGGGTTGCATAGGTTTTTGATTCATTGTCAAAAGGAAGGTAGTTGCGGAGTATCTTTTTCACATGAAAATCGTTCGAAATCTGAAATGATAGAATCGGGTCGTAAATTGATTTCATCTTTACCTTTTCTATATACTCCTTCGGGGTCATTTCAGAAGAGTAGTTGTTGTAACCGGGTATACGTCCTCCCGCAATTACAGCTCTTAGATTGAGGTTCTCACACAACTCTTTTCTTGCATCATACAATCTTCTTCCAAGTCTCAGATCCCTGTAATCGGGATGAACAAAAATATCGATGCCGTAGAGAACATCACCCTCAGGGTTATGTGTGGAAAAGGAATAATTACCTATTATTTGAGTGTATGTATGACTGTCGCCAAATTTTTTATAATCTACTATTATTGACAGTGCACATGCAACTACTTTTTCGTTAACCTCAACACATATCTGTCCCTCCGGAAAAATCCTCAGAAGCTTTTTTACATGAGAATATTTCCAGGGCGGATCATCAATGCTCTCATAAGCATGACGGTATGCTTCGGCAATATCCTTGTAATCTCTCAGTTTAAGATTACGCAGGTTGACAATGAATTCTTCGCTCATCTTCAGTTCTTTTACATCTTATAAAAAACTTTACAAATTTAATCTATTTCCCTCACATCAAAAAAACAACCCCTTTAAGCATGCTAATCTCAATTATTGCATAATAAAAAATTAAAACACCCATTAATACACTCTACTTGTCTAATTTTTTGCAAATCTATATAATTTAGTTTGCTTATTTTTTGACATTCCATCTAAACCGGATTTATGTATTAATAAATAATAATTATTTAAAATCGTTGAAGCAAATTTCTTATGTTTCTGATTTTTTGTTCTTTGCGTTATTCGTCGTTTCTCAATAAAAAAAAAACAATCATTTAGTTCAGTTATCTTGACCTTTTTTATGCAATTTATCTTTATTACTTCTGTTTTTATTGTATTATTTATCTATTTTACTTTTATTTGTACAACATTTTTTACCTATAAAACTAAATAAGATGAAGAACAAGTACATCGACCTGATTGAGCAGACTTTTGACTTTCCGCAAGAGGAATTCAGGGTAGAAGACAATGAGCTTTACTTCCATGACATCTGCCTGACGGATATAATCAAGCAGTACGGAACGCCTTTGAAGATAACCTATCTGCCTAAAATCAACACACAAATCCAGAAATCAAAAAAATGGTTCAATGTAGCTATTGCCAGGGCGGATTATAATGGTGAATACTATTACAGTTACTGCACCAAAAGCAATCACTTCTCATTTGTAATGGAAGAGGTACTGAAAAACGATGTCCACCTTGAAACCTCATCAGCATTTGACCTCAATATTGTTGAAGAGCTTTACAATACCGGAAAGCTGAACAAGGATATTTTTATAATATGCAACGGCTTCAAACGGCCTCAATATGTTGAAAATATTGCGAATCTTATAAACAACGGGTTTATCAATACTATCCCGGTGCTTGACAATAAAACGGAGGTTGACCAGCTGAACAATCTGACCAACAAAAAATTCAAGGCCGGAATACGAATAGCGGCAGAAGAAGAGCCAAAATTTGATTTTTATACATCGAGACTCGGGATTCGTTATAACGATATTATCCCGTTTTATAAGGAAAAAATCAAGTCCAATCCCAATATCGAGCTTAAAATGCTGCATTTTTTCATAAATACAGGAATATCAGATACCGCCTATTACTGGAACGAACTCTCAAAATGTGTTAATGTATATTGTGAACTGAAAAAGATATGTCCCGAACTCGACTCCCTGAATATTGGAGGCGGGTTCCCGATTAAAAACTCATTGTCGTTTGATTATGATTATGAATATATGACCGAAGAGATCGTTTCACAGATAAAATATATATGTGAAAACAATGATACGCCGGAACCTGATCTGTTCACTGAATTCGGATCGTATACAGTTGGGGAAAGCAACGCTGTCCTTTTCTCGGTGCTGGGCCAAAAAAAGCAGAATGACAGGGAAGCATGGAATATGATAGACAGCTCTTTTATGACAACCCTTCCCGACACATGGGCTTTAAACAAACGTTTCATTTTGCTGGCAATAAACAACTGGAATGGCGAATATGAAAGGGTCTTTCTTGGAGGATTAACTTGCGACAGTGAGGATTACTATAATTCCGAAGCCCATGCCAATGCGGTTTTCCTGCCTAAAATAAAGGAAAATGAAACACAGTTCATAGGGCTGTTCCACACCGGAGCGTACCAGGAATCAATAGGTGGTTACGGCGGAATTCAGCATTGCCTTATACCCGCTCCCAAACATATTATAATTGACCGCGATGAGGAGGGTGAGGTGATAACCAAGCTTTTCGCGAAAGAGCAGAGCCACAAATCCATGCTTAAAATACTTGGGTATTAAGCTGCATTTTCGGAAATTTACCATTTAAATCGGAATAAAATGTACAATATTAACTACGGTGATCTGCCCGAAAAGTATTCCGGAGAAGAAAATTCCTCGTTTGTAATTATCCCTGTTCCGTATGACGGAACCAGCACCTGGATGAAGGGTGCAGACAAAGGACCTGCAGCAATTCTGGAAGCCTCATGCAATATGGAGCTATACGACATTGAAACCGGCAGCGAAGTCTATTTGAAGGGAATATACACTGCACCGCCTGTAACTGAAAAAGAAACTCCCGCAAAAATGGTAAATGCTGTTTACAGAGAGGTAAGAAAACACCTTGAAGCGGGAAAACTCCCGGTTGTTACCGGAGGGGAACATTCTGTTTCGATAGGAAGCATCAAAGCTTTTGCAGAACATTTTCAAAACCTCTCCGTTTTACAGCTTGACGCCCACTCCGACCTCCGGCCCTTTAACAAGGGATCAGAATACAACCACGGATGTGTTATGGCAAGGGCAAGGGAATTGTGCCCCGTTGTACAGGTAGGAATCAGATCTATGGACAAAAGTGAAACTCAATATTTAGAAAGGGAGAGAATTTTTTTCGCCCATGAAATCATAAAGGACGACAAGTGGATGAAAAAAGCTACGGACAAACTGACTGAAAACGTTTACATTACAGTTGACCTGGATGTATTCGATACCTCTGTAATGCCTTCAACCGGAACTCCTGAACCGGGAGGGATAGACTGGTACAGTTGCACCGGCTTTCTTGAAAAGGTAATCTCTTCCAGAAATGTTGTAGGATTTGATGTTGTTGAGCTTTGTCCCAATAATATCAACAAATCACCCGATTTTCTCGCTGCAAAACTTATATACCGCATATTGAGTATGATATCTGCACACAAATAATATATATAAATTTTACCCGGGATACTTATACATCAGTACCATAAAAAAAGATGAAGATGAAAAAAAAAGATTTTTTAAAAGAGCCGGTCAGACATATCGATATCAAATCGTTCGATTCCACTGCCATAGTGGATTCCATGCGAGATATGTCATTCACTTCACGTGACACTGCAAATGCAGCTGACATATTCAACAGAATGATCAATAATAACGACTGCACTGTTATACTTACCCTTGCAGGAAGCACCAGTGCAGGGGGGTGTATGCAGGTTTACGTTGATATGCTGAAATGCAACATGATTGATGTAGTGGTAGCTTCAGGTGCTTCAATAGTTGATATGGATTTCTTTGAAGCCATGGGTTTCAGACACTACAAAGGTTCTCCCCATGTTGATGACAAGAAGCTGAGGGAACTATATATTGACCGTATTTACGATACCTATATAGATGAAGAGGAGCTGCAGGTTTGTGATATGACCATCGGGGAAATTGCAAATTCGCTGGAGCCACGCGCCTATTCATCACGCGAATTCATAAGGGAAATGGGGCGTTACCTTACAGTAAATGCAGTTAAAAAAGAATCGCTTGTGCAGGCGGCCTTTGAAAACAATGTCCCGGTTTTCTGTCCTGCTTTTACAGACAGCAGTGCAGGGTTCGGACTTGTAAAACATCAATGGGACTGTCCCGGAAAACACATAGCAATCGATTCCATAAAAGACTTTCTTGAGCTTACAAAGATAAAGATGGCTGCAAAAACTACGGGATTATTCATGATAGGCGGGGGTGTGCCCAAAAACTTCACCCAGGACACAGTTGTTTGTGCCGAGATCCTCGGAAAGGAAGTACCAATGCATGAATATGCAATCCAGTTAACAGTAGCCGACGAACGGGACGGTGCATGCTCGGGATCAACTCTCAGGGAAGCTGCATCATGGGGTAAGGTTGACACAGTTTACGAACAAATGGTCTATGCAGAAGCTACTTCAGTGCTCCCTCTGATCGGGAGTTACGTCTATCATAAAGGAGACTGGAAAAGGAGAAGCAGGAAAGAGTGGTCATTGTTCCTCGATAAGGTGATGACGGAAGAAGGAAAACAGCCCCTTTAGAAAAGTGGGTGAGCCCACCCCCGGGGGCGAGGGTTTTTATCTGAAAAAGGGAATTGGCGGCCACCTGACTTTTATTGCTTTGCCGCAACAGCAGACGTATTACTCTCCGTAATCGTCCCGTATAACACTGAATTCCGTGCGCCTGTTAATCTGATGTGCTGCTTCCCTTTGCTCCTCGGTTGGAAGTGTATTGATAAACTCTTCGGTAAGTGGCTGTCCTTCAGGCAGGAAAGAGTGTTCGGATGAAATCTCCTCATCCACAACCTTTGGACTGGAATCAGCGTACCCTTTTGCCACCAGCCTGTCGGGCGAAATACCATTTTCAATCAGGTAATTTACAACCGACTGTGCCCTTTTCTGTGACAGTTCCAGGTTGAATTCCCTGCCGCCGCGCGAATCTGTATGGGAAGCAAGTTCAATAACTATATTGGGGTTGTTTTTGAGGGTCTGAACAAGTCTGTCAAGAGCCTCTTTCGATTCGGGTCTCAGATCCCACATCGCAAAATCGTAAAAGATGTTTGGCAGCTCAATCGGTTTTTCATAAGACTGTATAGCTATATTCACTTCAAATTCCCGGCTTCGCTCCAGTCCTGCAGTTGAAACAGAAACCCTTTCGGTCAGATAACCATCCTGTGATGCAAGAAAAATATATTCCACATCGGGGCGAAGCATTGTGAAACGAAAGCGGGCATTATCACCCGTATCCATTTCCATTATTGTTCCGTCACTCCCGACCATTGTAACAACCGAACCCGGGAGGGGCTCACCTGAATCCCTGTCGGTTACAACCCCTCCTGCATTTAACACAACAGGGGGAAGGTGAAACGAATAGATATTGTCAATATTCATCCTTCCGCGGTTGGAGGTAAAAAACCCCCTCTCAGTATCTTTTTCAAAAACAATCCCAAAATCATCTGCTGGTGAATTTACAGGATATCCCATGTTTCGGACATTCCAGCTCCCATCTCCGTTTTTTGTGGCCTTGAAAATATCAAGGCCACCCATTCCGGGATGTCCGTCAGAGGAGAAATAGATTGTACCGTCAGGGTGAACAAATGGAAAAACCTCATTTCCGGTTGTGTTGATCTCCGGTCCGAGATTTTCCGGTTCTCCCCAGGAATCTTGCACAGAACGGCGGGTAACTTTCCATATATCCTTTTCCCCGTAACTCCCGGGCATATCCGATACAAAATAAAGAGTCAGCTCATTGGGTGAAACTGCAGGATGGGCTGCAATAAGGGTGTCATCAGTAAGTTCGAGCCTGCCTGGGCGTTCCCATCTGTCCCTCCTGCGGTTTGTAACAAAGATCTGGCAGCCGGAGACTTCCCTTGTAACTCTGCAGCTTGTAAAATACATTGCAGTATAATCTCCGCTAAAAGAAGGAGTCCCTTCGTCAAAACGGCTATTGATATTACCGTCCAGGGGTGCCGGATCACTCCATCTTCCCTGGCGGTCACGCCGTGTTTCAAATATATTGGAGAAATATTCACCGGTTACTCCATGTATATCGTCTGATATGTCATTTTCTCTTGTTGAGGTAAAATAAACAACTGAATAATCTTCTTTTGCAAAAGCCGGACTGTAATCGCGGTAACGGGAATTGAAGAATTTCATATCCTCAATAACATAAGGTGTGGGATTATCCATCCATTCTATTGCAAGAGTGCAGGATTCTATTCCGTTAGGCCCTCTCGGGTCGTCAGGAACAAGCTCACTGAAAATTTCGAATTGCTCAAGCGCTTCATCATACTTTTCGTTCATTTTCAAAACTTCGCCGTAATAGAGGTGCACAAGCGGATCGGGATAGTTCCTGTTAACGGCATGACCGAACCACATCTCAGCCTGCCGGGGATTCCTCAGTTTATAATAGCTTCTGGCTATCCGGAATATCATTTCCGATCTGAGCTCAAAATCATTGACCGATGAATATGCCTCCCTCAGCAACTCTACAGCTCTGTTGTATTCGCCTTCTTCATACGCCTGGTTTGCCCTTTCAATACGCCTTGACTGGGCGTTGAGAACAGATGTGGATAATATAAATAAAACAAGACAAACCGAAAGAGTAGTGATTCTCATTTTGTAAATATAATTGATCAGCTTGTTGCAAATCGTAAATTTACATGAATTTTCCATATAATAAAAACTTCCAAAATGCTCTTCTAAATGCATGGAAAATCGACAAAGTCAATTTTTTTGATCTTAAAACACACATAAGGATAAAAAAATTATAATAATTTTACTGAAAACGGTATTGTTGAATTAAATATTTTTTCCCGGGTATATATCCGGGATGAATATCCCTGCATAAGTTTTTTTTAAACCACATGTATTCGAGAGATTGCAGCACATTACATAACTGGACACATAAATATTGTTCACATCATTTTGTAAACAATAGCTCCCGGTATTTTGGCAAAGGCCATATGCCATCATCAACAATAAGCTCAAGATGGTCAATCTGATAACGAATGGAGTTAAGGTAGGGTTTCACATTCCTTGAGTAATTCCTGGCTTTTTCCATGGGATCTTTAATTATATTGGCCTTTTTCCTCTCTTCAATCATGTCATCAACCTCGCTTTTGACAATCGATGCCCTTTCGGATATCTCCTTTATCGTTTCTATCTGCTGTGCTGCCAATCTGCTGTATTCATCCCCAGGGAACAACTCCTTCAGTCCTTTTACATTTTCAATCAGAATATTCTGGTAACGATAGACTGTAGGTAATATATGGTTGACCGAAAGATCACCCAGCACCCTGGCTTCGATCTGTATTTTTTTTGTGTACTTCTCCAGGTTAATACCGTAGCGTGCCTCCAGCTCCCTTTCAGACAACACCCTGTTCTGTATAAAGAGCTTTTTTGCCTGCCTGCTCACAATTGCTTCCAATGCAGAAAGCGAATCCTTTATGTTACTAAGTCCCCTTCTTTTTGCCTCCTCTTCCCATTCACGGGAGTAGCCGTCGCCGTCAAACCTGATATTTTTTGAGCGGGCTATCAGATCTTTTAATACCTGGAATATCGCCTCATCCTTTTTGCGGTTTTTTGTATCAATTACTTTGTCAACATCTTTTTTGAACCTTTTAAGCTGATCCGCTACAATTGTGTTAAGAACAATTAACGGGGCAGAAACATTTGCAGATGAGCCTACCGCCCTGAATTCAAAGCGGTTGCCTGTGAATGCAAACGGTGAAGTGCGGTTGCGGTCGGTGTTGTCCGGCAGCAGTTCGGGGATCTTTCCCACATCCAGTTTAAGTTCAGCTTTCATATCAGGGGTCATCTTATGCTCAGTAACACGGTTTTCTATCTCATCAAGAATTGAGTTCATTTGATCCCCGAGAAAAACCGACATTATTGAGGGTGGTGCCTCATCAGCCCCCAGCCTCTCCTCATTCCCGAGCGAAATAATACTTGCTCTCAGTAAGTCCTGGTTGTCATAAACGCTTTTCATAATATTCACCAAAAAAGTAATGAACAGAAGATTATTTTTTGGTGTCTTTCCGGGCGAAAGAAGGTTTACACCTGTATCGGACACCATTGACCAGTTGCAGTGCTTACCGGAACCATTGATGCCCTTGTACGGTTTTTCGTGCAACAACAACTGGAAATTGTGACGCTGGGCTACCTTTTTCATTAATGTCATAAGCAGCTGGTTGTGATCAACTGCCAGGTTGGCCTCTTCAAAAACCGGGGCGCATTCATACTGATTGGGTGCAACTTCATTATGACGGGTTTTTACCGGAATACCAAGTTTGTAGGCCTCGACCTCGAAATCCCTCATATACGAAGCAACTCTTAACGGGATAGAGCCGAAATAGTGGTCTGCCAACTGCTGGTCTTTTGCAGATGAGTGCCCCATCAGAGTTCTCTCTGTAAGTTTCAAGTCCGGCCGGGCATTGTACAACGCCGTATCTACAAGGAAGTACTCCTGTTCGCAACCAAGGGTTACATTGACCCGTTCCACGTTCCTGTCAAACAGATTGCATACTTCAACAGCAGCGCCGTCAAGATTTGCAAGGGATTTCATCAAAGGTGTCTTGTAATCCAGTGAATCCCCCTTGAATGAAACGAAAACCGAAGGAATGCAAAGGGTGTTTTCCATCACGAATGCGGGCGAAGAAGGGTCCCATGCAGTATACCCCCTTGCTTCGAAAGTATTCCGCATTCCTCCGCTTGGAAAGCTCGATGCATCGGGTTCCTGTTGAACCAGCTTCCCGCCGTGAAAGTTTTCAATAACGCCCGTGCCCTGATATGATTCAAAAAAGGCATCGTGCTTTTCTGCAGTAGTCCCGGTTAACGGGTGAAACCAGTGAGTGTAGTGTGTTGCACCCCTTTCAATTGCCCAGGCTTTCATTCCGGAAGCTATCTGGTTTGCCACTTTCCTGTCAAGCTTGGTGCCCTTGTAAATCGAATCGGTTACACACTTGTATGCCTCAAGGGAAAGATATTCCTGCATCTTCCTGCAATCGAAGACATTTACACCAAAATATTCGGATGTTTTTACGGAAGGAAGCTTTACTTCAACCGGGTTGCGGGAAAGAGCTTCATCCAGTGCTTTGAATCTTATAACTCCCATATCTGTTTTTTTTTATAGTTAAAACTCAAAAGTAAACTTATTAAAACAGATACCCCCTATATTTTTTAATGTATTTATTAAAAAATGTGCTTTTTTTATCAACACCCCCCTGTCAACAAAGGGGGGTGTTGATAATTTTTTCATTTTTATGGAATGTTAGTTTAAAATGTTAACACGAGTCTCATTTACAATGTCACGGTCATATATCAACCCCGGTGTCAGTGCAGTCGTGGGACTTAGATTTGTTTGCCAGTCTCGTCCCGCCGTTCTTGACTGATGGCACCTGCCATGTACGGCACACTATAATAAAACCGTCTGCAGAATCGATTTCTGAGACGGTTTTATTACCTGAATATTCTATCAGAATGATCTGTTTAGCTGCTCTCCCCGTAATACTTATAGAAGAGAGGTATTGTCTCTATCCCTTTGAAAAAGTTCCAGAGCGGATAGTTTTCATTTGGCGAGTGAATTGCATCGGAATCAAGTCCGAATCCCATGAGTATCGATTTAACGCCCAGGATTTCTTCAAAAAGGGAAATAATGGGTATGCTGCCACCGCTCCTGAAAGGAATGGGTTTTTTCCCGAATGTATCTTCATAAGCCTTGCTGGCAGCCTTGTAGGCAGTCTGGTCGGTCGGAGAAACATAACCCTCTCCACCGTGAAGCTTTCTGGCTTTCACTCTTACTCCGGGAGGTGCAATTGATTCGAAGTGTTTTATAAATAGCTCGTCAATTTTCTCGGATTTCTGGTGTGGGACAAGTCTCATTGATATCTTTGCATAAGCCTTTGACGGAAGAACCGTTTTTGCTCCTTCACCTGTGTAACCTCCCCATATTCCGTTAACGTCAAGCGAAGGCCTGATGCCGGTGCGCTCCATAGTTGTGAAACCTTCTTCTCCAACAGCCTCTTCAATATCTATCTCGTTTTTGTACCTTTCCAGGTCAAAAGGAGCCTTGGCCATCTCTTTCCTTTCCTCGCTGCTTACTTCCATAACATCATCATAGAACCCCGGTATCGTGATCCGGTTATTCTCATCCGTCAGCGAAGCTATCATTTTTGCAAGCATATTTACCGGGTTGGCTACTGCACCGCCGTAAAGTCCCGAATGCAGATCCCGGTTCGGTCCGGTTACTTCAACCTCCATGTAGCTCAATCCTCTCAGACCAGTTGTTATTGAAGGTGCATCCTGGCCGATCATACTGGTATCTGAAACAAGTATAACATCACACTTCAGCTTATCAAGATTATTTTTGCAGAATTTTCCGAGATTAGGGGAGCCTATCTCCTCTTCTCCTTCCAGCATAAACTTAACATTGCACGGAAGAAGGTTCTCCTTTACAAGAAATTCAAAAGCTTTTACATGCATGAACATCTGTCCTTTATCATCATCCGCTCCTCGTCCCCATATTTTACCGTCCCTGATTTCAGGCTCAAAAGGGGGTGATTTCCACAGATCAAGGGGCTCAACAGGTTGAACGTCATAGTGCCCGTAAACCATAACGGTTGGCTTTGAAGGATCTATTATCTTCTCTCCGTAAACCACAGGATGACCTTCCGTTTTCATAACTTCAGCATTATCGGCGCCGGAATCAAGCAGGCTTTTCTTAAGGTATTCACAAGCCTTGTACATATCTTCCTTGTGCTCGCTTCTGGCGCTTATCGATGGGATGCGAAGGAGTCCGAACAGCTCGTCAAGAAACCTGTCCTTGTTAGATTCGATATAATCATTAATTTTTTCTTTCATAAAAAATTTTTTTTTATTTATAGACTACACAATATTATTAAATTTTGACTAATTAACCTAACAAGTATTGCCGTTACTCCTGCCGCTTTTCTGAATGCTTTTCCGCAAGTTGCAGAGTATCGCAAAACTTCCTTCCGAAAGCTCTTTCAAGTGCTCTCCTGCAAAATTCATAGATCGGAATATTCAATTTCCTGCCTTTTTTCAGAGCTGATTCACATAATTGCCAGCGTTCGTAGTTCACTGCTTTGAAGCTACTGTATTTCTTCACCCTTACAGGGTAAAGGTGGCAGGATAAAGGTTTCTTGAAATCAACAATTCCCTCGGAATGGGCCTTCTCTATAGCACAACGGGCTATTCCGTTTTCAAAAAAAGCGTAAGCACACTCCTTGCCTTCCAGCAGCGGGGTAACCTTTTCACCATCATCATCAATTACATGCACTCCCTGCTTCATTATAGACTTAACTGACTCATCCCTTAAATATGGTATAAGCCTCTGGAAAATTCCTTCAAGTATTTTTGTTTCTTCATCCTCAAGCGGTGCTCCGGCATCTCCAAAAACACAGCAAGCTCCCAGACATTTCTTCAGGTCACATACAAATTTCACTTCCCGCAGATCGGAGCTTACAATCTTATCTTCTATCTGAATCATAAAAATCTAATTTACCAGTGGTTTTCCTGTCATATCGGAAGAAACGGGAAGTCCCATTATCTTCAGTATAGTCGGGGCAATATCTGCAAGTATACCGTTATCCAGCACCCTGTGTTCATCAGAAACAAGTATGCAGGGCACTGGATTTGTGGAGTGTGCGGTATTGGGAGAGTTATCACTGTTCAATGCATTGTCAGCATTTCCGTGATCTGCAATGATCAGGGTGTAATAACCGTTTCTGCGGGCAGCTTCGGCCACTTCCCCGACACATTTGTCAACCGCTTCCACAGCTGTCCTGATTGCTTCATAAACACCGGTATGTCCCACCATGTCGCAGTTGGCAAAATTGAGACATATAAAGTCATGTTCATTCTTTTCCAGTTCGGCAACTACGGCATCCTTAACCTCAAAGGCACTCATTTCCGGCTTCATGTCATAAGTAGCAACCTTTGGGGAAGGGATCAGTACTCTTTTCTCATTTTTGAATTCTTCCTCTCTCCCTCCGGAAAAGAAAAATGTAACATGGCCGTACTTTTCTGTTTCGGCTATTCTGAGCTGCTTTTTCCCCGATTCAGAGATCACTTCACCAATTGTTCCCTTAATATTCTCCTTATCAAACATTACTTTGACATTTTTGAATGTGTCATCGTACCGGGTCATGGTTACATAATGCAACGGCATGGCCTGCATGCCGTATTCCGGAAAATCCTTCTGAGTAAGAGCTGTTGAGATTTCCCGGAGTCTGTCGGTTCTGAAATTGAAGCAAATCACCACATCGCCTTCTTCAATCTTTCCTGTGGGGTTGCCGTTACCGTCAACCATCACCACGGGCTTGATAAATTCATCGGTTACACCATCATCATAAGACTCACGGATAGCTTTTTCAATATCTTCGGACTTTTTTCCCTTGCCGTGAACAAGCAGGTCGTATGCCTCTTTAATCCGCTCCCACCTTTTATCCCTGTCCATTGCATAATACCGGCCAACAAGCGAGGCTATCCTGCCGTTGGATTTTTCCATATGTGATTTAAGCTCCTTTACAAAACCAAGTCCGCTTCTCGGATCGGTATCTCTGCCGTCAGTGAATGCATGCACAAAAACTTTTTCAAGTCCGTATTCCCCGGATATATCACATAACTTGTGCAGGTGTTTCTGGGATGAATGGACACCCCCTTCTCCTACCAGTCCGATAAAATGGACACTTTTATTTTCATTGCGGGCATACAGGAAAGCTTCCCTGAGAACCTCATTATCGGAAATTGAGTTATCTTTTACGGCAAGGTTTATTTTGACCAGATCCTGGTAAACTACCCTGCCGGCACCAATATTGAGGTGACCCACTTCAGAATTACCCATCTGCCCCTCAGGCAATCCGACATTATCACCGCTTGCCTCCAGCCTGGAAAATGGATACTCCTTTTGAAGCCTGTCCATTACCGGTGTGGCGGCATTGTAAATAACATCACCCTTTGATCTGTCACCAATACCCCACCCATCAAGAATCACAAGAATAACCCTCTTTTTGTCTGTCATAGTTTGTATGTTGAAAATGAATAGAAACCCTCAAAATTATGATTTTTAAACAAGGAGAAAAATATAAAAAACTTAAAATACGGGTTAGTTTATTATATTAGCAGAACAAACCAGGAACCCATTTGTTCTTTCAGAACTTAACAATGCGGCCTACAATAAATGAACTTAGCAACAGTGATCGTTTCAGACTTCTGAAGACTCTTCATCACAAAGAGATAGTAGATTTTGTACTTGAAAATCTGCGCCAACTGCATGCCCCCATTGTCTTTTACTACCTTTTCAATCTCCTGCTTTTACTGTATGTTATTTTTTTTGGTATTTACTCCATATATACAGGATATTTAGGGGGGAAAACGATATTGTTATATTTCCTTGCCGGAATTTTCCTGGGGATGGTAATTGTGATACCATTCCACGAACTTCTCCATGGAGTTGCATACAAGCTTGCCGGTGCCAGGAAGGTAAAATACGGTGCATGTCTCAGGCAGATGCTTTTTTATGCTTCGGCTCCCGGCTTTGTAGTTGGGAAAAAGCAGTTCACTATTGTTGCCCTCCTTCCTTTCGTTATACTGAACCTTGTTTTCATTGCAGGTTATATTTTCCTGGAGCCGGCCGGACAGTGGACTTCGCTGGTGGCATTGCTTTCCCACAGCTCCCTCTGCATAGGCGACTTTGCAATGATGAACTTTTTTTCATCAAGGAAAGATGCCCGGTTATTCACCTATGACGACCCGGAAAAGGAAGCAGCCTATTTTTATGAATCTGTTCCTCAGGAGACAGCAGACAGTGAGAGATGAAATAAACCTTTATCTTTTTCAAATTATATTGCTTCCGGGCAGAACAAAAGATGGTTGTCAATTGTATTGTAAATAGCAGAACCAATAATTCAAAATGAGATGAAAGACAAATCGGGTAAACAGGAAAAGATCAGGCACAACTTCCTGAGTCAGTTCGAGGAGTTTGTAATAGATAAGAAAGGGACCGAGGGTCCGTGGACAGGGATGTATAACGACAACAAAAGAGAGGGCACTTACCTCTGCAAAAAGTGCGGCCAGGCACTTTTCAGATCTGATGACAAGTTTGATTCGCAGTGCGGCTGGCCCAGTTTTGATGATGAAATACCCGGTGCAATAAAAAGACTGCCTGATGCAGACGGCGTGAGGACTGAGATACTGTGCTCAAAATGTGATGCTCATCTTGGACATGTCTTCAGGGGCGAAGGTTACACTGAAAAGGATACACGCCACTGCGTAAATTCCGTTTCGGTTGATTTTATCCCGGAAAAACTTGAAAGCGGTATTTATGAAAAAGCTTTGCTGGCCGGAGGGTGTTTCTGGGGTGTTGAATATTACCTGCAAAAACTTAAAGGAGTGGTGAGCGTTATATCGGGTTACACCGGCGGTCATATCAAAAATCCCTCCTACAGGGAAGTTTGCAACGGAACCACCGGCCATGCAGAGGCAGTAAAGGTGGTTTATGATCGGTTAAAAATATCATATGAGGAGGTTGTAAAAAATTTTCTCGAAATACACGACCCCACGCAGCTTAATCGGCAGGGTCCGGATACCGGCAGTCAGTACAGGTCTGAGATCTTTTATATGAATGATTACCAGAAGGAAATTGCTGAATATCTGTTAAACATACTCAGGGAGAAGGGGTATAATGTAGCCACAAAACTGACAAAAGCTTCAGAATTTTACGAGGCGGAAGATTACCATCAGGAATATTATACCAAAAACGGATCAAAACCCTATTGCCATATTTATACAAAGAGATTCTGAGTAAACGGGCGGATTCGCCACTTTAATTAAAGTTTCTGCAAAACCCTGTATATAAATGAAAAACCGCAGACCTGTAATCAATATTGGTCTGCGGTCGTGGTACCACCCGGAATCGAACCAGGGACACACGGATTTTCAGTCCGTTGCTCTACCAACTGAGCTATGGTACCGTTTGCTTGCAACCGGACTGCAAATCTAAACAAAAAATTTATTTTTTAAAACTTTTTTAATTCCAGATATTCCCCGTCTTTAAATTGAGTGAAAACAACAATCTGTTCCTTTTATTATATTTGCGGGGTAAACTACAATTTTATGTTTTACCGCACCCACATATTTGACAACGGAATAAGGCTTGTACACCACAGATCCCCGTCTCCTGTCGGTCACTGCGGACTTACAGTAAATGCAGGATCAAGAGATGAATCCGAACAGGAACACGGCCTGGCACATCTTATAGAACATGCAATATTCAAGGGTACAAAAAAAAGGCGCGCCCATCATATAATCAACAGGATGGAAACTGTAGGAGGCGAAATAAATGCTTTTACCACAAAGGAGCATACATGCATATACTCTTCTTTCCTTAAGGAAGATCTTAAAAGATCCGTTGAGCTGATTTGTGATATTGTTTTCCATTCAACATTCCCGGAAAAGGAGATTTCCCTTGAAAAGGAGGTTATAATTGATGAAATAAACTCCTATAAGGATGATCCGGCAGAACTGATTTTTGACGAGTTTGAAGAAACAGTTTACAAGGGCAATTCAATTGGAAGGAGTATACTTGGAACGCCGGAATGTGTGAGAAAATTCACACGTGAAGACCTGGAGCACTTCATCAGGAAAAATTACTCAACCAACCAGATGGTTTTCAGCATAGTTATAGATATGGATTTCAAAAGGGTTGTAAGGATTGCAGCGAATCACCTGGAAAATATAGCCGACAGCAAAAACGGGAAGGAAAGGCTTCCCTTCCGCACATATATCCCCGCGAATAAAAGAGTGAGCAAAAACACCCACCAGGCACACTGTATGATCGGGAATATTGCGCCTGATTTAAAAGACAGACGCCGTTTTACAATGGCTTTGCTCAACAATATTACAGGCGGTCCGGGCATGAACTCCAGACTCAATATTGCTCTGAGGGAAAAGAAAGGTTATGCCTACAATGTTGAATCACATTACACACCCTACACCGATACTGGAATATTCGGGGCCTATTTCGGAACTTACAGGGAAAACCTTGAGAAATGCATCGCTATAGTAATGAAGGAATTCAGCAGGCTGAGAAAGAAAAAGCTGGGCACTATTCAGTTGAGCAATGCAAAACGGCAGCTTACGGGACAGCTTGTAATGTCCTTTGAAAACAAGGAGCATCTGATGCAGACAATGGGAAAGAACTACCTCCTTTTCAACAGACTCTACTCATCCGGCCAGATATTCAATATTATTGAAAATATAACATCGGAAGATCTGATGGAAATGGCCAACGATGTTTTTGAACCGGAAAAATTGACATCACTCACCTACTTCTAAATTCTGTGATAATGTATCTTGAACCGAAAATTGAAGAATATATTACCAGTCATACTTCTCCTGAAGACGAGCTGCTGAGTGAACTGAACAGACAGACCCATCTCAGAATACTCAACCCCAGAATGATATCAGGAGCTTACCAGGGAAAGATTCTTGAATTCATAAGCCGGATGTTGAAACCAAAAGAGATTCTGGAAATAGGGACTTTCACAGGTTATTCAACAATCTGCCTGGCAAGGGGCCTTGCACAAGAAGGGCATATCAGGACAATTGAGATAAATGATGAGGTTACCGGTTTTGCAGCAGAATTTTTCAGGCGTTCAGGACTGAAGGAAAAAATAGCTCAGTACAACGGTAACGCTCTGGATATAATCGGGCAATTGGATTTTCTTTTTGACCTTGTGTTTATTGACGCTGAAAAAAGGGAATACCCGGATTATTACAGGCTTGTATTACCAAAGCTGAAAAGGGGAGGTTTCCTGATAGCTGACAATGTACTCTGGAATGGCAAGGTGCTGGATGAATCGGAAACATCCGATCCGTCAACATCGGGGGTTGCTGAATTCAACAAAATGGCTGTAGCCGACCCCTCTGTTGAAACTCTTATGCTGCCGGTCAGGGATGGTTTATTCCTGGCAAGGAAAAAATAATTATATATTTTCCCGGATCGGGAATATTACACTCAACTTTTTGTTAACTGCATTGTTTACTAAGTGGATAAATATGAAGGAAAAATCGATGCCAAAGTATTCTATAAAGGATCTTGAAGAGTTATCGGGTATTAAAGCACACACACTTCGTATGTGGGAAAAGCGGCATGCAATAATAACTCCTCAGCGAACAAAGACCAATATAAGGTTTTATAGCGACGATGATCTTAAAAGACTTCTCAATATTGCAATCCTGAACCGCCACGGGATTAAGATCTCGCATATTGCCAAACTCAGCCAGGAAAGTATAAAGGAAAAGGTGATGCACCTTACCAACGAAACCTCAGATGCATTCACTCAAATAGAGAATCTGGTAGTTTCAATGCTGGATCTGGATGATATCAAGTTCAAAAAAATACTCGGTGATTCTATAATTAAATTTGGATTTGAGGAATCAGTCGTGCAAATTATGCACCCATTTTTCGAAAAGGTGGGATTGCTCTGGCAAACCGGTTCTATCATTCCGGCCCAGGAACATTTCGTTTCAAATCTTTTGAGGCAGAAACTGATTGTTGCAATTGACGGTCAGGAAGCTTCTCCACGGAGCGATGCAAAAACCTTTATACTTTTTCTTCACGATAATGAACTACACGAGCTTGGCCTGCTTTTTTATTCTTACCTGTTAAAAAGGAGGGGTCACAGAGTTATTTATCTCGGACAGAAAGTGCCGCTTGACAATCTGAAACATATAGTTTCAATAAGAGAAGCAGACTATTTCCTTACAACTTTTACAACCGGAATATCACCGGAAAAGATGAAAGAATATCTTTTTTACCTCTCCGAATCCTTCCCGCGGCAAAAGATTTTTTTTACAGGATATCAGACTTCGGCTTTGACCGGAAAGCTCCCGGAAAATCTTAAAAAGATAAACTCAATGGAACATTTTTGCAGCATAATGGATTCTATTAATTAATTTTTCAGAAATTGATTCCCTTCTGTTATCAAACCCTCCGCAAAGCAAAATTGATTTACTAAACTTTCGCGCTGAACTTGATATGGCTAAAATACGGCAATAAGAGATATAAGAGCAGTGTGAATAATGTAAATCTTTTCAGTAATAGTGTAACTTCTTCTTTTTTAATGTAATTAATTTTATGTTATTAATTCGCAATAATGAATTCTGACAGAAAAGAGCAGAAAATAAAGTCGTCATCCTAACCGGTGGAGCATTTGGAACGGGATGCGAAAAATTTTACAATACATGCATCAAAAATTGTTCATTGAAATAACACCCCGAATAGTTGCAACGGAAATTTTTTCATTTAAGTGTAATTTATATT